>JGI24701J34945_10000809_pt1 | contig 16346 bp, 12 predicted proteins | sample TergutTh196P3_FD_34945 | JGI IMG/M metagenome (IMG submission 34945)
CTCGTTACCTTAACGGAGCGGTTCGTGAACAACGGCGGAGAAAATGCCACGTTCGAAAACTACCAATCGTTCATCACGGAGAATACCGGCTTGGTTTTTACCGAAGAAGGACGCTGGCGGGCAGGCAATTTGAACCTGACACAAAATGAAATGCGGGAATTGGAAAATGATTTCAACCGAACCAAAACGGCAATTCAAGAAAACGCCAGCGGCAGAGATCGGGTTGCCCGAACGATGGTTCGTATGCTCAACAACAAAGCAGGACTGACATGGGGAAGCGGCGGACACACCGGAATGCCGGTGATAACCGCAACGTGGGGCAATCAGGCGGAGCCGATTGCAAAAGCCATTCGGGACAATACAGACATTGCCAAACAGTTGAAACAAGCAGTGGGAGTGTTGCCGAGCCGGTAGTAGTACACCGTGCCTTGAATGACAGATACCGTAACGACAGGAAATTGCACGTTGCGTCCTTTGCGGGAACTTTGTGCCTTTGCGGTTAAAAAAAAGAGAATTGAACCGCGTCAACGTATCGACATGGCACCGCACCACTCTTCCAATATCGACAGTGCGTCGGAGCGTGTCAGCAGACCGGAATCGTAATGCAGAGTGATTGTCATACATCCGGCGTAGGTCAGTACGCTGATTCCGAGGGCAGTCAACGAACGAACCGGCGGGCACGCTTCAATGCCGATTAACTCCAATGATTTGTCGATTTGTACACGTCCCTCTTGCATCGGCAAAGGAACTCCTGCAAATAATTGACCAAGATTGGAAACGGTGGCGGTGCTCCAGCACCGCTCCGGGTGCATCATCTTGCGGAAATTGCCGAAAATCCGGCGGTACCATGTGAGACCGAAAATAAAAGCCCAGCCGAGGTTGCAACGTTTTATGTGCTGCATTTCCTTGTGTATTCCCTGATAAAACGCCGATACCGGTTGGATTTTTTCCGGCTTACGGTCAATAAAGACCATGCTGACCATGTTGGCAGCAGGCATGGACGTATCTGCCGGAGTGCGCAGATTGGTCGGAACCGCAATGCGGAGATTCCCCCTGTTTCCGGCTGCTGTGTGTTGCGACTGCCAATTTTTTATGGCAAAAAATGCCGTGCAGAGAAATAAATCATTGATGGTGAGAGCGAGTTGTTTCGCCTGCTGCCGGACATGGTGCGTTTCCGCTTCGGTCAAGTCCCGGCAGAGAATTGCCGGATAATCACTTGGCAACGTTTGAGGAGCGACCGGCTTTTTTTGTGTGAGCGGAATAACGCGGTTCAAGAGAAAAGTCCAGGCGCGGTGCAGTCCCCAAAATTGTTGTGCCCAGTGCCGCAGGGTCTCTTTTCTGAAAATACTTCGGCGAAGGAGCAAGCCGGGACGGACGGCTTCTCTTGGTGTATGGGTGAAACCTTTCCGCCGGGCGTAAGAGCACAAAACGTCCTCAATGAACCGGGCAATCCCCGCCGCATCACTTGCCGAGTGGTGTACTTCAAAGATGATGTCCGTTTGTCCTGTGAGCAGACCTTCCGCCGGGTCAGTATTTTCATTGCAAACCGTTATTTTCAGAGAAGGTTCGCGGAATAAGTCAATTCCCTGGGCGGCGGGGAACGAACGGTTTTTATCCAAAGGCTGCCGGGCGATCATTGGTCGGGACTCGGTGTGTTGCCAATAGAAACGTCCTTTTTTTTCTGTAACCGAACTACTTAACAAGGGATGACTCGCCAGCGTTTCCTGTACTGCGGGCGTAAAAACCGTAACATCGAACTGCCCTCGAAGTTTGATCTTAAAGAAGCAATTCATCGGGTATGCCGGCTGGTCATCCAGCAGCATATATTCTTCAAAGGGGGTCAAACGTAAGGGCTCGCTCATAAATAATCTAATCGCCTGATTGTCTTATACTTTGCAGACCTTACAGTTCAATACTCTTTTTTTAACCGCAAAGGACGCAAAGAACGTATTTTTAGAGGTTTCCTCAAGTCATTGATGCTCCGAACTTCGAACTCCAGCCCCTTTTGCAATCAGCCCTGCGACATAGCCTGCTTTGAAGCCGGCATCAATGTTTACAACGGCAACATTGGACGCACAACTATTAAGCATGCACAACAGCGCAGAAAGTCCGCCGAAATTGGCACCGTAGCCCACACTCGTCGGGACGGCAATGACCGGACAGGAAACGTGACCGCCGACCACACTCGGCAACGCTCCTTCCATCCCCGCGACCACTATCAGGACAGCAACATCCCGAAGCAGCGGCAATTTTGCCTGCAAACGGTGAGGACCGGCAACACCGACATCTTGAATGAACAGCACCTCCGCACCCGTCCAAAGAGCGGTCTCCCGCGCCTCTTCGGCAACCGGGGCATCGCTCGTACCAGCCGAAAGGATGGCAATTTTGCCGTATGGCGGAGACGGTATCGGTTGCGCTGGAAGCAGCCGGAACGTCCGCGCGACCGGATTGTAACGAACGGTCAGTCCTTGCTCCACGAAGTGCTTCTGCAAAAACTCCCCCTTTTCGGCATCCATACGGGTTGCCAGAGCATCGACATTTTTTTCGGCAAAGGCATGAAGGGTTTTCAACAGCGTCTCTTTGGTTTTACCTTCGCCGTAAATCACTTCGTGAAAGCCGCAACGGTCCTGACGACCAATGTCCAGTTGTACTTCATCCAAATCAAGAAATTCGCTCATTTATGTTTAGGAGTGAGAAGACACCTAATCATATCACAAAATGGGCAAAGAGGGAGTTCTGACCGAAAGCGGCGTGAAATTGTACGCCACGTCCTTTGCGCTTCAGTTTTTTAACCGCAAGGGACGCAAGGAGAAAAAAGCACTCTTGCATTCCCGGCTTTCATAGAATCTCCACCCGCCGCAACAGCACATCGAACACATACAAAAACGCCGCCGGTGTCAATGAATCCGCGGCATACGATAAAACGGATTGCCGAATTCCGCCAGCGAATTAGCGTAACCCAACCGGCGACGTTGAATGTGCCGCTCCGCAATGCCAGCAGGTGCAACCTCGTTCTCCATCGCGGCTTGAACCGATTTAATCCGCTTTTCGCCCTCCGACCAACGGAGAAGTTTCGTTCCGGCTGAATCTATGCCCGTCATCATCTGCACCCCGAAAAGCCGACGATAGTCCGCCTGCGCCCTCGGCAATAGAGGAACCGCCGGATGCTGACGATCATGATACAATGCAATCACTTGAAGTGTTGCGAAGTTTCGCGTCATCCCGTCGTCATGGTATCGATTGCAGAATTGAAGAAACATTTCATACGCCAATGCCGCCTCACCGCACTGGGCAAGCGTTTCAAAAAGCGGAACATTCGTATTCCTCTCGAACCGTGCTTGTTTTGGATCGGCTTGTTTCTCTGGATCGTTTCCCAACAGGGCAATCATAACGGACTCCCGTGCCTTCTCCTTTTCGCCGAGTTCCCAGAAGAGTGCCGGCAGTTGCAACACCGCCGGGAAATTCGGCGCAACCTTTTCCGATTTCATTATTTCCAGTGCCGCATCGAAACGTTTCTCAGCATCCTCTTCGGACAGGTAAATATACTCCATGAGCCCAATCGCCCCAAGAGTGTTCGCCCGATGGAGCGGATTGTTTTCCTTGGCAATCAGCGCAGCAGCACTATCAAGGAGCGTTTTCATTGCCGTTCTGTCCGGTTGAAAGGGTATTGGCTGCGGACGCTCACCCGCCGCAATCGCCGTATTTGCCTCCCTTTGCCTTGTAATCGGTTCCAAAATGTTTGCCGCCGACTTGATTGCCGAAGTAAGATTGAGGAAATGATGCGGCGAATTGTATTCCCACGCAGTCAATTGTTCCTCCGTGTAATAATCGGGATACGTTCGCGGATTCAACTCACGAGCCATTTCTGTCCTTCTCGGTTGTTCATGCTCCATCGCAATAGTGAGTGCAATCCACGCCGCATGGTAAGGGGAATCAACCTCTTCGATAATTTTCATTGCCGACGCACGTTGGTCATTCCAGTACAGGAGTCTGATGATTTCGGAATACTCGCCGTACCGGCTTTGGGCATCTTCGGTCTTTTTGATTGCTTCGAGATATTTATCCCGGAGCGTTTCGATATACTTTGCATTTTGTTCTCGGTTGGCTGCGTCCGCTAAAAGGTTGGCGAGCAATTCCCGATAACCTTCTGGATGTGAAACATCCAAAACGATTTTCAATGCTGTTTCCGCATCACCCGATTGCAGATACGCCCTGGCAAGAGTGATGAACATCGACGGTTTCATTGTTTCCTCGCGAACCAACTCAATGATTTTTTCAGCATGATTGAATGCTTTCTGTGCAAGGGCGATATAGAGCAGTTCTTGTAAAAAGATTGTTCTATCGGTGGCGTAAGGAGGACGATGTCCGCGGGATGGATCGACATCACGAAACGTGATTGCCGAGTACGTTGCTATTGCTTCGTCAATGAGTCCGCAACGGAGTTGAAACTGCGCTACCGTCATTCCATCCCAAAGCGGGGCGGGGTGGAGTTCTGATTCGTTTCTTGTTACGAACTTCGTCGTTTTCAAAGCGGGAATTGCATCTTCTTCAAAACCGAGAACGATTTGCATTTCCAACACGGCACGCAGTTGTTGCGATTGCGGAACGTCCTTATAGTCCTTTACGGTTTCCAATGTTGTTTTCAATTTTTGCCGGACAATGTTCCGCACCGGCTCATCCTGCACAGCGGTATGGAGTTCCCGAAGCGGCGGAAGGATAAACGGGGTTCGATGTGAATATGTACTCCATGCACAATAGAGACCATCGGCAAATTTGCCCGCTCCTTCGAGGAGATAGTCGATGCCTTGTTTGTAATGTTTGTTTTTGACAAGCGTTGTTGCCAGCGTTGAATAGAACGGTTCGATTCCCCGCATCGATTTTACCCGTAATTTCTCTTTGTTCGCAGCAAAAAATTCTTCCATGTCCCGCAGTTGTTTTACCGCTTGTTCCATATCTCCTCCTTCGAGATCATGCGCAGCAAGCGTCAGCATTGCCGTACAACGTTCAAAGGGTTCCTCTGTCGATTCTACCAGTTTTTGCAGTTCCTCCCGGCTTGGCGGTTCGTTAAGGTTGCGTCCCAGCGAGAGAGTGTCCATCATGCTTATTTGGCGTTGTACTGTCTCCAACTCCTCAAGATACGCGGAAAACTCTTTTTTGATTTCGGGGTCGGTGAGTGCATCCACCAGCGGCGACACTTTTGCGGCGAGAATATACCGGAACGCTTGGAGAAATAATTCTTTCCGCATGCCTTCACAAGTTTGGTTATTGGGAATACGTGTGATGAAGTTCAAAGTTTTTTCGAGCAAAGCCCTATTGAGACGTTCCAACTCGCTGTCTGTCCGCATGCGTCCTGGGCTTCTTGCCATGCCACCGATCACACTGCGTAACGCCTGACGAAACCGGACATTGCCGTCGAAATGACCATCGTGGTACATTCTGTCGGAAAAATCATCGTTGCATCGGTTGATCAGATCGTCCAAGAATTCTTGCGGAAACAGTTCATCATAAGTAAACGGCACGGGAAAGTTAGCCCTGTTGCCATTATAGGGTGCTGTCAATCGGCTGAAAAACAGATCAGGCTGTGACATAAAGGGGGCTTCAACAAACGCCTTGTGTGTCAGCCGCAGTGTTACCTTGGCGGCTTCTTTGTCTCCGACATCCAGCAGGGCGTGTGTGATGTTCATGAGCGGACCACAGCGACTAACCGGAGGGTGTCCCAGCGAAGGACGTATTCGGTTGACCGCATCGAGTGCAACGCAGATAATCGGATAGCGTTTCAATAGGTCGCGTTCCTCTTGGGTAAGAACGCGGCAGAGTCCGAGGTCGTCGATGCCGTGAGCGGCAGGAACATGACACACAGCAACCAACAAGGCGGTACAAAAGAGAGAGGCGGTCCGCATGATAAATGAAGAGGTACAACGACGGAACTGTTGTATTGTACCATACACGGCATGAAATTGTTCTTTGTGTCCTTTACGGTGAAATATTTTTTTTTAACCGCAAAGACGCAGAGAAGCGCAAGGAACGCAAGGTTTCGATTTGTTCAGCAAGTATCGCACATTCGTTAATATCCTTGACCGCAATACTGATAATAATTTTTGTGTTCAGCGTTTGAAGGTAAGGCAATTTTTGCGAGAGGCATTCGCTGATGCCGTCGTTATCGAGTCCAATGGAGTTCAACATTCCGGCGGCGGTTTCAACGGTGCGCGGCGGTGCGTTGCCTGATCGAGGTGCGAGCGTTACGGTCTTCGGAATGATCGCCCCCAGACGGGAGAAGTCCACTACGCCCTCCATCTCTTTGGCATAACCAAACGTTCCCGATGCGGCTAAAATCGGCGATGTGAAACTGTCGATGAGTGTCATCGGTTACAGAAAAAACATTGTACTCCTTCCTAGAAAAGAGGGCAAAGGCAGTAGAAGTGTCTGCCGCTTGATTTCCAGTCCGATAACAAGTTTCAGATTTGGAGCGGAAAGGTCGGCAACCGACCACCGGGCGGTTGCGTGCGGTACTCCGCACTGGCACTCCTGAAACATTTGACGTTCCCAGTCGCCTACCGGCGACGTTGCCGCCCGGCGGTCGGCAACCTACCTTATGAGAAAAACTTGTTATCGAACTGGCTTGATTTCCCCGGCAGATTCATGTATAAAAAGGTTGCCTTCATGCTCTTTCCTATTTTCAAATACCATGTCTCATCAATTTGGTGCCCGTTATGATCTGGACACTTTCATCCAAGCCTCAGAACAGAAAGACCTTAACCAAGGCGTGTTCGAACTGGAAAGCGAGCGGATGCTCGAAGTCAATTTGAGCAACAGTATGGAAAGGGCAAAGCTCTGGTGAGTGGCAAAAAAGTAGGCCCGTTAGCAGACCAATATCAATATTTTGAATGGACAATACTCATTACGTATTAGTCGTATCCAGAGAGAAGCATTGTTCGCAGGATACAAAAAGGATAACATATGAGCACTGCAAAAAATGAGACCATGCGTATAGATTGGAAATCCTATACAGAACAAATAAGTAAAGAGACAAATCGAAGAAACCAGTCGTGTTGTTTTTGTTGTTTAACTCTATTTGTTTGTGCTATACTATTACCGATGTTGGGTAACGCTTACCTGTATGGGGGTTTTAGAACGAGATATCCAGTTGAGTTAACTGAACATGATGCAACAAGTATGGTTACAGGCAGTAACGGATGGCATAATGCCGTGAAAAAATGGGTAGTCGAAGAAGGAAAAGATCAATTATTTGTCGGAACGTGGAAAACAGAACGCACTTTTTCGTTAGTTTACTTTTTCGGCTTAGATCCGGGCTGGAGAGAAGCACAATTGGAAATACGTCCTGATAACACATTCATTCTTGTCGATCCACATGAAAGCAGGAAAGATACTAATCGTGGAAGACGAACTGGGAAGTGGGAGGCAAGTATTTGTACAAGTGAGAAAACGATTATGGTATATTGCACATTTGACTCCGCTCCTTCTGTTGGAGATAACCGAAAAGAATGTGATGCATGGGTTTTATTGACACTGCGTAAAAACGATATAAGCAATAAATATCTCCGCCTGTTGCCTCGAAAAGAAGCAGAAGATGGGTACTTTCGTTATACGCACCCGACTTGGAAAAAAGTGATAGAGAGGTGATAGGGTTGCCCTTGCATTGTCGGCGAGGTATCTCAACAGGAAGTAACAGAAGTCTTTGTGCGTGAGGTTACTCATATCAATTATCTTACGGTAGAAGATGAATATGGCAACGTACAAGTAATTGAAGTGGCTCTACCTGCGTTCCGGGTTGGTGTATTGTTTTGGCAGTAAAGTTTCTGTTACAGGATACCCATTTTAGCCAAAACAGAGCAAAAAGTTGACCATTTTGCGTATTTTCACGCGTTTTCAGTATAATTTTGCTCAATTTGGCATCTTGCCCGTCCACCAACCCGGAACGCAGGAAGAGCCATTGAAGTAACTGATGTGCGTCCTATCTGGGTGGTGACGGATGATATTGATTTTCATCGTGCTGCAAGGAATTTCGTTGACGAGAATGGCGTTTTGTTGTAACATGAGAATCTTGGACCTACGGAGAATGGTTTTTGGGTGGAGGTGCAGGATTTGCTGATCGGCGATCCGGATCTCCGGAGCGATGCCATTGGTCTCCGTCTTTCCCTGGTTTTGGAGGGTAAGTAACGTTGACAGAGCCGCAATCGTCAGATTGCACAACAACAAGAGCCGCAAGTGTAGGCGGACAATGATAATATCATGCGCCGAAAAACTTGCGGGTGAGCGTGCGTGTTCGGCGTGCACCCGCAAGTTACGCTACGCTACACTTGCGGCTCTTGTTTTGATTGCACTGCTTTTGCGGCTGATTCGCAATCTAAAGATTGCGGCTCTGCTTGTTCTGAGTAAACATTTTACCGCCAGCGCAGTAACTTTTCGTTTTGTTCATTCCAGAGCAAAAAGAAATATGCTCCCGTCATCAACAGGATGTTTCCTTTGCGACCCTTGCGATTTTTGGCATCTTTGCGGTTAAATCTTCTACCCCGACAAGTCGGTAATCAGTTTCACGAGCGGCATAAACAACGCAATAACGATAAAGCCCACCACGCCTCCGAGCACCATCACGAGGAGCGGTTCTAACATTGCCATCAAACCGTTGGTAACAGCCTCGACCTCTTTGTCATAAGTGTCCGCGACCTTATAGAGCATCGTGTCGAGTTCTCCCGTCTCTTCGCCGACATCGACCATATTGACAACCATATCGTCCATAACCCGTGCTCTTAACCGGGTCAGATACCACAAGGCACCAACACCGACTCCGAAAAACGCAAAGTAGAGCATCGCTCCGAGGTGAAACGGCGGTCGGGAATACATCTTCATCGGATTGGCAATCGTATCCCCATCCCGAATGGCTTCGAGAATTTTTTGGAACATCCGCTCGAAAACAGCGTTATTACTCGCCTCTTTCGTAATATGCAGTGCCTCCAAAATCGGCACACCGGATGTTACCAGCGTTCCCAGTGTNCGTGTGGAGCGGGCGATGGTTGTCTTTTCGACCAACTGACCGAAGATCGGCAGTTTCAGTAANAACAGGTGCCAGCCGAAACGTCCCTGTGCAAAACTCGTGGTCAGTTTAATNAGCANCCACAGCGACAACGGAACCAGCGGCAACAAGTACCAAAACCGTACCACCGCATTGGACGCACCCACCAGAAAAACGGTCATCGCCGGAAGTTCAGAGTCAAACTCCACGAACATCTTCTCGAATTCCGGCACAATTTTGAGCAAGATGAATGTCAAAATACCAACGGCTGCCAAGACCACAAAGACAGGGTACATCAACGCCGATTTAATCCGTGCTTTGAGTTCTTCGGAGCGTTCTAAAAAGTCGGCTAACCTCTGCAAAATCGTTTCGAGCGCACCGCCTGCCTCACCGGCTTTGATCATGTTGACATACAAGCGGTTAAAGGTTCTTGAGTTTTTTGCAAAGGCTTCCGAAAGACTGGAACCGCCTTCGATTTCATAAACCGTGTCGATGAGACTGTTGCGTAAGGCACCGTTTTGAGCCTGTGATTTCAGAATGTTGAGACTCCGCAAAATGGGAAGACCGGCATCTTGCAAGATAGAGAGTTGCCGGGTAAAGGCGGTCAGGTCTTTGGATTTCACGAAGCCCAGCGAGAACGTTTTTCCGGCGGCACCCTTTCGGGCGGCTTTACTCTTCCGCTCTTTATGCAGGGCAATTTTTGTGAGATGGTACCCCATCAAGCGGACGGTTGCCTGTGCATCCTCCTCGGTGGCGGCATCGACAATGTCCTTAATTTCTTTCCCCTCTGGGTCAATCGCTTCAAATCTGTATTTCGGCATAGCACTGACAGGATAGAAAAACCGGCAAAAGCACCCCCATTGTCCCCAACCAGACTCCTCCTATTGTACCAAAAGAGAGGGACAATGGGGAGTATGCCATAAACGCAAAGGATTTTTTCTTTGCGAAGGACGCAAAGTACAGTTTTGTACCATTTACGGCACAGTCCAATTCTCCGAGGGGGTTACGGCATCCCTCCATGAATAAACGTGTTCACCGCAGATGAAGTCGAGGGTGCCAGGGAAACCGGTACGGCAACTTGGGCTTCCACTGTTTCGTAGGTGATCACTTCCCGGCGGTGAAGCCAGGGAAGATGGGTACTTTGTGTGTCCTCTTGACAATAACTCTGAACAACCCTGCCGGTTCGGGGATCAACCACGTGAACCAATGTTTCCATCCGGTTGACAATGGGGGCATAAGTCCAGTGGTACTCGATTTTGGGTCTTCGTACCGTTACGGTTCTCAACGCCACCGGGATCGCTCCGGGCGTAGTTGCCGAGACCACTCTCGCTTCTGTTGCCGGAATTGTTTTTTGACCATCCACACAAATCACCGCTTGCGAGGGTTGCGAAGAAGGGAGAATATAAATAATTTCCGCACCGGGCGGTGCTTGGGCGACCATACCGGGAAAGGTTGCCGGCTGCCCCACCGAGCCGACGGGTCCAGCGGGAATCGTGATGGTCGGAATATGTGCCTGCGGTACATCGACGGCTCGTGTACCGGGCGCGGCTTGCACAGGAATGGCGGGTTGCGGTGCGCCCAAATTCATAGGCGGCTGCTGATATTGTACCAATTCGACACTTCCCATTCCGGGCATGTAGGTAGGAGAATAGGTCGTTTCCTGATTTCCTCCTCCCCAAAATGCATCGTGTAAATCCCCCCAGACCGGCGGGGAAAGGCACAGCAGACACAAAAAAAGAAGGGGGCAAACAGAGCGGAACATCATTATTTTGTGTGATTAGTAGAACAGGAGGACTCTATTATAGCCCACGTTTGAGGAAAAGCAAAAAAATTGCGGTCTTTGCGGAAAAATTTAACCGCAAAGACCGCAAAGGAATGCGCAAAGGACGCAAAGAAAAAGCGTTCCACTTTTCTCCGTTTACAGCATAAAATGGTTTTGGGAAAGTTCCCTACTGAAGTTTTTCCGGTATTTATTTGCATTACGCAATTTTCGGTGTATAATACCAGACTCCCGGATAGTTTCCGTTCCTTAATAACTGGAATCCGTTTATGTCAGCAAATCATCGAGACTTACACGTCGTTAAAGATGCCGTTCCTCCATTTTTCGTCGGAGTCGATATAGGCGGTACAAGTATTAAAATCGGGCTGGTCGATGATGCGGGAAATACCATTGATATGGAAGAGGTTGATGCCGCCGGACGGCACCGGAACGTTGCCGTCATTAAAACGGATACACAACCGCACGCCGCCGTTGCGTCTATGGCAGAAGCGATTTCCGCCATATTCAAGCGGCTTGGAATCAACAAATCTGCCTGCGGCGGTATTGGTTTGGGAGTGCCTGCCACGATGGACAAAAATACCCGAAAACTCCGCCGACCGCCGAACCTTCCCACCTGGGCAGATTTTCCGATATGCGATGAACTTGCCAAACTGATTGGTCTTCCCGTCCTGTTTTGCAACGATGCCAACGCTGCCGCTTACGGTGAATACTGGGTCGGCTCCGCCAGCGGACATTCCAGCCTTGCCCTTTTGACTCTCGGAACGGGGATCGGGACAGGAATTATTATTGAGGGTAAGTCGGTGGACGGCGATATTGGTTACGGCGGCGAGTGCGGACATATCATTATTGACTCGGCGGAGGACGCAATGCTCTGCGGTTGCGGAAAACGGGGGCATCTGGAAGCCTATTGCAGCGCAACCGGTGTCGCGCTGCGGACCATCAGCCTGATGATGCACCGGGAAACGTCCATCCGTCCAAAAATCACGCCGGAAACGAAACTTTCCGATATTCCCAAAATTGTCTATTTTGAAGCGGAGGGCGGGGATGCCGTGGCAATGGAAATTATTTTAGACACTGCCAGATATCTTTCCATCGGCATTGCTTCCTTGCTTCACACAATAGATGCGGCATGCATTTTGTTCGGCGGGGCAATGACTTTTGGCGGCAAGGACTCGCCGCTGGGACAGCGGTTTTTGTTACAGGTCACACAAGAGGTTAAAAACAGAGTGTTTCCTGCGATTGCGGATAATGTGCTGATCGACTTTGCGGCACTGGGTGCTGATGCGGGTTATATCGGCGCGGCGGGGCTTGCCAGAGAACAAGCCAGAGAGCAAGCCTGATGTGCCAACAACGGCATGAAAATTGTCCCGTGCGTCCGTTGCGGCTGCTTTGCGGTTAAAGAAAGAGGGCACAAAGGATGCAGATACTGTGCCACGTCATAAATTGAACGTTTTGGGATTGCAAAAACACTAGTACATTCCGCCTTAAATGATGCAGATTATATTTTGCACAAAGGCACGAAGGACACAAAGGGATTTATAGGTATTCGAGATTCTTTGTGCTCTTTGTGCCTTTGTGCGGGAAAAGATTGGAAAACAAATGATCAATGCCATTTAGGATGGAATGTACTAGCCCTCTCCCAGAGGAAGAGGGGACGGAAAAACGGACAATGATGCCGTGTTGCAGTAGAGTACGAACATCATGCCGTTTACAGCACATACCGGATTTCCTATCATGCCCTACTTCGGAGTTCACGAATCCATTTCCGGCGGACACGACAAAGCCGTTCTTGCGGCTGCGTCGGCGGGCTTTGATTGCGTACAAATTTTTTCCAAAAACAGTGCGCAATGGAACGCCAAACCCCTCACCCAAGAAGAAGGGGTGCGTTTTCAACAGGCACTCCGAGAGCACAATATCCGCTTCCCGCTTGTCCATGATTCCTACCTTATCAATTTAGCGACGGCAAAAGAGGAGTTGCAGCAGAAGTCTATCACCGCATTTACCGGCGAAATGGAGCGCACCGCCGCGCTGGGGATTCCTTGGATCGTCATGCATCCCGGCAGCCCGACGGGGGATGAGTCGGAAAATACCGAAGAGAGCGGTCTGCGGCGCATTGCCGAAGCATTTGACTCTATCTTTGAGCAAACGAAGACATCGGTAACGGTACTGCTGGAAACCACAGCGGGACAGGGTGCCCATCTCGGCTGGAAGTTTGAACACTTGGCTCGGATCATAGAACTTTCGGCATTTCCCGACAGGCTCGGCGTGTGTGTGGATACATGCCACATCACAGCGGCGGGATATTCCCTTGCCGCGCCGAAGGAATATGAGGCGGTGTTTGAACAGTTCGACAAAATTATCGGACTCGACCGGTTGCAGGCATTTCACTTAAACGACAGCGTGAAGGGACTCGGCATCCGGGTGGATCGGCATGCGCACATCGGACACGGCACATTGGGATTGGAGCCGTTTCGTTTATTAGTGAACGATCCGCGTTTTGCAGAGTTGCCGATGTATCTGGAAACACCAAAGGGCACGGTTGAAATAGATGGTGAACTGCTCGACTGGGATATTGTAAACCTGCGGACACTGAAGAGCCTTGTTTGGGAATAGCGTCTTTTGTACCATACTGTAAAACGGTAGGAAATGATCCTTTGCGCCCCTTGTGCTTCTCTGCGTCTTTGCGGTTAAAAATTCCCATTTGTACCCGTTTATGGTACAATGCAACCAAGACAACGTTAGTAAAAGGAACCTCCCCATGCAAATTAGTTTTCACACCGATTCTTTCAGTTCCGTTCATTGGTCGTTTGAAAAGTGTCTCGAATGGGCACAAAAAAACGATGTCCACTTTGTCGAGTCTGGACTCGTTGAGGGTGTCTGGTGGATGAATGGACTTGGCTATTCGCCGCACTTGACCTCGATTGAAGACCCCATCCTTCTGCGAAAGATGATGGACAAATACGATGTTCATCTGTCGCAGATTGACGCGGCTTTTCCGCTTTCGGGGAAGGGAGCGATTTACGCGGCTCCCTACATTTTGAATGCTCTCCGTTATGCCAAACTGGCAGGCTGCCCCCGTGTCTGTACTACGGACGGACTCTTCAAGCCCGAAGGATACACCGATGAGCAATCAATGAGCCAGATGAAATGGTATTATGAGCAAATCATCGAAGTTGCGGAGGCGTATGAAATCGACATCACCATCGAAATTCATGGCTACTTTACTACTAATATCGACCGGCTCGGCGAGATGCTCGACTTCGTGGATAGCCCCCGGTTGTGTTTGAACCTCGACACGGGCAATACCTTTATAGCCGGCGGTAATCCGATTGACTTTGCGAATCGTTTTGCCAAAAAGGTTTCGCATGTCCACATTAAGGATGTTTCGCAAGAACTTGCCGATCAATCGCGAGGAAAGGACACGGGCATTGCATTGAGCCATGCTTCCATTGGAGAGGGTGTCAATGCGGAGAATATCCGTGAAACGTTGAAGATACTGCACCAGGCGGGCTTTGCCGGTCCTTTGGGGATGGAAGTCGAAGGACAGGGCGGACCGCTTATCGAAAAATCGCTGCGTTGGTTGCGGCAAACGTTGTCGGAACTGGGTATTCCCGAAGAAAAGAAGATTTAACCGCAAGGAACGCAAAGATTGGTGCAAAGTACGCAAAGAAGAGAGACCATTTTGTTCCCGTTGGAAATATAACCCATTGAAATCATGAAACATTACCTCATTTTAGTTGCTGTTTGCACAGCACTGTTTTCCTTTTTCAGCGAAACCTCCTATGCTGCCGACCCGGCGGAGAAGCCGATTCGTGTGTTGCTCGTGAATGATATAAGACCTGGGAGTTATCCCATGCAAGGAATAACGATGCTCCGGGACGTTATCCGGCTGGACAAACGTTTTGAAGTCGCTCTTGTTGAGAATGCCGAAGTCCTCGGCACAGACTTGCTGTTCGATTATGATGTCGTCCTGTTGGCTTTCAAGGTTTACCTGCATGCACCGCAACCCAAACGGGATGCAGAGATGCGGGCAAACCTCGAAAAGTTTGTACGGGAAGGCGGACTTTTCGTCTATCATTTCGCATGCGGTGCCTTTGAAGGCTGGGAAGGATTTGAAAAACTTGCCGGCAGAGTTTGGGATCCCTGGTTGCCGCCTCACGATCCTTTCCAACGTTTCACCGTTCGCATCGCTGATAGCGCGCATCCGGTTACCGCAGCACTTGCCGACTTTGAGATAGACGACGAACTCTATACATGTTTGGGAGAGAGCGAAGTGCCGATCCACATTCTTGCCGATGCAGTTTCGACGGTCGATGGCAAAACATACCCGATGGCGTTTGTTCTGGAGAATGGAAAGGGACGTACTTTTCACACTACGCTGGGACACGACAACAGAGCACTTGCTGCCCCCGAATTCCAAAAGATGATAAGAGAGGCACTCGTTTGGTGTGCGCAGCGGGAAAATTTTACGGCGAATACAGAGGTTAAAATTCTGGTGGAACCCTTTATTGTCGGATTCGGTGCCTCGGCTAGCGAAATGACCGCCCGGCTCAAAGAAATTACCGATATGCTTCCTGAAGGGGGGAAATTACTTGCTTATTTTGACTGCGGCGGTCTCGGCGGTTTCAAAGCCGCCGAAGGCGGACTCACAATCGTTCCCCCCGCAGAGGCAAAAACTTGGACTTTTCGCCCCGAATCTCCTATTGAAGGAGTGCCGCCGCAACATTTTACCGTGCTGTTTGACACCGGGCAGTTGCCCTTTTTGATTGAAGGACTTGACCGGTCGAAACGGTATCAGTTGAACGTTGTGTGGTGGGATTTCGATGCCAATGGGCGTGTGCAAGCATTGGTGGTGCAATCACCGGGAGACCTGTCGCAGATCAGGATTTTGCGCCCCGGTGTCGCACTGCCGGACTATATGGAAAGCGGACTACCGCCGAGAACGGTAACAGTACCGCTTCCGATGGCGTTCGTTCGGGACGGTAAATTGGCACTGAACATAAGAGGCGAAAGCAGTGCCAACGTAGTTGTGAGCGAGATTTGGATTAACGAGTTACCATGAATGGAAATACATGAACATTGCGCCCTTTGCGGTTAAATAGAGTTGTTCGGAAACTGCCCTAATTGTCATTCCGGCGCAAGCCGGAATCCATAAAAACAGGGGGCACGTCTCTCATCTGGATTACGGCTTGCGCCGGAATGACGGTTTCCGAACAAGTTAAAGGTTTCCGCAGAGTACGCAAAGTACAACTTTATGCTGTTCACAATACAATCGTCATTGCCACTTGGCTGTGGCGAGGCAACTGTTGTAGGTTGCCAATATGTCATTCCGCCGTAACATCCCCAGCAGGAGGTCCGGCTGCTCCGAAGAAATGACGGGCAGTACCGAGACGTGCTCCAGCAAACACGTCCGCAGTGCCGTGTATAAATCGGTTTCCGGTGCAATCACTGCCGGCATCGTTTGTGTCAAAGTTTCTACCGTCCGCCCTTGCCACTGATTCCAACGTTGAAATGTTTCCCACACATCATCGGCGT
>JGI24701J34945_10000824_pt1 | contig 16126 bp, 21 predicted proteins | sample TergutTh196P3_FD_34945 | JGI IMG/M metagenome (IMG submission 34945)
GCTCATAAGCAGGCTGCTCTGTACGTCATTCGGGTTCCGTACATTGTTGCTAGTCATCTGAAGATTTTAATTCCTGTTGGTACTGCAATAATTATTGTTGCTGATGTGAAATATGCCCGTGTGTCGACGTCTATTCCTACTGTAAATATGTGGTGTGCTCATACTACAAATCCTAACAATCCAATTGCTAGCATGGCAAAGATTATTCCTAGGTTTCCGAATGCTTCCTTTTTCCCTCTTTCATGACAAATGATGTGTGAAATTATACCAAATCCTGGTAGAATGAGAATATATACTTCCGGGTGTCCAAAGAATCAGAATAAGTGTTGGTATAGGATGGGGTCTCCCCCTCCTGCTGGGTCGAAGAATGACGTATTTAGGTTGCGGTCTGTTAGTAGTATTGTGATTGCTCCTGCGAGTACTGGCAGAGATAGCAGGAGTAGTAGGGCAGTGATGGCAATTGATCATACAAATAGAGGAATCCGCTCGGGCTTTATGCTTTTTGGCTTTATGTTGATTGTTGTTGTAATAAAGTTTACTGCTCCTAGGATAGATGATACTCCTGCTAGGTGTAGGGAGAAGATGGCTAGGTCTACAGATGCTCCGGCATGTGCAATTCCTCTAGCGAGAGGGGGGTAAACAGTTCATCCTGTTCCTACACCGCTTTCTACTGTTCTACTAGTTAGTAGTAGGGTTAATGAAGGGGGTAGTAGTCAGAAACTTATGTTGTTTATTCGTGGGAATGCTATGTCTGGTGCTCCCAGTATTAGTGGCACTAGTCAGTTTCCAAATCCACCAATTATGATTGGTATAACTATGAAGAAAATTATGACGAAAGCATGAGCTGTGACAATGACGTTGTAGATTTGATCATCTCCAATTAAAGAGCCCGGCTGTCCTAGTTCTGTACGAATTAGTATTCTTAGGGAAGTTCCTACTATTCCTGATCATGCTCCGAATACAAAGTATAATGTTCCAATGTCCTTGTGATTAGTTGAGAAAAATCATCGGGTGAAAATTAGTGGGATGGCTGAGAATAATAAGTAGGCGATAGGCTGTAAATCTATTTAGGGGCATTTACGTTGCTCTTCCACTATTACTAAGGGTCTTGTATTCATTTTGTGATTATAGAATGCAATTCTGTAGGGGTGAGTTGGACTTACCAAGGCCTAAAGGGAGCCCTTTATTTATAGCTTTGAAGGTTATTAGTTTATGTCTTAACTTAAGGCCTTAAGTTAATTAATGTTAGTGATGATTGTGCAAGCTGCTATGCCTGTTAGAGAGATTGAGGATAGAATTAGTGCTCAGATTCTTTTAGTTGATTTGTTTTTGTTTGCCTTCAAATTTCATTTAGGTTCTGTATTTAGGATTATAAAGCTTGAGTAGGAGATTTTTAGATAATAGTATAGGGTAATTAGTGATGTTACTACTACTACTGTTGCTAGTGGGGCCATATTGTTTGTAATTATGGCTTNGATAACAATTCATTTTGGTAGGAACCCAAGGAACGGGGGGAGCCCTCCTAGAGATAATAATGATGTGAATAGTATGAATTTTATTAGTGTGGCTTCTTTATTTGTTATTATGGTCTGATTAATAAATGAAACTCCTGATAGTTTAATAGCAGATACTACGGTTAGTGCTAGGGTTGAGTAGATTGTATAGTATACTATTCACAAGCTTTCACTTGTGGTTAATGCAATTAACATTCAACCGGTATGGTTGATGGAAGAATAAGTTAAGATTTTTCGTATTGAGGTTTGGTTTAATCCTCCAATTGATCCTACAATTGTGGATATCAAAATGATTCTTAGTGTGAAGGTGTTGATATCAATCAGGTATGATATTAATATCAGCGGGGCTGCTTTTTGCACGGTTATTAATAGTGCACAGTTTTCTCATCTTAAGCCTTCTATTACTCCTGGGAATCATCAGTGGAAGGGTGCGGCTCCACTTTTTAGCAGGAGGGGGGTACAGATGATTATTGATGTGTATGGATTTATTTCAAATGTAAACAAATCTTCCGTTAATGTTTTTATCACTACTATAAATAGAAGTGTCGCTGAGGCGAGGACTTGTACAATGAAGTATTTTAATGATGCTTCTGTGTTGTACATATTTTTGACATTGGACATTAAGGGGATAAATGATATTAGATTGATCTCCAACCCTATTCATGCCCCAAGTCATGAATTAGAGGACACAGACACTAATACACCTCCTACCAGGGTAATTAGCAAGAGGATTTTGGTTGAGTTATTGGGCATTAGAGAAGAGAGTGTTTACTCTATTTATGGGGTATGAACCCATTAGCTTATTTAGCTTACTTTTCTATTTTGATGCTTGTTTTTTACATCTTGGTGTATGGTGCACGGTGGCTTTTGATGCTTGCTGGTGATAGTTTGATTCTGTTAGATGTAATGAAGGTAGTTTTGTACTACATGTTTTATCCTATCACGATAGTCCTTTAGTCAGGCTCATCATTGGTGAGTTTGTATATTTTATGTATACTTTGTTGTCACCAGTGCGGGTTTGTCGGTTTCTGTAGTGTTTATGTTTTGTTAATTGTGAAAATATGGGCCAGGCGTGCGTGTGGTATTATATATAATATAAGGGTATATTGAATACATAAGACTATACTGATTGTAATTGCTAATCCAGGTATATTTATAGTACAATAAATGGTATTTGAATNAAATAAACATATAGTGGGTATAGCTACCTATTTATAGAATTTAAGGGTATTATAAGATTAAAAATTTATATAAATATAATCGTCACCATATATGGTATAATGGTATAAATAATAAGCAATTATATTAACTTAGTATATAATAAATATTATTACATGTAAAATACTAAATTATCAGTAGATAAAATTAATGGTAATTATACATTTTATGTAGATAAACTCTTATATTTAGTTATGATTTATGTATTATAAGCCTGTAATCCTACAATTCTAAACTTATCTATATTTATAAAAAGATAAGTTTAGAATTGTAGGATTACAGGCCCTAAATCTATTATATGCCTTTGAGGTTGGGGTTAGCGTGTTTCTATTGTCAGCGTGAGGTCTGAAGGTTGGGGTAAGGAATGATCGGGGGAGGAGGATTAGCTGTTGCTTTATTTTTGGTTTGTGTTGTAATTTTGTTAGTTGTTGGCATATTTGTACCGTTGCTAGGTTTGATGATAGTTGAATGGGTTATATAGTTTTTTCGCTTGGTGAAAGTGGGGCGGGTTTTACTGTTAAGGGCTAAAACGTTTAAGTTAGGGAGGTGTTTGGCTGGGGTTTGTTGCTTTGGACTATTCATTTATGTTGTATATAATTAGTTATTTTGTGGTTTGCTCCGTTCTGCTCTTGTTGGTGTTATTGAAGTTGAGTTTTATTCTTGCTTTTTCATTCAGTTTTATGTTTGTTCTATATGTAAGTTTGTGCGTGAGTTATGTTGGCAGGTCTAGATGAATTGCTTATTTGGGGCTGAGGGCCTATTATTCTCATTAGTTATTTTTAATTTATCAAGTATTCTTGTATTTAGCAATATATTTTAGTTTCGGTTAAATTTTGTGCCAGCAGCCGCGGTTATACCTTGGAGGCACTTGAATGTGTTTGGTGGATAGGTAGTTATATTGATTTTTATTTTGATTTTGCTTTGAAGGTTATTAGGTGAAATTTTTACTTTTGTGGGTTTCTTTTATTTGTTTGGAGGCTATGAAATTCTTTTTATAGACTAGGATTAGATACCCTATTATTTTGGAATGTTAATTTTTGTTATATCTGAGTAGTATTAGTTATGTTCTTGAAACTTAAAGAATTTGGCGGTATCTCATTCCTTCCAGAGGAATCTGTCTCGTTATCGATAGTCCGCGTTGGACCTTACTTAGTTGCTTTGGTTTGTATACCGCCGTTTATTGATTATCTTTTTAGGGTTGGATTAATTTTCTGGTTTCTTTATTTTGGTTTATTTCAGGTCAAGGTGCAGCTTGTTTCTAAGTGAATGATGGATTACATTTTTATTTGTTATTGGATTGATGATTTTGATATTGTCATGAAATTGGATTTGGTTGTAATGATTTGTAGATTGTTATTGTGATAGTTGGTTCTGGGATATGCACACATCGCCCGTCGCTCTCGTTTGTTTAATGAGATAAGTCGTAACAAAGTGGCTGTACCGGAAGGGGTAGCTGGGTTGAATTGATAAGAATTTAGTCAGATCATTTCTGTTAGTTGAGTTTTCATTTACGCTGAATTGTTGTGTCGTGCGATTCGACATGATCTGATTTTATTGATTGTCTTGTTGTTGTTTGAGGTATTTTTATTAATTGTTTGTTGAAGTATCATTTTGGTTATTGTATTTTTTTGATTTAATTTTTGTTACGATAGGTTATTTGTACCGTAGGGTTGTATGGTAATATTTTTTTGAAAGTTGATTTTGTTTTTCGTACCTTGTGTATCAGGGTTCATTGAATTTTATTATTTATTTTTATTTCCCGATTTTAGGGGAGTTAATAGCTTATGTTAGTTACTGTTTCAGTAGTATTAATAATAGGTTGTTGGTAATGAAATGTTATTCGTCTTTAATGGTTTCTGGTTTTCCAAGAAATGAATTTAATTCCTGCATCTTATTTAATTTCTGTTGTTATTTTACTTATTTTTATTTGATGTTAAGATTAAGGGGGATTAGCTCCTTGTTTTATTTTTATAATTGTTGTTCTAAGTTTAATTTTGTGGATTTTATAGTGATTTTCAATTTGATTATGTTAAAATTTTATTTTTTCTTTTGTTTATTTTTTGTTGATTTAATTTTTTTATTGGAATGTTTTCTTTATCTTTGTTTGTGTGGTAATTATTGTGTAATTAGTAAATTGTGTTTGGTTTAGTATTGTAGAACTATATTAAGTGTTAATTTCTTTTTAGGAATTAGGCAAAGGTTACATGTCCGCCTGTTTAACAAAAACATCTTTTCTTGTTAGTTTCTGAAGTATAGCCTGCCNACTGACGTTAGGTTGAAGGGCCGCGGTATTTTGACNGTGCAAAGGTAGCATAATCATTAGTTCTTTAATTGTGATCTGGTATGAATGGCTTGACGAGACATGAGCTGTCTTAATAGAATTGTTTGTTGAACTTAGGTTTTGAGTTAAAATTCTTAGATGTTTTTATGGGACGAGAAGACCCTATAGAGTTTGACATTTGCATCTACTAGTGTGAGGATTAGTTTGTTGTAATTATTTTAGTAGGTTGATTGTTTTGTTGGGGTGATGGGAGGAATTTTTTAAACTCCTCTTTTGTTATGATATATTTATTTATATTTTTTTGATCCATTCATTTTGATTATAAGATTAAATTACCTTAGGGATAACAGCGTTATCTTCCTTGAGAGTTCTTATTGGCGGGAAGGTTTGCGACCTCGATGTTGGATTAAGATGAATTTTCGGTGCAGGAGCTGAAGTTGATTAGGTCTGTTCGACCTTTAAAATCTTACATGATCTGAGTTCAGACCGGCGTGAGCCAGGTTGGTTTCTATCTATAATAATGTTTTATACCTTAGTACGAGAGGACCGGGTATTTGGAATAATTTTGATTTTATATGATTTTTATTAATATGTATACTATTTTGGCAGATAAGTGCATTGGATTTAGAATCTATTAATGTAAGGTTTTTATTTTACAAGTAGTATATGTGAGATTTTTTTTTTCTTGTTGTAATTTTTTTGTTGTTGATAGTTCTTGTTATGGTTGGTGTGGCATTTCTTACTTTGTTGGAGCGCAGGGTTTTAGGGTATGTTCATATTCGTAAGGGCCCCAATAAGGTTGGTTTTGTTGGTATTCTTCAGCCTTTTAGAGATGCAATTAAGTTATTTACTAGGGAGCAATATTTTCCTTCGGTTTCTAATTATTTGATTTATTATTTTTCTCCTATTTTTGGGTTTTTTCTTTCCTTGTTGGTTTGGTTATTAGTCCCTTATTTAAGTGGATTTATATCTTTTGGGTTGGGTTTGTTGTTTTTTTTGGCTTGTACCAGACTTGGTGTTTATACTGTTATGATTGCTGGGTGGTCTTCTAATTCTGGTTATTCTTTATTGGGCGGTCTTCGTGCTTTGGCTCAAACTATTTCCTATGAGGTAAGATTGGCGTTTATCTTGCTTTCTTTTGTTGTTTTGATTGGTAGTTATGATTTAGTTTATTTTCATTTTTTTCAGGTTTATTTGTGATTAATTTTTATCTCTCTTCCTTTGTCGTTTGTTTGATTTATTTCTTGTTTGGCTGAAACTAATCGTACTCCTTTTGATTTTGCTGAAGGTGAGTCTGAGCTTGTTTCAGGGTTTAATGTTGAGTATGGTGGTGGTGGTTTTGCTTTAATTTTTTTGGCTGAGTATGCAAGTATTCTTTTTATAAGATTATTGTTTTGTGTTATTTTTTTAGGTAGTGATCTTTATTCTTTTATGTTTTATGTTAAGCTTACTTTTATTTCTTTTTTATTCATTTGGGTTCGCGGTACGTTGCCTCGTTTTCGTTATGATAAGTTGATGTATTTGGCTTGGAAGAGATTTTTGCCTCTTTCGTTAAATTATCTTTTGTTTTTTGTTGGTGTTAAGTGCTATGTTTTCTCTTTGTTGTAGTGTATTAATTTAGGTATAGTAAGTTAATAGAAGATTTAAACTTCTTTCATAATGTTTTCAAGACATTAGGCTTATTCTGTAGCTTTTTAACTTTAGTCTGTTATTTTATCTCATAGTTTAGTTGTTATTGGGCTTGCTAGGTAGTATAAGAAGTAAATTGTTGTTAGGATTTGTCCTGTTAGGATGTATGGGTCCTCTACTGGGCGAGCTCCGATTCATGTTAGTAGGATAACGGTATTTGTTATCACTCAGAATAGGACTTGATTGATTGGGTAGAATTGTGTTCCTCGGAACTTTGATTTGTTTGTTGGTAGGATGAATAGGATTGCAATTGATATTGCTAGGGCAATAACTCCTCCTAGTTTGTTAGGGATTGATCGTAAGATTGCGTAGGCGAATAGGAAGTATCATTCTGGTTGAATGTGTACTGGTGTAACTAGTGGATTTGCCGGGATGAAGTTGTCTGGGTCTCTTAGTATGTATGGTTCCTTTAGTGCTAGTACGGTTAATGCTATTAAGGCAATTGCAAATCCTACAATATCCTTTGTTGTGAAGTATGGGTGGAATGGGATTTTGTCTGTATTTTTGTTTAATCCAAGCGGATTGTTTGATCCTGTTTGGTGTAGGAATAGTAGGTGGATTAGGGCCATTGCTGCGATCACGAATGGTAGAAGGAAGTGTAGTGCGAAGAATCGTGTAAGTGTGGCGTTGTCTACAGCGAATCCTCCTCATACTCACTGTACTACTTCCTTTCCTACATATGGAATGGCTGATAGGAGGTTTGTGATTACGGTTGCACCTCAGAATGACATTTGTCCTCATGGTAATACATATCCTATAAATGCTGTTGCTATGGTTAGGAATAGAATTACTACTCCTACGGATCAGGTGTGTATGAAGTTGTATGATCCGTAGTACATGTTTCGTCCTGTGTGTAAGTAGATGCAAATGAAGAATAGTGAACCCCCATTTGCATGGAGTGTTCGTAGAAGCCATCCATAGTTTACGTCTCGGCAAATGTGGCTTACTCTATTAAATGCTATTTCGACGTTTGGGCAGTAGTGTATGGCTAGGAATAATCCTGTTGCGATTTGAGCTATTAAACAGATTCCTAATAGTGATCCAAAATTTCATCATCCTCTAATTGTTGATGGTGTTGGCAGGTCTACTAGGGCGTTATTTGCAATTTTGAATAGAGGGTGTCTGTTTCGTGTGGGTTTATTCATTATCTTGTGTGCCGTAATGGCCCCTTTGATACGTTGATGATATTTACTACTACGATTAGGGTTAGTAGTATGTATAGTACCAGTAGTATTGTTATAATTCCTATTGTTTGGTTGTATATTACGGTTGTTGTGGTTGTGATTTCATTTTCTATTATTGTTTCGTGTATGCTTATTTCCTTGTTGTTGGTTGTGGTTGGTATAAGGTATATTGTGATTGGTATTATTATTACTATGGCCACTAGTATTTTATTTGATGGTGAGAATATCTCGTTTGATGCGAGTCTTGTTATGTATATAAATAGTACTAATATTCCTCCGATTATGATTATAAATAAGATGTATGAGAATCAAAATCTTCTGTATATTGTCCCTCTGATTAGGCATACTAGTGTTGTTTGTATTAGGAGTATTAATCCTATTGCTATAGGGTGTTTTATTTGTGTGAATATAAGTCTTGTTATTGTTCTTGTTGCTATAAGTAGTTTTATTATATCAGGGGGTATTTTATTTAAAATATTAGTTTTGGGGATTAATGAAATGGCGGTATGTCTTTCCTCTGAAGTTTTAAAAGGTTGTTCCTTATTTTTGATTTACAAGACCAATATTTTTATTAAATTATTAAAACTTGTTTTATTTAATGCCAATGTGATTATATTTTTTTGTTATTTATTTTTGTGGTATTTGGGCTTTTTCTTCTAGTCGCAAACATTTGTTGATTACTTTGCTAAGATTGGAGTTTGTTGTGTTGGTTCTTTATTTTTCTATATATTTTTATTTGTGTAATTTTAATTACAGCTTATTTTTTGTTGTTTATTTTTTGGTTTTTTCTGTTTGTGAGGGCTCATTGGGTTTGTCTATTTTGGTTTCTATAATTCGTAGTCATGGTAATGATTATTTTCAGTCTTATAGAGTTCTTCAATGTTAAAGTTTCTTTGTTTTTTAGTATTTTTGACCCCTTTATGCATTGTTCCTGGGTTTTGATGATTGATTTGCTCTTTGTTGTTTCTTATCTCTTTTGTTTATATGTTTTTTTTCCCTTATTTTTTTTGTTGAGGCGGTTTAGGTTATATTTTTGGTTGTGATTTGATTTCCTACGGCCTTATTTTTCTTAGTTTATGAATTTGTGTTCTTATGGTTTTGGCCAGAGAGTCTATCTTTCGTTTAAGTTATTTTTCTGGTTTCTTTATTTTTGTTGTTATTGTTCTTACTATTGCGTTGTATTGTACTTTTAGAAGAGTTGGTTTGCTTTCTTTTTATATTTTTTTTGAGAGTAGATTGATTCCTACTTTGTTTTTAATTTTGGGCTGGGGGTATCAGCCTGAGCGTGTTCAGGCTGGCATTTATCTTTTATTTTATACTTTGTTAGCCTCTCTTCCTTTGCTTGTTGGTATTTTGTTTGTTTATGATTCTTTAGGTTCTTTGTGTTTATTTATATTGGGCGGCAGTGGTTCTTTGGTCGGTGGCCTGTTTTATGTTTGTATAATTTTTGCCTTTTTGGTTAGGATGCCCATGTTTATAGTTCATTTATGGCTTCCTAAGGCTCACGTTGAGGCCCCTGTTTCTGGTTCTATAATTTTGGCTGGTGTTTTATTAAAGTTAGGGGGTTATGGCCTTCTTCGTGTTTTCCCAGTGTTATTTAAGTTTGGGTTTAGGTTTGGTATTATTTGGATTTCTTTAAGTTTGGTTGGTGGCCTGTTTGTTAGTTTGTTTTGTATGCGGCAGACTGATCTTAAGTCATTGATTGCCTATTCCTCTGTAGCTCATATAAGCATGGTTATTGGTGGTATTATGACGTTGAGATATTGGGGGGTTTGCAGATCTTTTGCTTTAATGGTAGCTCATGGCTTATGTTCTTCTGGTCTTTTCTGTCTTTCTAATATTACTTATGAGCGGTTTGGTAGACGGAGTCTTTTGGTTAATAGGGGTTTAATTAATTTGATGCCTAGAATAGCTATATGGTGGTTTTTGTTAAGAGCTTGTAATATGGCTGCTCCCCCCTCTCTTAATCTTCTTGGTGAGATTGGGTTATTGAGTAGTTTGGTTTCTTGGTCTTGATGTCTTATATTTGTTTTGGTTCTTTTATCTTTCTTTAGTGCTGCTTATACACTTTATCTGTATTCTTATAGTCAGCATGGTTCTATTTACTCTGGGGTATACTCTTGTTCTTTAGGCTATGTTCGGGAGTTCTTGTTGTTGTTTTTACATTGGTTCCCTTTGAACTTAATTATTTTGAGGGTTGATGTTACTGTTTTTTGGATTTAATTTTTATCTAAATAGTTTAAGTGGAAAATTTTGGTTTGTGGTGCCAAGGATATAGTGTGTATTTTAGATTAATGTCTATTTGTTTTGTCAGATTTGTTTTTTTGTTTCTTTTAGGTTGATTTTGTTGTTTTTGTGGTGTTTATTTTATTATAAGTGATCTGGTTTATTTTATTGATTGGAATATTATTACATTAAATGGTAGATCTGTTATTATGACCTTCTTGTTTGATTGAATGTCTTTGTTGTTTATGGGATTTGTTTTTATTATTTCCTCTTTGGTAATTCTTTATAGTGATGATTATATATTTGGGGACTTGAGTATTGTTCGTTTTATTTTGTTGGTTTTGATGTTTGTTGTTTCTATAATGTTTTTGATTATTAGTCCTAATGTGATTAGTATTTTATTAGGATGGGATGGCTTAGGCTTAGTTTCTTATTTGTTGGTGATTTATTATCAGAATGTGCGGTCTTACGGTGCTGGAATATTAACTGTTTTGTCTAATCGAATTGGTGACGTTGCCTTGTTAATGGCTATTGCTTGGATAATTAATTTTGGTAGTTGAAGTTTTATTTATTATTTGGAGTTTATGTCTGGCTCTGTTNAGATGGAGTTAATTTCTTTCCTTGTTGTTTTGGCAGCTATAACTAGGAGTGCTCAGATTCCCTTTTCTTCTTGGTTGCCTGCGGCAATAGCTGCTCCTACACCTGTTTCTGCTTTGGTTCATTCTTCTACTTTNGTTACTGCTGGGGTTTATTTATTGATTCGGTTTAGCCCTTCTTTTGGGTATTGGTTGAATGTGATTTTATTATTGGTTTCTGGTTTAACTATGTTTATGGCTGGTCTTGGCGCTAATTTTGAGTTTGATTTAAAGAGGATTATTGCTTTGTCGACTTTAAGACAGTTGGGCCTTATGATTATAACTATTTCTATTGGTCTTTCTGGTTTGGCATTTTTTCATTTGTTGACTCATGCTTTATTTAAGGCCTTGCTTTTTATGTGTGCTGGGGGCGTTATTCATTCTATGGGGGATTCCCAAGATATTCGTTTTATGGGTGGCCTATCTGTTTATATGCCTTTTACTTCTTCGAGTTTAATAGTTTCTAATTTTGCTCTTTGTGGCATGCCGTTTTTGGCTGGGTTTTATTCTANGGATTTTATTTTGGAGATATTTTCTATGAGATATTTAAATATCTTTGGTTTCTTTTTGCTTTTTGTATCTACGGGCTTGACTGTTTGCTATTCTTTTCGTTTGTTTTACTTTGTTATGTGTGGTGATTTTAATTTTGTTTCTTCTTGCTCTATNGTTGAGACTAGTTATAATATAGTCTTTGGTATAATTGGCTTGTTGATTATGTCTATCTTTGGTGGTGGTTCTTTGATGTGATTGATTTGTCCCACTCCTTCTGTGATCTGTTTGCCTTATTATTTGAGGTTCCTTACTTTGTTTGTTGTTTTTGTAGGGGGTTGACTTGGCTATGAGATTGCTAGATTTTCTTTTGGGGATGTCCTATTTTCTGCACGTTTATATGGTGCCTCTTCGTTCGCTGGTTCTATGTGGTTCATGCCTTTCTTTTCTACTTATGGTGTCTCTTTTCTTCCGTTAGAGGTTGGTTATAGGGCGACAAGGGTTTTTGATTCTGGTTGAATAGAATTTTTTGGTGGTCAGGGTTTGTATTGGGTTCTTTTTAATTTAGGTAAGGTTAATCAGTGGTTTCAATATAATAGTTTAAAGGTATTTTTAGGGTTTTTTGTTATGTGGGTTATTATTTTATTATTTATTCTTATTTATTACTTGAATAGCTTATGTTTAGAGCGCGACGCTGAAGATGTCGATGAGGTATTTATTGCCTTTGAGTATTTATAAAAGGTTTTCTTTGTCTTTACAGTGAAAGTGTAATGTTTGTTTCTAAACTATATAAATTATAGAAGTGTAAACGGATTTTAACCGCTATAGTGATAAGTTAGCAGCATTCACTTTTTCTGTCACTTCCTTAACTGGAATTTTTATTCAATTTTATTATTAACAATAATATACCTCTTTTTGGTTTCAGTTAAAATTTAAAGTGAGGATAATTATTTTATCTAAGATCAGGTCGAAACTGATTGCAAGGTTTGCTTCTCACTTGGCTAGGTTGTTGAGGCTAACTACTGTATGGTAGTACTTTTTGAATGCAACTCAAATGTTATTATTAACTATAGTCCCTTAGTTTCTTCATTCTAGTGATCCTTGATTCCATTCGTGATAAAGTCCAATAATTAAGATTAATAGGAATAGGGATCTGATGATTATTCATGACTTGATGTTGGATGTTAGTATTGTGATGGGTATGGGTAGCAGCAGTGCAATTTCTACATCAAAGATTATGAAGATTACTGCGATTAGGAAGAATCGTGATGAGAACGGCAGTCGTGCAGAGTTTTTTGGGTCAAATCCGCATTCGAACGGTGATCTTTTTTCTCGGTCTTCATTAATTTTTTTTGAGATTAGTGTTGCTAGTATTATGATGATTGATGATAGAATGATGGTTATTGTTGCGGCGGTTATGATTATTATTATTATTTATCTTGTTTTTCACAAATTTCTTGATTGGAAGTCAAGTATACTTTTTTGTATTAGATAAATATTATTTTATCTTCCTCATCAGTAGATTGAGATGTATAGGAATAGTCAAACTACGTCTACGAAGTGTCAGTATCATGCTGCTGCTTCAAATCCGAAGTGATGATTTGATGAAAAGTGTAGAGTTGTGTGTCGTAGTAAGCATGTGGTTAAGAATGTTGTTCCGATGATTACATGTAGTCCGTGGAATCCTGTTGCTACGAAAAATGTTGACCNGTATGCTGAGTCTGCAATTGTGAATGGTGCTTCAATGTATTCGTATGCTTGTAAGGCAGTAAAATATAGTCCGAGTAGTACGGTAAAGAATAGCCCTTGTGTTGCTTGTGTAGCATTATTTTCTAATAATCCGTGGTGTGCTCATGTGACGGTTACTCCTGAGGCCAGTAAGATTGCTGTGTTTAGTAGGGGCACTTGTAATGGGTTGAATGGTTGAATTCCTGTGGGCGGTCAAGTTGATCCTAATTCAATTGTTGGAGATAGTCTTGAGTGGAAGAATGCTCAGAAAAATGATACGAAGAATAAGACTTCTGATACAATAAATAGGATTATTCCTCATCGTAGGCCTTTTGTTACTGTTTTTGTGTGTAGTCCTTGATATGTTCCTTCTCGTGTTACGTCANGTCATCATTGAATTATGGTTAATACTGTGATGATTGCTCCGATTCCGAGCAGGGTATCATCATATTGGTGGAATCATTTAATTAGTCCTATTAAGGTAACTATTGCTCCAATAGCTCCTGTTAGTGGTCAGGGTCTTTTGTTTACTATGTGAAAGGGGTGGTTTTCGTGTATTGACATTAATTAACTTCTCTAGAGTATAGGGTTCTTAGGATTGCGAATACATATGATTGAATGATTGCCACTGCTGCTTCTAGAATTAGTAGGAGGATTTGTGCAGTAATTAGTACGGTTAGGAGGGTGTGTCTTATTGATGGTCCGTTGTTTCCTAGTAGGGTTAGCAATAGGTGTCCTGCAATTATGTTTGCAGTTAGTCGTACTGCTAATGTCCCTGGTCGGATTAGATTACTAATTGTTTCAATAATAACTATGAATGGTATTAGTATAGTTGGTGTGCCTTGTGGTACTAGGTGTTCGAATATATGATTAGTATTTTTGATTCATCCATATAATATAAATGTTATTCATAGAGGCAATGCTAGAGTTAGTGTGAGTGTCAAATGTCTCGTTCTGGTGAAAATGTATGGGAATAATCCCAGGAAGTTATTTGCTAGGATTATGAGGAATAGTGATGTTAAAATGAATGAGTTTCCTTTATTTTCATTTCCCTTTCTTAGGATTGTTTTTATTTCTTGGTGCAGCTTGTTTATTAGTAGTCTTACTATTATGCTATTTCGTGATGGGATTAATCAAATTCTTGTTGGGATTAGTAGTAAGCCGATGGCTGTTCTTGTTCAGTTTAATGATAAATTATTAATTTCTGTTGTTGGGTCAAAGATTGAGAATAAGTTTCTTATCACTTTCAGTTTGTTTTATTGATGTTGATTATCTTTTTTTCCTTGGCTTCCTTGGTTGGTGATTGAATAAAATAGTTTATGATGTTGAATATTAGAAATGTTGCTAGAAATGTGATGTATAGTATTGTTCATTCTATAGGTATTATTTGAGGTATAAAAGGATATCTTTTTGATTATTTCAGTTTGACATTCTGATGTTATGTAATTAACTAATCCTTTTGTCATCAGAGATATGTGCTAGGATATCATAGGCTGGTTTAAGAGACCATTACTTGCTTTCAGTCATCTGATGATTCTCTTATCTTTGATACTCAGTTAATGAATTGGTTTGTTGATACTCTTTCAATTACGATTGGTATAAATCTATGATTTGCCCCGCAAATTTCTGAACATTGTCCATAAAGAAGGCCTGGCCGGTTAATTGAGAATCTCACCTGGTTTAATCGGCCAGGTGTAGCGTCTGTCTTTACCCCAAGGCTTGGTACTGTTCAAGAGTGTAGTACGTCTGCTGCTGTCACAATTAGTCGTACTGGTGAATTTATTGGTAGGACAGTTCGGTTGTCTGTATCAAGTAGTCGGAATGTATTGGCTTGTTGGTCTTCTTGCTGAACTATATATGAGTCGAATTCAAGTTTTGTGAAGTCTGAGTATTCATAGCTTCAGTATCATTGGTGGCCGACGGCTTTTAGTGTTATTGCTGGGTTATGGATTTCGTCTATTAAGTATAATAGTCGTAAAGATGGTACTGCAATAAATACTAAGATGATTGCTGGCGCAATAGTTCAGACGGTTTCAATTATTTGTCCCTCTAATATGAATCGTCTGGTTTGTTTATTTTGAATAATTATGATTATTGTGTAAAATACTGCTGTGATAATTATTAATATGATTATCAATGCATGGTCGTGGAAGTAGATTAGTTGTTCTATAACGGGGGATGCTCTGTCTTGAAGTGTTATATTTAATCATGTTGTCATTGATTTCTAATGAAAGTTTGAAACTTTATTTGTGGAGCTTAAATCCAATGCACTTATCTGCCACGTTAGAATGTGTTAGTTAGTTAGTTAATGAAATAGTTGGTAGTTCTGAGTAGCTGTGTTCTGCTGGTGGGAAGTTTTGCAGTCATTCTACTGAATTTCTTGTATGAGTCGGGAATAGGATTATTCGATTTGATGTAATTCTTTCTCATATAATAAATAGGAATATTATTACACTTACGAATGAAATTGTTGATCCTATTGATGAGATGATGTTTCATGTAGTATAGGCATCTGGGTAGTCTGAATATCGTCGCGGCATTCCGGCCAATCCAAGGAAGTGTTGAGGGAAGAATGTTAGGTTTACTCCTACAAACATGACAGCGAATTGTGCTTTTAATCATTTTGGGTTTATAGTAATTCCGGTAAATAGTGGGAATCATTGTACAAATCCTCCCATGATTGCGAATACTGCTCCTATTGATAGGACATAGTGAAAGTGTGCTACTACGTAGTAGGTGTCATGGAGAACGATATCGATTGATGAGTTTGCTAGGACTACTCCAGTAAGACCTCCTATTGTGAATAAGAATACAAACCCGAGGGCTCATAAGCAGGCTGCTCTGTACGTCATTCGGGTTCCGTACATTGTTGCTAGTCATCTGAAGATTTTAATTCCTGTTGGTACTGCAATAATTATTGTTGCTGATGTGAAATATGCCCGTGTGTCGACGTCTATTCCTACTGTAAATATGTGGTGTGCTCATACTACAAATCCTAACAATCCAATTGCTAGCATGGCAAAGATTATTCCTAGGTTTCCGAATGCTTCCTTTTTCCCTCTTTCATGACAAATGATGTGTGAAATTATACCAAATCCTGGTAGAATGAGAATATATACTTCCGGGTGTCCAAAGAATCAGAATAAGTGTTGGTATAGGATG
>JGI24701J34945_10000844_pt1 | contig 15977 bp, 20 predicted proteins | sample TergutTh196P3_FD_34945 | JGI IMG/M metagenome (IMG submission 34945)
ATTTCTGCGAGTTCGACCCGCCGAGAAGCCGGAAGTTTTTCGTTGCTGCTTTGCCGGTCTAGTCCAACACTTAGTCGGTGGATTAGCGAAAGCGGGGTAGGGAATTAGCCATGGCGAAAAAAGTGGACACGAGGACAGCCGAGGAAAAACGCAGCTATACAATGAGCCGTGTCAGAGGCAAGGGGACCTCGATAGAGGTGTTGCTTCAAAAAGCTTTGTGGCATAGGGGCATAAGGTATAGGAAGAATTACCGCAAAGCCCCTGGCTCGCCCGACATCGCCATCGTGAAGCACAAGATAGCGATTTTTTGCGACGGCGAGTTTTGGCACGGCAGGGACTGGGGGCAGAAAAAAGACAAATTCAAAAGCAACCGTGAATACTGGGTTGCAAAAATTGAACGCAATATCGAGCGTGACAAGCGTTCCACGCGGGAGCTTTTTGAGCAGGGCTGGAAGGTCTTGCGTTTTTGGGAGACGGATATCATGTCAAACGTCGATGCCTGCGTGGGCCAGGTGGAGATGCTGATTCGGGCTGTCGAGGGCGGAAGTCTGTATTCCGACTTTGTCAAGTTTGAGCGCCCCTTGATGGTCGCCGAGGATCCGGGCGGAGGCTACTCGGTGAAACAGATTGACGAGCAGAAGACAATGTTAGGTGCGGATGGCGAATAATGTGGTACTATGACCATATAACATAGGAGGGTTGATAGACTATGAAAATGCAAAACGAGATGGTGGACAGGCTTGCCGGCGCCATACCGTTGCGTGGCTCGGTGCGTGTCTATACGGGAGAGCCTGTGCCGGAGGAGAAGCTGAGCGACATAAGGGAATTTATCGACGGGCTTGCCGTCCCGTTCGAGCACAATACAAGGTTCGACATTTTCACTGCGGAGCTTGGAAGAAAGCTTTACAACAATGGGATAAACCCGCCGACAAATATTGCGATGCTTTCGCAGACCGACTTGGTCTCTGTCTCGAAAACGGGGTTCGTTGGCGAGCTATTATTGCTTCATGCTACGAGTTTGGAGCTTTCGACTTGTTGGTTCGGCCACTATAAATTGTCCGAGGTCGGGAGGTATGTGCCGGGCATCGCCACCGAGGAGAGGATAAAGGAGTCCAACTTGGGCTACGGTTATGGCAAGGTGGTGGACGTGGGCGAACGCGTCATCTGCGGCACGCCGGTCGGCTACAGGGACGGGGAGAAGAAGCGTCTTTTGGATATTGTTGCGGGGAAAATCAGTGCCAACAGGAAACCGATAGAGGCGCTTTTGGAAAACCCTGAGCTTGCGCCCAATATCCCCGATGACATCGCCTCCGCCTTGGATCTTGCGAGGCTCGCTCCTTCCGCGGGCAATATGCAGATGTGGCGGTTCGGGCTGAAAGACGACTTCAAGACGGTGACGGTCGCCAAGCCCGTGGGCTACAAACACTTCAAATGGGAGCACCCCGACGTCGATATCGGGATATGCGCCGCCCACCTCTGGCTCGGCCTGCTCCAAAAAGGATACGAGCCGAGTGTCGATGTCGCAATGGACGAGGACCGTGCGCTTTGGTCGTTCGGTGTTTAGTGGAATAATGAATAGATTTATTGTTTTTGAGGGCTTGGATGGCGCCGGAAAGTCAACCCAGATCAAGATGCTGACGGATTATTTGGCGGAAAGGGACGCGAGTTTCGAGTTCCTGCATTTCCCCAGGCTTGGCGAGGGAATAATTGGCGACATGATTGCGAGGTTTTTGCGAGGGGAGTTTGGAGCCGCCGAGGACGTCAATCCCTATCTGGTCGCTCTGATCTATTCTCAGGATAGAAACGACGCCAAGCGGTTTTTGCTCGATTGCATAGGCAAACACCACTACCTGATTGTGGACAGATATGTGCATTCAAATATCGCATACCAATGTGCAAAAGTTGCCGACGAACGTCAAAAAAACGAGTTGCGGGACTGGATACTCAAGCTGGAATACGAGCACAATTCTTTGCCCAAACCCGACATTACAATATACCTGAAAGTCCCGTTTGAATTTACCGAAAAGACCTTGAAAGGCAGCAGGGAAGGGCAGGATCGGGATTACTTGAAAGGCTGTTCGGACATTCACGAAAGCGATTTGGAGTTGCAGAAAAATGTCGAAAAAGAGTACCTTAAACTTGGCGATTTTGACCCGGACTTCAAGATAATAGACTGTGGTGGCGAGGATGGACGGCTACTGGAACCGACCGAAATCAGCAACAATATAATTCAATTATTGACCGAAAAAAATCTTATCAATCATTCTTCGTCATCCGATTGATTTTTACGACTGCCTGTACGCATCACCCGCTCGATGACGGCAAAAACGAAGGTGGTGATGCCAAACGCCAAGAATAGCCCCGGAATGATGGTGCCGAACCAGTGCAACACTGCGATAAACCAACTCACCCTGTCGCCGTCCTGCACCTCAAGCATTCTGGCGTGTGTGATGCCAATCGCCGTCGCGACCAAGACGATTATTATTGTGATCAAATATGCGGTAAAGTACGGCGGCCCGATAAGAGCGGTCTGGGCCAGTGCGCGTCTTTGGCGCTTGGTTTTCTTGTCCGTCATGGTTTTGACCTCCACTGATATTTTATATTGTGCGCGGCGCGATATGTCAAGCAATTGTTGGAAGTACGAGCCTAAATGAAATCAAAGTGAAATCTAAGCTATATGATTTTTTGGAGGATCAGTTCGTCGAGAATGGGCAGGTCGGCGCCGAGCCATTTGACGGAATGGATTTCCGTGCGGTCAAGCCATAGGGCAGAGCTGTGTTCGAGCAATTGAATTTCGCTGTTTGGGGCGAGGGCACAGAGGTAGCATCGCATGGATATGTGGGACTTTGGGTATTCGTATTCGGTGGTGGCGAGGTAGCGGTCTATGTCGATTTCCGCATCGAGCTCCTCTTTGATCTCGCGGACGAGCGCAGCCTCCGGCGTCTCGCCTTCCTTTATCTTGCCGCCAGGAAACTCCCACCACCCCGCATAGTCGCCATGCCCGCGTTGCGTGGCAAGGAGCTTTCGGTTTTGGATTATGACCGCCCCGGCGACGTGGACGGTGGGTTTGGGTTCATTCATTAACATGGCAATATAATACCATGCTTTGCGATGCTATTGTCCTAATGCCCTATGAATATGTGTCAGCAAAAAAGGCTTGACTACATTGTCAATATATGTTAAATTATTAAATAATAGCCAATTGACACCCTGCAATGTAGGGGTTATAGTATAGGAGGCATATGTGGACAAAAACAAAAGAGCGTTTCTCCATTCGCGGCAGTTTGACAGCATCTGGGCAGTACTTGATTTGGATGACGATGACCTTCGCAGTCTGCAGAACGAAATCGTCAGGAACCCCGACAAAGGGAAGGTGATTGCAGGCACGGGTGGCTTACGCAAGATGCGCTTCGGGAGATGGGATAGAGGCAAAAGAGGCGGATTTCGAGTGATATACATGGATCTTTCCGCATACTCGTTTGTATATCTGCTGATGGTTTACCCGAAAAGCGAAAAAGATACGCTGACGGCTGCAGAGAAAAAGGTCTTGCGGTCGATAAGCAAAGCAACGGTCGAAGAATTCAAGAAACGTGAGGTGCAATGGTAATGAATATGACAGGGTACGAGAGCAAGACGTTTGGCGAGGTTTTGATTGATGCCGCGACCGATATGCTGGAGCATGCCGAAGGGAAGCGCAAGTTGCGAATGGATGTTCTGGAGATTGAGCCGGTTCCGCTGTACTCACCGAATACAATCAAGGCACTCCGAAAAAGGCTGTGCTTGCCGCAGACGGTGTTTGGCAGCGTGGTTGGCGTGTCGGGAAAGACCATAGAGGCATGGGAGGCAGGGACGCGAAAGCCGAGCGGTTCGGCAATGAGGGTGCTTGCCGAACTGGATACAAATCCGGGCTATATAGGCAAAATAGTCCGCGTCAAGAGCGTAGGCATACAACAATAGGGCTATTGTAGTAGATTGGTTGATGAAGTGAGAAAGTCGCATCGCCTTACGGGAAGCGAAAGCTCCAATTTCTTTGACAGGGTCTATGAGGTCGTGGCGCGAGTGCCGCATGGTCGCGTCGTCTCCTATGGGCAGATAGCCCGTATGCTCGGAAGCCCTCGTGCCGCCCGCACCGTAGGCTGGGCGTTGAGCGTCTGCCCGGAACACCTGCCTTGGCAGCGCGTCGTAAAATCCGACGGCTCCATAGCCGGCGGCGGTTTTGCCGAGCTGCGGCGTGCCATGCTAGAGGAGGAGGGCGTGCCGTTTTTGCTCGATGGGTGTGTGGATATGGATGCGTGCGAGTGGGACGGCGGTGAGGTGTAATAGTAGCTGCTCAGGGACTGCAGGCATAATTGCTTTGTTGCTTGGCACAGCCGTGATTTTTTGAGGATGGAGGGGAACGATGTACGAATTTCGCAATCTTGAAAACGTCGGTTTGGATGACATCACAGATACATGGAACAGGGCTTTTTCAGACTATGTCGTTCCGTTGGAGATGACGCTTGAGAGCGTGGACGCCTACCTAAAGGTCACGGGCGTGGACAGGCGTCAATCCTACGGCACATTCTGCGGCGGCGAGCTCGTCGGTCTGCTGCTGAACTCGGTGGACACTTTCAGGGGTAGCCTTGCCGCCTATGACGCAATGACAGGGATTGTCCCAGAGCATCGCGGCAGGGGACTTTTTTCGCAAATGTTTGAATACACAAGAGACAGCCTGAAAGCGGGCGGCATCACGCACTACTACCTCGAAGTCATCACCACAAACGAAAGAGCCCGCTCGATATATACAAAGAAAGGCGGAAAGATACTTAGGGAGCTCGCGTTTGTCAAAGGGCGGGTGAGCGGCGATGCTGCCTCATGTGGCGGCGCCTTGGTCGGCGGTGCCAGATCTGATGATGCCCCTGCCGGGTTTGCGGTGAAAACTCTGCCGCTGTCGGAGTTCATATCGAAGTTCCCATTGGACTTAACATCGGATTCCGCCTCGGAGTTCCCAAGCGAGGAATTGTGCAATTACGAGCCGACCTTCGGGAATCGTCTCCGCTCACTGTATCGAAACATCGCCGACTACAACGTCGCATATATAAATGAAGATAGCAAGAAAACGGCTGTCGTGTACAGTAGCGCCGGAAGAATCCCGCAGATAGTGTTCGGTGGGGCAGGGGGCGGCGCAGGTGCCGCTACTGACGCAGATGCCGATGCAGGGACTGCTACCAGTGCCAATGTTGTTGCCAGAGCCGACGCAAAACACTCCCTTCACGCAATCCTTGCCCATCTGTCCGGCATGTTCGAGACCCTAAGCATTTCAAACATCCCCACCACTGAAACGGCACTAATAAGCGAGTTGCAAAACCTCGGTCTTGCCATCTCCGTCAAGCAGTATGAAATGTGCATAGAGCTGTGAGCGTATTCGGACATATGCAGAAGGGAGAATAATTGCTAAAGATAAACAGAAAAAGCATCATCGTCTTTGACGTGGAAACCACAGGCTTGCCCGACGGATCTGATTATAAATCCACTTGCGGCCATGAGATTTTGCAGCTTGCAATAATAGATGGGACAGGAACACTACTAATGAATGATTTCTTCAAACCGGTTGGTAAGAGTTCATGGGATGAAGCACAAAAAATTCATGGAATAGCATCTGAAGATGTGCGAGACAAACCCGCAATTAGCGAGTTGAGAAACACGATTCAGCACCATATAGATTCTGCGGAATTGCTTGTTGCATACAATCTGCGTTTCGACGTAATGTTCTTGCGTGCCATAGAGATATCGTTTGCGGGCAAATACTGCTATGATGTTATGAATGAGTTTGCAAAAAGGCACGGTGACAAGGGCAAACACAGATTAAGGCAATATGTTTCACTGAGAAAATGTGCGGCATATTATGGCTATGATTTGGCTGATGCACACAATGCAGAAGCGGATGCAAGAGCAACACTGCATTGCTTCTTGAAATTGCATGAGGAGAATTAGAAAATGGCTGAAAGCAGCAGTAAGGCGAAAAGAGAATCGGTAGCTTCAAAACCGTCTTCGAAGGCGAAATCTCTGTGGGCGAAAACACCTTCACCTTTCTTCAATACAGAGTGGCCGGAAGGTAGTTGGCTTCCTTTACACAAGCATATGTCCGATGCTGTGGAGATTGCGAAACTTCTTTGGGAACGCTGGGTTTCGGAGTCTGCCAAACGAACAATAGACGATGATTTGAAGACAGCGCAAACCATATTTCTTTTTCTCGCAACAGCACATGATTTGGGAAAGGCAACACCGGAATTCCAGAGCAGGAACGAGATATTGCGAAGAAACGTTGAACGATCCGGATTGCAGTTCAACCAAACATCAGCAAACAAAAAAATCCCACATAGCATTTCAAGTCAAGTGATATTGCAAGATTTTCTAATGGGCACAGAGAATGGCTTTCCAAAGGGCGTTGCAGAAACTTTCGGTGTAGTGATAGGCGGTCATCACGGCATGAGTCCGTCAACAGGGCAATTGAATGATGCTGTGAGTTTTTCAAATAACACAGGATTTGGCGATTTGGAGTGGGTTGCCGTGCAACGGGAGCTTACAGGATATGCAATCGAGCTGTCAGGTATCGATTTGGATGCAATAAAAAATCTTGAGTTGAGCATTCCAGCACAGGTGGTTCTGACAGGACTCGTCATCATGGCAGATTGGCTTGCAAGCGACGATGAACTGTTTCCGCTTGAGAGCATTGAGTTTCCACGCAACGATGCGTCTGAAACCTATGCGGAAACTGCGTGGAAAATCCTTGAGTTTTCCCCTCGCTGGAAACCCGAACGCGTTTGGAGCGTACTATCGGCCGAAGAATTCTTCCATTCGCGCTTCAATGCTTCTGAAATGGTGGAACCACGACCATTGCAAGTCGCATCGCTTGAAATATCGAGCAATTTGCGTAAGCCGGGGATAATAGTAATAGAGGCTCCTATGGGAGAAGGAAAAACGGAAGCAGCATTGATGGCCGCCGAAGTATTGGCCGCAAAAACCGGCCGTAGCGGACTGTTTTTTGCGTTGCCGACACAGGCAACAACAGATGGGCTGTTTCCAAGGCTTCTTAAATGGATAGGCACATTAAGCAATGAGAACCATACGATAACGCTTGCACATGGCAAGGCAAAATTCAACGAGGATTACAAGGGGCTTGCAAACCTTTCTTTTGGAATAAATGTTGCGGATGAGGACAGCGAAGGAAAAAGTTCGTTTCAAAACGCTATTGTGCACGAATGGTTTCGAGGGCGCAAAAAGGGAATACTTGCGGACTTTGTTGTTGGCACGATTGATCAGGTGTTGATGGCAGCTTTGAGGCAAAGACATCTTGCATTGAGGCATCTCGGTCTCGCCGATAAGGTGGTTGTTGTTGATGAGTGTCATGCGTATGATGCTTACATGAGCCAATATTTAGAGCGGGCATTGCACTGGTTTGGAGCGTATGGAGTCCCAGTAGTTATATTGTCGGCGACACTGCCTGGACAAAAGAGAAAAGCAATCGTTGACGCTTATCTCAATAAAAAGCCTGCGGTGCCGGCATCCCCGTGGGAGCTACCGCAGGCCCAAGACGATAAAGACATCGAAGATGAGTGGTACAATTGTCGAACATACCCATTAATCACATATTCGGATGGCGAGGAGCTTTTTTTCAAAGAAGTTGAGGCATCCGGTCGGAACACGGAAATAAGCATAGAGTTTCTAAGCAAGGAGGATGAGGTATGTCTGCCACAAATCATCGAGAAGTATTTGGTCAATGGGGGGTGTGCCGGCGTCATACGCAACACCGTGAGAAGTGCCTGCGATACTGCAATTGCGTTGGAGGCGACATTTGGGGAAGAAAATGTTGAGCTGTATCATGCCCATTTCATCAGCTCGGAAAGGATAAAAAAAGAAGAAGATCTTCGCAGAAAGCTGGGACCACAAGGAGAAAGGCCGGACAAGGTAGTCATTGTAGGGACTCAAGTGTTGGAGCAGTCATTGGATATAGATTTTGACATATTGATCACAGATATTGCTCCCATAGATCTTCTCCTTCAGAGGATGGGTCGGTTATTCCGGCATGAACGAAATGACAGGCCGGAAATGTTGAAAGAAGCGAGGTGTTTGGTGTTGGGCGCTTGGGATGACGAAGTCGCCCCGGAATTTGATCGGGGTAGCGAGGTTATATACGGAAGATATTTGCTAGAAGCGACTTTTGCCCGGCTGAAATCTGTCAGCACAATCAAATTGCCAACCGACATACCAGCACTTGTGCAGGATGTCTATCAACAGGAGGGGCCAACCATTCCAGAAGGGTGGAGGCAGGATATCAAGGCCGCGAACAATGAGCATGAAAACCAGATTAGTTGCAAGATATCAAGGGCTGAGAGTTTTCGCATCCGAAGGGTTGATGAAGCCAAGACATTGATAGGCTGGCTGTCTACTTCAGTCGGCGACAGTGATTCAAAAGGGGAGGCAAGCGTCCGTGACACAAGCGATTCATTAGAAGTCATCGTTGCACAAAAAACTGCAGATGGTCACATAGAAATGCTGCCTTGGGTATGCGAGAATACCACGATACCTGCCGGTTTTGTCCCTGATGAACTGGCCGAGCGGCTTGCTGGGTGCACTGTGAACCTTCCATCCATCATGTGTGCGCCATGGATGATCGACAAAGTGATAGAAGCGCTTGAAAAAAAAGCGCTTCCGCATATTGGGGGTTGGCAGAACTCACGCTGGCTAAAGGGGGCATTGGTGTTGCTTCTGGATGAAAAATATGAAGCAGAGCTTTGCGGATATGTGGTAAGATATACAAGAAAGTGGGGTCTGTCCGCAGAAAGGGTTGACACGAATGACGGTAGAGAAAAAGTATAATCTTTTGTATGAGCCTTGGATAATGGTGATCGACGATGCAGGGCGGAGACAAGCCGTCTCGATGTTAGATTTATACAAAAATGCACATAATTACAAGGCGTTGACAGGCGAGTTGCCGACCCAGGATATTGCGATTCTTCGTATGCTGCTGGCTGTGATTTATGCGGTGTTCATAAAAATTGATGCTACTGGAAGGTGTGTTGCGCCTGACAAGGTGCCGGATATGTTTCAACTGTGGAAGTCTTTGTGGGGGCGGGGAAATTTCCAATATGAAAAGATTGAGCAATACCTTAAGTTCTATGAGGATCGGTTCTTTTTGTTTCATCCCGAGACACCGTTTTTTCAGGTTGCAGGCTTGCGCACTAAGGATGGGGATACGAACCCTGTCACACAGATCATTGCGGATGTACCCAGCAGAGCGGTCAAGCGCTTTTTCTCAAACCGGCTGGGACGCGAAGTGGGCCAGCTGAACTTTGACGAGGCTGCAAGATGGCTGATAAATCTCCACGCATGGGATTATGCAGGCAAAAAAGCATCCACCGTGGGGGGCGACCCAAACGGAGGCGGCACTGGCTGGCTTGGCAAGCTCGGCGTGGTATATTTGACGGGAAACAGTGTTTTTGAGACGTTGCTTCTCAACATGGTGCTTGTCGATGACAATACGATCATTCCCCTTGGATCGCCTTGTTGGGCATATGACAGCAAGACCCCGGCAAAAGCCAATGTTCGCCCAAGGGGTTTTGTTGATTTGCTGACATGGCAATCAAGGCGCGTGTTGCTGTTTGAGAACGAAGGTGTTGTCGATGGGGTGCTATCATCGTACGGTGACGTGTTTGACAAAGAAAACACATTTGAGGAGCAGATGTCCGGGTGGCATATCAGTTCTGAGCCGTCTTTGAAAGACAAATATATTCCAAATACCTTGAACAGGGAGCGCAGCATTTGGCGGGACCTAAGTTCCTTGTTGCCATTTACGTCCGAAAACATAGCAAACATACAACCTGGCGTTGTCAGGTGGCGAGGGTCGCTTCAGGCTGAAAACGCTGTCGATGTTGATGCCGTGAACATTGCGGTCGTCGGCATCGAGTGGGGCAAGAATATGGGGGTCATCGATGAACTGATTACCGACCGTCTGACATTCAATGCGAATCTGCTTACGGATTTGGGGCAACATTGGCTTCCGCATATTCTGGATGCGCTGCAAAGCACAGATGCCTGTATTCGTGTGCTTGGCGACCTTGCAAGGGATTTGGCAAAATCTGCGGGGGCCTACAGCGAAGACAAAAAACTGATGGAAGCCGCAGGGAACGCAATCAAAGAGGAAGCCTACTCGTTTTTCGATTTGCCGTTCAGAAACTGGCTTGCATCGATTTCAAGCATTTGCGACGATCGTGACAAACGATGTGCGGAGTGGAAAGCCTTTGTACGGGACTCCATTCTTCGGATGGGTACGAAGCTGGTGTCGGAGTGTGCCGATGCAGCATTGGTAGGGCGCGACTCAAATCTTAATGGCCCTAATGTTTTTTCCTTGTTCAAAAGCAAGGTATTCAAAGAAATACCGACACAAACCCTGGAAGGAGGTCAGGATGGCTGAAATATCAATACGAGAGTCTGTCCGCAGCTTTGTGAAATGGAAGGCTGAGGTATTGTCTGACGACTCCCCATATTCCAAGGCGATGATGGCAAAGCTTCGTCAAGGGGTTGGGAAGCAGATGGAAAGCAGGCCCGATGTCTGGGATATCGTGCTGGATGGCTTGGATGAGAGGCTGCTCAGCCTTGACGGAAGGATTTCTGCCCCGGAGAAAGCGATATATACCGCTTTGACGCTATACGCCGTACACCAACAGGGCAAAAGCGAATCTATGAACCGAGGAAATGACTCGTTCGGGGCGGCAATAAAAAAGCTAAGAGACCCGGATGGCGGCAATGCTCAATCCATAAAGCGGCGTTTTGATGCAATTGTCACAGCGAACGGATATACCGAATTGTCGTTCTATGCCAGGGGCATGGTCCAGCTGTTGAAGTCAAAGGATATCCCTTTGGACTATGGACTTTTTGCCGCCGACCTTTATGGGCTTGGTTTTCCCGATACGAAAAGCAGGGTGTTGCTTCGGTGGGGCGAGGATTATTACAGAAAAGGAACAGTAGAAAAGAGTAAAAAGGAGGAGTCTGCAAATGAGCAATAGCAAAATGTATATTGATTTCCATGTGATTCAGACGGTACCGCCAAGCTGCGTCAACCGCGATGACACGGGAAGTCCCAAAACTGCTGTCTATGGCGGCGTCAGGCGTGCAAGGGTTTCTTCGCAAAGCTGGAAGCGTGCAATGCGGGAGATGTTCAGGGAGAACTTCGACGAAAGCGAACTTGGTGTCAGAACCAAAAGAATTGTCGGCTTGGTTCAAAGCGAAATCCTCAAAATCAATCCTGAAAAAAGCGATGATGATGCCCTGAAACTTGCTAAAAAGGTAATAAATGCGGCAGAGGTGAAAACAAAGGACGCAGAAGCAAAAGCATTGTTCTTTATGAGCGCAAAGCAGGCTGAAAATCTTGCAAGACTGGCATTGTCAGGGCAGTTTGGCAAAAAAGAGGCACAAGAGGCGCTGAAGGAAGGCACTGGGGTCGATATCGCTCTGTTTGGCCGCATGGTTGCGAAACCCGTATCACTTAGCAGCGATGCCTCGGCGCAGGTAGCACATGCGATCTCTACGCATCGCGTCGACAATGAATATGATTATTTCACGGCAGTGGATGACATGGCGCCGGAAGACAACGCCGGCGCGGGCATGATAGGTACGATAGAGTACAACTCCTCGACATTGTATCGATACGCGACTGTTGCCGGACATTCATTGTTTGAAGAATTGTCAAAATCCTCGGAAGCGACGGCAAAGGCGGTAAAAGAATTTGCCCGGGCGTTTATCACGTCCATGCCTACAGGCAAGCAAAACACATTCGCCAATCGCACCTTGCCTGACGGTGTCGTTGTGTCCATCAGGGCGGATCAGCCGATAAACTTAGTAGGGGCGTTTGAGATGCCAATTGCGGCAAAGGAAGCCGGGTACTCCAAAGAAAGCATGGTGCGCCTCATATCCTATGCCGAAAAGACATACGGCGATTATTTCGGGGAACCTTTGCATGCTTGGGTCATTTCCGAAAGTCTTTCCAGCCTTGGCGAGGCTGTTGCATTGCCAAAGCTGCTGGAAGACTTGGAAGCCAAGGTGTCAGCGATGCTTTCAATCCCCCAATAGAGACGGAGGGCAGGATGAGCACACTATTACTTCGTTTTGCAGCACCGCTTCAGGCATGGGGTTCTTCAAGCAGGTTCAGCGTAAGGACTACCGAGCATGAGCCTACGAAAAGCGGGGTCATCGGCCTGATTGCCGCCGCAATGGGCAGAAAGCGCGATGAGGCCATTGATGATTTGCTCGATGTCAGGTTTGGAGTGAGAATAGATCAGGCTGGCAGGGTGATGCGGGATTTTCATACGGCACGCTCCTTGTCAGGCGAGGCATTTGTATCCGACCGTTACTATCTTGCAGATGCATTGTTTGTAGTCGGATTGGAGGCAGATGACGTATTGCTGGACAAAATAGACACGGCAGTAAGGAGTCCAGTTTTCCCAATTTATCTCGGCAGGCGCTCCTGCCCGCCGTCAGGCCCCATATCTCTTGGAGTCAAAAGAGGGCTTTGTCTGGAGGATGCCTTGAAGGACACTGAGGTGGCACCGTGGCAGGCAGGCATTTGGTATCAGAAAAGGCAGGCGAGGGAGGTGCACCTTGAAACTGTGATCGATGCAGACCCGAGTGAGAAGGGTGCCTTTTTGAGAGCGGACGCCCCTATTTCATTTGATCAAAGCTATAGAAGGTATGGGTATCGAAGTGTGGTCAGCAGGATTGATGCCGTTTTGGTCACAAACCCTTTGGGAAGGGATGTCCACGACCCTATGGAGGTGTTCTGATGTATTTGTCACGCATTGCAATCAACAAAGATTTGCGGAAATCACGGCAGGCCTTGGCGTTTCCGCAGATGATGCATGCCGCTGTACTTGCCAGCTTTCCGCCCGATATTGTCGATGAAGGCCGTGATAAGCTGGAGCGTGTGTTGTGGCGGACGGATCATATGGCTGATCGGACCTGGCTATATGTGCTGAGCGGAAAAAAGCCGGATTTTCAGCACATAGTTGAACAATTCGGCTGGGAAAACGCAGGACAGGCGGGGGAAACGAAGGAATACTCGGACTTGCTCGACAGGCTTGAAGAAGGGCAGCAGTGGCACTTCCGCCTGCATGCAAACCCCGTCCGAAACATCGAGGGGAAAATCCTGCCCCATGTCACTATAGACCAGCAGAAACAATGGCTGAAAGACAGGGCTTCCAAGAATGGATTTTCGTTTGGCCTTGTTGAAATTGGCGGAGAAAAGCACGATGCTTTCGATATTGTTTATCGTGACAGGCAAAAATTCAAGAAAGCAGCTACAGACAAGTCATTCGTCACCTTGTCCGTTGCCACGTTTGAAGGCACCTTGGTTGTTGAAAACGCCGAAAAGCTGCGCTATGCCATGTGCTCTGGAATAGGCAGGGCAAAGGCATATGGGTGCGGCCTCCTTACATTGGCGTACAAAAAATGAGTTCGCAAAAAGGGGCAAAAAGGCCGGGGCTTCAAGAGTTGCCGCGCATAAAGGAGCGTATGTCGTTTCTGTACATTGAGCGTTGTTTGATAAGCCGTCAGGACAGCGCCATCACGGTGACTGACGAGAGGGGGACAGTATATGTCCCGGCTGCCTCGCTTGGGGTGCTGTTGCTTGGCCCAGGAACAAACATTTCCCATCGCGCCATGGAGTTGATAGGGGATGCCGGGGCAAGCGTCGTCTGGGTCGGTGAGCAGGGTGTACGCTACTATGCGCATGGGCGACCGCTCACACATTCCGCAAGATTGCTTTCAGCGCAAGCGACGCTTGTATCGAACACACGTTCTCGCTTGGCCGTGGCACGGCATATGTACCAGATGCGATTCCCAAATGAGGACGTGTCGAAGTTGACTATGCAGCAATTGCGAGGCAGAGAAGGCTCACGAATCCGTGCGGTATACAGAGAGGCATCAAAGAAAACTGGGGTTGAGTGGGCTGGCAGGGAATATGACCCTGAAAACTACAACGCCTCAAACCCGGTGAACAGGGCGCTCTCTGCTGCGCATGCCTGTTTGTATGGCGTTGCACATAGCGTGATTGTCGCGCTTGGGTGTTCGCCGGGGCTTGGGTTCATTCATACCGGCCACGAAAGGTCTTTCGTCTATGACATTGCAGACTTGTACAAAGTAGAGATAACCATCCCTATCGCATTTACAGTTGCCTCGCAAAACCCACAGGATATAGGGGCAGAGACCCGCAGGGCGGTAAGGGATGCCTTCGCTGACAGCCAGATTGTTGAGCGCATTGTATCAGACATACGGACTTTGCTGCTGAAAAGCAACGGCAGTGACGAAAAACATGATGCGGACGAATACGGAGCAGATGTTGTGTCGCTTTGGGATGAAAAGCTTGCGAGTGTCGAAAGCGGCATCCTGTATCAGCCACGAAATGATGAACATGATGAAAACGATGTGCATGACGAGATTGTCCTTACCGAAGGTTATGGGATAATTTTGGAGGATGATTGATGATAGTGGTGTCCTTGGCAGAATGTCCAGTCTCTCTCCGGGGAGACCTTGCAAAATGGTTGCTTGAAATCAGCCCCGGCGTATTTGTTGGGCGTGTAAGCGCAAGGGTAAGGGACAATCTCTGGGAGCGCATATGCGACTCAATCAAAACAGGCAAGGCAACGATGGTTTTTTCGGCACGAAACGAGCAACGCTTGGATTTCAAGGTACACAATGCGGATTGGGAGCCGATTGATTTTGACGGCTTGAAACTCATGCTGCGTCCAAGCCTGGCTCGTGTGAAAAACCTTGGCGGGTTACGCGTAGGGTACAGCAATGCGAGCAAATACCGAAAGGCGAAGAAGATGCGCAAATAGGGCTTGCAATGCGTACCAACTTGCTTCATTGTGGGGCACGTACTTTGAAAACTGAATATTTTTTGCTATACTGCAATTAGGGATTGTTGCAAAATGAGGGATAATTATGTGTTTTCCCCGCGTACGCGGGGGTGATCCCGCCCCAATTTGTGCCTTTGAAATTTTGGTTGTCGTTTTCCCCGCGTACGCGGGGGTGATCCTTCTCTAAACATGGTGGTTTTCCTTTCTTATTCGTTTTCCCCGCGTACGCGGGGGTGATCCCAGCGCCGAACGCCGACGACTTGAGCGCCGACAGTTTTCCCCGCGTACGCGGGGGTGATCCCGGGAACAAAAACGGTCTTGCGTATTCGGATATGGTTTTCCCCGCGTACGCGGGGGTGATCCTACGACAGAACGCCTAAAACGCAAATAAAGGGTGTTTTCCCCGCGTACGCGGGGGTGATCCCGACGAATGATGATGCAGAAAAGAAAGGAGGTGGTTTTCCCCGCGTACGCGGGGGTGATCCCGCCAACGCTGTTATGACCGCCATTAACAGCTTGTTTTCCCCGCGTACGCGGGGGTGATCCCGAAATGTCAAAGGCTAACACAATCGAACGCATGTTTTCCCCGCGTACGCGGGGGTGATCCCGCCGATACATTACAAGCGGTTTTTGTCGATTTGTTTTCCCCGCGTACGCGGGGGTGATCCCGCACGGACGGCGAAAAGCGTACACCTTGAAACGTTTTCCCCGCGTACGCGGGGGTGATCCCTATTTCGTAAAATCCTTGGTACCGTCCCATCCGTTTTCCCCGCGTACGCGGGGGTGATCCCTAGATGGCATCCGAGAGTTTAAGGGACCGGAGAGTTTTCCCCGCGTACGCGGGGGTGATCCTAGACTGCTTGACCGCTGTGCTTCCGCAATTTGGTTTTCCCCGCGTACGCGGGGGTGATCCCCTTCGCCAACAACTTCATCGTCGCCCGGAACCGTTTTCCCCGCGTACGCGGGGGTGATCCCACCAGTGCGGGCGCGTCAAGGCGTCGTATCAAGTTTTCCCCGCGTACGCGGGGGTGATCCCACGCCGTCGGTCGCTCGCAAAGTGTACGCACCGTTTTCCCCGCGTACGCG
>JGI24701J34945_10000849_pt1 | contig 15919 bp, 2 predicted proteins | sample TergutTh196P3_FD_34945 | JGI IMG/M metagenome (IMG submission 34945)
CATTCACCGTGAAGGCGGAGAACGCCTATGGCGCCCCGCCGGCTGCGGGCGTGCATACGAAAGAGTTCGCCATCGCGATAAGCGCGGCCGAGCTTGACGGCACGGTCGCGACAACAGGCGACCCGGTCTACGGCGAAACGCTTACGGCGGTCACCACAGGCCTCACCTCAAGCGAGCCTGCCGTCACGCCCACCGGTTTCAGCTACCAGTGGTTCCGCGTCGTTGCAGATGACGACGACGAGCCCATCGGCACGGACAGCGCGACCTACGACATAGTGGAAGCCGACATCGGCAGCGAAATTTACGTGGTCGTCACGGCATCCAACACCACCGGCTTCGTGGCTTCAGACACCGTAGGCCCCATTGACAAGGCGGCCAACGATACGACCGTAGAACCGCCGGTCGAAGACGCTGACACCCCGAAGACGGTCACGTCCATCACTGTCAAGATGGCAGACCCAGAGATGGGCGTCGCCTATGAGTACCGCCGCGATGCCGTCGGCTCGGAGCTGCCAAGCGTCGAAGGGTGGCAGATGACCGGCACATTTAGCGGTCTCACCCCTGACACCGAGTATGTATTCTACGCACGAGAGGCAGCGACCGGCACTCACTTCGCTTCGGAGGAGAGCACGGCGAGCGACCCGATCAAGACGCTTTCAGGGTCGGCGCCGCCCCTTACAGGCGAGATTGAGATAGGCGGCTTTGATGGCGACACCCCTGTATACGGCGACGTGCTTGCCATAGAGATAATCGAGCCGCTCGAAGCCGAAGGGCTTCCGGCTCTGGACATAGGCCCGCTTTCCTACAGGTGGTATCGTGAGATAATAGATGGCGACATCGCATATGTGGACGACGGCGAGTTTGAACTTATAAGCGGCGAAACAGATGATGCCTACACGGTTCGTGCGAGCGATATAGGACGTCGCATCTACGTCGTCGTCACGGCGGCGAATTGCACAGGCTCCGTATCGTCGGATCCGACCGACCCCGCCAGCAAAAGGCCTATAACTATAGATTTGGGCACCTACAATGTCGTGAAGGTCTACGATGGGGAGAGCACAATCGGTGTCGCGGAAGATGGCGGCGAACTGGATATTGACGGCATTCTCGCTGATGATGAAAATGACATATCCATTTCCGTAACCCATGGCGCCTTCCCGTTCATAGACACAAACAGAAACGGCGTGTTCGGAGGCACATATCCTGTCGAACTAACGTTTGACCTTGTCGGCGACGCGGACATAATGGAATATTATGACCTCAAGACTTCTACGCTTACGGCGACGGAAGCCCGCATCGATCCGCGTCCTCTTGCCGTGACCCAAGGCACTTATAATGTAAGCAGGCCTTACAACGGCACGGTGTCCAGCGGCACGCCGTTGCCTGGCACAGCATTGCAAACTGATATGTTGCCGCAGGATGACGGTTGGGTAATAATTACCCCGACGCCAGGCGAATATGACGAACCTGACGTAAGCAACCTCCGCTCGGTCGACGTGCAGTTCATGGTTTGGGGCACAGGCCGGTATGTGAACAGCTACGCCGTCAAGGTGGGCGAAGGCGTTTCCAAGGTGGATGGGGAAGACAACACCTTCTCGCTGACCATTGGCAACGCTATTATCACTCCAGCCTCGGTCACAGTGGCGCAGGGTGACGGCCCTGACCGTTATCAGGTCAGCAAAGACTATGACGGTACGAACCTTTCCGACGAAACGACCAACACCAAGAGTACAGGCAAGCTGGCTGCGACAACAATATTCAGCAGGGACTTGGATGACGTTGAAGTGATTGTTACTGCGATGAGCGCGTTCAACAATGCGAATCCAGGGACTGACAAGGTCATCACGCTGACGCTCGGCCTTGCGACCATTGAAGACGGCAATGCTGCGAAGCTCCAAAACTATACGCTCGCAACCAGCCTTCTTTCGATATATGACGCGGTTATCAGAGAGCCTTCGCTTCTTGATCTGGACGGGCTGGTCTATGCCCACTATGACGACCAGCGGCCAAAGACCATAGATCTGGGGATGCTCGTAGGCATAGAAGAGCATATGACAGACGGAGATGTGCTTAGGTACGAACTCAGAAGAATTGACGACGCCGAGTATGGCATACTGGATGAGGCAAGCGTCAGCGTCACAACGGACGGCCAGCTCACCTATGCGCTTACGGCCGGCCTTGAAGAAGATGATGCCATTGCCGAAAAAACAGCCCTTGTCGAAGTACGTGTGAGCGGCCTCACCGATTACTACCTTGTGACGTTGTGGATCACCATAGAGCTGTTTGACAACGCGCCGCCTCATATCACTACGGAAGATGACGAGCTGGGCAAGGCTACGGTCGGAGCGGAATACAACGCCCAGATTGAAGCAAGCGGTTCAAAACCCATCCACTGTAGCATTGATGACGGCAGCATTGATGACGGCGATGCCGAATACGATCCGGCAGACACGAACGAGGAAGAACCTCTGTTCTGGACAGGCGGCGGCCTGCCTGATGGCTTCAAGCTCGATGCGAAGACAGGGCTTATTTCCGGCACGGCGTCTCCGGGCGCTCAGTATGGCGGCGAAGATGACGACGGCATATACAACTTCATCATAGTGGCTAGGAACCTTTATATGCCGGAGGCCGACGATGAAGACCCAGACGACCCAGACGACCCGGTCGATCCAGACGATCCCGATGACCCGGATGACCCCGACGAGCCGGAGTTGTTCAGCGTCGGCGAGGATCAGAAGCCGTTCAGCATAGAAGTGGTAATGGCGGAGCTTGAAGGAAACGTTTCAATAAGCGGTTTTGACGGCGTGCTAGAGTATGGTGATACGCTTACGGCTAACGGCAGCTTTGCCCCGAGCATTACGGTGGCGGGCATGGGCACCGGCGCGCTTACCTATGAGTGGGTCAGCATAGACGACAGAGGCGCTGGCGACCCTGTAGTCGAGGTCGTCAAGAAAGCGACAGGCGCAGGGGCCAATACCTACACGGTCAAGGCGGATGATATCGGCAAGAGGATTGGCGTTGTGGTCACGGCCGAAAACTGTTCCGGCTCTGTGGAAGCGGTGCCGGTCGGCCCTGTATCCGCCAAGCAGCTGAGGCGCGCGGACATACAAGTAAGCCTTGTTGAGCCTGACAGGGTCTACAACGGCACGCCTGACGCGACGGAGTTGGTTGACGCCAAGATAACAAGCGGCTTGGTAGGTGATGACGACGAACTGGTATTTATCCGCGTGAACTCCGCAGTGTTTGACAACAAAAATGCCGCCCCCAACAAGCTTATCACTCTTGAGGATTGGGAGCTTGGCAGCAACGATAGCGATGTGACGGCCGGATACTACTTGTTGCCTGCTGAATCCACGGTAACGGGTCTGAGAGCCGAGATCACGAAGAAGCTGCTTAACGACAACATACCTGTAAAAGCGAAAGATAAGCCTTTTGACGGTTTTGTCACCGCCTATATGGAGCAAGACATCATATGGCTCGACGACACGAACGGCGTTGCCGATGTGTCCGGCACTCTTGACAGTGTTTCTGTCGAGATATCAAATGCCCGTTTCGTTGTATGGAATGCACAATCCCAAATCTGGGTCGGCGATAGGAACATAGGCGACGACAAGAGGGTCGAATATGAATGGGTGATTGGCGGCGACGACAAAGACAACTATGATCTTCCGGAGAAGCCGGAAATCAAGGCCAGCATTGTTCAGCGCAAACTCGAGCTTGTCGACCTTGATATTGCCGCCGTAGAAAAAACTTATGACGGCACAGTCAATGCGGCGCCATACGTAAAGGTAACGCCCAAGGACGGCGTCATTGCAGAGTACCAGGAAATCGACATCATCGTGACTGCGGCCACATTTGCGGACAGAAACGTCTTGTACGACGGAGATGATATCGACTATAAGGAAATCACGGTCACCGGCTGGAGTGTGGGCGGTCCGAATCAGGGGAACTACACTATAGTAGACCCGACCACAGTCACAGTTGCCACGATGGGCAAAATCGTTCCGAAGCCGCTTTCGAATATAGCCATCAAGGCAGAAGACAAGCCCTATGACGGCCTCAGCGACGCGGAGATAGTCGAGCCGGTAATGCAGCTTGGAGAGGCGAACGGCGTTCACGTTATTGACGGCGATTTGGAAGACGTTTGGGTCACCGTTTCAGACGCCCACTTCGTAATCTTCGAAAATGACTTGTGGGTGCGCAACGCCGATGTGGAGGACAACAAGAAAGTCGATTTCGATTGGGAACTCAGCGGAGACAACGTGGGCAACTATGCGCTTCCGGCGACAAAGACGGATGTTCGGGCGGACATCACCCTGTACGAACTCAAGCCTGACGATCTTGAAATAGAAGCTGAAGAAAGCAGGGAATATAACGGTACGCCTGACGCAACAGACATTGTGACTGTCACGGTGAAAGACGGTGTTCTGAGCGATGACGCAAATGTAGTAATCACCGTTCTCGAAGCGTTGTTCGACGACAAGAATGTCGCATACGATTCCATCACCGGCGATGTGATAGCCAAGACCATCACTATAACCGACTGGGATATCACCGGCGATGCCGCTCTGCCGGATCTGGACAAGGTCACGATAACCACCGAGGCAAAAATCACGCCCAAGCCGCTCGAGGACAACATACCCGTGTCTGCCAAAGAGAAGCAATACGATGGCGACTCAGATGCGGAGATGACAAACAGCGTCGTGACGCTTGTCGAGGCCAACGGTGTCGAAAGAGTGGGCGGCGTGCTCGACGAGCTTTCAGTCACCATAACGAATGCCCACTTCATGGTCTATGACAGCGGCTTGAGTGAGTGGGTGCCGGACGGCAGTGTAGAGGACGGCAAGCGGGTCATGTACGACTGGGCGCTTAGCGGCGCCGAGGCGGACAACTATGAGCTTCCGGATGCCAAGACCGAGGTCGAGGCGGACATAACGCCGTACGAGCTCGAACTTGACGACTTGGATGTCAGTGCCGTCGACAAGACATATAACGGCGATGCCGACGCGACAGATATTGTGACGGTAACGGTGAAAGCCGGAGTGCTTGTCGGAAGCGAGACCATAGACATAATAGTTCTCGAAGCGTCATTTGATGACGAGAATGTGGCATACGACGGCAATGATGACGTGGAGGACAAGACGGTCACGGTCACAGGCTGGGATATCGATGGAAGCGGGCTTTATGCCGGCAACTACATCCTTCCCGATCCGTCAGACGTGTTGGTGACCGCCGAGGCCGCCATCACGCCCGCGCCTGTCACGGTGTTGAGCCCTGGCACTTACGAGGTCACGAAGGTTTACGACGGCACGGACGAGCCTGGTCTTGGAGTGGCCGGCGGCGAGCTGGAGACCGACGATATACTTTCTGATGACGAAGATCATGTGTCGCTTGTAGCAGTGCCCGGAAACTACGACGGCGTGGATGTGATGATGGATGATGGCGGTGCTCTCGTAGTCAGGGAATATGCCGTAAGCGTCACCATATCCTTGTCGGGCGACGCGACGAAGGTGGGCAATTACGAGCTTATGACCACATCGCTTTCCGGCGTGCCTGCTTATATCACACCGTTGCCGCTCATTGTGGAGCAGGGCGATTACACGGTCACCAAGGTTTACGACAGCGAAGATACCGCCGGTGCCGGCAGCGGCGCAGATGACTTGGATGTCTCAAGCGAGAAAAACGCCAACGGCGGCATATTGGACGACGACGCCGACGACTATGGCATAGGCATAGAGGCGACGCCGGGCATATACCTCAGCGGCGTGGATGTGGACGACAAACACACGGTCGAAGTGACCCTTGAGATAGTCGGAAGCGATGCCATAAAGACAGCCAACTATGTCATAGCCGACACGGACGACGTAACAGACTCTGTGCTGACTATAAACGATGCCATTATCACCCCTGCGCCGGTCACGGTGACACAGGGGGTCGGCCTTGGCCGCTATCGGATAGAAAAATCCTTCGACGGCACCACGGAATCCTTTGGCGTTGTCGAGGAGTCGGGCGAGCTGGATGTGGACGAGATATTCGCGGACGACATTCCCCATGTAGAGGTGGCCGTCGTTGGCATGACGCCATTTGGCGGAATAATAGCCGCCACCAACTACGAGATAACGTTGACGCTTGAGCTTGTCACAGCTTTAGGCGGCAATGCGGCAAAAGTAGGGAACTACGAGCTTGTGGAAGATGAGCTTACTATATACGATGCGGTCATCACTCCTGCATCGCTGCTTAGCCTGGACATGAGCATCTTGTCGCAATACGACGATGTGACGGCTCAAACGGTAGACTTGGGCGAACGCATGGCCGAAGCAGGCTATTCGCCAGATATCTTTACGCTGGGGTATACGCTTGTCACAATCACCGATGACGATGAAATACTTGCGTCAAGCAGCGTTGAGGTGACTTCCGGCGGCACGCTTACCTATGCGCTTGTGGACGGTCTGGACAAAGCAGACGTCGAAGCCGAAAAATCCGCCTCTGTCAGAGTGGGTGTGAGCGGGCTTGGAAATTATTACGACAACGTGGTGCTGATTGTCACTATAGGGTTGAACGACAATGCAGAGGTGGTCATCACAACGACTTCCCTGCCTGACGCGATAGCCGGGAAGCAATACGAGGGGCTGCTTAAAGCGGTTGGCACCAAACCTTACAAATGGAGCATAGTAGGCGGCGATGCCGAATACGATCCTGCCGACACAGACGAAGAAGAGCCTTTGTTCTGGACTGGCGGCGGCTTAGNCTGACGGGGTCAAGCTGGATGCGTCGGAGGGCATCATTTCTGGCATAATCATGGCTGACCCAGCGAATGACGAGTATAGCTTCATAGTAAGGGCTGACAATGTTTACGGCGATGCAGAAACGCCGGGCTGGTCTACGGCGGCGCTTTCAATCAAGGTGGAAAAATCGGCGCTCGACGGGAACATCTCCATAATAGGCTACACTGGCACTCCTGTATATGGCGATACCCTTGAGATAGATGGGCTGGATTCGCTTATATCCGATGATGGCGCCGCAGTTGACATAGGCGCTGTCAGCCGTCAATGGTATCGTGAGACTGCTGTAGACAGCGGCTTGTATGAGCAGATAACCGGAGCCACGTCCAATATCTATGTGGTCAGGGCAAACGACATAGACCATCGCTTCTACGTCGAAGTCACTGCCGCAAACTGCTCTGGCCCCGTCGATTCGTCCGCGACCGACCCTGCAGGTAGAAGGCCTCTTACTGTCACGCAAAGCACCTACACGGTCACCAAGGTCTATGATGGCACCCCAGACACGTCCGGTTCCCACGTCGAAATCACTATAGGCGGCGCTCTCGGATTTGTGCCTGGTGGCGTCATAAACGACGACGAGGTGCTTGTGGTGGAGACTTTGGGGCCATATAACGGCGTGGACGTAGGGAGCGCTTATGTTATCCAGGCGGACATCGCTCTTTCAGGCGATCAAGAAGAGTATTACACCATTGTGAACAGCAACGATGCAATTACGATTGAAAACGCGGCTATCACCAAGCGGCCTGTCACGGTGTCGCTTGGCACGGGGCCTGATGCTTACAATGTCATAAAGATTTATGACGGATTGCTTGTCCCAGGCTTTGCAAGTCCAGATGGCGAGCTGATTGTCAATGGAATTGTCGATGTGGATGAGGATGATGTATTCATCGTTACGACCCATGGCCCCTATCCAGGCAGAAATGCGGGCGTATACACCGTAAATATCACGTTTGAGCTCGATGGCGATACAGACAGGCTGGACAATTACGAGCTGATGACCACATCGCTTGACGACCCGTTTGCACGTATCAGGCCACTGCCTCTTGTGGTTGAGCAGAATGATTATGAGATCACAAAGATCTATGACACTATGAACACACCCGGTGTCGGCAGCGGAGAAGATGATCTGTCTATATCCAGCATAAGAAATCCCAATGGCGGCATCCTGAGCGCTGACGAGGGGCAGGTAGGCGTGAAGGCGACCCCAGGGGTTTATCAGACCGGTGCGGATGTGCGCAACGACCATAGGGTTGCTGTGACTCTTGAATTGATAAATGACGGCACCATAGACGGCATCATAAAGATGTCGAACTACACCATTGCGGAAACGGACGATGTTCAAAACAGCGTCTTGGCGGTGAATGATGCCATCATCACCCCTGCTCCGGTTCTGGTGACGCAGGGTATAGGCGATGGCCGCTATAGGATAGAGAAGGATTTCGATGAGGGGCTGGATTCTTGGGGCGTCGTAACGCAGTCCGGCGATTTTGATGTGGACGAGATATTCACGCCGGACATGATCCATGTAGGGGTGGAAGTAATCGGCATGACCCCATTCACTAGCGCGAATGTGGGCGATGACCATGAAATCACGCTGACCCTTGCTCTCAGAACCCTTGAATACGGCGATCCGATAAAGGTGCTGAACTACGAGCTTGTGAATGCGAATGATGAGCTGACCATATACGATGCTTCCATCAAGCCTGCGCCGCTGAACCTGGCCGGCGAAGTTTCTGCACATTATGACGATTTGAGGCCACAGACGACAGACCTTGTGGCGTTGGTTGACCTGACAGATTATGTGATTGCAGATGATGAGCCGAGATATGCGCTTGGCCCCATCACCGACGGGGATACGATTTTGGCGGCGGGCACTACGGTAAGCGCTGAAGGCTTGCTTACCATTGCCGTCGCAAGCGGCCTTGACGAGGACGATGTTCTTGCAGGGAAGACGGCGGACATAGATGTGAGGATAACAGGCCTCAACAATTATGCAAACACGGTGCTTACCGTCACCATAAGGCTGGTCGACAATGCGGCGCCGCATATCACTACAGGGGATGACGACATTGAAGAAGCCATTGTCGGCGCTCCCTATAGCATGGCGCTTGCCGCAAGCGGCACAAAGCCATTCACCTGGAGCTTCGTGGACGGCGAACTGCCTACAGGATTCAGCATCAGCGCGGATGGGTTCATCATCGGCACGCCGCTTCCTGGCGCGCAGAACGGCGGCCTTGACAGCGATGGCATATATGACTTCACCGTCAAGGCGGAAAACCTTTACGGTGAAGACAGGGATGTCCCAGGTGAGCATATCGTGCCTCTCCAGCTCAAGGTGACCATATCTGCGTTGACCGGCATACCTGTCATAGAAGGCTTTGCGGGCACAGCCCCGCAATATGGCGACACGCTCAGCGTGGACACAAGCGACCTTGCCGCCGGACCGAACGTGGCCATAGGAGATTTCAGCTATCAATGGTATAGCAGCACTCGTGCAAACGGATACACTCCGGCGCTGCATGCTGTAACAGGGGCAACAGGGCCTACATACGAGGTTCTGTCGACCGATCTTGGCAGATATATATACGTGGCTGTCTGGGATGCGAACTGCAACCCAAGCATTTCTGCGGATTCAGGCCCGGCAGGCCCTGTGGCGCCCAAGCGTCTGACGCAGGATGATATTGAAGCAGGCATCACTTGGACAGAGAAGCTTTACGACGGCAATCCTGACGCTATGGTTTTGGAGCCTTACGCAGAGGCGGTTTCCGGCCTTGTGGGTTCGGACGCTTTGAGCATTGTTGTCAATATTGCGGAGTATGACGACGAGTATGACGTGATAAACGGCGGCAGCATTCCCAACACGGGCAGGAATGCAGGTTATGACAAGCCTATCACCATCTTGAATTGGGAGCTTAGAAGCGATGACAACAATGTGACAGCCAGCTACTATCGTCTGCCGACAGGCCCGTTCACCACAGATGACCTTAAGGCTGATATCAAGCAAGCCGAACTTCGGCAGATACCGATTTATCCCCAGCCGGCTGTCAAGGTCTACGACGGGCGTGTCGATGGCATCACTCTGCTGGTATGGCTGCCGCTTGGCGGGGATCACGGGCTCAAAACTCACTTCGATGTCACGAAGGGCGATTTTGTGGACGATGATGTAACAATAGAGATACTAAGCGTTGAGGTTGCCGATCCGAACGTGCATCCAGCGGTAGACATCATATACGAATGGGGATTTGGCGGGGCTGATTCCGGCAATTATGTGCGTCCAAGCGAAACCGATGTGGAAAATCAAAGGAATGTGGCCATACGAAGGGCGACAATTGCGGGATTGGACGAACAAAATATGTTTGCCTATTTTGCCGATAGCACCACCGTGCATGAGATAGAGGGTCTGACATCCTTTGTGAAAGACCATCCGGCGTTTGACATAGACCAGAGAATCGCCGGAGACAACCTCACGTTTATTCCTCTTGCCCCTGCCGGAGCTCCTGGGCTGATAGATGCCGGCAGCGTAAGGTATATCGCCGCCGAGGACAAACTGGTGTTCCGTCTTGCAAACGGGCTTGGAATCGGGGATGTAGGAAAGGAAGCCATTATCCCTGTAAGGGTAGGCGGGTTCTCAAACTGGAACGACACTGTGCCGAACAATGACATGCTTGTCAGGGTGACCATGGTAAATGACATGCCGGTCGAGATTGAAACGGAATCGGACGGCTTGCCGTCTGCGATGCTCGGCCTCTACTACAACGAGGCGATAAAGGCCACTGGCAGGCTGCCCCTTACATGGAGCCTTGACGACACGGCAGGCGAGCTGCCGGCTGGCTTGACCTTTGACGGCGGCGTGATTTCGGGAACGCCGGAAGAAGCCGGTGAATTCACCTTTACCGTGTATGTGGAGAACACTTACGGCGATGGCGAAAAGGGCGAGGACACAAGGACTTTCACCCTTGTGGTGGACAAGATGCAGCTTGTTGGCGATATCGAGATAATGTACGCACGCAGTGGCAGGCCTCAGTATGGCGACGTGCTTACCATAACCGGTCAAGACACATTGGCCGCTGATGTGCCAAATGATGAAATAATAGACATAGGGGACTTGACCTATCAATGGTACCGCAGAGTAGAAGCGGAATATGAAGAAGGGCCGATCGAAGGGCAGGACGAGGGCGCATTGTCGGCGAATCCCCTTTATGAAGAAATTCCTGGTGCTACAGATGTGACTTACAGGGTGGCTGGAGATGATGTAGGACGCAGCATCTATGCGGAAGTCAGCGCGGCAAACTGTAAGGGTGCTGTGCCATCTGTTGCAATTGCTCCGGCAGGGCGCAGGCAGCTTGCTTATGAAAACATCACCCCTGGCGTCGATGAGCCAAGCAGGCCTTACGATGGCACGCCCAATGCAATGAACCTTGGCAACGGCGTCTATGCTGAAATCGAGTCTGGGAAGATAAGCTGGCTGGTCAACGACGAGCCGAAGGAAGACAATGTGACCATAATTGTGAATGCCGCAGAATTTTATGCCAAGGATGTGGGCGTCGACAAGCCTGTCTTCATAATAGACTGGGATCTCGGCGGGGACGCAAAGGACTATTACCGCCTGCCGGCTCCGACGCAAGCGTTTGTTTCGGATGACCTAAAGGGCACGATTGTCGCGTATAAGCTTAAAGCAGACGAGGTTGTCGTGAATGCGACGGACAAATACTTTGACGAGTCGCCAGACGCGACGGAAATCACCAAGGCGGAGTTTGCGCCCGATGTCCTGTTTGTAGGCGATGAGGACTTGAGAATAAATGTCTTGGAAGCCGTATTTGAGGATGAAACGCCAGGCTACGACAAGACAATCACCATTATGGACTGGAAGATCGTTGACGGGGACGGCGACGAGGCAGTCAACTATTCGCTGCCTGACCCGGCACCTACGGGCAAGGCATCCATCCTTGCCGTGGAAGACCCGATTATCGATCCGAACACAACGCTGATCGTAACGCCAGCCCACGTCATATTGGCGGACACCACGATTGCCACGATCGAAGCGGGATTCAATACAGAGGTGCCGGACTACAGGAATGTGACTTGGAGCGTTGACGCGTTGGTTGGCCTTAGCGAAATGGGCGAAAGGATCGAGCGCTATACCACCGATCCTGACGGCAAGACGATAAGGGACGAGAGCGGCGTTCATGTCCTCACGCTCGAGCAAAGGCTTGTTTATGACGAAGAAGGCCATCCGAGGGTCCAGGCGAACGTGCAGGCGACAAACACAGGCCTTCTGACAGCACAGACGCTGCGTATCCGTGCCACCTATCACCATGGGAACGTAACCGGAAACACCGGTGACAATGAGAACGGCAACGGCAACGGCAACGGGAACGGGAACGGCAATGGCAGATTCACAAATACGGCGACAGTGGAATTGCTGCCTGCCAAAAACCTGATGGACAGGGCGACATCCATCAGGGTGCTTGAGCCCAAGATCGCGGTAAACAAAGCCATGACAGTCAGCGCGGCTGTGCCAATGCTTATCACGCAGAGGCAGGCGCTTTCGCGAGGCTTCAGCGCGAGCGGCGCAGGGAACGGCCTAGAAGCCCTTAACGAAAGAGCCGCGGCAGGCACGCCTGTTATAGGCGAGATAAGGTTCTACACGCAGGATAGGAACAAGCAGTCAAATTCGTTCGGCGAGTGGGTAGTGCCGGTCAATCCTATAGACCCGATAACAGGGGAAGTTAAGGAGTTGTTCAAGGCCTATATGAACCCAATGGACGACAGGATGATGCTTATAGAGGCGCATCGCGATGCCAAGACGGTGAAGAACGTCACGGTGAAGAACGTCAGGGCAAGGTTCTGGCCGCTTGGGAAAGAGCCTGAATCCCCCACGCTCTACAGGAATCCTAAGGATGACCCGAATTGGTACGAGGGTGTGCAGTCCGAGAATATGTTCGAGCTGACAGTGTCTGAAAGGTATCCGAAGATCACTTTCCGTGTAAACGAGCTGAACGCTTACTTTACAAACCCGACTTCGCCCATAACTGCGACGGCGGCCGATGGCAGCAGAGTGGATATAACCGAGATCGAATTCACCGGCAACGCTGCGAACTTTGTGCGAAAAGACGGGAGCGCTGCTGATGGGTTCACGCTTACGGGTATAGCTAGAGGCAAGCCCAAGATGAGGATTACGGTGGATCTTGCGGGGTACAAGAGCGCGGTCAAGCCGAATGCCAGAACCAATCCCACGGGTAACGTGCTTGCATATACAGGAAACGTGATAAACACCGTTCCCAATGTGAAGCTTGGCAGAACCTCCGTCCCCCTGCTCGATCCTACGACGCCAGGATTTGGACCGGAAGACTTCGGGCCTGTCGAAATAGACCTTATATCCGGGAACAAGAAAGTGCCGTTTGAGCAAGGATACAAGGTCAGGGGCGTGGAACTCCTTAATTGGAGGAGCCTGAATGTCAAAGTGGACGATAATGGCTTCCTGCCTTACGAGGATGGCAGGGTCAGCTTTGAGCCTACAGGCCTAGTTTCCGGCACGCTCCAACTCAAGGTCATGTTTGAAGATCCAGAGTTCAATGGCGACAACGACACCAAATTCAGGACACTCAATCTAAAGGTGGGCATGGTTGCGCCTGATAAGATAAAAGTGACAATAAGGCCAAATGCTGTCACGATAAGCGGCCCGAAACACTTTACTGAAGGCCAAGGGTCGAATGAGATAACGAGAATACCCGTCACGTTGAATGTCGCCAACCTCAGGCTGACCGATTGGACGTCGAGGGAAACAGGGGTGTTCCCGAGGGAAACCACAAAAACGCATACTGCTTGGCAGGAGTATGAGCCGATAACCGTAAGAGCCCCGGCAAATGACGATGGAAGCTTGAGAGCCAACGAAGTGTTGCTTGAGATCGACAGGAACAGGCATAGGGATATGATGTCTGCGGACGGGATGGACAGAAGGTATCAGCTGGCCATAGGCTCGGTGTCAGGAAAGCTGGGTGTGACCGCCACCCTTACGCTTACCTTTGTAAGCGACCAGAAACCCCCTGCCTTCACAACGGCTTTGAGCAAGGCCAGAATCGATATCGCAAAACCGGATTCCTTCCAGACGGCGACGATGAGGCCTACTAACACAACATCCGAAATAGCCGAGGTGCGACTGTACAACAATATACCAAACCAGCGTCCTTATGGCAGCGTCCGGGATTGGAGCGAAGGAAACTGGGCTGAGATTGAAGCTGCCAGAGTAAGCATGGAGGAGGAATGCAATTTCGAAGCGGTCAACATCAATGGGCTGACTTTTGGCATAGCGAGAAAGCAAGGAAGGCTGGTCCCGCCGAATGTGGTGAGAAACCTTAGCGTGCAGATTATTTTGAAGAACGGCCAGATGATAAATTCATGGGCAAGCGAATTCAACAGGGCTGGCAATATCGTTGACAAGCCCGTCAAAGTCAATCCTATGCAGACAGTCTCCCGCGCAAGCATGAGCAAGGCGGCGATGACGCTTTACGAAACACAGCCGTTGCAGGGTGCGTCTATAAGGGATCTTAGGCTTACGGCCGCGGATATCAAAACAGACCTTGTCCAGCTTGACCCAGCCATAATCGGCGGGAGCGGGTCGCTCAAATTCGCCAAGCTTGACCCCAATGGCTTCATATCCGACGCGAGCGGAAGAAGGTATAGCCAAGTTGACGGGTTTGTTGTCGAGCAGAGCGGCGAGAATGACTATATCATCTACTTCCAGGACGGCGAAATGCCGGATGTGATGCTCGACAAGACAGGCATGAGGGTGGCTGCCAACAAGGCAGGCGTCCCGAACCCGATCAAGGGGAGCTATAAGGTCAGGTTGCAATTGTGGGCTGAAGGGACGTACCAGCTGGATGCCCTTGGCGTGGCACGTCCATTGACACATCCGACGAACGTGAACAGGAACATGTCAAAGCCGACGAATGTGAACGTCACAGTGAGCATACGCTTGCGATAGCGCAGAGCTTAGTTTCCCAAGGGGATTTCCCGCCTGACTTTGCATAAGTAGTCTATGTCTATATCAGCATATATGATGGAAGGGCGAGCGTCTGCTGCCGCACAGAATTCGCCCCATGGCGTCGCTACGCAGGAGTGGCCCCAAGAGACATATGGAGCATCGAGGTTTCTGGCGGAGGAGCATGCGGCCATATAGATTTGGTTGTCGAGGGCACGGCTTTTTATAAGAAGGTCCCAGTGGGCCGGCCCTGTCGTCATGTTGAAGTTTGCGGGCAGGAATACGATATGCGCCCCGGCCTTGGCCATTTCACGGAACATCTCAGGGAATCTCAGGTCGAAGCATATAGCGAGCCCCATCCTGCCATATTCCGTATCAAAGACGGTAAGCTCGTTTCCGGCCGCAAAGAAATCCGATTCCTTGAAACGTATGCCCTTTTCTATGTCAACGTCAAACAGATGCGCCTTGCGGTGCTTCGCTATCATTTCGCCCGTGGGTGAGAAGACGAAAGATGTGTTATAAACATCAACGCCGTCCTTTTCAGGGATTGAGCCGCCGACGATATGGATTTCATGCTCGCAGGCGAGATCGCTCAGCAAGGTGGTCGAGGGGCCGCCTTGAGGTTCGGCAAATGAGCCGAAAAGCTTCACGTCGTACGGGCCGTTCCAAATCTCAGGCAGGCATGCTACATGTGCGCCGGCTCGTGCGGCTTCGCGCACGTACTCGCCGGCCTGCATAAGGTTTTCCTCTTTGTTTTCAGTGACTGTCATTTGACAGAGCGCTATCTTATATTTGCTGCCCATCATTTGCTTTACCCACTTTCGTTTCTTGCCATAAAGTATAGCATTCTAACCATTGCCCCGGCAACGGCATATGTGTATACTCTTATGTATGGACATGGGGAGGCTTTACGAAGAATCATCGAAACTGTGGAAAGAGACCTCGAGCGGGGACTTGTACACGTCCTTGCGGCTTGAATCAAATGCGCAGGACGGCAATCTCTTGTTGCACGGCGACAACCTTGTCCATATGGCGGCGTTGTCGGCCCAGATACAAGAAGGCTCCCGCCCGCCTGTAGCCCTTGTCTATATGGACCCGCCATACTTTTCGAAACGTTCGAAAAAGACATTGGGGTTTTCGGATACCTGGGAAAGCA
>JGI24701J34945_10000868_pt1 | contig 15726 bp, 5 predicted proteins | sample TergutTh196P3_FD_34945 | JGI IMG/M metagenome (IMG submission 34945)
TACGGCGACTGGAACGAATTCGACATAGCGATTTGACAGGAGGGTTTGAGATGAGCCATAACTACACGCGCCAAAGGCAGGGCAAGGATTTTTCAGATGACAACCATCTCCGCAGCGCGGAAATGAGCGTCGAGGGCAACTACAACAATATCGACGGCGTAATCGGGAACGCCCCGCCGAAAGACGACGCAGAACCCAAAAAGTCCATGCTTGAACTGTTGGAGCATTATAAAGCGGTCGTGGAGCAGAACGCGGTGCCGGTGGACGGTCACGATCCACCTGAGAGGAAAAGGTGACAGATATGGATTTTAGAGGGGCAATAAACAGGATAATGCCGGACGTGCAGGGCGGCTCAAACGAGCCGTTCATTGTTTACCGCGACGGTCACGGCGGCTGGCACGGCGACCATACGCAAAATCAATACGGCGAGCAATATGATTGGGTTAATGGCGCAAAAGAGAAAGACCCGTTTGCCGTAGAGTTTAAGGGAGAGGATTTCGCAAACGGGAGTTTCCCGTATGTATACGACACCGTGCTGTGCAACCGGCTCCGCGTGGAATACTTTGCCGCAAAATTTTCCGATGAAGATGATGTAAGGCTGCCCGCGTTTCTCAGCTTCTTTGCGGAAAACACCGGCAGCTTTTCGCATACGGTCATGGATTACCTGACCACGCTTGAACGCCCGCTCGCCGTGCTTGCAGAGATGTGTCCGTTTAACATGAATACGGAACATGAGGGCTGGTCATACGACGAGGGCTTAGCGCAGGATGCGATTAGCCGGATAGAAAACGCCGTCAGCGACCGCTTGCATATCCATGTGGAGATGCTTATATCAGAAATGCAAGCTCCCGGAGAATACAAGGAATTGAACAGGATAAGCATAAACGACAGCGATATTATCCTCAGTGAAAACCCTGATGCCGAAAACCGCTACATGGTAGTCGAAAACAGATATACGTCATATTACAACAATTCAGGAGATAACAATATTTTCACAGGGCATACAAATGACTACCTTGAAGCGATTTCCGAGTTTACAAAAAGGGTGCAATACAACATTGATTGCGTCCAATCAAGGCGGGATTCCCGCAAGCGTTCAGCGGGCGTCGAGCATATCGAACTGAAAAGCGGGGATTGCTTGCCGGGTAGCGGTGACGCAGATTTTACAGGCAAGCTGATTATAGTCAAGGCGAATGAGCTGAAGCCTGAATACAGCTCCGCAGAAAACCAGCTCGTCCTCTGCTCTCACGGCAACGGGGCGCGCCCCAATGCGATAGGCACTTCGGTATTCGGCGAGGAATTGTTTTCAGGTGATACGGTCTGCTATGGCAGGCATCAGATACAGGGAATAGCCGACGAAACAAAACTGCCGCAATGGGCGACAATAAAACTGGCGTTGCTTGAAGAAATGAAAGAACCCGGCGAAAACGAGCTTTTCCGCTACAACGAGCCGCCGCAGAAAGGAAAAACCCAAGCGGAACCGAAACCGAGTAAGCCCTCAATGCTTGGCAAACTGGACGAGAACAAACGGAAAGTCGAGCGGGACAAGGCTGAGAAAACTGGAAAGCCCGCGCCCAATAAGCGCGGCAGCTACGAACACAGCGATTGAGGAACGGGCGGGGGTCTATATGGCTCCCGCCTTTCGCTTTAGCCGCCGTTTCAAGGCTTGAATCAATATGAGTAGGAGGAATGTATCACATGGCAAGTATTCAACACGACGATTTCGGCGAAAAAATAGGCGGCGCGAAAAAAGACCTGTGGCAGAAACGCGGCCTGCTGTCCGGTGACCTTAACGCGATGAATGAGCGAGAAGCGGATAAATACGTCAAAAAGGACAACATCTGGAAAAAGCCCGATTATCAGGCTTTAATCGAAAACGGCATACCCGCCGATGTCGCATACTATATAAAAACATTGCGTGACAGCTTGGAAACCGCGCCCGTGTACAGGCGGGGCGACGACACTCCCGAAAAAAGGACGGCGCGGCAAATGCAATACATTGATACCGTCCGAGCGGTTCAGAATGTCGCGGAGGGTGTCAAATGCAAAGCCGACGTACTCGCCGCTTTTGACACGTTTATGCTAAACAGCGGGTTTTACGAAAAATTGAACACCGGCGCAAGCGGCACATATTACAGCCCGACCGAAAAAGGGCGCGACAACACGACGATCACCGATAAACTATCACGCGCAATGCTAATACGGTCTGAGCGGGATTACAGGCAGAAAATAACAAGCAAAGCAGAAAAAGCGCAGTTTGGCGTACCGAAAGGCGATAAAGTCCCCAACGGCTATGAAATCCTGTTCAATGACGGCAACCATTCATGGTCTGCAAATGATGACTGGAAGCCTGAAACCTACTTTGTGGCTAAAGGACACCGCATACTGCAAAAGAACTTTGAAACACGGGAGGGCGCTTTGAAATGGGTTCAAGATTTCACAAAACAAGTGAACGTCGGTGGCAAGAAACGCTTTATCCCCGAACAGCTTCAAAACGTGGTGCGCGACGGTGTTGACTACCGGCGCGGCAGGGATATAGGCGGCGACGACTACATTAGGACATTCGGGTTCAAGGGCGGCGAGTTCGGGAACTGGATGTCGCAGACCGACCGGCAGGCTTCCCTCAATTTCGGCTACGATGCGCTCAAGGATTTAGCCGCCGCGTTGAAGATAAGCGACCGCGACATTTCGTATCAAGGCGCGCTATCAATCGCTTTCGGAGCGAGGGGCAGTGGGAACGCAGTCGCCCATTACGAGCCGATGCGGAACGTAATCAACCTCACGAAGATGAATGGGGCAGGTTCTCTGGCGCATGAATGGTGGCACGGGCTTGACGATCACTTGGGCGCGAAAATTGGCGCAGGCGGCTATTTGTCGGAAAGGCCGAACAAGCACCCTTTGTTCAAAAAACTTATCGAAACAATAAAGTACAAGCCCGCCACGCCGGAACAGGCGGCTGCTGCGGCAGAACAGTCCGACGCGAGGATTAGGCGCATGGCTGAAAGGTGGACGCAATCATATGTCATGGCTTGCCCCAAAGACGCTGGCGAAAACGTGAAAGCTGAGTACGCGAAGCTCCATGAAGCATTTCTGCGCGGCGAGGAAGGCAGCGTCGAAAAAATCAGCGAGCTAAGAAAACAGGCAGCGGGGCGGATAATCCCCAAAAGCGACAGGGACGCGCTGATTGGGTACGAGAACCTCTTGCGCCAAATCTCCGAAAGAAAAGAGCCTGTTATCGGGCGCGTCGAAACGGATTATTATAAAAGCTCAAAGGAAATGGGGAAAGTCTGCGAAAAGGACGGCAATTATTGGGACAGCAACGTGGAAATGACAGCGCGGGCTTTCGCTACATACGTCTTGGACACGCTCCCGAACCGCTCGGACTATCTCGCAGGACACGCNGANTGCGCCGTAGCCATAACTTCCGACAAAGACGGCAACCTTGATATTGTCAGGGCTTTCCCGCAGGGGGAGGAACGCAAAGCCATTAACGCGGTGTTTGACGAAATAATCGCGGAATTGAAACTTGAAAATCACCTCACCCATGACGATCATCAGGCAATCGCTACTCCAACGGGAATAAATCGCAACATGACAACAACTCTTACAGCGATAAAACCTTCGCTGCTCGGCAAACTGGAGGACAACAAGCAGAGGGTCGAACGCGACAAGGCGGAGCGGAAAGAATATCCCGTGGCTAACAAGCGCGATATGGAGGTGGCGGGCTAAATGGCTGATATCAACGCGGTCAGGGAGTTGACGCAAAAGTTGGAAACTGGAGTAAAGGAGTTGTTTGAGAGCGGCAAATACGCCGAATACCTCAACACGATGTCACGCTTCCACAATTATTCCGCCCGGAACATAATGCTCATCCACATGCAGAACCCGGACGCTACGAGGGTCGCTTCATATAACGCTTGGAAGAAAAAGTTCAACCGTCAAGTCAAGAAAGGCGAACATGGGCTAAAAATCGTCGCACCCTCCGCCGGCAAAACCACACGGGAGATCGTCAAAATCGACCCGTTGACGCAAAATCCGATAATCGGCGAGGACGGCGAGCCTGTACGCGAGGAAGTGGAGGCAACCACTGCCCGGTTTGTTGCCGTGAACGTGTTCGACGTTTCGCAGACAGCGGGCGAGCCGCTTCCCGTACTGGCTGAAAACCTGCCCGGCGACGTGGCGAATTACGGGTTGTTCATGGATTCGCTGCGCGGCGTGTCGCCGCTCCCAATCGTGTTTGAGCCAATGGATGAAAACATGGACGGCTTGTGCCGTTTTGGAGATAGAATCGCCCTGCGCGACGGCATGAGCGAGATTCAGACCGTTTCGGCTGCCATTCACGAGATCACCCACGCGAAACTGCATGACATTGAAATACTGTGGCTTGCCGACGCGAACGCCATGCCGAAGGACAGGCGGCTCGAAGAAACCGAAGCGGAAAGCGTTGCATATGTCGTGAGCCAGTATTACGGGATCGACACAAGCGCCAACTCCTTCGGTTATCTCGCCGAATGGAGTAGGGGTCGCGAACTGAAAGAATTGAACGCTTCGCTTGAAACGATCCGCAAAACAGCCGCCGAATTGATTGACGGCATAGACGACAGATACCGCGCCCTTGCCAAAGGCAGGGGCATTGATTCGAGCGTTGATGCCCACGAACCGTCAACTGGCAGCTTGTACGCTAAATACTGCAACATAATCGCCGAAAGAGCCGCCCAATATGCCGTTTCCTCCGCCACTTTGTTGTTGACGGATGAAACGGAAGCCCGCAGAGCGTGTGACCAAATAGTCAGCCGCGTGATAAACGACCTTTTGCTTGAACCCGGAGGCGGGGAGCATTATCCCTTATATTCGCAATACATGGATGACCCCGATTTCAAGGCGCGGTTGGAGGATTACGCCTTTATGAAAGCATACCTTGAACCAAAGACTGTAGAAAGACAGCGTTCAAATCAGCTAGTAGAAGCAACAGCGGAAACGCCGATAGAGCAAAAACGCCAAAACTCTGCCGAGAAACCGGAGGTGAGTAACGAAGTGGAGTATTCAGAATTACAGCAAAAAGGGTTTGAAATAGCCAAAAGGCATGAAAACTCGCCTTTGCAGGCAAGGTTAAACATCATCGCTCAGACATTCGGCTGCGAAACTGCAAAAGTGGCTACCGTACCCTGTACCGGCAAGTATCGCGGCGACAGCGACATTATGCTGAGGCTCGACAACGGCGAGTCTTTGTGGATCGGCATATACAGGACAGCGCAAGCCAAATCCGCTAAAACGATAAATGAAGCCGTCAACAACACATTAGCGCGGTACAATCCCGAAATCGTAAGCGAAATAAAGGAAAGAGCTGCCGCCGCGCTCTCGAAGCGCGAACCAGAGGACAACGCGATAGCAGCAGAAAAGGGGCTAAAGCCGTATACGTTCCTTAATGTCGAACTCAACGACGGCTCATACGAAGAATCGGGCGGATATTTAGGGTGGTATTATGTGACGCTTGCAGTCGATGGCAGGCTCCTTGCGTTCATCGAAACCGGGCTAAACTATGACATAGCTCGCGGCGTACTCAGCGGGCAGGCCAGCAGGCCGGATTATTTTGTAGCGGGCGGGTTGCATGACAAAGAGGTGGATTTTGTGTTCAACAACGTGGGCCATTGTTCTTACAACGGCTCGAATCAAATCAGGCTCGCCGGGAATAGCCGTCTACGCGCAGAAAACAGGCTGAAAGAACTGTCAAAAGCGCAAAAGCCGCACGAGTTGCCTGCTACAAAACCGGAGGTGAATAACAAATTGGAAAATGATTTTTACGAGGCATTCCCGGACTATGAATCCGCAAAAACAGCTTTCTTGGGCGAATACTACGATTTGCCTGTCGAATTTGAAATCGTTGACGATGTTAAGAACATTTCATACGGCGCTACCCCAAAAACGCTTTCCGCGAGTATCGAAGCGAACAACGGGAGGCATGACTGGCAATACGATAATGACCGTAAGAGTTGGGAGTATGACGGATTTGTTGACGCGATGGGGGTTAGGGGCGATGGCTATGAGCCTGACGCCGATACGTTGCGTAAATCAGCAGAACATAAAGCGGCAGGGCTTGACCTGTCGCTACCAGACCCGCTGACCACAGCCGCCGATTGTGAAGAATACGGCTACTCCTACGACGGTATGCTTCCTATGTCGAACCTGCGGGCGCTTGAACTGTTCGACACCAACCATTGCATATACCTGTTGTACCCCGACAACACCGAATCAATGGCGTTTGACCGGGAAGAAATAAAAAACCACGAGGGCTTGTGCGGGATCGAGCGCGAGGATTGGGAACGCTCGCCCGTGTTCGCTGCACAGAAGTCTATCGCCGTGAATATAGAGGGCAGGCGTGAATCGGAATTGTTACACGGCGACGGGAACAGGTTTGGCATTTACCAAATCCGCGACGGCATTAACAATGCGCGCGATTTCCGTTTCGCTCCTATGCGCGAACTTGAAGCGCAAAACCTATCGCCAAGCCGCAGCAATTATGAGCTTGTCTATACCGCCCCTTTTTCGGAGCGCATCGAGTTCCTTTCCGACCGCTACCCCGTGCTGAACAGGATATATCAGGAGTTTAACGCGAACCATCCCGCCGACTACGCGGCGCGTTCAGTTTCCGTCAGCGACGTGATCGTGCTTAAATCGGGCGGCGACATCAGTTCGCACTACGTTGACGGCAAAGGCTTTGTAGAGCTTGACGGTTTTCTCGGCGAGGAAAGCCACCGTGAAGCCGCCAAGCGCGAAGCGGAGCGCACAGACACCGCCTTAATGCAAACCAAAAGCGCAGTGCTGACGGAAGCCGAACGCTTTGAAAACGACTACATCGCGGACTTTACCGTATCTTCCCCGCCAATGCCTACCGTCGCGCAACTGGAAGCAGGAGTGAACGCTGGAAAGGTCATATCCATTACTGATTTAGCCAAAGCGGTGCAAGCCGAACGCAAACCGCCACCTAACGGGAAACCGTCGCTGCTCGGCGCTTTGGAACGAAACAAGCAGAAAGTGGCGCGTCAGGGGCAGCCCGAAACGCACAAAAAAGATGGATTGGAGGTATAGGCGATGCCGGAACGGTTTACGGTTGAGGAAATCAACCTCATGTGCATATTCGACACAAGCGGCAAGGACAGGCTAATTGCGGGAATAATCAACGCGGCGGAGGGTTTTGAGGACGAAATGGTGGAAATCGCCGAACCCCTCATCAAGAAACTCCATAAAATGAGCGACGAGGACTTCGCCGCGCTCGAACTCTACCCCGCATATGAAGAATACGACGAAAGCGAGGTGTAACAACCGATGGCAACGAAACTGCAACTATATTCAGACATCGCCGAACGGACGGTAGACGCTCTGACCGAACGGCGCGGGAACTGGATTCAATTTCTCGAAACGGCGGCGCAGATGTACAAATACCCGTTTTCCGACCAACTGATGATTTTCGCTCAGCGCCCCGACGCCATATCCTGCGCTGCGATAGATGTTTGGAACAACATAGAAAACACAAAAATGGACTACGACGGCAAGCCGTGGCACCGCAGGGTGCGTGGCGGCTCTAAGGGCATCGCGCTCATTGACGACACCGGCAGCTACCCTCGCCTTAAATATGTCTTTGACATTGCGGACACATACTCCGTGCAAAGCGGCAACGACAGGCCGTATATATGGGAAATGAGGCAGGAACACAAGGAGCCTGTCATGGACGCGCTCGCAGCCGTTTACGACGACGTTGGCGGCACACTCTCGGAATCGTTCCGCAACATTGCATTTCAACTCGCGACAGAATACTATAACGACAATGCCCGCGATATACGTTACCGGGCGGAGGACAGTTACCTAGAGGCAGGCCCCGTCTACGACTTCGCAGGAACCGTCATTGACGACGCCGACGACGGGACGCTTGGCACCACGTTTATCGACGCGCTGACAAAAAGCGTCGCGTACACGCTGATGACGCGCTGCGGCCTTGATACCTCAGAATACTTCGATGATGAGGATTTTCAAGTCGTGACCGATTTCAACACGCAGGATATGGTCTACGCGCTCGGCACGGCGACCGGCGAACTGTCCAAACAAGTCTTGCGCGATATTGAGGGCGTTATCAAAAAATACGAGCGGCTCCAAGCCGCCGAAAGGAGCGAAAGAGAAAATGACCGAAGCATTGACGTACACGCAGCACGGGGATTACCTGATTCCCGATCTCAGGCTGACCGAACCCCCGCCGGAGATGACGGAGCCGCTCGGCAGGTACGCACGGACGCGGAAAGCGTTCCTGAAGGAACACAGGACAGCCAACTACAACCGGCTGCTGCTGACCGAGAAACTGTACCCGCACCTGCGGGAAGTGGAACTGGCGGCGACGGAGAGGCTCGAACAGGTGATGAAAGCCCTGACGGAGCGGGGCAGCCTGCCCGACAAGGAGAACGACCCGATGGAATGGACGGCGGCGATGAACACGTTGAGGGCGCAAGCGGAGGAAATGGTGCTGAACGAACTGATATACAGCTAGACCGGGATGCGGGAGTGGACGAAGAAGCCGCTCCCGTTTCTTTTTCGGAACACGAAGCGACTGCGCCTGACGCCCAACCGCCGCCCGAAGGGGGCGCTCCCCCAACCTTTTCCGCACTTGGGAAAAGCTCAATAGAAGAAACCCTGTCAACCTCGTCTATAAAACCGGACGAGGTTGATTCCATTTTACGGGACGGCGGCAACTTCGACACCGACAGGCTAAACCAGTACCCATATGATTCGCGTAGCACCTTGCGGATTGCGGCGTACTTCGCCAAAAACCTAGACGATAATGCCGATTTTCTGAAACGTGAGTACCTTTTTGGGAGATTCGGGCGAAATCCAGCCGAAACAGGCAAAGGCTATGTGTTCGGCAGCAAGCAAATCGCGGTATGGTATGCCGATGAAGGCATATGGCTTGCCGTTGGAAACACCGTGAATGGCACAAGGGGCAGCGTACTAATCACATGGGAACAGGCAGCCGACCGCGTGAAAGAGCTATTCGATGCGGGGAAATTCGTTTCCCATGACGTGCTTGACGAAGCCTTGTACAACGAAAGCAAGGAACGCGCCGACGATGTTGTGGAGGTATATCAAAACATAAGCCGTGGGCTTGGCGACATTCAATATGAACTCAAAAAAGCGATGGATAAGGAACAGAGGGAAGCGGTAAAGGACGACTGGAAAGAACGCCGTTACCTTATCCGGGGCTTGACGGAGCTTGACAGAAAAGCTGATGAAGCGCTGAACGGCGAAAATAAAGCAACGACTGATGAAGTCATGCGGCTATATCGCGAAACGGTCAGCTTGTCGGAGGAACTGCCGCAGGAATGGCTCTTTAACGCGGCGCACCCCGAAATGGACGAGCGGGTCACGGAATTGCTGCGCGACAAGGGTGAAATCAGCGAAAGCGAAATCAGCCGGGGCATCGGTTACAGCGAATTAAGCGAGTACGCTCTGATTTTGAAGCGCCTGAGAGAAGATATTGCGGCCCTCGCCGATGAACCTGACGCCCCCATACGCTTTTATCGGAACCCCCACCGCGTATTGCGCGACCTCGAAAGGGCGGGGCTTCCGGCGCACGGTTTCCCTGTAGCGGAAATACCGCCTGCCAGCTTCACGCGCTTCATCACCGAGGACGAGATTGACGCATCGTTGTTGCACGGAGGGAGCTATGCCGAGGGCAAGATGCGTTTCCTGTCCCATTTCCTCAACGAGCATACACCGCAAGAGCGCATTGATTTTGTCAAGAATGAATATGGCTACGGCGGCGGCACTTACATCGAAATCAACGGTTGGCGCGACGCTACGCCAAGCAAGGGCTTCACGCTTAAACGCGGCAATCTCAGCAACCCCGAAGCGGAAGTCAACATAAACTGGAATACGGTCGCAAAGCGGACGGAGAAGCTCATCAACGAAGGGCGGTTCATGACCCAAGCTGAACTTGACCGCATACACGAATATGAGCGGATCATGCTTGCGCGGGCAATCAACAGTTTCTATTACAACCTGACCGACGAATACGAGCGCCCGTTTGCAAAGGAACTCGACTTTCACTATCCGCATGAGGGCGAATGGGAAGCCATCAACAGTTTCTTGGGCGATACCGGGCGCATTGATGCAACACTCTCGCATATGCAGCACATCTTCGTCAACACGCCGGAGGAAGATCGGTACTACCAAAGCCGCAAAGCGGGGTTTGAAGCGTTGGTGGCGTTCCGCGAGGGGACTTACACGCTGTTCCCCGGACTGGACAAGCTGCCCGCTCCCGGCACGTTCAGGACGCGGCGGCTTAGAGAACCCATCATCAATCTCAGTGAGCGCGGCTACGGTGAGCGGGACTTCGGCGAACCCCCGCAAGCCGTAGAGCAGATGTCGCTGTTTTCTTTGACGGAACCGCTCCCGTCAGTTGTGGAACAGGAACGGAAGCTCTCTCAGGCACTCCGTCAGGAACCCGTTGAAACAAACGCGCCGTTTATGGAGATTCCCGACGCAGACGCGCCGTTTATGGAGATTCCCGACGCAGACGCGCCGTTTATGGATATATCTGACATAGACAAAGCGCGGATCGCGGAACAATTCGCGGAAAACCCGCGCTCACGCGAAGCGGCGAGCCTTGTGCGCGAAATCTACGGCGACAGTCTTGATATGCCGCTACCGCAAGCGATTAAGCGCATATCGGAGCTTGTAGCCAATGGCAGGTTTGCATCTGCGCCCACGCAAGAGGAACAACAGGAAGCCGTAACAGCGCCGGAAGCGGAATCTCCGGAATCTATTACAGCATCGGAAGCGGAAATACCGGAACCCTCCGCCGCGCCGCCAAAGAGCATTGCGTGGCTTGAAAACATCCTGATCGACGGGCCGAAATCATTTACGCACAAAGAAAGAATTTATCAGTATTTTTCTGACGGCGTTCCCGGCATTACGGAAGCGGCGGCATTTTTGCATGACGTGTACGGCCAAATGTACGTCATCGGAGCTGACTTGGGAACCCTCAACATACCATCTTGGGAAAGCGGCAGCGACGGAATAAAAGTCGGAAGCACGTTTCATGCGGACTGGCTTGAAATAGCGCGTTGTGTCAATGACCTAATTGACGCTGGCGTTTATCAGTTTTCTCTTGACGAATTTCAGGAATGGAAGCGCGTAAATGCCGTGCGGACGGCAGCGGAGTTTGTCGCAGACGTCAGGCATATGGAAGCCGGCGATATATACACCTTATTCGAGCAAGTGCGCGAAGAACTGTCCGAGCGAGGCTTTGCCGTTTCGGGCGAAATGATCGAGGACTGCTTGAACGAATATCACTCGCAAGGCGGAAAGGGAGATTTTCGGGACGTTGCGGACTTTATAGTAGACGAATACTTAACGGAAGAAGCGGAACAAGAAGCTGAACCTGAACCACCCGCGCCCCCGGATTTTGACGAACTAAAGCGAACAGTTTATGACCGCGTTGTGGCTGATGAATTGTTCGCGTATCATTTGCGCTTTTCGGAAAGTCGCGGCGCGTTGCGAAACCCGCTCAATATAACTCTTGACAGGGTAATTGAAGAACTGCGGCTAGAAGTGCCGGAGGGGTACTTCGACGACGACATAACCGACGAACTGTTTGAGTTTGTATACCGTGAGTCTTGGGCGAACAGGCCAATACCCGAAGCGGCTACCGCAGAGCAGCCCGCTCAGAATGAATCATACGACGAAAGCGAAGAAGCGCCCGCATCCGCGCAAGACGAGCCGATCTATAAGCTTCGCGACACGTTTTATATGGACGACGGCAAGCCTTACGTCGTTCAATGGATAGGCTTCCGCGATATCGGCTACTATTCCCCCGACACCCCATATATCTCAAAGCTGATGGATAAGGCTGAATTTGAAGCCTTGCTCCGCGACAATCCCCAAAACTATGAGAAGTTTTTCCAAAATGACGAGTTTGAAGAAATAACCGACCCCGCCGTGATTGCGGAGGTAGAAGCAATCTTCGGCGAAAACAAGCCGCAGCCCGTGGCGGCAAAGCTGTACGAGGAAACATCCCCCTCCGGCACGGACACCACAGCGTACTACCTGTTCCACAACCCGGACGGCGTTGAAGCGGGTGCGGCATTGAGCCAAGAAACGCTTTCTCTTATAACGGAACGAGCCGACGCCTACGTCATTTGCGCCGATGTCTGCTACCTGTCCGAGAGCGAAATGGCGCAATGGAACATGGTTTTCCGAAAGCTGCCGCGTGACTGGAACCTGCTGCCCGAACCAGTTCAGGACAGAATCCGCACAATCATCCCTGAGTATGAACGGCAATGGCTTGAATCGACTCAGTTTGAGCGGGATTTTGAGCAATGGCAGAGGGATAACGCAGAACAGGAGACTGTTGAAACGGCAACGACTGACAACCTGCAAGTCGAAACGCCCCGAATCATATATAAAAAGCACCTGAATGTTTTGCTTGATGAAATCAGGAAAGACACGTTATACAATGTCCTGCGCGACCGCGAAACCACAGTTTTTGAAGCAACGCCCATGATTAACGAGTGGTTGGATCATTGGGTGCATACGCATAAAGAGGGCAACGCCGCGCTATTCGATGCCTATAATAACCTCGAAAACTTTGCGGCGTGGCTAGTCGAGGATTTGCTCAACCGCACCTATTTTGATCTGCCTTCGGACAGCCGCGACAGCGTGGCGCGTTATGAGCATGAACCGGGCATATCCGATTGGGCGCGGCGCCCGCTTCTGGAGGAACAGATACGCGAGGACTTGTATCTGCGCGGATTCGTCGTTTCCGAAGAACTGATAGCCGATGGATTGTCTGAGTACCGCGCCCACGGCGGCAGGGGCGATTTTCAGGACATAGCGGACTTCATTGAGGACGAATTTCTTACCGAAGAACCTGAACATGAAATCACCGAACCGGCAATCCCCGTGCCACAACTTCCCTCGTTGCCGCTCCGCAACTTCCGCATCACTGACGACCATATCGGCGAGGGCGGCGCAAAGACTAAGTTCCGCAACAACATCACAGCGCTGCAAACGCTGAAAACCATCGAACTTGAAAACCGCGACGCGACGCCGGAGGAACAGGAAACACTCTCGCGTTACGTCGGTTGGGGCGGCATCCCGCAGGCGTTCGACTCAAAAAACAGCCAATGGGAAAGAGAATACCTTGAACTCAAAGAACTGGCGACTCAGGAGGAATGGCAATCTGCCTTCGACAGTACACTGAACGCCCACTACACGACGCCAATCGTCATAAAAGCCATGTACGAAACGATTGAGCGCGCGGGGTTCAGAACGGGCAACATCATAGACCCCGCTTGCGGCATCGGCCACTTTTTCGGGCTGCTACCGGACAGCATGAGAAACAGCAAGCTCTACGGCGTGGAACTCGACAGCCTGACTGCGCGAATATGCAAACAGCTATACCCCCGCGCTGCCATTGAGCAGAAAGGGTATGAAAGGACTGAGTTTTCGGACGCATTTTTCGACGTCGCGGTCGGGAACGTGCCGTTTGGTCAGTACGGCGTCGCCGACAGCCGGTACAAGCAGGGCTTCCACATACATGACTATTTCTTCCAAAAAACGCTCGACCAAGTGCGTCCGGGCGGCATCATAGCGTTTGTTACCTCAACATGGACGCTCGACAAGCCAAACCCCGAAGTCCGGAAGTATATAGCGCACAGGGCGGAGCTGCTCGGCGCTGTCCGGCTTCCAAACAACGCTTTCCTCAAAAACGCGGGTACGGAAGTGGCGACCGACATAATCTTCCTGCAAAGGCGTGAGCGCCCGCTCGACATTGAGCCTGAATGGGTGCATTTGGGGCTGACTGAGGATGGGCTAACGCTAAACCGCTATTACCTCGACAACCCCGAAATGGTGTTAGGCACGGTGGCACTCGACAAACGCATGAACGACAAATACGGGCGCGACGATTACGTCACCTGCTACCCGATAGAGGGCGCGGACTTAGCTCAGCAGCTAAAGGCCGCGCTTTCTTACATTCATGCGCGGTTCACCATAGATGAGCTTGACGACATCGACGGCGTTGAAAACAACGCTATCCCCGCTGACGCGAACGTGAAGAATTTCAGCTATGCGCTCGTGGCTTCCACGGCAGGCACGGAGGACGCTGAAACAAATCTATTTTCCGATATTACTAGCGAGAGGCGTGTCTATTTCCGTGAAAACTCGCTGATGTACCCCGTAGAACTGCCAGCAAACACGCTTGAACGAATCAAGGGCATGATTGGCCTGCGCGACTGCGTTCACAAGCTGATCGCCTTGCAGCTTGACGACCATGACGACGCGGAAATCGCGGTGCAGCAGAAAAAGCTCAACGCCCTCTACGACGGTTTCCGCGCCGAGTTCGGGCTAGTCAACTCGACTGCGAACAACCGCGCTTTCTGCGCAGACAGTTCGTATTACCTGCTCTGTTCGCTAGAGATTCTCGACGAGGACGGCAATCTGCAACGCAAAGCGGATATGTTCACCAAAAGGACAATCAAGCAGAAAACAGTCATAACGCGCGTTGACACGGCAAGCGAGGCACTGGCGGTGTCCATCGGCGAAAAAGCCCGCGTAGATCTGGCATTCATGTCGGAACTCACCGGCTTTGGCGAAGATAAGCTGCTAAATGATTTGCGGGGCGTTATCTTCCTGAATGCCGGCGCCGCAGATTCGCAGGAGAAAACCTACGTCACGGCTGACGAATACCTCTCCGGCAACATACGTAAGAAACTGGAGCTTGCGGAAGCGGCTGCCGCAACAGTCCCATCGCTGAATGTCAATGTCGAAGCACTTCGCGCCGTAATGCCGAAAGACCTTGACGCTTCAGAAATAGACGCGCGGCTCGGCGCGACGTGGATAAACCCTGAGTATATCGAGCAGTTCATGTACGAGCTTCTCGACAGTTCGCGGCACAACCGGGACGTATACAAAATAATCTACCACCCGCATACGGACGTGTGGCAGGTCACGGGCAAGGGCATAGGGGCATACAGCGACATAAACGCGGTCGTCACCTACGGCACAGAGCGCGCTAACGCTTATGAAATCATTGACGACACGCTCAACCTGCGCGACGTGCGCGTCTATGACTACCACAAGGACGCTGACGGCAAGACTATACGGACGCTCAACAAAAAGCAAACGACGCTCGCGCAGCAGAAGCAGGAGCTTATAAAGCAGAAGTTCAAGGACTGGATTTGGAAAGACCCGNTACGCCGCCAATCNCTCGTGGNNCTNTATAACGAGCGCTTCAACAGCAACAGGCCGCGCGAATACGACGGGAGCCATATCCAGTTTGTCGGCGCGAACCCTGAAATCATGTTTCAGGAACACCAGATCAACGCTATAGCGCGTCAGATATACGGCGGCAACACGCTTCTCGCACACGTCGTAGGCGCCGGCAAGACCTTTGAAATGGTAGCTGCCGCGATGGAGGGCAAGCGTCTTGGCCTGTGCCAAAAGAGCCTGATCGCCGTGCCAAACCACCTGACAGAGCAATGGGCGTCCGAGTTCCTGCGGCTCTACCCCAACGCCAATATCCTCGTTGCGCGGAAAAAAGACTTCGAGATTCGCAACCGCAAGAAATTCTGCGCCAAAATCGCTACCGGCGACTACGACGCGGTTATCATCGGGCATACGCAACTAGAAAAAATCCCGATGTCGCGGGAGCGGCAGGAACGGCTCATCAATGAGCAGGTG
>JGI24701J34945_10000899_pt1 | contig 15458 bp, 17 predicted proteins | sample TergutTh196P3_FD_34945 | JGI IMG/M metagenome (IMG submission 34945)
TATCGAATTAAGAGCAAAGTTGGCTAATGGAGAAATTGCGTTAGAACTTGCAAAAGAAATTTATTGGAAAAAGCATAAAGAAGGAAAGCGGTCTTGGCATTCAAAAGATTGGAAAGAGAGACGAAGTGATGTTATTAAGGACAAATGCGAAATATGTGGCAGCAAAGAAACATTAACATTACAGCACCTTTCTCACCCCCAAAAATATAATGACTATGAACGAGAAGTAACCAAAAAATATGTTCAAGATTTTATAGATTCTAACATGGTTATTGATGAAAGTGAATTTTATCAATACATAGTAAAAAATTATGATTACATAGCCACTCCTTCATGTCCATATTGTAAGGGATATCGCTTTAATACGAGAAAGAGAAAACTCCCACAATATCTTTGTCCAGACTGTCGTTACGAATTTGATGAACCAATTTATAAATTTAAATTAATAGAAGAACTTATTAGAAGTTTTTACAAAAAAGAAGAAACTGTTGAAAGCAATCAAAAATGTTTTGTTTCAAAAGATAAATGGAAGAATCAGCATAATTTATCACAAGTAAAGTATTGGCTACAAAGAGAACGGGCAAAGGTCAAAGATAGTGAGGCGATTGGGAAGGAGGCGTTTTTGCTCTACTTGGACGATAACATAAAGTATCTTTCCTTTGAAGACACAATAACTGCGTGTAAAAAATGTGCATTTAACTTTGATATAAACAATATGGAACTTTGTCCAAAATGTAAAGAATATTATAAAGGTGTTCGGTATCCAACCTGTATCCAATGTTTGCCCGAAGACAAGCGGAAAGCAGCATTAGAAATGATTGAATTTGGTGAAGAATGGCGAGCAATGCGCGAAAGTCTTGGAATCTAAATAGTGTCAAGATATGGGACATTTAAACCTAAAAAAACCTGCTGCTAACGAGCGGAATTCTATGATAAAAATCAAGGACTTTTCATAATATTCGACTACATGGAAATATGTAAAAACTGCAAATATATTATCAACATAACAAAGACCTTTCTATTTATGAATAAGGTAGCAAAAATATTTTTAATTTTCTTTGTCTTTTTTACAAAAACGTCCGTGGCACAAACACTTATGGATTCATTGGTTCTTAACAGTCAAAAAATAAATTTTGAGAATATAAAACAACTGTCTGATATGCTCTCTGCTAAATATGATATATTTTCTCCTATATATGACGATTGTGATTCTTATAGCGAAGGAATTAATCCGGCACTACGACATTGCCTTAGGATACAATTACAACGAGAAGATTCTCTATTGAAAAAAGAATTACAAAATATTGTTTTGCAACTTAATGAAAACAAACATGATACATTGAACAATAACATCTCATTTATAGAAAAAATAGAACTAACACAGGAAATATGGGAGCGATACCGCTTTGCTTACTGTAATCAATGTTTAAGTAATTACAGGTATTCTGAAAAAGCAGACGTGTTTTCTTTTTTGAGGTGTGCCATTGAATTAACAATTAAAAGGCGGGAAGAAATTAAAAAAATGTGTATGCATTAAAATAAAAAAGTAATATTGACAGCGAAGAAAGATAGAAAAATAGCAAAAAAACTCAAATCAACAAGTGGGATTTTGTTAAAAGGGGTTCGTTTTTGTGGCAAAACAACAACCGCATTGCACGAAGCCGCTGATAATTTACAAAAACTATTAACACGCTTAACGCCCGAAAAAGCTGCTCAATGCGCTTCGCTCAATGTTTTGATTGCCGGCGTTTCGTCATACACAAGGGCAGACAATATAAATGTTGTTTCATTGGGACATTTATTTGTGTAGGCAATTTTATGAAAATGGGCGATCGCCTAACGGGCGGAATTCTATGTTCTCCACCAAATAAAAATGATTAAAATTTCATATTTTTCAAATTTCGGATTTATCTAAACGATTTGTGTAATCTCTACGTTACTGACCAAACACCGCCTTAGTCAGCTCGTCCATTTTGCCGACAGGCATAACAGTAATTTCTGAGGCGGTCGGGAAGCCTTTGTGGAATTTAGACACGAAGATTTTTTGAAAGCCTAATTTTTCGGCCTCGGCAATGCGTTGCTCTATGCGGGCTACAGGGCGGATTTCGCCACTCAGTCCAATCTCGGCGGCAAAGGCGTAGTGCGAGGATACGGGCAGGTCGAAATTCGAGGAGAGGATAGCCACCGCAATAGCCAAATCAACTGCAGGGTCAACTACTTTCAGCCCTCCGGCCATGTTCAGGAACACGTCTTTCACCGCTAATTTGAAGCCGGCTCTTTTTTCCAGTACGGCCAACAACATGTTCATGCGCCGCACGTCGAAGCCTGTGGCCGAACGTTGCGGCGTGCCGTAAGCCGCCGTACTCACCAAAGCCTGCGTTTCGATGAGGAAGGGACGGGCGCCGTCAAGCATGGCCGCTACCGCAATACCGCTCAGGGCCTCATCATGTTGGGTCAGCAATATTTCCGAGGGATTGCTGACCTCGCGCAAACCGAAACTCTGCATTTCAAAGATGCCTATCTCGGCAGTGGAGCCGAAACGGTTCTTAATGCTGCGCAGCAGGCGGTAGGCATGATTGCCGTCTCCTTCAAATTGCAGCACCACGTCCACAATATGTTCCAGCACCTTGGGACCTGCAATGGCGCCGTCTTTGGTAATATGGCCTATAATGAATATCGGCGTTCCGGTTTCCTTGGCAAATTTCAACAATAAGGCGGCGCATTCGCGAATTTGCGACACGCTGCCCGAAGATGATTCAATACGGTCGGTATAGAGTGTTTGAATCGAATCAACTACTATCAAATCGGGCTTCAATTCCTGCGCCTGCACCAAAATATTTTCCAACAGGGTTTCGCTTAAAATATAGCAGTTGTTTCCGCTGCCGCCCAACCGCTCGGCGCGCAATTTGATTTGCTGCACGCTTTCTTCGCCCGAAACATACAGGGTTTTCAAAGCTTCGCGGTGCAGGGCTAATTGGAGGCTCAGGGTTGATTTACCAATGCCCGGCTCTCCGCCGATGAGTACTACCGAGCCTTTCACCATGCCTCCGCCGAGAATACGGTCCATCTCGCCGCTGCCTAAAAGTATGCGCGGCTCCTGCTCATAGCTGATTTCATCAACACGTTGCGGCATCGGCTTCGTGGTAACAAAAGAAAGATGCTTAGCAGCAGCAGTGTCTTTAGCTACTGTTTCTTCCACAAAACTGTTCCATTCGCCGCAGGCAGGACAGCGCCCCAACCATTTCGACGATTCATGCCCGCAATTTTGACAGAAAAAAGATGTTTTAATTTTAGCCATAGAAGTTAAAAGTTAAAAGTTATAAAGTTTGTAAAGTTATAAAGTTTATAAAATTGAAGGGACTATTTTGAACTTTGAACTTTATAAACTTTGAACTTTAAACTGATTGCAATTAAGGAAATAAATCCGAAGAAAATCATTACCACCGATTGCGATTCGTGGGAAATAATGGCAAAGGCGTCGGCCATGCCCGCATCAACGGCATAAATGCCCACCAGCGCTAAGGACACCATATAGTGGAAAGCGCCCAATCCGCCTTGCACCGGCATCACCCAGCCGAAGGAGCCGACCACCATCAGGAAGAGGGCGTCGGCCATGAAAAGCCCCTGCGTTTCGGGCATAGATTTCATAATGGTGTAGGACTGCATAAAATACAGCAACCATAACAGTAAGGTGTAAGCAAAAAATTGTTTATATTTTTTCAGGCGGAAGCCTGCTTTCAGTCCGTCAATCAAGCCCGAAAACAGTTTGACAGTTTTTCGTATTAATCCTATTTTTAATAATCGTTTACGAAAAACAATAATCAGCGTTAAGCCTGCAAAGCCTATTATCGCAGCTATGAGCAGCCATTTGCTGAAACTTCCGCCGCTCTTTTCCATCAAGGGCTGCCATATTTTATCATACATAAAAGCGCCGAAAGTTTCCATTCTCATGAAGATGACCGAGACCACAATCACCAATAGGCAAAACACATCGAAAATCCGCTCTAACACTACAGTTCCCAGTAAGGAGTCGAAGGGTATTTTTTCGCTTTTACGCAAGGCGCCGCAACGCACTACTTCGCCCATGCGCGGAAGGGCAAAGTTAGCAAGGTAAGTCAGCATCACCGCATCATAAGTATTTTTTAAGGAAGGGCGGTAATTGAGCGGTTCAATCAGAATACGCCAGCGTTGCGCACGTACTAAAATGGCCACCCAGCCGACCAACATCGACAGCCCTATCCACCAATAGTTGGCTTGCTTTAAGGCCTGCGCCACTTTCGGCCAATCGACGCTGCGCGCGAAACTCCACACCAAATAGGCAGTAAGTGCCGAAAAAAAGGTATATTTCAACACTTCCATCACAATTTTTTTCTTGCTTCGAGGAGTTGTGATTGTTTCCATACTAATCAATGAGTTTGTTGTTAGCCGTATCGGGAAACACTATGGCAGGCCTGAATGTTTTGGCTTCTTCCGAGGTCATAACGGCATAAGCCATGATAATAATGATGTGCCCGATTTCTACTTTATGGGCGGCAGCGCCGTTAATCCCTATTTTTCCGCTTCCGCGTTCGCCTTTGATGACATAAGTGTCGAAACGTTCGCCGTTGTTGATATTGGCAATGGTTACTTTTTCGTATTCTACTAAATTGGCGGCGTCCATCAGGTCTTCGTCAATAGATATGCTTCCGATGTAGTGCAGGTTGGCTTCTGTAATAGTTACGCGGTGAATTTTTGATTTGAGTATTTCTATTTGCATAAAATAAATTTCTTCGAATTATTTCAACCTGATATTGTCAATCAAGCGGATTGACCCTGCGTAAACAGCCGCGCAAAGCTGTACCTGCTCCGCCTCGTCCCATTGGACTATTGGTTGCAGAGAGCGGGCATCAACAATTTCAGCATATTCGGTTTCTAATACAGGGTCGGTGTCAATGGTGGTTTGTATCCATTTTTTTAAGGCAGGGATAGTGGTACTGCTCACCTTAGCCGCCGCGGCTTTCAGCGTTTGACAGATAAGCGGGGCATGGGTGCGCTGCGCAGCGGAAAGCAACAAATTCCGTGAGCTCATGGCCAATCCGTCGGGCTCGCGGACTATAGGGCAGGACACTATGCGTATCGGCAAATTTTCCTGTGCCACCAAGGCTTTAATAATTGCCAGCTGTTGAAAATCTTTTTCGCCGAAAAAGGCGGTATGCGGCTGCACTAATTTAAACAAGCGGTCAACCACCTGCGCTACGCCGTTAAAGTGCCCCGGACGGTAAAAGCCTTCCATCACCTTATCCATAGCGCCGAAGTCGAAAATGCGGGTGTCGGGTTCAGGGTAAATTTCCTGCTCTACAGGCGTAAAAATAATGGTTGCGCCTGCTAATTCCAGCTTTTTAATGTCGTTTTCCGTATCGCGGGGGTAATTTTTTAAATCGTCGGGATTGTTGAATTGTGTAGGGTTCACAAAGATGCTGACCACTACCACATCGCTATCGGCCTTGGCTTGCCGCACCAAAGAAAGGTGTCCTTCGTGCAAGGCGCCCATGGTAGGCACAAAGCCGATGCTTTTATCCTTGCGGAGCGATGATAGCTGTTGTTGTAAATCTATGACTGAGCTAATAAGCATATACCTTGTTTATTTTGCAAATTTACACAAAAAAAAGATTTTATGTAGCCTTTCATCAAAAATATTGAGTCGGCATTGTTTAATATTAACGTATAATCAATATTTCGTGTGTTTTAGCAAAATGTCGGCAATTCCATCGGCCTGTCGGGGGTCAATATCGCAGTTATATATACAATTTTATTTTAAAATAAGATTAAAATATTTTTTTACTTTACATGTAATTATGTCTATTTCCCTCCTTAGGAGATAACAATTATCAATGTAAAATTCCGCACTATAAATAAAAAACCTCTTGAAAATCAAGAGGTTGCAGTGTGATTTGTGGTGCCACCAGGAATCGAACCGGGGACACAAGGATTTTCAGTCCTTTGCTCTACCAACTGAGCTATGGCACCCTAAAAATGGGCTGCAAAGATAAGATTTATTTTTTAACTTTGCAAAAAATTTTCCAATCTTGATGGATACTACTATCTTTACCCTTCCATCCGGCCTTCGGATAGTCCACCGTCATAGCCGCTCCGACGTGGCATACTGCGGGTTAACTATCAACGCAGGTACGCGCGACGAGACTTACGAGGAGCATGGCATCGCCCATTTTACGGAACATACCCTGTTTAAAGGAACCCAAAAACATTCAGCCCATTTTATTAATAACCGATTAGAAAGCGTTGGCGGTGAACTAAATGCCTTTACTACCAAAGAGGAAACCGTGATTCATGCTACTATTTTAAAGCATGATTTGGATAAAGCCTTGGGGCTCATTGCTCAAATGGCTTTTGCCCCTACTTTTCCCGAAAAGGAAGTTTGTAAGGAACGAGTAGTTATTCTCGACGAGATTAACGCTTATAAGGATAACCCCTCGGAGCAAATTTTTGACGATTTTGAGGAACGGCTTTTCAGCGGGGCAGCCATAGGCCGCACCATTTTAGGAAATACGGTATCGTTGCAGCATATCGGCGTTCCGCAACTACGGAATTTTGTAGCCCGACATTACCACCCGCAAAATATGGTCTTGTCGATAGTAGGCAAGTGTCGGCTCCCGCGCGTAGAGCAATTGGCCAACAAACATTTCGGCGCTTTTCATCTTCAGGGAACAAGCCAATCCCGCTTAGCGCCGGAGCCTTACGCCTTGTTTCACGAAACCATTGACCGCAACACTTTTCAGGCACATTGCATCATCGGTACTCGCGCCTACGCACTGCATGATTCCCGCCGTATAGGCTTGGCCTTGCTGTGTAATTACCTTGGCGGCCCGGCCTCAAACTCGCTGCTCAATACTATCCTCCGCGAAAAATACGGATTAGTATATACCATTGAAAGTAATTACAGCTCTTACTCCGACTGCGGAGCCTTGAGTATTTATTTCGGCACAGACAAGGAGCAGGTCGATAAATGCCGCGACTTGGTAATCAAAGAGCTTGAAAAATTGTGTAAGGAAGCAGTGAGCGCCTTGCAGTTACAAAGGATTAAAAAACAACTGCTCGGGCAGTTAGCTATTGCGGGGGACAACAGCGAGGCGCAAATGTTGAATCAGGGCAAGAGTTTGTTAGTCTTCAACAAGGTAGAGACCCGTAAGCAGATAGCGGAAAAGATAGAAACTATCACCGCCCAACAATTGCAGGATATAGCGCAGGAAGTTTTTGCGCCGAAACAGTTGTCATGTTTAATATATATATAGTTCAAAGTTTAAGGTTCAATCGTCATTGCGAGGTACGAAGCAATCAAAGTTTAATTTAAAATATGAATATTGAGAAATATTGTGCAGCGCATAGCGCGTCGGAAGATGAGTTGTTGCAAGAACTGGTACGTTACACGCACCTTCATGTGATGCACCCGCGCATGTTGTCAGGGCATCTGCAAGGTCGGCTGCTGAGCATGTTGAGCCACATGCTGCGCCCTCGCCGCATGCTCGAAATAGGCGCTTTCACCGGCTATTCCACCCTCTGTTTGGCGGAAGGCTTGGCGCCCGAAGGCATTCTGCACACCATTGAACGTAATGATGAGCTGGAAGATATATGCTGCCGATTCTTCAACCGTAGCCGTTATGCACAACAAATACAGTTGCATATAGGCGATGCTTTAGAAATAATTCCGCAGTTTGACGAAGTTTTTGACTTGGTGTTTATTGACGGGGACAAGCGGGAATATCTTGATTATTTTAACGCTGTTATTGATAAAGTGCGCTCAGGCGGTATTATTATTGCCGACAATGTTTTATGGGACGGCAAGGTGATAGAAGAACCTGTGGTTAACGATGCCCAAACCCAGGGCATCATCAGGTTTAACGATGCCGTACAGCGTAACGCACGTGTAGAAAACCTGCTCTTGCCCCTCCGCGACGGACTGATGCTGTGCAGGAAAATTTAAAACAAATACGAAAGCGTAATATGCACGGTGTTGTCTAAGGTGTTGTTGGCCGAAGATGTCGGCAGCCAGTACGAGAAGTCGGCGCCAAAGCCCTGATAGCTAATACCTGCTCCCAACGACAAGCGAGAACGGTCGCCGTGGTTTTTATTGTTGTAGAAATAACCTCCACGGAAGAACAGCCATTGCTGCAATATATATTCCGCTCCCACTCCGAAGACAGCTTGTTTAAAAGAGTTTTCCGCTCCGTAAACAAAGGGCTGGTTAACCTCTGCGCCAAGGCTCAGGCTATGTTCTTCCGCAAAATTAAAGCGATGGTTTACGCCCAAGCGCAAGGCCATGGGCAGGGAAGCGCGGGTATCGCCTCCAAAGTTAAATTGTGTGCCGATATTCGTTATGCTCACGCCTGCCGATAATTGGTTTTGCCCCACAGGATATTGGAAATAGGCACCTGCATCAGCAGCTAAAGCTCCGGCTGAGGAAATAGAAAACATATTCCAATTGGCATATACGGCAGAGGCATAGCGAAAGGCTATCCCCAAGGCAATATTAGGCGTCAGCTGCCGTGAATAACCCAGATCAATAGCCCACTCCGAGGGGTGGTGGCTAATAATTGTCGTTCCGTCCGACAAAAGCATCTCCCCTAATGACATATATGAAATAGCGCCGCTGAGGTAATTATTATCACCCAGATGGCCGTAACCTGCTAAATAAAGGGTATGCATATCGGGCGACAGTTTGCGCATCATGGGCGAGTACGATAAGGCTATGCCGGCCTTACCGGCAAAGGCGTATTTCGCTACGTTAAAATATTGTGAATTATTATCGGGCGAGGTGGCTACGCCCATATCGGCCATGCCGGTAGAGCGGGCGTCGGGCGCCAAAGCAAGTATTGTAGGCAGTTGGGCATGGCTTTGTAAGCAGCTTAAGCATAGCATTATAATACCGCAAAAAAAGCCGCTATTCGGTTTTAATTTCATTACGCCTTAAAAAATATTTACGCTGAAAAAGCAATAAATAAGCCACCCCAATAGTAATAGCCGAATCGGCTACATTAAAAATGGGACGGAAGAATACAAAATCATTCCCTGCCCAAAAAGGAAACCAGGAAGGAAGTTTTGTTTCTATAATCGGGAAATAAAACATATCCACAACCCGTCCCTGCAGAAAAGGTGCATACCCTCCTTGAAACATGGTTGCTACATGGCCGTATGAATCTGAAAAAATCAAGCCGTAAAAAAGACTGTCAATAATATTCCCTATAGCGCCGGCAAAAATCAGGGTAAGGCCAATAATGACGCCCATTGCTTCTGCTTTTTTAATCAGACGATATAGGTAATAGCCGATTAAGCCGATTAATGCAATGCGAAATATGCTCAATACTATCTTTCCGACTTCGCCGCCAAAACTTAAACCAAAGGCCATGCCGGGGTTTTCGGTAAAATAGATATAGAACCAATCGCCAAGAACGGGAAAGTTTTCGCCCATAACCATAGTGGTTTTGACCCAGATTTTCGCTACTTGGTCAATAACCAGCACCGATAACAATAAGGCTACGGGTATGGTATAATTTTTGCAAAACTTCATATAAAAATTTAAGCCTTATTTTTAGCTTCTATACTTAAAGTCGCATGAGGTACGAGCATAAGTCGTTCTTTAGGAATTAACAGGCCGGTTTCGCGGCATATTCCGTAGGTTTTATTTTCAATACGGATTAAAGCCGATTCTAATGAGCGAATAAATTTTTGCTGACGCATAGCCAATTGGCCGGATTCTTCTTTGGAGAGCGCCGAGGCACCTTCTTCCAACACTTTGAATGTAGGAGAAGTATCTTCGGTATCATTACTTCCGCTATGATTTACACTGGAAATCAACAATTCATAATCTTGTTTTGCCTTGGCTAATTTTTCAAGTATTAATTCTTTGAACATTTGCAGTTCTGCATCACTATAGCGTTGCCTTCCCTGAGTTTCTTTTTGCTCCGAGTTTGCAGGTTTTGCGGGTTTTGTAGTCTTTGCCATACTATGTGTCCTCCTCAATGAAATAAACTACAAAGGTAAACAAAAAAACGGAATAAACAAAGGATTAGCGGTTAGTGATTAGTGATTAGTGATTAACAAGCAATTAGGGGATATGCAATGGCAAAGATACATCCCAGCGGCTTGGCGGCAGGCGAGGGTCTCACTACCGCTCGTACGAGAGTAAGCAGCTGAAAATCAACATAAAGTGTCGGACGAACTACACCCCCGCTTGCGCCAAACCAGTTGGCTGCTGGTGTTTTCATTTATCATTACTGATATATTCTCCATAAGGGTCTTCTGTCAAATTTGTATTCGATAATAGTATTATGTGGTTAATAATTTGTGCGTCTTGTGTGTAAAATGCGATTTCTCTTGCCCTTGTATTGATGTTACCAATAAAACCAAAAATTGCTTGTGTTTTATCAATTAACCAACAATTCATAATATGTAGATTAGCAACAGTATCTATGCTTACAGAATGTTGATTGGGAACAAATCTATTTCGTATGCTAATATTTAGTTCTGCTAATAATTTAGTAAATTCTTGATACGATATACTATTCACATCTTTCTTTATTGTTTCTGATTTATTTTTTAGGTCATTTTTAATTTCATCAAATTCTTCAAAATTTCTTTTATATGTCATTTTATGAGGATTAGTAAACTCATACTTCAAAAATCTTTGGAATTTTAACATTTCTTCCTCTTTCTTTAACAAAGTTCTTTTAGATTTTGAGGATAAGATAAAAGCAAGGCTTTTTCATACTAAGTTCGGTCGATTTGGTTTAAAATTTGTTCTATTACTCCAAAAACAATCATATATGATTGCGAAGGTGCAAATATAAACATTTTTCTTTGTCCACAATCATTTTTGATTGAAATTTTATGCAAAAAGAAGAACTATATAAAAGAATTGGCCTGAAAATAAGAGAATTAAGAAAGAGCAAGCATTTAACTATACAGGAATTATCCGATAAGATTGATATTGAATATAATAACCTGATAAGAATAGAAAAAGGCCGGACTAATCCTACTATCAGTACTTTATATAAAATAGCTTCGGAATTAGACGTAACCTTAAAAGAGGTGGTGGATATTAATGATTAGCGATTAATAGGTTGTTCGGATATCTTTAATTTCAATTTTTTTTTAAATGAAGCGTTACAATTTAAATTTACTATACTATAACCTCATTTCGCACATCGCATATCTCATCTCCTGCGACCTCATTCCTAAACGGCCAACAATTGGTCTCCCGTTACACTTAACAGCACCGTAAAGGCGCTGCCCTCGCCTTCTTTGCTTTGTATTTCTATGCTTCCTTTGTGAATCTTAACAATCTCGCGCGAAAGACTGAGGCCTATACCGCTGCCGTTTTTTCGGGTGCTGAAGAAGGGAATAAATATCTTGTCGCGGTTTTCAGGCGAGATGCCGCAACCATTATCCGCTACGGTAAGATAAGGGTTGCCCTCTGTTGTTTCTCCCGAAAACAGGATAATATGCGGCTCGGCTTTGTCCCTGACAGCATAGGTAGCATTGGTAATAAAATTAATCAACACCTGTTCTATCAGGTTGCGGCCGATGCAGGCGGTAATTATCGGATTATTGGTTTTTGCTTCCAATAATATGTTTTTCTGTTGCAGCGAAGGAAACATTAACCTGTGTACGGATTGAATTAAGTCGTACAGGTTAGTGTTTTGCAGTTCGGGAACAATCGTTTTACTTAAACTTCGATAAGTATCGGAAAAACGCAACAGCCCCTCGCTGCGGCGGTGAATAGTTTCCATAGCAAATTCAATGTCTTCCATGTCGGGAGGTACGGCATCGCCCAATGCCTCTTTGATGCTTTCTATGCGTTTCTTCAGGGTGTCGGCTAAAGACGATACCGGCGCTATGGGATTCATCTTGACTATCCAGTTCGTAGGCTAAAATTCCTGTGTCCACCAATTCCAGCATACGTTTGAGATACTGCTCAACGCACTGACATCGTTTTCCACCTTATACCAATTACCTAATGTTCACTTGGGCTGGAATGGCGGAAACCAGTATATTACTTACTTGCGGTTAAACAAAAATACCGCCCTCGAAACCGTTAAAACCAAGATGCAAGCTGTTATATGGGAAAATATCGGCAGACATTATGCCGCAGCGGGGTGGAAAATCTCAGGTCATCTGCAACCCTTGCTCGACCTGCATCTGTATTACGATTACACATCTCAATATTTGCGTATAGGACTTGTCGTTTTTTCTGCTTTGGCCTTCATTATACTCATTATAGCCGGCATCAATTTTGTCAACCTCACTACGGCGCGCTCTATGAGGCGTGTGAAAGAAGCCGGCGTGCGTAAAATATTAGGGGCAGGGCGTGGCGATTTAGTTAAACAATTTCTCGGCGAATCACTGTTGATAACCTCGGTAGCCTTTGTTCTGTCTTTAATTTTATTCAAAATCTTTCAACCCCTGTATGTGCAGTTGGCAGGAGATTTACCCGATTTTAACCTGGTTACGAAAGTAGTTGTTGGAGTATTCCTGCTTACTTTACTAACGGGAATTATAGGTGGAAGCTATCCCGCGTTGCGCTTGTCGTCGCTCCGACTGTGCGATGCGGTCAAAGGCGGAGGAAGAGTAAAAAGGCGTAAACACCGACTGCAAAATATACTGATAGTCCTGCAATTTGCCGCCTCAGCGTTGCTCATTGTTTGTACCATAGCCGCCTCAAGACAGTTGTCGTTCATGAGAAACATGGACGTGGGCATTGAAAAGGAAGGAGTTCTTGTGTTGCCACTCAATGGCAGCAGGGCTGCCGACCGAACTGCCTTATTGAAACAACAGCTGCAAAGTTTATCGGAAGTTTCGTCGGTATCTGCTACTTCGGAAGTTCCTTGCGGAGGATTTACGGGAAATGGTTATGTGCCTGAAGGAATGGAAAACTCTATTATGATACGCGTAGTGGACGCAGATGAGCACTTTCTGGAGACCTATGGACTTAAACTTCAAGCAGGGCGCTTCTTTTCGGGAGGTGATCAAGACAGGTTTTATTACGTGGTGAATGAATCTTTGGCTAAAACTTTCGGCTGGAATGAAGAGGCTGTTAGCAAAACGATTGAACGCGACGGCAAGCGCCAAATAATAGGCATAGTAAACGATTTCAACTATGCGCCGCTATACAGCAAAGTAGAACCGCTTATCATCACCAACGACCCATGGGAAGGCCGTTTCAGCGTAGTGTCGATAAAATATCGCGCAGTCGAAGTATCGGCCTTAGTATCGAAAATTGAAAAAATATGGAAAAACGTAAATCCCGACACGCCTTTTGGATATCGCTTTTTCGACGAGTTGTATGATAACCAGTACAGGATAGAAATGAGCTTCCGTGCTTTATTTGCTGTTTTTGCAGGAATAGCCATTCTTTTAGCAGCGCTGGGCGTACTAAGCTTGATGGCTTACACCACAGAACAACGGAAAAAAGAAATAAGCATACGTAAAGTCTTAGGCGCTTCGGTAAAGGGACTGCTTGCTTTGCTGCTCAAACAAACCGGAATACAAGTGCTTATCGCCAATTTATTGGCTTGGCCCTTAGCTTGGTGGGTAGTACAAACGGGACTAAGTTATTTCGCCTACCGCATATCTTTAGGACCGTTTATATTTATTACAGCATTACTTGTCTCTGCCCTTGCAGCCCTGCTGGCCGTGGGCTTCCAAGTAATAAAAGCCGCCGCCGCCAATCCGGTGAAAGCAATAAAGGTGGAATGAACAATGAATAATAGCGTATAATATTTAAATCTTTAAATGATAAAATGAAAATCTTCCGACTGTTCAAAAAAAATCTTTCCCTGCGTATGGTCAATTTCGTGGGATTGTCGGTTGTACTTGCATGTCTGCTGCTTTCTGCAGGGTACATCAAACGAGAACTGAGTTACGACAGGCATCATGCCAACGCCGAACGTATCGTGCGCCTGACCTTGCAATTCGACAATGAGCCTGCCGATGGGCGCATTCTCGGAAATGCCCTTGATGAGCTATTGCAGCAAATACCCGAAATAGAACGAACGGTGAAAATGTTTAACATTCAGACTGCCGTATTAACTTGCCAAGGAAAGCAACGTGTAGTCAACGATTTCTACATGGTCAACCGCAATTTTCTGCAGGTATTCGACCTCCCGCTGGTGCATGGCAACAAAGACGAAGCGCTGCTGCGAAAGGGACAAGCGTTGATAAGCGAAAGTTATGCACGGCAACTCTTCGGCGAACTTAGTTTTGACGAGATGCAAATGTTCGGAATATCAATTACGGGACGGTCATTCAGAGAGGATAGCACTGTGTTTGTTTCGGGAGTATTTAAAGACATACCCGAAACCTCGCATTTCCATACTGATATATTGCTATTCCTTCCCGATGAGTATAATGTGCTTGCTTACACTTATTTATTATTGGAAAAATCAACAAATATTCAGAAATTAGCACAGAAAATAACCCAACTTATAGCAGAAAAAGAGTTGTACCAAGCGTCACCCCCTCGCGCCCTGCTGATGCCTTTGACCGATATTCATCTTCATAGCCATAACCTTAGAGAAATGGGGGGCAACGGCAACATTCACTACATTTATTTGCTCATTGGCGCTAATGCGCTTTTGTTGATTATAGCGCTATTCAATTTATGGTTAAATGCCAACCTGATTTTCTCCCATAATCGCCGTTATTATCAACTGCTACGTTTACACGGCGCCCCTTCGTTCACTGTATTTAAAGATGAAGCCCTGTTAGCCCTGCTTTTGGGAGTTTTTTCGATTATCGCAGGAGCGGCAACGGTATTCTACGTGTTATCACTAAGAAAAATGCACGTGCAACTCTCCTATTTCGAGCTAAGCGCAGGCTGTACGGTCTTTCTATTGTTAATTATTGTCATATCGCTTTTACCTGCAATAAAAAATATCTCAAGCACCTTATTTCTCAATACCGATAAAGACCTGCGTCCGGTGCGGTTTTCTTACAGAAATGTCAAATATATGTTTACAGCGCAATATGCCATAGTGATGATGGTGGTGATTCTTGCTTTTGGTATCAATAAACAGATGAATTTGGTGAAGAACACGCAGGTGGGCGGAAACGAACGAAACATTTTAGTCATGGCTGAACAACCCGAACAAGTAAAGGAAAAATACGCTTTGCTAAAATCGGAACTGCTGAAATATTCTGAAATTGAGGCTGTTACCTCATCTTTTCAACTACCGGGCGATGCCATACGCGATGCTACGTCTGTGAAAAAAGTAGGCGATACGGAGTGGCAAACATTACCTATTATGGTTGCAGGCGAAGATTTTCTTTCGTTTTTTCGCATCGGAGTAGTAGCAGGACAAGTGTTTTCTCCCGCAAAGTACGATTACGGCTTAATAGTCAAAAGTGGTGATGAAATAGCTCTTTTTTTCATTAATAGTCAAAAGTGGTGATGATTATGGCGGGAT
>JGI24701J34945_10000905_pt1 | contig 15402 bp, 10 predicted proteins | sample TergutTh196P3_FD_34945 | JGI IMG/M metagenome (IMG submission 34945)
CGTTTGACGCGCCGATCGAGCTGTCAAAACGCTCCACAAGCCCTTTTTGCGAGCAGAAATTCAGGTCGCCCGCAAGCTTTAAAAGCCTTTCGGCGAGAGGCGTATTATCTTTTTGTGATTTGGCGCGCGCCGATTTCGGCACATAAACCGTCGCTCTGCGCGGCGCGCCGTTCGTATCTAGAAATCCCCTTTCTATATCCGCGATTTTTTGTCCTTTCCACGTCATGACAAGGCGCCTGTCCCCGGTTATCCGCGCTGCGGCTGACGCCTCGATATTTTCTTCCCCGGCATATTTAAGAAACGCCTGCAAATCATCCTTTGCGATTACCGCGGCCATACGCTCCTGCGATTCGGAAATCGCAAGCTCCGTGCCGTTTAGCCCGTCATATTTCACAGGCATGAAATCAAGATTGATTTCTATGCCGTCGGCAAGCTCGCCGATGGCTACCGCCGCTCCCCCCGCGCCGAAATCGTTGCATCTTTTAATCAGCCGCGTCACCTTCGGGTCGCGGAACAAGCGCTGGAGCTTTCGCTCCTCCGCGGCGTTGCCCTTTTGGACCTCGGCGGCGCATTCGGCTACCGTATCCGTGCCATGCGGTTTAGACGAGCCTGTAGCGCCTCCTATCCCGTCGCGGCCTGTCCGCCCGCCGAGAAGCACGACGACGTCGCCCGGCTCAGGGCATTCCCGCCGCACATAGGAAAGCGGCGCCGCGCCGACAACGGCTCCCGCCTCTAGGCGCTTTGCTGCATACCCGTCATGGTACAGCTCCTTCACATACCCGGTGGCAAGCCCTATCTGGTTGCCGTATGAGCTGAAGCCCTCAGCCGCCGTCACGGTCAGCCTGCGCTGGGGAAGCTTGCCCGGCAAGGTATCCTCTATCGGTTTTCTCGGGTCGCCCGCGCCCGTAATACGCATGGACTGATACACATACGCCCTGCCCGAAAGCGGGTCGCGTATCGCGCCGCCAATACAGGTTGAAGCCCCGCCGTAAGGCTCTATTTCAGTCGGATGGTTGTGGGTTTCATTCTTAAAAAATAAAAGCCAGTCCTCGCGCCCGTGGGTAAAATCCGCGCCGATACGCAATGTACAGGCGTTGTTTTCGCCGGACACGTCGAGCATCGGCAGCCACCCCTGCCCGTGAAGATGCCGCATGGCAGCGGTGGCGATGCGCATAAACGTCACGGACTTGTCATGATTTACGGATAAAAACAAATCATACGCTTTTTTGACGCGTTCATCCTCGACGGCGGCGGATTCAATTACAGTGTTGAACGTCGTATGCCTGCAATGGTCGGACCAATACGTGTCGATTACGCGAAGCTCGGTGAGCGTGGGGCAGCGCCGTTCGCCGGCAAAATATTTTTGAACGCAAATAATATCCTGAAGCGACATGGCAAGCCCCAGCCGCAATCTCAGCGCGTCAAGGGCCTTTTCGCCCATACCTGTAAAATCATCGGCGATTTGCGCGCCGTCAAACGCGCGGCCCACGGTATCAAGCAGCGTGCCGGGCTTTTCCATCGGCGCTTCGCGGTATTCAAGCGGGTTGATTAGGTACGCCTTTATTTTACACAGTTCAGCCTCACTTACGCCCGTGATTGCAAAAACGCGGGCGGTTCGGACTAAAGGCCGCCGGCCGCCCAATAGCATCTGAATGCATTGCCCGCATGAATCCGCCCGGATGTCAAACATACCGGGCAGCGGCTCCATGCACAGCAAGCGGGCGTCTGCGGGCAGCTCCGGCAGCCTGTCCTCATAATAATCGTCGCACATGGGCTCGCTTAACACGGTACCCATTACATCAGCCCATTTGTCACGCGGCAGGTTTTGTATGTCGTAGCGGCTGAAAAGCCGCACATGAATGCCCTCAAGCCCTAAAAATTCCTTAAGCTCGGATTGTATCGCCTTTGCCGCCATGTCAAAGCCGTTTCTTTTTTCAACATAGCAGCGGTAAACCATTTCCTCCAAATCATTTGCTCCCATCCGTATTGCATTCCAGTAAGAACCTGTGTTCAGCATTGCGTTATTCAAAAACGTCCTTTTTCACACGCGCCGCGCCGCTTCCCGTGAAGCAGGCCGTGCAAAAAGGCAGCGCGCATTTTCCGCACGCTTTTTTAAGCCCCTCTATGCTGATATACCCTAAGCTGTCGGCGCCTATCATACGCCGGATTTCATCTAACCCCATCTTGTTCGCGATCAGGTTTTCCTCACAGTCTATGTCTGTCCCGTAGTGGCATGTATGCTTAAACGGCGGAGACGACACCCTCATATGGACTTCCCTTGCCCCCGCGTTTTTAAGGCTTTTTACTATTTTTTCGCTCGTTGTGCCGCGCACTATGGAATCATCGACAAGCACAACCTTCTTTCCTGCAATATTGGCCGCCAGCGGATTCAGCTTTTGACGCACGGCGCTGTCGCGCTGCGTTTGCGTCGGGTATATGAAGCTCCTGCCGATATACCGGTTTTTCACAAACCCCGCCGCCAGCGGTATACCGCTTTTCGCGCTGTAGCCGCTCGCGGCGTCAAGACCGCTGTCCGGCACGCCGCAAACGACGTCGGCGTCCACCGGGTATTCCTCTGCTAACGCTACCCCCATATTATACCGCGCCTCATATACCGAAAGCNCGTCTATTACGGAATCGGGCCTTGCGAAATACACATATTCAAAAATGCAAAGNCCCCGGTTATTTTCTTTATTTTTAAGCTTTATGCCCTGATACGTTATCCCGCCGTCTTCCATCACGATGATTTCGCCGGGCATGACGTCCCTTATAAACTCAAAGCCGCAGACCTCAAGCGCGCAGCTTTCAGACGCGGCGGCGTAGCCGGTTTCACTTTTCCCTATGCAAAGCGGGCGGAAGCCGTTGGGGTCGCGGACCGCAATCAGCTTGCCCTTGCCGCTTGCAATTGTGAGCGAATAAGCCCCCCGCAGAAAACCGGCGGCTTTCATAATTCCCGATACGGTGTCCCGTTCTTTTGTAATCCAGTATGCGATAAGCGAAGAGACGACCTCGCTGTCGCTTGTCGCGCCGAACTGTATCCCGTTTTTCTTAAGCGCATCTCGTATTTCAGGCGCGTTTGATATGTTGCCGTTATGTGCCGTCGCAATGCGCCCTGTAAGGTAATCCGTCAAAAAAGGCCCGACGTTTTCCTTCACATTGCCGCCGGTCGTCGAATACCTGGTATGCCCTACGGCGGTATTTCCTTTTGGCAGATTTTCAAGCCTTTTGCCTGAAAAAACCTCGCTGACAAGCCCCACGTCCTTGACGCATTTTATTTTATTGCCGTGGACGACCGCAATTCCCACGCCCTCCTGCCCGCGGTGCTGGAGCGCGAGCAAGCCGTTGTATGTAACGCCCGCGGCCTCGCGCACTTTCAGGCTGACGCCGAAAACCGCGCATTTTTCCTCAATCTTACGCCTCATGTATCTTTAAGACCCTTTCTGCAACCAATCCTTATCCGGATCGTTTTTAAGCGGCGCCGATTCACCCTAACTCTGCTTACGGCATGATGCCTGTCATTGCGTCAGCCGTCTAAGATTCTCAGCGTAAATATCCGATGTTTTTTGCAGTATATCGTCCGGCACATTGTCAAATTGCATTTTGCCGTTTATTTTGTTATTTTGAAGCCATTCCCTTATAAATTGTTTGTCGTAGCTTTTCGGGGAAATGCCTTCATGATAATCGGCAAGGCTCCAGAACCTGCTTGAATCAGGCGTAAATATTTCGTCGGCAAGGATAAGATTTCCGCCGCGTCAAGCCCAAACTCGAATTTGGTGTCTGCGATTATGAGCCCTTTACCGTATGCGTGACGGTAACAGGCGTCGTAGAGCGCAAGGCTTTTGTTCCTGATTTTGTCCGCCAATTTCATGCCGAGCGTATCTTCCATATGCTGAAATGAAGTATACTCGTCATGTCCGCCTTGCGTTTTTGTCGAAGGGGTAAACATGGGTGATACCAGCTTTTCGGCCAGCTTATAACCGCCCTCTATCGTATGGCCGCAAAACTTTTGATTTTTTAAATATGCCTCCCACATATGCCCGAACATATATCCCCTGACTATACACTCGAAAGGCAGCATTTTAAGCCGTTTGGCTAAAACCGCGCGTCCTTTGAATTCGCTTTTTTGAAAAAAAACAGGCATATCGCTAAGGTCGCTTGAAATGATATGGTTGGCAATGATATTCTTTGTAAAGTCAAACCAAAACAAAGAAGCGGCGTTTAAGATTTTCCCTTTTTTCGGCACCGGCTTTGCAAGGACCGTGTCAAATGCGGAAATCCTGTCTGTTGTGACGATGACGAGCTTGTCGTCCGAAACCTCGTAAACATCCCTTATCTTCCCGCTGTGTTTTTTCATGTAAGCCTCCTGTTTTCGCGACAAAAGCGCTCATCATATGATGCGCATTGAGGGCAACCGACAAGCCTGCTTGTAAGCCTGCCGCCATTCGCTCTCGCATCATCTGATGAACGCCTTTGTTCAATAACTTTATTTTAGCGCATTGATATCACGTTGTCAAGGCAAAATTTTCCGCAGTCTCCCGCTTATTTTATATGAAATTTGCCGACTATCATTTAACAGGTCACAAGGTCACGCCGGTTTTGAAAACAGCCATATCGCGGATGCCGTTTTGCTCGGTTTTCGTGAGCAGCCCGCCGGATGCAACGTTCAAAACATAATCGTAGAGACTGTCGGCAAGCTCCTGCATGGAAGCATGTGACACAAGCGGACCGGCGTCAAAATCGATCCAGCCGGGTTTTCTTTTGAACAGGTCTGTGTTGCTGGAGATTTTCACCGTCGGCACAGGCGCGCCAAAGGGCGTGCCCCGCCCGGTTGTAAACAGGATGATATGAGCCCCGCTTGCCGCTAAAGCGGTGGAGGCCACAAGGTCGTTGCCGGGGGATTCCAGCAGGTTGAGCCCTTTTTCATGGAGAGCCTCCCCGTATGAAAGCACGTCAACCACCGTGGCGGTTCCGGCTTTTTGCGTACAGCCCAAAGCCTTGTCCTCCAATGTGGTGATTCCGCCATCCTTGTTGCCGGGCGAGGGGTTCTCGTAAACCGGCTGCCCATAGCCCGTAAAATACGCCTTAAAGCGGTTGATGAGGGAAACCGTCTTTTGAAAGGTCGCCCGGTCTTTGCAGCGGCTCATCAGAATCGTTTCCGCGCCGAACATTTCGGGAACCTCGGTAAGAATGACGGAGCCGCCCTCCGCCGTCAAACGGTCGGTAAAAGCGCCTGTAAGCGGGTTTGCCGTAATTCCGGAAAGCCCGTCGCTTCCGCCGCATTTAAGCCCCACAATGAGTTTTGACGTGGAAACCGTCTCGGGGGTATCACTTCCCGCCGTACCGATAAGTTCTTCTAAAAGCGCAAGGGCCTCGGTTATTTCATCCTCGCAGTTTTGGCTGATCAGGAATTTTACGCGGTTTTCATCAATATCCCCAAGCATTTCGCGCATACCGGCTACACCGTTGTTTTCACATCCAAGCCCCAGCACCAGCACCCCGCCCGCGTTGGGGTGCCTGATCAGCCCGCAAAGCGCTTTTTTTGTGTTCTCATGGTCTTCCCCAAGCTGGGAACAGCCATAGGGGTGCGGGAACATATACACGCCCTGCACGCTGCCGCGAATCAATTTTTGCGCCTTTCGGGCAACCGCCTCCCCGATGGAATTCACGCACCCCACCGTGGGGATAATCCAAATTTCGTTGCGGATGCCAACCCTGCCGTCTTTCCGCTTGAACCCCGTGAAGCTGCCCGGATCGCGCGGCTCGGGAGGCTTAAGGACAGGGGAGTAGGCGTAGTTTAATTGTTCGCCAAGATTTGTCATAACATTGTGGCTGTGCACATGCTCGCCCGCCATGATGCCCGCGGCGGCGCGCCCGATGGGGTAGCCGTACTTGATTACCTCACTGCTTGCGGCGATGTCACATAGCGCGATTTTGTGCCCGAAAGGCATATCCGAACGCGCGGTTATGCGTACGCCGCCCGCCTCCAGCGTTTGCCCCGCATGAATCGGCTTTACCGCCACCGCCACATTATCCTTGGGATTGATTTTCATGATGTTCATCGCAATACCCTTTCCACAGCACCGGCCATACCGTTGTCGCGGATGCTTTGAAGGGCGTCCGCCACCGCGTCGGAAAACCCGGGCAGCAGCGTCAAATCCCTGCCCCAGAAATCATCGCGGCTCAAAAACTCCCGTGTGAGCCGTCCAGCAGGCAATGCGCCGCTCTTTTCGAAAAACGCAAGCACAGGCGCGTCGTCCATTATGTCGTATGATTCGCCGTCCCTTGTTCCGATCAATTTGTTTTCGCCGGGCTTGCCGCTGTAAAACGCAATAAGCGCCGCCATAGAAAAGCACAGCAGTACGGGCAAAGCGCCTGTTTTTTCCTGCGTTTCCAAAATAGTGGGCAAAATGCGCGCTTTAAACTTTGAAACCGAATTCAGCGCGATGGATAACAGGCTGTGCTTGATAAAAGGGTTCTCGAACCGCTCCATGACCGAATCCGCGAACGCCCTTACCTCTTTGTCCGGCAAGGGAACCATAGGGGCGAGCTCATGGTAAACAACCCGCTCGATAAACAGGCGCATCGTTTCATTTTGCATCATGTCCAGAACCGTGTCAAGGCCGGACAGGTACGCCGCTAAAACCGACGATGTGTGCGCGCCGTTTAAGATGCGCACCTTGCGCTGCCTGTATGGCTGCAAGTCGTCTGTGAAGACGACGGGAAGCCCCGCCCTGTCAAGCGGGAATTCCTCCGCGACAGCCGCCGGGTTATCGCTTTCGATGACCCAAAGCGCGAAAGGCTCGCCGGTCACCAGTAATTTGTCGCTGTAGCCAAGCTCCCGCTCCAGCGCGCCGGCCTCCCCCTTCGGGTATCCGGTGATGATGCGGTCCACCAGCGTGTTGCAGAAGACATTGCAGCCGGTCAGCCATTCTGTGAAGCCCGCGGGCAGATTCCATCGCTGCGCCAGTCTCAGGCAGCAGCTTTTGAGCGTTTCCCCGTTTTTATCAATCAATTCCATTGGAAGGATGATCAGGCCCTTATCCTTTGCGCCGCTGAAAAACTGATAGCGTTCGTATAAAAATTTTGTCAGCTTGCCGGGATAAGATTCAGGCGGGTTTTTTGCGATGTCGTCGCACGCATCGTAAACAATACCGGCTTCGGTGGTGTTGGAGACGACAAGCTTAAGCTCCGGGCTTTTCGCAAACGCCGCGTATGCTTCGTATTCCTCATATGGCGACACCGCGCCGTTCACACAGGTGATGATGCGTTTTTCCACATAGCGGGCGCCGTTTTTCTTGCCGCGGAGAATCACGGTGTACACGCAGTCCTGCTCGGCAAACGGCTCAAGGCTGCCGTAAGGGATTGGCTTTACAAGCTGCACCCCGCCGTCAAACACGCCCTTTTCATTGGCGACGTCCACCATATATTCCATAAAACCGCGAAGGAAGTTGCCTTCCCCGTATTGTAAAATGTTAACGGGGCGGTATGTTTTTTGTACTTTTCGGTTCACCGGGTCCATTTCCCTGCCACCTTTCCCTGCCTGCTTGCGCGGTCAAAAGCCAAAATATTTTGAAACATTGTTGTAGCTGATGTCTTTCACCATTTCCCCAAGCGCTTTGACGTCATTCGGGTATTCGCCGTTTTCAACCCACCCGCCGATCAGGTTGCACAGAATCCTGCGGAAATACTCATGGCGCGTATAGGACAGGAAGCTGCGTGAATCTGTCAGCATACCGATAAAACCGCCAAGCAGCCCCCTGCCGGCAAGGCTTGTAAGCTGCGCTTCCATCTCCGGCTTCGTGTCGTTAAACCACCACGCGCTGCCATGCTGCACCTTGCAGGCGACGCCGCTGCCGGAAAACCCGCCCGCGATTGAGACCAGCATCGCGTTGTCGTTTGGATTCAAGGAGTATAGAATGGTTTTCGGAAGTTCACCGGTTTCCTCCAATGCCGACAGCATGGACGCGACGCCGCGCCCGCATCCGCAGCCGCTGATGGCGTCGTATCCGGTATCGGGGCCGAGCTTTTGGAACATGGCGGCATTGATATTGCGCAGCGCACCGTAATGGTACTGCATGACCCAGCCGTGCTTCGCGTATTGCCGTCCTAAAAACAACAGCATGGCGGTTTTGTATTGCCGCACTTCCCTATCCGTCAGGGCGGCGCCGTTGATTGCTTTCTCAAAGATTGCGCCGGCGTTTTCTTCGGCGTTTGCCTCAAAAGGAACCTCGTCAAGCCCGTGGTCGGCGGCACGGCAGCCCATACCGTTGAAAAAATCAATCCTGCTTTCAAGCGCCGCAAACAAGCCGTCGAGCGTCTTGATCGGAACGTTCGTAACATCCGAGAGCCGCCGCATATATTCCGCAAACCCCGGCTGATCGATATGGATGGCCTTGTCGGGGCGCATCGCGGGAAGAACCTTTGTCTGAAAGCTTTTGTCGGACGCGATGTCCTGATGCCACTCGAGCGAATCGGCGGGGTCGTCGGTGGTTACGATGACTTCAACCCGCGACCGCGTGATAATCCCGCGCACAGACATCGCCGCGTCCGCGAGTTTTTTGTTGCATATGCGCCAAACCTCATCGGCGGTTTCAGGAGAAAGCGCCAAATTACAGCCGAAATACCGTTGCAGCTCTAAATGCGTCCAGTGGTAAACGGGGTTTCCGATTGCCTTTGGAAGCGCCCTTGCAAAAGCCATGAATTTCTCGTAATCACTGCCTTCGCCGGTCACGAATTCTTCCTTTTCACCGGCCGCGCGAATCAGCCGCCATTTGTAATGGTCGCCGCCAAGCCAAACCTGCGCAATGTTTTCAAACCGGCGGTCCTGCGCGATTTCCATCGGGTTTACATGGCAGTGGTAATCAATCACCGGCATGAAAGCCGCGTAATCGTGGTACAATGATTTCGCGGTCTGATTTTCCAGTAAAAAATCCTTGTCTATGAATTCTTTCAACAATATTGCCCCCTGTCTTTGAACTCTGGTCGTTTAACCCTTAACCGCGCCTGCCGTCAATCCCGCGACCAAGCGCTTCTGGGCAAAGAAAAACATGATGCAAACCGGAATAATCGTAATAATACCGCCTGCCGTCAGCAAATCCCATTGCACGCCCAATTGCCCGATCAGGTTTTTCAGCTCTACCGGGATCGTCCTGTTGGCGCTGTTTGTAAACATTACGGCAAAGGTATACTCGTTCCAGCTTTGCATAAAAATATATGCGCCCGCCGCAACGATACAGGGAATCAGAACAGGCACGATAATGCGGATAAACGCCTGCGCCCGGTTTGCCCCGTCCACCATCGCCGCTTCTTCAAGAGAGGCCGGGATATCGTTGAGGTATCCGCTGAGCAGCCAGATTGTAAAGGGTATGGTAAATGTAGCGTAAGCCAAAACCAGCGCCCAAGGCGTGTAGAGCAGCGAAATACTGCGCATGATGGAAAACAGGGGAATCAACAGCAAAACCGTCGGGAACATGTTATTGGTCAAAAACAAGATCATAAAGCCCTTTCGCCCCTTGAAATCATAGCGCGAGAACGCATAGGCGGCGAGCAGCGAAACCACTAATGTAATAACGGTCGTAATACTTGCGACCAGGAAGCTGTTTCCCATCGGCTTTAAGAAATTCACCTGCGAAAACAGCTTTTCATAAGCTTCGAAGGTGATGTTTTGCGGCCAATAGGTCACCGTCTGGCCGAACAGCTCCTCCGACGGCTTGACAGAGGTTACGAAAGTCCAGTAAAACGGGAAAAGCAAAAACAACAATATGGCGCACAGCGGAACGAACAGGATTACAGCGCGTTTCGCGAAATATTTTAATTTGTTTTGTACCGAATCCGACATAGCCGGTCACCTCCTTGCCTAATTTTGGCGGAACATTTGCCGCAGATACGGCACCGCTACCAGCGAAAGCATAATCGCAAGCAATACCGCCATAGCGGAGGAATATCCCAAATTGAGCTGGTTGCCCTTTAAGAAAATATATACGCTTAGCGTTTGTGAGGATTTTGCAGGCCCGCCCTCCGTCATGTTGTAAATGACGTCAACGGAGTTTGCGACCCAGATAATCCGCAGCAGAGTGGTTACATAAATGGTATTCTTCAGCGAGGGTATCGTTATCTGGAACAGCTTCTGGCTGCCGGAGGCGCCGTCAATATCGGCGGCCTCGTATAGCTCGCCGGGAATCCCCTGCAATCCGGCAAGCAGCATCAGCGCGAAAAAAGGTATGCCCTGCCATATAATCGCGACAATGACGGATGGAAGCGCGGTAGTCGTTTGCGAGAGAAACGGAATCTTCTCCTGAATCATGCCCGCGCGCAGCAAAAGGTCGTTTAACACACCAAAATTCCCGTCAAAAATCCAGCGCCACATCAAGCCGATTAACACGCCGGGCGTCACCCAGGGAATCAGGCTGACGGAGCGTATCACTCCCCGCCCGCGAAACGGTTTATTTAACAGCAAAGCAAAAATAAACCCAAACACAAATTGCAGGCTGACCGCAAGTAATACCCATACTACCGTGTTGCCAAGGGACGACCAAAATTCCCGGTCAATCATAATCGCGCTATAATTCTCAAGCCCGGTAAATCCGATGTTTTGCGGGCGGCGCAGATCGTAGTTTTGAAAGGACATGATAATCGCGTTCAACACAGGCACGAAGATTACGGAAGCGACAAACAGCAATGCCGGAGCAATCAGCAAATACGGCCACGGCTGCATTCTTTTTTTGTTCATACTACTCACCACACACTAAAAATAGAAACCGGCGGACGAAGATTCAATCCCCGCCCGCCGACGGATCAGCTTACTGGTCCCAGAGCACTTTTTGCATTTCTGCCATTGCCTGCTCGGCTGTGACCTGTCCAAGCAGGGCCGCCTGGGTGTTCGCGGGCCAGGCGCTGGTTATGAATTCAGTCGTTGTGTCGCGAATCGGGAAGATGCCGGCAAACGATACGCCGTCAATGGACGCCTTGTAGAACCTGTTTTCCTGGAAAAAGGCGAGATTCTGCACGGTTGTGCTGACCGGGATATTGCCCGTGCCGACTGTCCAGACCTCCTGGCCTTTTCCGGCGGCAAGATAGGCCAGCCACTCAAAAGCGGCTTCTTTGTTTTCGGCCTTTTCAAAGATTACGTTGTTCGTGTCGCCCATGGAGGTCCAGCGGCCTTTTCCGCCCGGGAACTGGAACGCGGACACGTCGTCGCCGAATATGTCAACCATGCCCTGGAAGCTTCCGGTATGGTGAACGACCATCGCGGTCAAGCCGCTTTGGAAGTTGGCTATGATTTCGTTGAACCCATCGCTGGGGGCGGTGGGCGGAACATATCCGTTGTTAAAAAGGTCAAGATAATCCTGCATGCCTTTTACAGCGTCGGCAGATGTGAAGTCGGTGAAATCGCCGCCCGCCGCCTGTATAAAGCTGCCCCAGGGCTCATGCCCGTTCGCCGCGCCGCGCATACCGAAGCCGTAAGTGCCGTCGCGGGTCAGCGTCGCGCAAGCCGCAAGGAATTCTTCATAGGTCTGCGGGATGCCGATACCTGCCGCTTCAAACATGGAAGGGCGGTAATACACATAAAGGATCTGGGTGCAGAAAGGCATGACATACAAGCCGTTGCTTTCGTGGGCGCTTCGCATGATGCTATAGATATTATCGTTAATGTCGTCTTTCTTGTCCCATCCGTTGACGTAGCTTTCCAAATCTACAAGCAGGTTGTTTGCGGTAAACAGCGGCGTTGCGGTCAGCTTGAACTGCGCGGTGTCAGGGCCGCCGCCGCCCATCGCGGCTGTGAACAGGTTTTCGCTGAATCCTCCGCCATCCCACGGATATGCTTCAAGCACGACAGTGATGTTCTTGTCGTTTGTTGCGTTAAAGTCGGCGACATTCTCTTCCATTGCAGCCGTCCACGAGTCGTTGTCGGACCAGTACCAGTGCAGGATCGTGACAGGCTCGGCGCTCTCGGGGGCTTCCGGCGTCGGCTCCGGCGCCGGAGAATCGCTTTCGGCAGGCGCCGGCGCAGGAGCCGGGGCCGTACCTGCGCCTCCGCAGGCCGTAAATATCGCGATGCACATAATAACCGCAATAAAAATACTGAATGTTTTCTTCATGAATTTTCCTCCTAAAAGATTATTGCTAATCCTGACGCCGGATAAAATCCATATCCAGCTCCAGGCCAAAGCCAGGTTTTTCGGGAATCTCCAGGTAACCATTTACAGGCACAGGCGCGTTTTTGTATAGTTTTCCTGTAACCTCCTCATACAGCATCAGCCGCTCTAAAAACGGCATATGGCTGTACGCCGAAACAAGGTGCATGTGCAAATGTTCCATGGCATGGGGCGCGAAGCGAAGGTTCCACGCCTGTGTGATGGCTGCGATTTTCAGCATCTCGGTGTACCCTCCGACGCGGGCTGCGTCCATTTGTATGATGTCCGCCGCTTCGGCCAAAACCAAATCCCGCGCGCCGTATTTCGTATATTCATGCTCGCCCGTGGCAAGCGGGATGCAGGAGCTTCGCCGATAACGCCTCAAGCCCGGTATGTCGTCGGCAAAAACAGGCTCCTCCAAAAATAAGATATCGCACTCTTTCACGGCATCGGCGAATTTTACAGCCGTTGCGGCGTCCCAGCAGTTGTTGGCGTCCAGCATAAGAACGATCTGATCCCCAATCATTTCCCGCACCTTGCGCACCCTTTGCAGGTCCCGCTGTGGATTTTTGCCGCCGTCAACGCCCACCTTAATCTTAATATGCGTATATCCTTTGCTTAACATGGAGGAAACTTCTTCCAACAGCTTGCCGTCGTCGTAGCTGGTCCAGCCGCCGCTGGCNTAGACCGGCACCATGCGCTCTGCGCCGCCAAGAAGACGATAGAGCGGCAACCCTAAGATTTTGCCTTTTAAATCCCAAAGCGCGTTGTCGATCGCGCTGAGCGCGCAGAACATCAGGCCCTTGCGCCCGACGCCGCGAAGGTACGCGCACATCTCACACCATATCTTTTCCGTCTCGAAAGGGCTGCGCCCAATCAAACCGGGCGCCATATTCCTGGTGATGAGATCGCTTACAGCCTCGCCCCCGACCTCGTGGTAGGTCACTCCGATGCCTTCCAGNCCCTGGTCGGTCGTCAGCCGCACCACTAAAAATCCGATCGTTTCAACCCGTCGGGTGGCGTCGGCTACCCCATCCGCTACGGGGTGGACCGCCAAATGAACCTGTACATCGGATATTTTGTGCACAATCATGGCACGCACACCATCCTCATTTTATTTATGTGTTATGTAACTCATTATATTCGAGGGTTTTTATATTATCAAATCTAAGAATAACTTAACATTTGTATTATGAATTGTCAAACATTTTTTAAGTTTTCGTCATGAATCACAAAATATTCAATAAAATTTATGCAAAACTTCATCGTACCAATTTAAATTATTATTGACAATTGGACATATAAATTTTAAAATAGTATGAAAGATTTCAGAAAAGAGGTAAGGCTGTTATGCGTAACCCGCGGTACGGCATCATTGGGACCGGCAGGATGGCGGAAAAATTTGTGATGACATTCCAAAAAGGGTTGGTGACGGAAGCAGAGCTGACCGGCGTTTCCTCCGACGGCGGAGGCAGAGCGGAGGCTTTTGCCCGGGCGCATGGCCTGAAGCGCTGGTATAACAGCTACGGGGAGCTTGTGCGCGACCCTGAAATTGACATTGTTTATATCGCGAATATAAACGACAGGCATTTCGATTGCTGCGAGATGTGCATAGAGGCGGGAAAGCATATTTTATGCGAAAAGCCGATGTTCCTGCGCGCTGATGAGGCGCAAAAGCTGATCGGCCTGGCGCGTGACGCCGGGCTGTTCATGATGGAGGCAATGTGGACGCGGTTTACCCCCGCTTTTGGGAAAGCTATGGAATGGGTTGCGCAGGGCCGCATCGGAACACTGCGCAATATCAGCGCGACCTTATGCGCCGCGCGCAGCCCGGTTGATTTTCCGCGGCTTTACGACCCCGGCCGTTTCGGCGGCGCGCTTTATGACCTTGGTATTTACGGCATTCAGCTTGCCCAGTACTTTGCGCGCGGTTTGAAGATGAAAGATATCCATTCCGTCAAAATATCAGATCCGACGGGCGTAGACGCCTCCACATATCTGCATCTGGTGTACGATGGGGGGCTTGTGGGAGAAATCAAGTGCAGCATAGGCTGGTATGCCTGCAACGAGGCGTGGCTGTGCGGCGACAATGGGTATATAAGAATTGCGCCGTCCTTCAATTTCGCGCAGCAGGTTGAGCTGTATACGCAGCCCTTTCCGGCGGCGGGAAGCCTTGAACCCGCAAAACCGGCCGACGTTTACACAAAGGAAAGCCCCTCCGGCTTGGAGTACGAGATCAACCACGCGGCAAGCTGCGTGAAAAACGGATTGCATGAAAGCCCGATTATGCCGCTCAACGAAAGCTTGGAAATCGCGCGGATTTTTGAACAGGTGCAAAACGAGAAAGAAAAGAGGGTATGCCTGTGAAAGCGGTGGTAATGACTTCAAAAGGGGTTCGGTTCGAGGAGCGGGAAATACCGGTCCCGGGCGCCGGAGAGGTGCTGGTACAAAGCGTTTCATGCGGAATATGCGAAGGGGAGGTTTATCGCTACAACAAGCTTCGGGAAACCGGTTCCGGCGAAGTACTGACGCTGGGCCATGAGGGAAGCGGCCTGATTTCCGCGACAGGGCCGGGCGTTACGGGCTGGAAACCCGGAGACGCCGTAACCACATCCCTGGGCGGGGCTTACGGCGAATATTTTGTCGTGCCGTCGGACAGGCTGGTGCGGCTTCCGTCCGGCGTCTCCCCTGAATGGGCTGTGGGTGAAGCCGTGGCTTGCTGCGCTTATTCCGCCAAAAACGCGCGGATTCGCCCCGGCGACCGCGTGGCGGTAATCGGCTGCGGCTTTATGGGCCTGCTGATCACGGCTTTTGCGAAGATATTGTACAAAGCGGGTAACATCGCCGCGATAGACCCTGTTTCATGGCGGTCGGAAATGGCCGGTCGTTATGGCGCCGACGTGTGCGTTACCTGCGCGGACCCGCTGGACGCCGACAGCTTCGACGTGGTGATCGAGGCGGCAGGCGCACCCGGCGCGCTGTACGACGCGGGAAAGCTGGCCGCCGAGCACGGGCGGCTGACGATTGTCGGCTATCACCAGAGCCACGGCGGGCTTCGCAGCGTCAACATGCGGCAATGGAACTTAAAAGCATTGGAAGTGACAAGCGGTCATTGCCGCCGCCCATTGTGGAAACGGCAGGAATTGGAACAGGTTCTCCCTGTACTGGAAAGCGGGCAGGTGGATTTGAAAGGGCTTGTCACGTCCTATGCTTTCGCGGATATCGAACAGGCCTTCCATGATATCTCAACCCGGAAAGAGGGGCTTGT
>JGI24701J34945_10000907_pt1 | contig 15398 bp, 15 predicted proteins | sample TergutTh196P3_FD_34945 | JGI IMG/M metagenome (IMG submission 34945)
CTGCTATATTCTTTTTGAACTCTTCGGGAATAATGCCCCATATCCAGGAAGTCATTGCCAGTTTTTGTGCTTCACTTGATAATTTTTCAAAATCAAGCAACCGTGGATTGCGACGAACACGACCCATAACTTGTTCGTCTAACTGTTTACTTTGACTGTCTCTCATTTGAAAAAGCATACAAGCGCGGGGTATATCCCACCCTTCCGTTATTACCATTTTAAAAATAATTATATCGATTGTTGATAAATTTTCTTTGGCATAATCTTTCCATTTTTTAACAGGAAGTTTCTTTGCCTTAAAAATATCGTTTGTGCTACATTCTTTATCATTATTTACAATTAACATCCATTTTAAGTCGGTATGTTCGGCCTTGCTTAATTCTGCGTATATTTTTTGAAGCTCCTCTTCTGCTTTATCTTTATTTGATATTTGAATAATAAGACAGGGATTAACCCCTAATAAATTTCGATACTGCCCTTTTATTTCTTCAAATTTCTTTATTGCGTCAGCAACCTTTATATTTTTATCATCTATTAATTCAATATCTTTAATTAGTTTGGCGTTTACCGCATCTTCATTTTTTATTTCAACATCAGGGTGTTGTTTACGGGATAATTTTGGTGTTGCTGAATAGTTATAAACTTTAGAAAAATATTTTTCCGATAAATTATCAAGATTACTGGTAGCAATATGACATTCATCTTTTATTAAATAAACTTTCTTTTCATGTCCACCAAACAATTTTGTCATTTTTATATTCTGCAAAAAGCTTTCCATTGCTCCCTGCATGAGTCTGCCGCCTTTTTTGTATAAATCCCTCGGCAATAAGTAAACATTGTATTCAGGCGGTACAAACAATCTTTCTTCGCCTGCAATTTCACTTGAAATTAAATAAGGTTTTAATTTTTTAAAATTTCCTTTAGAGGAATACTCTAAAAACTTTTCATAATTTTGCGATGCAAGGCTTCCTTTTGAAAGAGTTGATACAAGGAACACAACTTTTTCATCTTGTTCAAGAATACGATTCATCATATCAGCCATCATATATGTTTTTCCGCTTCCGGTAGGCGCTTTAAAAGTTATTTCGTTTTTTGAGGCGGTTAATGCGACTAAATTTTCAACGGCATTTTTTTGCAGATCTTTTGCTTCTTGCAGCATTATTATTCTCCCGTAATACGCTTTATATATGTTTTATCATTTTCAACACCCTTTTGAGTTCCGTCAAAGTTTTCACATACCCATTTTACCTTATCGTTTACGCTTAATTTTTCTTGTCCGTATAACGATTCATCAATTACATCAAAAGGTGTTTTGTCTTTTGTTTGTTCAAAGTTTGCAACTTCTACAATATCATATACATCAAGATTATCGCCATAAGGTTTGTTGCTTTCAAGCCATTTAAAATTATTTGTTCCGTCATAACATTCGCCAGTCATTACTCGTTTTAGGCGTTTGCTTGTAACATCAGATATTACACCGTTTGGCGTTGTATCGGTTTTTTCGTTAGAGGTTGCAAGAATAAATTGTCTTTGTCCGCCGTCTTCTTTATTTAGTTCTAAAACTGCTTGCCCTGTTGTTCCACTGCCTGCAAAAAAGTCGAGTATTTTGGCATTTTCATTATCACATACCATTTTAACAAGTTCCTCTATTAGTGAAGTCGGTTTTGGGTTTCTAAATAGTATGCTTCCGTCAATAAAAATTTTATCTAACTCTTTCTTTCCATTGTCATTTGAATATTTATTATCTACAAAAGACAGCGTGGTGTATGCTTTTGTAGCTCCGATTTCTTCCCATTCATTTTTTCCGTTGCGTTTGCGAACATTCAAATATGATTTTGTATAAATTCTATTATTTTTAACAACAAAAGCTTTTTCTTTTTTACCCCATTCAATAGCACTTTCAGACCAACGCCAAGTCCAATCTTTTATTCCGTGATTACCGTTCAATCTTTTTTTGCGTGCTTTCTCATCACTTCCTGCAATAAACTTTTGTCCGTCAATTTCTATCTCATAATCCATTGTTTTGCTATATGATAGTGAATCATAGTCTAGGGTTTGAGTTAAAGCATATTTACCACGAGTTGCAACAAATTCATCTTCATATTTGTATTTTTCTAAATTCGTTTTTTCTTCTTGCGAGAATATAATATCGTTGGTACAGGCATAGGCAAGAATATAGTCACTATTATTTGCAATAGTTGTAGTGGTTTTCCCACCCCTCTTAGTTAAACGAGCTACATTCAATAAGAAATTACTTTCTTCAAACACCTCATCAAAAATCCCTTTAACATACGCTTGATTTTTATCATCAATACTGCAAAATATAACGCCCTCATCGCTCAATAGTTGGCGGGCTAAAACAAGGCGAGGATACAACATAGAAAGCAAATTATCTCTTGTTATTGCGTTATCATAATTAGTTTTTGCAAATTCTCCCATGCTGTCTTTTCCATAAGGCGGATCAATATATATAACATCTATCTTGCCTTTATATTCTATAAGCAAATTAAGGAGCGCATCATAATTATCACCGACAATAAGTTTATGAGTTAGGGCTTTGTCGTCTGTCTTAAAAGAAAGGTTCTCATTTTTCTTAAAGTATTTTATTGTATTATCCATTTTCTCTAATCGTTTATCAAAATGAAAGCCCGTTCTTTTGTAGGTAGTTCCCAATTCCGCAATGGCAATTGCTTCATTTAATGTATCTGCGTTATTTATCAGCTTTTTTAACAAATTAGCGTTTGTTTGTTCAATAATTTTGTCTTCTATTCTCTTGTCAATCTCTGCTATTAGCGCCTGCTTGCTTTCTGCTATGTTGCTGCTGCCGATCATATTAGACCCTCCTTCTAAACTTAATACACTATACACTGTTTAAGTAATATTGTCAATACCGAATTTATATGATATTATACCATATGTTGGCTCTTGTTAAAAGCCTTGGAATATGGGGAAAATACGAAAATAGGGGTGTTTTTGATTATACTAGAGCTTTTAGTGTAATTTATAGAGAAAAGTCATTTTACATGAATTTTGGGGTAGTCAAAAAGCCAAAAAGGGTGTATGTTAAAATTAGGAAATTATTTTAATAAAAAGTGGGAATAATGTGAGTAAAAGAAAAAGCAAACCATGTAAAATTATAGGCGTGGATTTGTTTTCGGGTGCGGGCGGGCTATCTCTTGGCGCCCGGTGGGCTGGGATAGATGTGCAAATGGCTATTGAAAAAGATTATCATGCTGCCGAAACATATAAATTGAATCATCCTAATACCGAAATGAAAAATATTGATATAAATGAGATTAAGAAAATAGATATTGACAGAAACGCCATTACCTTACTTTTCGGCGGAACTCCGTGCCAAGGATTTTCTACATCTAACCAGAAAACTAGAACAAAAGAAAACCCAACAAATTGGTTGTTTGAGGAGTTTGTACGTTTAGCAAAACAATGGAAACCGGATTGGATTGTATTTGAAAATGTCCGTGGTATTATTGAAACAGAAAACAGATTTTTTCTAAAAAAAATACTCAATTATTTTAAGAAAATTGGATATACTTGTACATGGAATATACTTAATGCAGCTGATTTTGGTGTGCCTCAAACTAGGTCTCGTTTTTTCTTAATTGGTTCAAAACATGAGAAGCAAGTAACTTTTCCTCAAGCTACACATAAGTTAAAAACAACGGTAAAGCAAGCATTTGCTGATTTACCAGAATTGGAAAATGGTGCTAAAGAGGATAATCTAGAATATCCTAAAAAAGCAAGAGCCAATTATGCAAAAGCTTTACGAGCCAATTTGTCAGCTTGTACAGGACATCTAGTTAGCAGGAATTCCGAATCTGTTATAGAAAGATACGCATATATTCCTCAAGGAGGTAATTGGAAAGATATACCAGAGTCGTTAATGAAAAACTACACCGACAAAAGCCGTTGTCATACTGGTATTTATCATCGTTTGAATGAAGATGCCCCTGCTATTACAATAGGTAATTACAGAAAAGCTATGCTTATACATCCATGGGAAAACAGAGGTCTTTCGGTCAGGGAAGCTGCAAGGTTACAGTCTTTTCCCGATAATTATCAGTTTTTGGGTGGTATTGGTTTTCAGCAGCAGCAAGTGAGCAATGCTGTGCCTCCGTTGTTAGCGAAAGCGGTGTTTGAAATGGTTATGGAGAACATAAATTAATTATATGCATGAATTCTGCCAACTGGAAAAAATATTACAAGAAAAATTGATCCATGAAGAAAAGAATAATTTATTGGCATATTATGGAATTGCTAGAGATTATTTATTTAATAATATCTATCCTGAAATAAAATCAAAATTACCAGAATATACATATCATGATGGGAGTCATGTGATTAATGTATTGAATTGTCTCCATAAGTTATTAGATACTAATTTGGAAAAAATATCGCCAGTGGTATTGTATTTCCTTTGTTTATCGATATTATTTCATGATGTTGGTCTAATTTTCGGAAGAGAAAATCATCAAAAAAATATCACAGAAATTTATAATAGAGTTCGAGGTATTGAAAATATACAAAATTTTGCCAATGAACGAGTAATTATTACCAAAACAATAGAAGCACACACAGGTTTTGCCCCTGATAATTCAAGAGATACAATAAAATATCTAGGCGATTGTATTGGTTATGATGAGATAATTAATACAAAAGAAATAGCCGCAATGATAAGATTTGCTGATGAACTCGCAGAAGGAGGTCATCGAACATCTGATTTTTTTCTAGAAAATGGTATGTATCATGAAGAATCAAAAATATTTCATTGGTATTCAAAATCCTATCAATCTGCTATTTCTCCTAGAGATAACAGACTTGCAATTACTTATAACATTATATTCAATATAAATGCTTCTAATGAATTGATTATAGATCAAGACATTAAATTAGAAGAATTTCTCACATTTATTTATAAAAGATTAATTAAATTAGATGATGAACGGAAATATTGTAGATATTATTGTTTGTGGCTAGAGGCGATCAAAGAAATTTCAGTCACATTTAATTTTTGGTATAATGATGATCATATTGAAATAGGATTAGCTCCTATTATTTTATCTGATAAAATAGTTCCAGGGGAAACTAAGCGAAAACTAGAAGATGCTTTTCCAGATTATACCTATGCAGATATTGATAATATTTTAAGAGTGAAAATAAATACTATACCAACAGGAGTATCTATATGAATAAACAATTTAATCCATTTCAATTTGAAGCAGCAACAAGCATACCGCCGAAACAACTTATCGAATTTTTTATAGAAGATAATAATTTTAGTAGATTCGTAAGATCAAATAGGAACATTTTCCTAGTTGGCGAACGAGGATCTGGCAAAACCATGAATCTGCTATATCACTCTATCGAAATACAAAAGATTATTACTGTGGATAAGTATGAAAATATAGATTTAAGCTTTATTGGTATATATATACCCTGTGCTTCGCCATTATATCAAAAAAATGAATATCAGTTGTTAGAAAATAAGATTTTATCTATGATGATTTCCGAAAATATTTTAGTTTTAGATATGGCATACAATATAATAAAGAGCATAAATACGATAAAAGAATATATAAATACAGATAATTCTACAGATGTATTAAATAAGATAAACTATATACTAGGCACTAATGTTTTGCCTAATAAAAATATTTTTGAAAGTCTTTTAAATTATTTTCAAAAGGAATGTGTTGAATGTCAAAAAAGAATAATGACTAATACGAATATTAATGAAGCAACTTATTGGACTTTTTATTCACTAATAATACCGTTACTTGGAATATTACGCAATATTGATATATTAAAAAATACCCATTTTATGCTTATGGTTGATGATGTTCAATACTTAAATGAATATCAGAAAAAATTACTTAATGGATTAATCTCTTATAGAGATAATTCATTATTTAGCTGTAAAATTGCTACGCCAAAAATAAGCAATGTTGATATGACTACATCAACAGGTGGAACAATACTTGAAGGTCATGATTATTTAAAAATTGATATGGTGCAACCATTTCAAAATAGAGCTAATGCATTTTCAAAATTTGCGAAGGAAGTTGTTGAAAAACGAATAGAAAAAATAAATAATATAAATATTTCTGCAGATATTTTTTTTCCACAAAATTCTCAATTTAAAACAGATATAGAAGAATCAAATGAAAAGACGAGGCAAGAAGCAATTATTTCTCATCCTGAATGGACAACCAAACAGCTTAATGATTATGTATATAAATTCGGACGAGCAAAGTATTTTCGTGACAGAGCTATCAAAGCAAATACCCCTCCTTATTCTGGTTTTGAAATTATAAATCATTTATCTACAGGAGTTATAAGAAATTTGTTAAATCCTTGTTATTGGATGTTTGACAGAGTGATTTCTAATAAAAAAGATGACTCTCCAATTGAATTCATCCCACCAACTATACAAACAGAAGTTATTAATTCAGAAAGTCAAAAGTTGTGGAATGAATTAGATGATGGATTAGAATGCAAAGTACAAGGCTGCACAGAGAAACAAAGCATAGAAGTTAAAAATCTTTTTGAGAAATTATACCTTTTATTTAAGCATAGGTTATTAAATCATGCATCAGAACCTAGAGCAGTAGTATTTACTATATCAGGATTTGATCAAGAGTCAAGAAAAGCTATTCTACCTCTATTAGATATAGCACAAAAAGCCAATTTGCTATACGAAAGAATGTCGAGGGCTAAAGATGATGGTCTTTTAGAAAAATATTATACACCTAACAGGATGCTTTGGCCTAGTGTTGGACTTGATCCTCAAGGTCAGCATGCTAGAGTTTCATTAAAAGCAAAAGACATAATTGCTGCAACTAAAGGTATTGATTTCCCCATAAATGATTCTTTTGATTATACTACCATTCAAGGAGAACTTTTTGATGAATTATAATTCAATGATTTCGGTTGCAAGTTGGGAAGATAGATATGAACTTGGAATAAAACATTTCTTAAAAAACAATTATATAAAAAAATTAATTATATTTAATTTTGTAGATTTTTCTGAAGAAACAAAAATAAATACTAAAAATCTAATAAGCTTTCTTAATACTCAAAGTATTGAACACGAACTAGTTAATTTATACCATAATTGCAATATTGATAACTGGAAAATAGTTAAAAATACTTTTAAAAATATTACAGGTTCTCTTGTTATTGATTTATCGACTATGCCACGTGATATAATTTATTTTTCGTTGTATCATGCGGATAAATCTGATAATATTGAAGAGTTATACTGCTTGTATAATTGTCCAGAAAATTATTCTAACGATAAATGGTTGACAAAAGATCCTCGTAAACCTCAATTAGTTTATAATATGTCTGGAATATTTGAAATGGGAAAAAATACTATTGTAATAATAATTACAGGTTTTGATAGAAAACGTATTGAACAATTGTTAAATTATTATGAACCTCAAAAAGTTTATATGGGACTACAAACAGGTAAGCAATACGAGAACAACATCCTGAATATTAAACAACATGAAGAATACTTTAAGTCATTTTTAGAAATAGAATATTTTTATCTTGATGCATTTTCAAAAAATGATCATGGGTTATCTGCTATTGAAGAAATAATAAAAAACAATATTGATTCAAATATTATAATAGCGTCATTAGGACCGAAACCATCTTCTATATCTTTATTTCAAATAAATAAAAAAAATCCAAATATTGGTTTGGTTTATATTCCTGTCACTACATACAATATGAGTTATTCATTTGGTATTGATCTTGAAAAGGTTATTTTTGAAAGAATAAAGTAAAATAAACAGAGATTAAATCCCCCCCAAAAATCACACCATCTCCCTAAGCAGCTTGTAAATATAATCCCTGCTTATTTTGAAGCCTAGAGGGATGTTGAACTTTTTGATGAAGGGGAACTCTTCTATACTGTCTAGTATTGTGTTTTTAAACTCTAGCATATCTTTAATGCCGGGGAGTTTTAGTTGTTTTGTTTCTTTATCGTTGTGGAAAAAAGCAATACAAGTTACTGTATGTGGTGTTTTTGTTTCTTTCATTATATCCATCAGTACATCTAAACCCATAGCCAAAGGGGGTAAATAGGTCATAAGCATTATGGGTAAACCGGATTCTTTGAAGGCTTTCATTTCATTGTAAAAATTTTTATGGTAGGTGGATAGGTCTTCCATTTTCTCAAAGTCATACAAATCTACATTTTGCAGAAAATATACAACTTGTTCCATTTTATCGTCAAACTCAACGATGGAACAAAGAGACTCAAAGATGATAACTACATCCTGTGACGGAATAATTTGGGACATTTTGTCTTGTTCGGTTTTCTTTGCCATAATCTCCCCTACCCCTCAATCTTCCTCAAGATCGTAAAAAAGATCAAGGAGGGCGATTCCGTATCTGCGAACCCTGATGGGGCGGGGATTGTATTTGGGTGAGGGGGAGGGATAATTTACATAAATCGAGATACCAAGCGGATAATTGTTTCTCGGGCTTCTTTCCGTTCTGGGTCTTTTGCATCAAAAAGTACCATCGGGCTTATTTGTAAAGCCCTGCAAATGCTCAAAATAGTATGTAAATTGGGTATTCTTTTGCCTGTTTCTATATAATTTACCTGATTTTGGGACAATCCGGCTTTATAAGATAAATCCATCTGGGAAATCCTCTGTTTTTCCCTCTCCTCTCGCAATCTTTGTGCAATATGCCTTATTTGAGTTTGAATTTCATCATTATCCTCTAAATAATCATTGTTTACCATATTTGATGATTATTACCACTTTTTTGTGTTGACAAAACACCTATAAAGGTGTATAAATATACCTATATAGGTGTATTTTGTTAGGAAGTACCCAAAATATTAAATTGTCCTGTATGGGATGATAAAATCAAAGGCTTTAGCGTTTGTAAATGGCAACCGCTAAAAAGGAGTTTTTTATGAAGAAAAATCGATTAACAGGGCTGGTTCTTGCGGCAATCTTGCTAATTTCAGGGCTTGTTATGTCCGGTTGTAGTGCAGACTTTTGGGATGGATTTGTCGATGGTTATAATTCAACACGATATAGCCATGACTCCGGTTCAATTTTTGACAAAGATGTTTTAATTATTCAATAAGAAGGCTACTAAAACCATCTAAATATAGAAAGCACCACTCTTATAACAACATGCTTTTCATTTGTGTTTTCTATATTTTATTAAAACTATTAGGGCAAAATTGTGGTGATAAGAACATTGTTTTGTATTTTTTCCTCAGCTATTATTTTTTCTTGCTTTGGGTGTTCTATTTGCAGAGTTAAAGTTAATGAACCCGGAATAAATTATTTCAGTCTTACATATGAAGAGAGTTATAATGAAAATTAAAAGAATATTTATCATTCTGATTTTTTTCATTGCTTTTTTTGGTTGTCTAGTATTTGTAAAAAATATTACGACAAATAATCCAACTTTGAAATATGGCGTTTATTTCAGGGAAAATTCTCCAAACATTGGATATGTAGTTATTCATGGCAATAATTTGGGTGATGGACAAAATATCATCACTCGTAAAAGTAATGGAGATCTTATTGATCGCGGCGTAATAAGATTTAATGACAGCATTGGGGTAATTAATCTGAAAGAAAGTTCAAGAAATGCATTATGGGTAAATAAAACAACTTTTACTACAGATGAAGGAAATGTTACATGGCAATGGGTTCGTAATGCTGAAACAAAAGACATTCGGTTTAGTAAATAATCGTCCCGTATGGGGTGATTTAAATTAAAGGTTTTAAGCGAGAATGAATTCGCTTAAACAAGGAGAAGAAGATGATTAACAAAAAAATGTGGGCAATTGCAATATTTTTTGCATTTGTAGTCGGCTCTGTCTTAGTGTATGCACAAGATAGAGGTGTTGCGGTAATACCTAGAGAAGGGGTTTATGCTCTTTCAGGTTCGACCTATGAAATGAGGTTGTCACACTCAAGTTCAAGAGGAACAACTGGTACATTTCACATTCAGGACAGAAATGATCGCAACAATAACTGGGCACGAGGAACCTATACATTAAATAATGGGGTATTAGTGCTTCGTTATAACGATGCAAGGGGTGTGTTTTCGCATTTGCGTAATTCAAACCGAGATTTAGATGTCCATAGTGCTACTGAACTTCGCGGTGGTAGTGAGGTTTGGAGGCTTTAACCTGTCCAATATTCATACAAGGACACTTCAACCAAGGGTACGCTATATGGTGTACCCTTGGTTTTTATTAAATCCCCCTACCCCTCAATCTTCTTCAAGATTGCAAGGAATTCTGCGCCGCGGATTGGCTGGGTTGGTCTAAAGTTACGGCCATCGGGGAGGGAGAGGAACTCTCTTTCTACACAGCCCAGTATTGCATCAAAGTAGGGGGAGAGTACCGGCACATCCGCTATTGGACTGCGGGGGTCTGTGCCTCTTGCGTAACGCGCTGAATAGCGGGATAACATTCCGCGGTCTGCGCGGGATTCCGCAAATAAGTGCCAAATTATATATGCGGCGCCTGCGCGGGTAACAGTTTCCGTTATGTTTGGTTTATCCATTGGCCAGTTTGTTATGGTGATATCCTGTGTGTATGGAATATAAGTTCTATCCAAAAGCCGGTTAAACAATTCAGCTTCAGGGACATTTCTGCCGCCGGTCATAAAGCGTAAAAGCTGGGTTTCATTTTTTATAATAGTTAAACAATCATTCCAACTAAGAGCATCCTGAATAAGAAAATCAAAAGTTCCCGCTCCAACCCCTGTTGCATTGCGAAGCTCCCACGCGCGGGTTCTGTATGGCGAATAACTTTCCTTGTAAATAGGATTTATTTCGGAAGCAAATGCAACATCAAACGCACCGGCAGCTTCAGAAAAACGGTTTAGATCAAGAAGTGCGCGGGCTTTTTCAATATTTAGTTCACCGGCACCAACAGCATTAACGCCGGCAAGCATCAATTCTCTTTCTGCAACTTCCAGTCTTTTTACGGGGTCTCCCTCCAATCGAATTCCCAAAACAATAGACGGAATATTCCCGGATGATTCAGTAATTGACAGCCTGTGCAGCCGTTGGGCATCGCTGTATCTGTTTTCTATAATTGCAAGCCTACCTGACCATGCAGAAAGTTTAGCGGAATAATCAGCATCTGCCGCAGACTCTTTTTCCATATCGATAATAACCTGCCGCGCACCGGTTATATCAGCCTGACTTGGCCGTGTGCCGGAAATACTTGCGGCTTCTAATGGAACAATAGCCGTTTCAACTTTTGCAAGGTTTTCATCCAGTTGACTTCTCTGACTATTAATCGAAATATCACCTAATGTTGTACAGGATGAAAATACCGCTGTAATTAAAAAAATACTTAAAAACACAAACAAACTTTTTTTCATATCCCCTCCCCTCAATCATATCAAAATTTATCTAAATTGCCAGCGGTAAAGCCTGCGATCCATTCCTATACCAATCACTTCAGCTTTTCTGCCGCCGTGTGCTTCTATAAGGTACGGTCTACCCCAGACCGGCAGAGGGAAACCTTCCAAAGAACGGAAGTTGCGCGTATAAGCATGAAGGGCATTGCCTTCTCCGGTTATAAAGATCTCTGGTATTTTATCACCATCGCAGTCAAAAACGGTTATATATCCCTCTTCCTTTACAGAAAAGTCAGGGATATTTTGATACAACATTTCTCCTTCCAAGCTGACCCTGTAAAGAGTTCCATCTTGTGAAACAAGCCACAGATATGTGCCGTCAAAAACAGGCTGTAAGTAAAATATATTGTTTAAGAACAATGGAAAGGGCGATATCGAAGAAGCCTCTTCATTATAAACAATCAACTCGCCTGTCTGACAAACAAATGCGGTAAGAACACGGTTGTTATGATTAAACACTAGCGGAGTTCCAAAGCCAATGCCAACACTTGCGGTAAATTCATCATCTATGATATTGCCGGTGCTTATTGGAGCCGGCCAATTAGGCAGGGTTTCTCCTTCAAGATTAAGCAGGTAAATTTCTCCAAAGAAACTTTTTGGATACACTGCCGCATAACTTGCACCGGGAGTACGGCCTCTTGCCGGAATTGCAAGGAAAGAGGGCGGAGAAATTAAAGGAACGGTAAATGCAGTTTTCCAATTTGTTGTATTCCCTTTATCATCTATAACGATAACATTCCCGTCATCATCGCAAAGATAAACACGGCCTTCAAAAGCAGCAGGAGGAGCGGAGATTCGTAAGCCTGTAAGTACAGGGAAATTTTCATGCGGCTCCATATCCGCATCAACAAGAGTTACCCGCCCTCTGTCGCTTACCACCCACGCATTCACCGCATCTTTTGCACCTATTCCTTCAGCGGGAATAATCCAGAGTCTGCCTTGACCGGAAAGATCCTGCATACTGTTATCTGTCATGTTTAATGAATAAACAGTACTGCCGGAAGCAAAGAAAAGCCTTGCATCCGCACCTCTGCCCATTCCATAAACTTGGTTTGATGCCCTTCCGCCAATTTCCAAAGGATAACCGCCAACAAGCGTTACGCCGTGGCCTGAGCCGGGAATTAAAGAGAAAGAGAAATCAACAACGCCCCTGTTAAAACTGAGGCGGACTAAACCCTGCCTGTAAAGAGATAAATATGCGCTAAGGACAGTATGCTGCCGCAGAAAAAACGGCATTTCTCTGTCAAGGGAATAAAAAACACTAAATGCGGTGGCAGCAGTTTTTCCCCCTGCAATATTCCGCCAAGTATTTGTCCTAGGCAGAACATCATTTCTTTGCATTGCGCGCTGTGCGGAAAGAAGGGTGTCAGCGGATTCGCTTACCAAGATAAAGTCTCTATAAATTACATAATACGGAGAAGGCATATTGATATTCCATTGCCTTAAAACCGCCTGTAAAAAATCAGGAATGGCAATCCTTGGAAGCCTTGTTCCGTCTAAATTAAGCCTGACATCTTCATTCAGAAAAATAGAACTGAATGTTTTATCAAAAATTTCCTGGCGTTTGCGTTCATCCTCAATTTGAATTGCATAAACCGGGTGCGGCCTTCCTTCCATACCAAAGACAGCGTATTCATTACCCACCCATGAAAAAAGCAAATCATCAATTGTAAGCCCAAGCGCAATACGAGAAGCAGCATTTGCTGTTCTTAGCGTATCATCTAGATCCGGCATAAACATTGATGAAGCCTGATAAAGCTCCTGCAAAGACCCGGCAGAAAGAATAGTTGCATATTGAGTGGAGCTGGGCAGTCTTTCATTTATGTCCGATGCCTGAGAACGGCTTTGAAGGAACTGGCTTAATGCAGGCTCATTTGATGTCATTGGCACTGTCAGGTGAAACTCTATTTTTCTTGGAAGAATGGAAAGACCTGCTTCTACAGTGGAACCGAATTCAAGATTCTTAAAAATTTCTGCAATTGCTGGATCTTGATCAGAAAAAAGATCGTTAATAAATTGATGGGAAAGCCTAACAGCCGCATCGTAATTTGATAATTTTATATTTTTAAAAGAAAGCGTTTCATTGTCTGCTGCTAATCGTGCTTCAAAAACTTTTGAGTTGTCGGTAACAAATAAAATATTTTTATGAGGCCCAACAAAGATCGTCATATCGTCTAATCGATATTCAAACCTTGAATTTTTTCCTGCCTGCACATAATACAAATTGGGTATAGTAACAAAATTGGAAGCAATGGGAATAAGCCGCAATAATGGGGATAAAAGTTTTAAATCATAAGCAGCGGCAAACGAACCGTCTGTATCATCGGACAGCATGGCAAACTCTAATTTACCGCCCAGCAAAGTTCTTAACAATCGGTTTTTAAGAAGTGTGTTATGTTTTAAAGAATCAATCAGGGGAGCCATATAAGCAAGTTCAGGAACAGTAGAAATATCGTCCAAAGATTCGTGGGCAAGAAGGCCGTCAAGCAGGCGGGACGGATGGGGTACAGTTATTCTGATAACTGCGGTATTGGGGATAACCGCTGCCGCATCGACCCTGCCGATTAATGAAAAAGCAATCCAGACAACAGCAAGAATACCCAATACAATAAAGAATATTAAAAGACCTTTAAGAAACTTGTTCGGCTTCTTTGGCGGGTCTTCTGTGGTCGTATTCATGTCTTCTCCCATAACTGGGTATTATATCCTATTTTAGACTTCATTGTCTTTAGATTCGGGCGGGTTAAAGTTATTCTTGGCAAAAACCAAAGCTTGAAGAATGCCAAGTATATAGTCCTGCTGTTCATTATTAAGCAAGGTAAAATCACGGCATATTTTAAAAAGTTTTTCATCAAGATTCATAAAAAAACCTCCGGGCAAACACTATTTACTCTATTTGTGAGTATATTATACCATTTTGTGAGAATTGTAAATACCTATTTATTTAAATTGAAAAATAATTCATTGCATAGTGAGTATTATTGTAATATGATAAGACTATGACAGTAAGTAAGCGAATAAGACATTTACGGCAGACTCTGAGTATGTCTCAGGTGGAGTTTGCAAAAGCCATTTATATAAGTAATGGATATATTGCAGAACTGGAATGTGAACACCGTAAAGTAAATGATAGAATTGTTCATTTAATTTCGCTGACTTTTGGCGTAAGTGAAAAATGGCTGAAGACAGGTGAGGGAGATATGTTCTTTAGCACGCCCCGTGAAAAATTGCAGCGCATGGTATCTTTATTTAATGAGCTTTCGCCAAAATTTCAAGATTATGTAATGCAACAGGTTGAATCTCTTTTGGCAGTAAGTAATGATCAGGTAGCAGGTAGCAGGTAGCAATTTAAGAGATACAGAGTTTAGCATGATTCCATTGTATAAATTAGAAAAACTTCACAGAACTCAAAGGCTTAGAAAAATTGCTAAGTATTTTTCTTTTGCGGAAAATCGATTGTGCGAAAATTTGGCTGCCAAAGATGGTGCTGAATTAAAATCGGGATTATTCTCTGACGCTGAATTTTTATTTTTTACGGATGCTGCAAAACTTCTTGCTAAGGATATACTCTTTCCGTCGGAAGCGCAAAGGCTGTTTGCAGAAGCGGCGGTTGTTTTTAATAATATCGATGGTCTGCAAAGTTCCCCGGAATTTAGAAGAGCTCTTAATAATGTAAAACATCTTCTGCTTGCAGAGACGGGGAAGGATCAGGCGGACTGGGACTTCACGGTAACCGATGGTGCGCTGGATTCAAAAAAACGCCGAGTGTTCAACAGTATGCAGGTTTATCTGGAAGATATCCGCTCTCCGTTCAATGTGGGCGCAATGTTCCGCACGGCAGAAAGTTTTGGTGTAGAAAAGATTATACTGTCACCTTTTTGCGCAGACCCCCGTCACCGCCGTGCGGAAAGAACGGCAATGGGCTGTATTGATGTGATCCCCTGGGAACGGCGGGAG
>JGI24701J34945_10000947_pt1 | contig 15025 bp, 8 predicted proteins | sample TergutTh196P3_FD_34945 | JGI IMG/M metagenome (IMG submission 34945)
GGTCTTGCCGCCAAAAAGTTAAATATGAACGATCAGGCATACAAAGCATTCACGATGGCGAGAGGTCACAGGCACGATAATCAGGAAGTTAATTACGAACTTGGCACGCTGGAGTTTGAAAAGAAAAATTATGAAAAAGCAGTTCAACTCCTTCAAGCAGCCCGCAATCAGGATCCGGACAATCCGGCAATTCTTCGCTTCCTCGGACACGCCCTCTTCAGGCTGAGAAAACCAAAAGAAGCAATGCAATTTATCCGCAAGGCAATTGATCTTTCACCGGAAGATAAAGAATCGCTTTATACGCTTGCTGAATGTTATTATGAAGCAAATCAGGTTGAACAAGCCCTGCGAATCTACAATCATTTGCGTGCAGACCCCGTCATGGGTCCGACTGCCTGTCTTCAGGCAGGAAGCATCCATTTAGATACAAGACAGTACGAAGCTGCAATTCAGGATTTTGAAATCGGGCTAAGGCACATGGATATTAAAGTTGATACTCATGCAGAACTGCGGTACAAGATTGCAACAACATTAATCAAAATGAACGAAATTGGAAAAGCGATTCCTTATTTAAAACAAATTCAGTCAGAAACTCCTTCATACAAAGATGTTACTGTCCTTTTGAATAAATATATCGAATTAAACGCAAACCGCAATCTTCAGATTTTCCTTATGTCATCTTCCGCCGACTTCGTCGCCCTTTGCCGAAAAATCGTAATGACATATTACCCAAGATCCAAAATAAAAATTACAAATATTTCTGTTACAAAAAATGATTGGGCGGATATTCTTGCAGAAATCGACACTCCAAAATGGTCGGATTTAATCATGTTCAGGTTTATAAGAACCCAGGGGGCAATTGGAGAACTTATCGTCCGGGATTTCCATTCCCAGCTGAAGGAAGTTAAAGCCGGCAAAGGCATCTGTATAACTGTCGGCAACTATACAGATGAAGCGAAGAAATATACCGAAGCAAGGCTCATTGACCTGATCGAGAAGGATAAATTACAACAACTGCTTAATAAAGTTGATGCAAAAACTGCTGCACAAAAAAAATAGTTATTTGAGGCTGTAAAAACGAATAGGGCTGTTTGCGGAGTCAAACAGCCCTAAAACTACTCACTTCTCATCATCATCATATATCTTAATTATCTCCTCCGGAGATTTGCCGCTTTTCAAAAGTTCCAGGAAATTTTTGCGTTCTTTTTTACGTTCTTCTGCGCGACCAATTTCCATACCTTTTTCGATACCAATCTCAATACCTTCCTCTCTTGCTTCTTCCTGCCAGACTTCTTTCGCGTCGTCCCAGTTCCATTCGGTCATCAACATATTTAATACCTCCGAAGCGTTTTTTGCCACTAACTCACTAAGTATATCATGATCGCGGCAATAGTATACAGTTTTTTTCATCGCTTCTTCACGACTATAGCCTTCCTTTACGAACTCTCTAACCTTGGATATAAATGCTCTGTACTGTGCAAGAAGACTGCACCTTTTTACTATAGCTTCGTTTTTTCCTTCGTTTATGTTCAACACCCTTACTTCAAGTTCAAGTACATGTCTTGTTTTTTCCGTCAGCCCTAAAAAGTCCGGGTTCTTGAACAAATCGGACAGCTTCAGAACAGCTTCGTCTGGGTAGGGATCGGCGCCGTTGTAAAGCACGTAGAACTCCGGTCTTGGAATATAAATTTTCTTTGTGGAGTAGATATTCCTGTCCCCGATGATCTTCTCATAAATTCGTGCAATGTACATAAGGAGGCGGAGCGCCATATTTGGGTTTACCGTGGATTCATGCTCTATAAGGACGACAAGTTTACCGTCGATTTCAAACGAGATGTCGTTAATCTTGTCCATAAAAAGCACGTCGTCAAGGGTATTGATGACGACGGGAATGTCGTCCGGCAGGGTTATGCCTTTCAATGCGCAGTACAGTTCCCTTAGGATATCCGGGTCGCTGAACAGAAACGAAAAAACGCTGTTTTTAAATTTGAGGTTAGCTTTCATAGATCAACTCCTGAAAAAGATATATGTAACTTGCAAAAGAAGTTACATATATATATGGGTTGACCGTGCGTGGCGCTTGCACAATATCACCAAGTCTTGAGGAAATTATTGGTTTATTGAAAGCGCCATTGTTCACGATTCAATAAAAACCGGCAGCGGCGACTTGAGGCAATCGAAAAATGTTCCATAAATTCTTCATAAATTCTTAAATATGTAATTTTATCCGAAAAAAAAAGAAAAAAAATCGTTTTTTTGTAAGCGCCACGCACGGCCAACCCATATATAAGTAACAAATATTTTTTATGGAGTTGCTTATGAAATCTAAATTTTATTTTTTGGTTTTATTGTTCTTTGTTTTTATCATTTTTTCCTGCGCGGGAGGTAATTCCAAAAATACGCCGGAAAAAGCAAGGGTTTCGCAGAGGATAATTTCACTTTCGGCAGCACAAGGTGCAGCACAGAGTGAAGCACAACGTGAAGCACAGAGTGCCGTTGACATGGAATCACTTTTACAACTGCTGGATGAGCTGGCGGAGATTGAAAGAGCCGGCTCGTGGGTTCAGGGGATGGCGCTTACAGAATCCGGGATTCGGGAAAGTGCGGGGGATTTGGCCGGGGCTGTTGCGGCTGCTTATAAGGAATTATCCTGGGCTTATGGTCTTGGGTTAATTCAAAAAAGCGAGCTGGAACAGAGTATACAAAATGTTTCTTCAATAGAAAATGACGGCGAAGTTACTGCCTGCGCAAATGCAATACTTGCATTTATAAACGGCAAGTGGGACGAAGCTGCCTATGTTCTTGGATTGTTCTTTAAGGAATTGGATGAACCGGCGCATATTGCATCTTTTGGCGATCAAGTGAGAGCAATCGAAGGGTTTCCTCCTGACAGTTTTGGCAGTTGGATGATTCTTGTCTGCGCTTTGGAAACCGGCAGCGATAACAAGCGTGCCGGTTCTGCCTACAGATCGATTCGCGCACGTTATGCGCAATTTCCTGAATACTGGTATCGCGGTGCAAGAGCTTTCTCTGGAAGTATTGCGGCTGAATTTGCGGAAAATTGCGTTAACAGTTCTCCGCAGGGGCCGTTTGCAGATGAGTGCAGAGAAATTCTCGCTGCCTATATAGGTTTAAAAGCCGAAGACAGTATTTCCATACGCACCAAAAAAGAAATTGAAAACATAATTTATCAATCTGTTAATTCAGCAAATCCTCAGATTCTGGATTCTTTGCTGCCATTGATCGGTCTTCCCGATAACTTATACACGGTTTATGCAGTGAATGAACTTAGGATGTTAAATTCGGTTCAAATTTTCCGTGATTATTTTAGCAGACAGGCAGCGGCTTCCAATGGTCGTTTAGCGGAACGGCTTATTTACATCAGCCGTGGTTAAAAAAGGAAGCAGCGCATGAAAACTAAAAGTCTTCAACAGACAACCGGAATTTTCTGTACGGTTATTTTGTTTATTTTTTCTTGTTCCGGGACGCCAAAAGCAGAAACTATCCGTCTTTATGTCAACGCATCCGAGGTTTATGCACAAGGGCGGTTTTCTGATGTTATAGAAATGCTTAATGGAGTGAATGATTTTACTCCGGCGTTAGTTTTGCGTGCAAAGGCGGAATATTTCTCTGGCGATTTGGAAAAGGCGGAGAAATCCTGCCGCAGGGCAATTAAACAGAGGCCTTCATCCATGGAGGCTATGCTGTACCTTGCAAGAATTCTCCGCGAAAAAGGCGATTTAACCGGAGCGGCGAATACAACAGAATCTCTGTTAGCTGACAATCCACAGGATATTCGCGCCCTGCGGCTTGCGGCAGAAATTGCAAGCGAGGCAGGGAAGTACGACGAGGCCTTAATTTTTCTTGACAGAGCGGCTGAGTTTTCCGCTGAAAGCGCAATGGTTTTGCTTGACAGGGCAAGACTACGCTGGGTAGCAGGAAGGGGCATAGAAGCTCTTGAAGATTTGAACCGCGCAAGGGCAATGCTTCCGTGGAATACTCCTCTTTTACGCTCAATATCAAATTTGGAAAACATCATTTTAAATCTGCAAATGGAGGTACAATAAAATGCGTAAATTATTTTTATTTTTAATTTATTTTTATATTTTTACTGCATCAGCGTTATATGCAAATGACAATCAACAGTCTCTTACTTTCAGTCAGGCGGCGGAGCTTGCTGTTGCAGCTTCTGCGGATCTTAAACATGCGCAGGCTTCGCAGAATCTGATGGAAAGAGCTTGGAGATGGGGGCTTCGCGCGTATTTTCCGCGTATAAGCATTACTGTTTCAGAAAATGATCGCCTGCAGCATATCGGCGCCGATTCTTTTATTAAAAATTATGGCGTAAGCCTTGATCAATTAATTTTTGACGGCGGAAGAACTTCCATGTCCAGAAATCTTGAGCGAATGGAACTTGATCTTTCTTCCGCCAGACTGGATCGGACTGCTTCAGATATAGCAGAGGCTGCAATTGCCGCATATCGCAATGTATTGGCATCACGGGCAATTCTGGAAATAAAAAGGAGAGCTCTTGTTGTGTTGGAAGAACAGCGCAGAATTTTGAATGAAGAAGTACAACTTGGGCTTGCGCTGCCAATTGATCTTGCATATGCAGACATCAATCTTATTGATTCAAGTCTTGATATTTATTCGCTTGAACTTGATTTAGCAGAAATGGAAAGGCAGTTTGCTGAACTTCTTGGACTTGACAACCTGCCGGTGTTAACCGAAATCGTTGATGTTAACCGTGCAGTTTTGCTTCCTGCTCCTTATGCGGCGGCAGCTCTTGCAAGAGAGCAAAATCCAGATCTAATAGAAGCCCGTTACTCGATAACCAAAAGACAGGCGGAACTGCATTATGTTTCCTATTCGTGGATTCCAACGTTGCGGCTTACAGGTAATTTTGGGCTTAGCGGTCAGAATTATCCGCTAACGCGCTTTAATTGGTCTGTAGGGATTAATATTGAATTTTCAAGCCCGTGGTTTCAAAACCGAATGGGTGCGCAATTTGGCAGGGAGCCGCCGTACGACACAACTGCAATGGCTCAAAACAGCTTTACTCCACTGCCTGATCCTGCTTCAAGTTACGGAAGAAATCAAGCAGCTCTTGCGCTTGCTCTTGAACAGGAAAAATACAATATCGCTCTGGAAAAAATAGGAAGAACGGCGGCGGTATTTGTGGAAAAATGCGCTCTTGCAGAACAGAAGCGGATTCTTTCTCTTCAAGCTGCGGTTTTTGGTGAAGAACGCTGCCGAATCGAAGAAGTAAGGCTCGGCCTTGGACAAATTACAAGGCTGAGATTGATGGAAGTACTAATCGAGCAAACGCAAAAGGAGATTACTGTAATACAGGCAGCCACAGCTCTTCTGGAAGCAGAACGTGAACTTGAACGGTTTCTCGATCTTGCGCCCGGAGAACTTGCTGTATTTGCACAACTCCATCTAAGGAGAGATCCGTGAAATTAATTAAATTTTTATTAATTGTGTTAATGGTAGTTTTTTGCTTCTCCTGTAAAAGTCAGGACACAAATTACGGCAGCGAAGCAAAAACAGTAAGAGGATCGGTTGTTGTTGAACGGGAGCAGCCTGATGAAGCAGGCGGCTTTGGAAGTTTGTCGTTTCTGACCAAGGTGGATATAACGTCTCCGCAGGAAGCAGTAATTTCCAGGCTTAATTTTCGTGAAGGCGATTATGTCCGGCAGGGGCAAATTGTAATACTTCTCGAAAACCCGCAAATTAATCTTGCTGTTGAAAGAGCACATAACAATTATTCTCAGACTTTAGCTGCCAGAAATTTGGCTGAATCAAGGTTGCTTGAAGGAATGTTTCAGGCTGAAGCTCAACTGCTTTTGCTGGAAAAAGCCGAAGTTGAACTTGCTCTTGCAATAAGAAGATGGGATGAAGAAAAACGCAAACACGAAAATCAGGAAGCTCTTTTTTATGCCGGAGGTATTCACACCGAAGCAATTCTTGTAAGCCGCTTCAACCTTGATACAGGATGGGCGCAAATTCAATTAATGGAAAGAGAGATCGAAATCCGGTGGATTGGAAGCCGCGATCAGGATCTTGTCAAAGCAGGAATTTCTGTACCTTCAGATGCGGCGGAAAAGCAAACTGCGCTTGTTCACCTTATGACAGCAAGTTTAAGGGCGGAATTGGAAGCAGCCCAGGCAAGACTGGAAGCGGCAGAGAAGGAATTGGCTTCAGCTAACATTGCTTTATCAGAATTGACAATTCGAAGCCCTGTCGCCGGCATTGTCGGCGCGCGCTATCTCGAAGAAGGCGAGCGCGTTCAACCTCAGGATAAAATTTTGAGCCTTATTGATACAACATCGTTATACGCTATTTTTCCTGTACGTGAAAAAGATGCAATACGCATCGAAAGAGGTATGCCTGCATCTGTATTAATTGACGGAACAGGCGAAATAAAAAGTGGTATTGTCGATCTTGTTTACCCGCAGGCAGACAGTCAAAGTTTAAGTTTTTTAGTTCGTGTGCTGCTGCAGATGAACGCAGACGATGCCGCAAGGCTTAGGCCTGGAATGTTTGCACGCATTACAGTGGAGCTTGGTTCTCCTGGCAGAGCGGTCTTTGTTCCTGAATCGGCGATTTTTAATCAGAAAAACAATGATGGCAGCGTTTTTGTAATCAATGGCAGTACTTTAACGGAGAGAAAAATCTCACTTGGTTATTCTTACGGCGAGGAACGGGAAATTTTGTCTGGATTGAATACAGGTGAACTTGTTGTACTGCGACCGGAACCGGATTTACGGGAGGGAACAAATGTTTTGCTTGCGGATTAAATTTGCGCTTGTTCTGTTATGCGCCATACATATGATCTCATGCGGTTTTATGGATATTAGTCAGGTAGGATTAAAAATAGAGCCAAACAAAACAGATTCGCTTTTGCCGGAGCTATATAGTCCTGTAATTCTTCAGTTTGATACCGCGATGGTAAAAAATGATGCAGAAGGAATTTTACAGATCAGCTCTGATTACGGCGTTATGAACGGAGACAAATTCTGGAAAGACAATGATCTTTATTTTGTACCTTTATCCGGATGGACTGCCGGCGTCCGCTACACGTTAAGCCTGTTAGGAACAATTCGTGCGGTTGATGGCAGAGATCTTCGCCTGGAACATTTTGTGTCATTTTATGCAGTGAATAAAAATATTCCTCCTGCGCTTCAATGGCATTATCCACCCGAAGGCGCGTCTACCGGTACAAACAATGTTATTTTAGAATTTCATTTTTCACGTTCCATGGACAGGTACACGGTTGAATCAGCGCTTGTCCTTGAAGGGATTAGTAATAAAACTTTTGAATGGTTGGAAGATGACCAGATTCTTAAGGTTATTCCGGAAAAATCACTTTCTCCGTGGACTTCATACCGCTGGAATTTAAGGGATTCAGCAAAAAGCATTGACGGTGTTCCCCTGCCAAAATCGTACTCAGGTTTTTTTACAACCGATTTAGATCAAACTTTACCTATTGTTACTGATGTACACCCGGTTCAATTTGAAAGCGGCTGCTGGTATCCAACAGGGGCGGATATTACAACAGGGCTAAGACATGGTCAGGGAATTGCGGTTTGTTTTAATAAACCAATGGGAGAAAATGTACTCCGCTCTCTTAGATTTGAACCTTCTCTTTCGGGAAGAACAGAAATGCTGTCAGAAAATTCTATTGTTTACATTTTTACACGCGATCCTGAGCCGGAAACAATTTATACATTAATTGTTTCCGGCGATACAAGAGACACCGAAGGGTTAAAAATTGGTTCTGATTACAGAACCAATTTTACTCCTGATATTCCATTGTTAAATGTAGTATCATTTTCTGTATATGACAGTTCTGTATTGGGAAATTCTTCAGATGATCCAATTACTGTATTAAATAATTTTTCAGCGGTAAATGAGTTTCCTGTTTTTGTTAATCCCGCAACAGGCGAAATATTTTTCTCAATTTATTTTTCTCTTCCTTTTGGTGTTGAAGACAAACTGAATAATGCACAAAAAATTATGCTCGTTCCGTTTTTTCCAAGAACACTTTCTCCTGTCGCGCTGCAGAAAGTCTACTGGATTTCGGACGATCGTCTTTTTATGCGCTGGGAGGGGTTGAATGCAGGAGATGACGAAGGCGCTCATTATTACAAACTGATAATTCCGGGCGGCAGGGGCGGAATCACTTCAGGAGCAGGGTTTTACATGAAGGAAGATTTAATAATTTACCTGGAGGCAGTTCAATGAAAAATAAATTAAGCGTTTTACTTTTAGTAATTGGTATATTTTATTTTAATTCCTGCGATTTGCTAAGATTTATTCCATTTGAAGTAATTTCCTGGATGCCCGGAGATGGGTATCATTCTTCACCGGAAAATATAACTGTATCGCTAATTTTCTCAATCCTTCCTGATAAAGAAAGTATAGAACGAAATTTTTCACTAACTGCAGATGGAAGCCGTGTTAGAGGAACTTATCATTGGAAAGGAAGAAATCTGATTTTTTCTCCTTTAGCTCCGCTGGAAATAAATACAGATTACACAATTACTGTTTCGGCTGATGCACATGATATTTTCGGGCTTTCTTTAGACGGGACTTTTAGCCGTAATTTCACAACAAGAACCGGAACTGAACGCCCCGTACTTATTTCATGTTATCCGTCAATGTATGAGGAGGTAGTTGACTCAAGGGCCGAAGTAAAACTTGTTTTCTCCAATTCTGTGCCTATTAGTACATTATATGAAAATATTTCGTTTAACCCTTCAATGACAGGTTTTTGGCAACTGGAAGATGATGGAAAAACAGCGATTTTTACACCAGCGGAGCCGTGGACACAAAACAGCCGTTACGAATTACGCATATCTGCTTCGTTTACAAATAACAATAGAATAAACATGGGGAGTGAATTTTCAAGTGTTTTCACAATTGGAACAGCTCGTGAACCCCCGCAGCTTTTACATTTATATCGTATAACAAAGAACGGCGAAATTTTTGAGTTAAATCAGGACGGCGGTTTTGCAAGTGCAGCAGAGTCACCGGTTGAAAACAGCGGCGTGGAAAAAGACGACAAATTCTTACTGGTTTTTTCAAAACCTGTAGACAGTATATCTGTAAGGAATTATGCCGGTATTGAAAATGGACAGAATATTGTTATGGAAAATTCCGCAGGCTATAACACTGAATTTATTTTTAAGTTTGAAAATACTCCTGTATATGAAAGCAGATTTACCTTAAGGATAAGACCCGGAATTAAAGACATCTTTGGAAATGAAAGTAAGGAAGAATACATTTATAGGATTTTTGCCAATGGAAAATTATCAAAACCGCCAAAACTCGAAGGCATTAGAATACCAATGGCTCCTCTTAGTGAAACAGATCAGGAAATTTTGTGGTTTGAAACCAACTCATTATTTAAAAGCATTCCCATTACAGAAGAAAATTATCCATCCGGCGAAAGTGTTAAAACATGGATTGAGTTGTATTTTTCCGCTTCAGAGGGCGCTTCTATTGATTTATTTTCTTTGATGGAATTTTTTAGAATCGAAACAAGCAATAATGTAATTAATTTTTCTTTACGTCAGATAAAAACTTCCAACTACACAGTGCCTGAGCCATATCCCCACGAAGCAAATTATCATCGATTTGAACTTGTAGGTTATCTTACCAACACAACAAATTACGGAATAATTAATTTCCAAATTGCTTCCGGGCTGCAGGACAGTTTTGGAAATAAAAACGAAAGCTTACAAAGAATATCGGTAATTAAGTAGGATTGTTATGAATAGATTAATAAATATATTAGTACGCCGGCCTGTAACTGTAATTATGATTCTTACGGCAATAATAATAGCTGCAATTTTTTCACTTTTTACGCTGCCTGTTAACAGATTACCGGAGCTTTCTGTTTCAAGGGTTACGGTAGAAACTGTATATCCCGGTATGACAGCTAACGAAATACGGAGTATGGTAACAATTCCGCTTGAAGACTGCCTTTCACCAATTAAAGGTCTTGAAAGAATGAGAAGTATCTCCCGCGATAACAGGTCGCTTATCAGCCTGGATTTTCGCTGGGGAACTGATCCAATGGCAGTTTCAGTGCTTGTTCGTGAAGCTGTTGACGCAGTGTACCCGAGCCTTCCCGAAGGTGTACACAAACCTACAGTAACATCCGGCGACGGCGCAAGCGAAACACACGCAATTATCGCAATTAGTTCACCTAACGGCAATGCAGAGTTTGCACGAAAATTTGCTGAATACGAAATGAAATCCCGCCTTAGAAGAATTGACGGAGTAGGCTCTGTCGTGCTTGTCGGCGGAGAGACAAGTGAAGAAAAGCTTTACCTTGATGTGCACCGCCTCGCCGCCCTTGGACTTTCGCCTTCGGATTTTGCAGCAATTCTTGCACAGGAAACTGCGGATATTCCCGCAGGTAATGCACGCGAAGGAAATATGGAACTTGTTGTAGTCGGTTCCGGTAAACCAAGTTCAACCGCTTCGCTTTCACAAATAATTCTGCCTATTTCAGGCGGTACTTTAAAAGTTGAAGATGCAGGTATTTTAACATCATCTGCTGTACGGCGGGAAAGTATATTTGTATACAATGGAATAGAAGCAACAGCTCTGGAAATTTACCGCAGACCTGATGCTGATCCTCTGCGTCTTTCAAAAGATATACAAAAAACACTTGATGAAGCAATAGATCTTTTTTCGCGTGATGTGCAAATTGAGCTTGTTGTTGATTCTACTCCTTCGTTAATAAGCGGCATCACAAGCCTGTTAATTTCAGCAGCTCTTGGCGCAGGAGCTGTTACGGGAGTTCTTATAATTTTTATCCGCCGCTTAAAGTACAGCCTGCTTGCGTCAATTTCAATTCCCGTTTCGGCAGCAGTGGGAATTTGCATTCTTTCATTAACAGGAAAATCGCTAAACAGCATGAGTCTTGGCGGACTTGCAATGGGCATCGGCCTTGTCTCCGATATCAGTGTGATTGTTATTGATCTTCTGCACCGAGCTTTTGGTGAAAGGGAAACAGTACCCGAACCGGAAGAAATTGGAAACAAGGCAGCTTCCATCGCGGGATCAAGCATTGCCTCTACATTAACAACAGCTCTTGTCTTTGCTCCAATCATCATGCTGCCAGGACCATTGGGCAGTCTTTTTGGTGATATCGCCATTGCTCTGGTTTCGTCTGTAACTGCAGGGTGGTTTTACGCGCAATTTTGTCTTCCTTCTCTTTATAGACTGTTTTTTAATTCTTCAAAGGCAGTTAACAGAGAATTTAAAATAAAAAATATTTTAGTTTCCAGAAACGGCAGCCTTGTTATGAGATATAAATTTTTACTTTCTGCCTTTCTCCGCCATCCGGTAAAGCTTTTTTTTGTTGTTGTATTGTTGGTTTTTTTTGGTTTCCTGACAATTTTTACACAACCAATAGTTTTCCTTAATCCGGATGAAGCGGAAGAAATATGGGTTTCTATTGTTTACAAACCAGGAACCCTTTTAGAAAGTATTCTTATTGAATCATATAAAACCTCTTACATTCTTGCAGGGCTGCCGTTTGTGAAAACTGCCTACGGAAGAGCAGGCGCAGAAGAAGAAGATGTTTTTCACAGGGCGGACATTGATTACAAAAAAGAAGAACTCATCCTGCGCTGTGTTCTGGAAAAAGGAATAAAACCCGAAAAAGCGTTAGCCGAAATATCTGCCGTTCTGGAAAAAACAATACATGAATCATTTTCTGTATATTTTCCAAAAGACAGGATCGAAAACATGTTAGGACTTGCTTCATCAAATACTTATGTGATCAAGGCAAAAGACAGAGAGGAACTTTTTGAACGAAGACTTTTTGCGGAAGGTGTCATTAAAACTGCAGCAATTGCAGTAAATTTCAGACCTCTTGGATTAAGACCGGAGCTTCGGCTTTATCCAAACAGGGAAGCTGCAGCATATCTTTCAGTTTCAGCGGCGCAAATAGCAGAAACACTTTATATCCTTAACGAAGGCGTTGTTGCAACAAGGCTTGAAACTGAAGGCAGACCTCTTGATGTGCGCATAACAGGACAGGATAAACGCTCTGTTATGATTGATCCTGTTTTACAACTTGAACAAATTCCCATAAGAACCGCGCAGGGCAGAACTGTGTATCTTGGTTCACTTGGCAGAATTGAGCGAATGGAAGCAGAAGCATCTCTTGCACGGCTTGATCGCTCTGATGCCATTTATGTTGACATTCCTTCGGCAGAAAAAATCCCGGCTGTAGTTAACGAAATGACTGCAAAGTACTCATGGTTCACAAGTGTAGATGAATCTGTATTTAACCGTTATAGAAATTCGATCATTATCTACGTTTTATTGGTATTGATTCTTCTTTACATGACAATGGGCGCTCAGTTTGAATCGTTTTTGCTTCCTTTAATTCTAATGACAAGTATTCCTTTTTCTCTTGCAGGCGCAGGTCCTGCATTATTAATTACAGGGTCAAAAATTGACTGCGGCGCTGTGCTTGGGCTCACAGCTCTTTTTGGTCTTGTAGTAAACAACAGTCTTATTCTTTACGAAATCAGCGACCAGAAAATTCGTGCAGGGTTGTCTCCTGCGGCTGCAGTTTACAATGGAGCCTGCGAACGTCTTCAGGCAATTTTAATAACAACTGCAACAACAATTCTTGCACTCACGCCATTGATTTTAAGCCCGCTGGGAAACTCTCAGAAATCTATGGCGGCTGCAATGATGGGAGGTCTTATTGCGTCAACATCGCTTAGTTTGTTTGCAATTCCTCCGGTTCTTATATTGTTTTTCAAATTTAGATATCGCAGAGAGGCAGAATTATGTTAATTTCTTCATCATGGCTAAAAAGAAAAAAAGCCAGTATTTGTATACTTGCTGCAATCTGCGCATCTGCGTTATTCGTCATTATAAACACAAATGAAAAAACAAAATCTTATTCAGGAGGATCTTATGTAGTAAGGATTAAACATTATGGCATTGATGCCGCAGAAATGGAAAAAACCGTAACAATTCCGCTGGAAGACGCACTTTTTTCAATCCCAGGTGTAATGGGCGTACAAAGTTCAAGTGAAAACAGTCATTCAAGCGTATTTGTTCGTTTTAAATCCGGGACATATGGCTGCTACGAAGCGGTTCGCGATGCAGCGCAGAGAGTATACGAAACACTGCCGTCATCAGCGCAAAGACCGGAAATCCTAAGTTCAAACAATTCCAGAAGTCCTGTGTGGTCTGCATCAGTAATGACAGATAACTCTGATGATGAATTAATATCACAGATGCTGGAAAAAATTGTTAAACCAAGATTGGAAAGCCTGGAGGGTACGGGAGAGGTTCTTGTTTCAGGAACGGGAATAAAAGAAATATATATAACATTGGATCAGGAAAAACTTGCATCTCTTGGCCTTGAGCCAATAACAACTGCATTGGTACTTGCAAATAATGATTCAATTTATTCAGGTGGAACAATTATCCGGGATGATAATGAAATAACCATCACGGTAGACGGCCGTTATGATTTCTTTTCACTTGGTGATGCTCTTATTCCATTTGGAGAAGGGAAATATGTATCTCTTTCGGATATTGCTGCAATTACAGAACAGGAACGCGAGCCGGATATTCTCTCGCGTTTAAATGGCAGAAAAACTGCAAGTATCGCCATTATGGGACGCGACAGCACAGATTTAAGAAAACTTTCTTCTGATATAAAGAAAGAGCTGGAGGCTTTAGCGCTGCCATTGGAATTCATAGTGTTATCCGATCTTGGTGCAGAAGAAGCTTCCGCATTTCATTCAGTATTAACTGCAGCATTGTCAGGTGCAATCATGGTTGCAGTAATATGTTTCTTGTTGAATAGAAAAAACAATTTCTATATTACGGGTTTTTTCTGTGCTCTTGCGATTCCGCTGACTTGTTTATTATCAATTGCTGTACTATCAATTGCTGGATTTTCTTTAGACAGGGTACTGCTTGCAGGGATCGCTGCCGGAGTAGGGGTTGCGATTGACGCTGTTATCCTCTGTTCGGAAAAATTAAGAAAATGTTCCAACTACGACTCGGCAGCAACTGCTTTAACTTCGTTGGCAGGACCGTTAACAGCAGGCGCTGCAACAACTGTTGCCGCCCTTCTTCCACTTACAGCTATTAATGACATTAATGTAAAAATTATTGCAAGTGCAATCATGGTTATTACACTTACTGCTTTAGTTTTAAGTTTATCTTTTTTACCGCCGCTGCTGCTTTGGAACATCAGCTCTCAAAAAAAACAAAGTACCATTATCAAGCCGCATATTTTCATGAAGTTACAGCTGCGTTTGTCGTACCATCTATGCAGATTTCTTGCAGCTACTGTCAAATTTTGCACTCGTTATTCGATTTTGGTTCTTTCAACCGGCCTTGTTATTACAATTTCTGCGATTTTAATGTTATTTGCAAAAGGCGTAGACACATCAAGTTACACTTCGGAAGATTCTGTTTACGGGCAAGTTGAATTTGACGGAGGTCTTTTGGCGGAAGAAATAGATCGCCTTCTTGCTTCCTACAGTGAACAACTTGTAAGCCATACAGGAATTATCAATGTGGAAACTGGAGCGCGAACGGGTTCAGGTTCCCTGTTAATTTCATTCGATCCCAAACAAACACAAGCGCATCTTGTAAGAGATTTGGCAAAACAGATTTATATTCCCGGCGGTTTTATTTTCTTTCATGAAAATTCAATAAACGATCGTTACTGGGAAATTTTCGTCTATGGTGATGAAGATAAAAAATGCAGAGAACTTGCGGAAATGCTGGCTTTTCTTTGCGCAAATCATCCATTGATAAATGAAAGAGTGCTTAATTTTAAACAAGGAAGTAAAAAAATGGTTTTAATTCCTGACAGGGATATTTTTGCAGAAACAAATTTAATGTTTTCTGCCGCTGCTAACAGAATCCGCATGGGGGTATACGGACCTGTAGCATATAAAAGAATAACCCAAAACGGAGAAACAGATGTAAGAATTAGAACGGGCAGTAATAA
>JGI24701J34945_10000952_pt1 | contig 14990 bp, 18 predicted proteins | sample TergutTh196P3_FD_34945 | JGI IMG/M metagenome (IMG submission 34945)
ATACTCCCCGGCGTCCATATTGGCGACGGCGCGATTATTGGCGCAAGCAGCGTAGTCGGAAGTAATGTCGATCCTTACACAATCGTTGTTGGTAATCCTGCCAAGGCTGTCCGAAAACGATTTGATGATGAACTGATTGCACTCATGCAAGAATTCAAGTGGTGGGACAAAGGAATAGACGAGATTCAAGATTTAATCCCATTGCTGCATGATAACGACTTGGAACATGTTAAGCGAGAAATAGAAAGGCGGCTGGAAAAATGAACAATCTATCAATCCGTCTTGTAGCCGAAAATAAAAAAGCGTTTCTGCCGCTCTTGCTTCTTGGCGATGAGTTGGAAAGCGACATCGAAAAGTATCTTGAGCGCGGTGACTTATTCGCCCTGTATGACAGCGACTTGAAAAGCGTGTGCGTTATCACCGACGAGGGCGGCGGCGTTTTGGAAATTCAAAATCTTGCAACCGATACCCGATATCAACGTCAAGGGTACGCATCGCAGCTGGTTGACCATGTTGCGAATCACTACGCAGGACGGTACGAAAGAATTATTCTCGGCACGGGCGAAGTGCCAGGAGTGCTGTCCTTTTATGAAAAATGCGGGTTTTCCAAAACCCACAGCATTGCTGATTATTTTACCAAGCATTTTGACTATCCAATTATCGAGGACGGTATAGTGTTAAAAGATAAAGTGTATCTTGAACGTAGGTTGTAAAATGAACAAAAGAACCGTCCCCATGTTCACATGTTCATATTAAATTTTGACATCAATAGTCTTTGCATGTCGGACTATCTTTAATTTGAGAAACATTGATTAGAACACATTAAATGCAGATAATAGAATGGAGTAGCGAATGATTAGGTATGTTATTTTTGATGTGATGGGTGTGGTGTTTACAGTTGGCGATGATGTTGAGGGTTTGTTGATACCATATATTCACTCGATTAAGCCCGATATTAATCCCAAAGATATAAAGGACATATATTTGAACGCNAGCCTCGGTAAAATCTCNTCCCATGAACTATGGGAGCAACTTGGTTTTGCTTCTGTAGATATTCCTGATATTGAGCGGAATTATCTTGAAAATGCTTTCACGTTGGACGTTGATTTTTTGCCTTGTGTGAATATCTTAAAGCCGTGTTATCATATTGCATTGCTGTCAAATGACATTTCGGAATGGAGCAGATTTCTCAGAGAGTATCATGGAATTGAGCCACTGATTGACGCAGCATTTATCAGCGGCGACCTTGGTTATCGAAAGCCTGACCCTGAAATATATCGTATCGCATTGGATAGACTTGATGCAAAACCAAATGAGTGTATATTCATTGACGATTATCCCAGCAGGGTTGACACAGCCAGCGAATTGGGGATAATTTCGATTTTATTTGACCGTGAGGGGCATGATTACAGTGGACTGCGTATTAAATCCTTCAAACAGCTTGAGCAGTTGCTGCAGTAGTTGATATAAATGCGTTTATGATAAAAGGACAAACACCCGCAGGGAATGAAAGTTCATTCTTCTGCGGGTGGGCTTGATAGTATGTGCGGTTATTGAACTGTCACATACACTAGTGTTTGGTTTACCAGCTGATAAGCTATCTCCCCGAATGTAACAGGTCCGGTAAAGGCATCAAGGATTTTTCCCTCAAGCTCCCCATACATGAAGTTTAAAATGCAGTTACAGGAGAATACGGCATTTGCATCGCTGATTCCCTCGAGGTGCTTATGAAAAGCAAGGCTGTAGTCAGGCAGATTTTTTGCAAGTTTGTACTGAATGCTTTCAAATACGGGTGCATAAAAACTTACTATACCATTTTCTATTGCTCTGAAAGAGATATTCACCCCAGCTCCCGCATAGTCTGCTACAAGCGGCAGCTTGGTGTCTATGTTGTTTTCTGCGATATAATCAGCAAATACTGTTTCTATGCCGTCAATAAAGCAGTTTTTTGTCGTAAACCCACTTTCTGGGAATGTTATGACCGGCGAGCTTTTATCACTTTCAAAGATATTTACTATATTGATGGCAATTGTTTTATCATCTGGCACATCAATATGCAGCACTACTGCTTTATCGGAAAAAACCTCACCAGTAATGCCGTTTACTGCAGTCGGTGTTTGACTTGAGCTGCCAAGGTTAATACCGGATATCCATCCTACAATATCCTTTAGAAACATATCTTGAAACGCTGCCGCATTTTCAGCGTATTCCCTATGTACCGCACTGTCAAATGGTATGATTACTATTGAAAAACCGTGGTCAAAAGAATCGGCAGCTACGTTTTTCACATCAGACACATCATAAGATTTGACTGCAAAGCTGTCATAAGGAAACTCGGTCACGAAGAGTAAATCACCTGATACTATGCCGCCGTCCTTTGTCATGAAATACTCGGTGGAACCTCCGACCCAATTGCCTTTTGGCAGTTTGCGCAGCAATTCTTCCGTTCCGGCTATATGAAGCAATCCTCCACTTTCGATGTGTTTTGATGCTTCGTCAAAATTCATTAACATGAGTTGCTCTCCCCGTTACATTTTAATAATGATTGCGAAATCGGCTTCCATAATCGTTCCGAATTTATTAAGAAACATATTGATTTCATTCATGCTTTTTTCAACCGTGGTTTGCGATGAGTCTTTGATGTAAACGGTTCTCAAACGAGTGACCATCATAGAGAAGCCAAGCTGAGAAAACGACTGGTGTCCTTTCAGCAGCTTCTCTGTTTGCTGAAGCGTTAGTTTCATAGCATTTACCCCCTATATATTTCTTTTTTCGACAATTTGCAACTTCTTCTTTAACAATTCTGTGGTTTTTACCAGAAGAAACCGTTGACGCAATGTGGGCGAGCGGATAATATCTAGTCATTCAAAACATCAAGGGCAAGGTCGTATGATATTAAATGGTTTTTTAACATTAGCGAGTAATCACCAAAATAAAAAGCAGCGGCGTAGTTTTAGCTATGCCGCCGCTTTTTAATAAATTGAAAATTTTATGTAAAATCATCGATATGTATATTGTATAACTCTGCCATCGTACCCCAAACGCCACCGAGTACACCTATTGAGCTGCCTATTATGCCACCGACTATACCACTAAAACGAGGATCAAACCACATTTTAATTTCTCCTTTCAACGATTTATATTTGTATATATTTACAAGACTATTTAAAATATTGACTACCTATTTACTTGTTTTCTTCGTCATTATCACATAAAATAATGGAGAGAGCAAGTAAATGATGGCGACAACTTTCTTCTACAACACAATTCACTACATTTTTGGAGGTTACACAAAATGAATCAGGCATATCCGTTTTTTATGTTTACAAATTGCATGGCAGAAGAAGCAATTACTCTGTATACTTCGATTTTTTCCAATACAAAAATCGAAAATCTCGAACGATGGACTGGAGATAACCCGATGGGACCTGCCGGGACGATCCAAAGCGTAATATTCACTATAAAAGGTGCAACTTTCAGATTCATGGATTCGACAGGACACGCACACAGTCTCACGCCGTCCACGTCAATTTTTGTCAATTGCGATGACGAGGCTGAATTACTTAAAGCGCACGAATCGCTTATGGATGGTGGCTTTGAGTTAATGGGGCTTGGCGAGTATCCGTTTGCAAAACTCTATTGTTGGGTGCAGGACAAATTTGGTTTGACTTGGCAGCTTTCGTTAACATAATGCAACAAGACGTGGTGAAACAAGGGTCGCAACTGCGAACAAAATGGTCCGTCTCAATGTTTACAAACTTCTAAATTTTTTTTTCGTGGTCTAAAATCCAATTTAGCAATTCCTCAAAAGATGCTTCGCCAGCTGCGACCTTTAATACTATTTCATATAAATTCTTTTGCGTGTATTCTAGCTCTATTCCGTTCATAGATAACAACGTAAGCATTGCGTGAGAACCGATTCGTTTATTACCATCAACAAAAGGGTGGTTCATTATCAACCCATACCCCAACCGAGCAGCTATCTGTTGAATTGTTGGTAGTAGGAGCTGACCTCCAAATGTTTGAAATGGAGCAGCGAGTGCGGATTCTAGCAAGCTCTCGTCACGGATGCCGTCACTACCACCGTGAATATTGATCAATTCTTTGTGCAGTAGTAAAATTTGTGCTTTGGTTAGCTTTTTCATTTAGCAAGAATCTCATAGGCTTCTTGGTTCTTCTCCATGATACGGCGAGATATGCTTAATACATCTTCATCAGGCATAACCTGCTCCTGCTCTACTTGAGAAAATTCAATCAACAAATAACGAGGCGCATTGTTTTTTAAAATAATCACTGAGCCGCTTTCATCAACCATACGCGCTATGCGGGAAAAGTTTTGATTCGCTTCGGTAATGGATACGATATTATTTGTATTAATCATCATATTGGATACCACCTCCACCAATATTATACACAATCAATAGGATAAAATCAACCTAAAATAATACGAGGATTTTGGAACTCTGAACACGTCCTCGTGTTCATGCGTGTTCATGGTAATTGAACCATTCCTACCAATCTGGATTCGGACTCTATGTAATAAAGCCGGTTGTTATCCATAGATATAGTTAACGGTATTACGTCATCTGAAGTCTTGTATGCTATCTCACCAGTAGCGCCAAATACCATCATGCGATAGGCGCTGCTGTCATCGCTGTCAAAAGCAACTGCTATGTAACCGTTGAGTAGCTGAATGCTCCGTACGTTTGCGGTGGCGTTGATGGGAGCAGGATCCCCGGAGCGATAGAGTGTATATCTGCTTGTGCCGGAAATCCCAGGTTCAGATGATTGAGTCATATAGTAGACTTTTCCATTTAAAACTTGAAAGTCTGACAAGTAATTTATAACTACATTCTCTCTGAGGTTATCGGTTAAGGGTGTCGCTACGCCGCCGTCTAATGGAACACTGTAGATGCGGATATCTGCTTCATCGAGATAATAAATCATATCATTTTCAATCAAAAAGCTTTTAACATTAGCATCAATGACCCTGGTCGTGCTGTTGGTCGAAATGTTGACTCGATATATACCCATTTTGCTATTTATGGAAGCCATCGGGTTGCTGTCTGATGCAATACTGTATGCAAGGAGGTAAATATCACCATCAATCAAATACAAGCTGCGGCTTTCGCTACCTCCGGATGTATATTTGCTTGCGTTCCAATCACCACCATAGAGATAACCAACGTCACCCACATTGACGGGTTCGCCATCGCCCTGCCGGATAAACAGGTTATTGCCTGTCGGAGGGCTGTTTTGAAGCTCCACCATAACAGCAATGTCGCCAAAATATTCCCAATAGGGAGTAATTTCTACACTAGAACCATCATTATTAAAACGCACTGTACCTTCGATGTTTAATTCTCCCCCGATTCTTGGGAGATAGTTAAGGTGGACTTGATTGTTCCGTGTATAAAAATACACATTCATATGAGACCAGTACGTGCTTGGGAGTCGGAATACAACACTGCGTTCGTCTGGATATTCGATCTGACCTTGATTAATCTCGTTGTTGTCGCCTCTGATATAATATAAACCATCTTTCACGAAAAATTGAATACTTACAGGTGAATCGCCTTCTTGAGGTGATGGTATTGATATATTAAGTCTGGACACAGCTGGATTGGTGGAATTGATAACGAGACCATCAATGCTGTTAAATGAGTATGTCCAACTAAATTCGTCCACTGCAAATTTCCATGTCAGCGGGAAATAGATTATACCCCTAAACAACAGCATCGGGTATGCTTCATCCGCATTGTCAATCGGTGTTCCGTTCACATGCACAGGCGAATTGACAAGTGTTGCTGCATAAGATCGGTTGTTTGTGCTGCTTCCTCTGTAATCTCTGTATATGCCAGATATGCCTGTGTTGTTTATATCAAAGCCTGTTAAACTGTTCCAATTGGTTTGTAGTCCCAAATGTTGGCAGTCGTAATAAGTCATGGGGAAATAGGTGATGTCTTTGTAGACTAGGAGCGGAAACACCCTTTGAGACGAATCCACCTGTATACCGTTGAGAGTTACTTTAAACGTTGGCAAAGTAACTTGAACGCTCTGTGATGATGCTAAAGTGNTTCCAGGGACAAGGATGGTCAATAACATGGNGAAGACAAGCATTGCAATAAGCTTTTTCATTGATAGACTCTCCTTCGAAATATTGTGATTTGCTCAGTATTCGGCTAGTGAGTGTTAAATAAAAGATTTGGTCTCCATGTTTAGTCTCCCCTGTTCACTAACTTGCTTCTATGGATTATCTTGCTTTTTTCTTATTGATTTTAGGAACTCTGCGTACTCTGCGAGCTTTTCGATTTCGGTTTTTGTTAAATCTTCAAACTCGCTGCGATGGAAAGCAGATAAATTATGATCTACTTCTGTTTGGGGAGAATGTTCAGTTAAAGAGTCTGCGTTGCTCTCACTTGGTGAAGTACCATCATATTTTGAATTTGCTTCGCTGACAATGGAAACGACAATTTCGTTCTGTGACTCTGGGTCATCTTCATAGTTGGTTTCGATTTGTGTAGGTGGCAATTCGTTAAAATAGCCATCTACTATATAATCGATGGAAACATTGAAAAACATTGACAGCTTTTTTAATGAGTCGATGTCTGGCTCATATTTTCCCATTTCCCAATATGACAATGTGCTATCCGCTATCTGTAAATGCTGTGCCAACTCTTTTTGAGTCAGATCCAATTTTTTGCGCAATTCCCTTATTCGATTCATAGCTACTAATCCTCATTGGTGTATCTTCCAATTACTACGACTTCTGCTCTTTCTATATTATATCAGCATATAAAAAACTTTCAATAAACTTGAAAAAGAGTATTGACAATCCAAGAAACATCAAGTATAATCAAACTCGCAATTCCAAGAAACATGGATATTTTAGATGAAAGAGGGTGCAATATATGTTATTGGCAGAAGCTTTGCTGAAAAAAGCTGTCTTAAAAAAAGAGCTAGATGCGTTGGAGCAGCGCATGAGCGAAAGTGCACGTATCCCCCATGATGAAGAGCCAGTTGATGATTATACTTTGCTACTGATCATTTATCGAGAAAAAGAAAGCGAACTGTTTGATATGAACCTTAGGATATTAGCGACTAATAACATCACAGAAATCAGAGAGGGCGAGACTATTTCGCAAGCGATAATCAAGCGCGATGGATTAAAACGTGTTGTCTCTATGTATAGCAAGCTTCTCAATGCAGCCATCGGCAGCAATCGCGGTTATTACGGTTCCAGAGATGTGAAATATATCCGCGTTATAGATATGGACAAAGTACGTTCCGATATGGATAGTGCTGCCCAGCAGTACCGTGAACTAGATGTTAAACTTCAGCAATTAAACTGGAATACTGAGTTAATATGAAAAAGATGGTAGGAGTAAATAGGCGCGTCACAAAGACATTTACACTTAAAGTAAAATCGGTCACCAGACTGCTATTCTGGCCCTTAAAAATCAAGCTTAAAGACTGACATGCGTAAAATTAATACTTTAACTATAAATACCAGTGACGGATATATACTCCGAGGGTGGGTATGGGGACATCGCAAAAGGTAAATACACAAGTGGGCTCGATAAAGAAGGAGTTGTAGTACGAACTCGAGAGTATAGTAGAGTTGGAAACGACAAACTTTCCTTCAAAGTCATCTATAATGAATTTTTATCAAAAGAAAAAGATTGATGATCCCAGTGCAATAAAGAAGCACAGTTTGCTTAATAAAACTCTCGCTCATTATTAACAATATACTAATCACAGGAAACGGATGCACCTCATTACTGCATCCGTTTCTTGTGTTTGGGTCATTCCAAATGTTCAAAATGAACAAAAGAACCGTCCCTTTGTTCACTAGCTTAATTATCACCATACATTGTTTTTCTAAAACTTAGAATAGCAATAAAGTAAATAACAATGGTGTAAGCAAAAACAATACCTATATGAGGTAATATCGCAATTAAGTCTCCAGCGAGTACGGCTTTAATTGCTTTTATACTATGGTAAAATGGAAGAATATGGGTTACAGTTTGAAAACCGCCACCGATTAAATCAATAGGAATAAACATACCTGAAAGCCACCCTGTAACATTCGTGAGCAAAGCACCGCAAATACCACCGACTGCTTTTTCGTTCATAATACTACCGCATAAAAGACCTATCCCAATGAATAAGAACGAAGACAATACAGTCACAAAAACAGCAAGAAAAATGTTTACATTAATAGGCAAACCGAAAATACAAGCAGTGACTAAAGTAATGGTAGCTTGTACGACTACCATTATCAGCATTGGTATGGTATAACCAAGTAAAAAATCTATCGCAGACATAGGTGAGGTGAAGAGCCGAATTAAAAAAGATGATGACCTGTCTTTTGCTAATAGCATACCCGCAAATAACGCCATGAACACAGTACCGAACACCGCCATACCAGGTGCAATGTTGTTGATTTCAAACATAGGATTGTTCGCTTCAGGTGGTATATTTGCATTAATAACTGAAAGTAAAAACAACAAAACTAATGGAAAAGCTAATCCAAAGAATAGATTAATCGGGTCGCGTAATATTTCCTTAAGGTTTCGTTTTGAAAATATATAGATTTTCATAATACACCCCCCGCGAGAACGATAAATGCATCTTCAAGTTTGTTTGTACCTGTATACTCCATCAGTTCCGCAACCGTTCCGACTGCTGTTAATTTTCCGCTCGACATTACGCCAACACGGTCTGATAAGGCTTCGACTTCTTCTAAATAGTGTGTCGTTAGAATCATCGTTACTTTTCCTTTTAGGGTTGTAATCGTATCCCATAATTCACGCCGAGCCAATACATCAAGACCAAGTGTTGGTTCATCAAGGTAAAGAATTTCAGGATTTGAAATCAGAGCCATTGCAATGCTCAACCTTCTTTGCATACCACCCGATAAGTGTTTCGCTTTTTTTTTCAATACGCTTTCCAACCCGAAAAGCATAGCCATTTTTTCTGCACTTTCTTTGGCAGTTTTATTATCNTGCCCATACAACCCTGCNATGAGTTCCATGTTTTCGTTTACCGANAAATTGCTTCCTACNGCTATTTCTTGCGGAGAGATATTTACTTTTNGCTTAACGGCTTGCGGTTTTTCATTCACGTTGTCACCGAGTATCGTTGCATTACCNCTTGTTGGTCTGATTAAACATGACAACATTTTTATAGTCGTGGTTTTCCCTGCACCATTGACTCCTAAGAGAGAAAATAATTCACCTTGTCCAATAGATAGATTGAGATTGTCAACCGCAATGTGTTCTCCGTATATCTTGCATAAATTCGATGTTGTTATTGCATTCAATCTTCTTCTCCCTTTGGCATTGCTCCGCCAAACACATTCTCCATTAGATTTGCAAATGTATTTTTTGGTGGAATTGCAATGCCTTGATTAATATCTCCCAAGACAATCAACGTATCACCAGGGTGTATATTAAAGATTTCACGAGCTTCTTTGGGTATAACAAATTGACCTTTTTCTCCCACTTTAACTGTCCAGGCGTATTTTCCTTCTGGATATTTTGTATTTGTCATAAAACAACCTCACTTGTACGAAAAATATGATTTGTATGATTAGTATATCTCATATGTAGTATTATGTCAAGAGATGCTGAAAAATTTTATTGACAAATTTAGATTAATTGTTACTAATCACGGGGATGCCAGAATCATTTTCATAGCTATTCATTGTATACATAGTACGCACTAACAGTGTCATCCTGAGCGATAGCAAAGGATCTTACTCCACCCGCATCCTCTCAACCAAGCTAAGCAGATTTAGTTTAGCATGACATACAAGCGGTACGGTGGCGCAAATGATTAACAGCGGGATAGCGCACATGACCGATGGCACTACTGTAAAGCTCATAAGCCAAGCCTCAAAGCGGAAGTGTACAGCCGCCGAAAGGATTTTCACAAAATAAACCAAAATACAAAAAGCAAAGGAGTATGTCTACAAAAAAGAAACTAGCGACTGGTTTCAGGCAAAACGCAGTTATACTAGTGAAGTAACTGCTGAAACCCCTCAGATTGGAGGCTTTGCTATTAGGGACAACTAAGCTTGTCACAGCACATATTAGTGCTTACTGAATTATGGTGAATGATGTGCTCATAATATACGCAAAAACATGGATTTCCCATACAGAGCATGGTATAATCAGAGAACGAATCAAGCTAACGCCAAATCAGACGCGTAAACACCGACGCTGCAGCAATCAACGGTTGCGATATTCTGCATTATGAATAATCTTGGAGGTGCGAAGCCGTGAAAAAACAGATACTTGTCGGAGTCGAGTCTTTTGAAAGAATAAGGGAAGACGACTACTTCTATATCGATAAAACCCTTTTCATTAAAGAAATGATGGAAAAAAGAGGCGTGGTCACCCTGATTACAAGACCCAGACGCTTCGGCAAAACCTTAAATATGAGTATGCTCAAAAGCTTTTTCGACATAAGGCGCGACAGCAAAGACTTGTTCGAAGGTCTTGCTATTGCGGAGCATCAAGATATCTGCGATAAGCACATGAACAAATACCCTGTAATTTATCTCTCAATGAAAAATGTCGAAGAAGATACATTTGAGAAGTCTTTGAACAGAGTGAAAAGCCTAGTCTCGGACCTTTTTCAGCAAAACCTATACCTTTATGAAAGCGGCATTCTTAATGAGCGACAAATGAAAGATTTTTACGCATTTTATGACAAAGCCGCGACAGAGGAAGATATGAAAACTGCATTGCTTTTCATGACATCATGCCTTTATACATATCACCAAAAACGAGTGATAGTCCTCATGGACGAATACGACTCACCCATAGACAGTGCTGAGAGAAAAGGTTATTATCCAAAGATGATAGACTTCATGCGGGGCTTTCTTGGAAGCGTCTTCAAAACCAACGACTACCTCGAGTTTGGTGTACTGACAGGTGTTCAAAGGGTATCCAAGGAAGGGCTGTTCAGTAGTTTCAATAACCCCGTGATTTGCGGTGTTCTGGACGAGGATTTTGCGGCTTGTTTCGGTTTTACGGAAGATGAGGTGAAGCAAATCTGCGAAATGTACGAAATAGGCGGCAAGTACAACGAGATAAAAAGCTGGTACGACGGATACCGATTCGGCGGGCAGGATATGTACAACCCATGGAGTATCTCACAATATCTGAGGCGGCAGGTTATTGAGAACTACTGGGTGAACACAGGATCATTGCAGATTCTAAAGGATGTGTTCCACCAAGGGGACGATAAACTGCGCGACGACATAGCGGGTCTGCTCACCGGCTCCCCCATTGAGATGTCCTTGGCAGACCATATCACATACCCGATTAAATACGCAAGCACAAACACATTTTGGACGCTGCTGCTCCATGCGGGTTACCTGAAGCCTTGCAATGGGGCTAAGGGCGGTGTGTTCAAAGCAGAGCTAGTGAACATGGAAGTGAGCGACACCTTCACTTACCTCGCCAAAGAATGGCTCGAGGAAGAGCGCGAAGCTGTCTATGAGTCGATACAGGAGTTCGTGCGCTGCCTACTCAGCGGCGACGGGGAGAGCGTCTCAAGAATACTGAACGATGACATTCTAAGCAACCCAAGCAGCTTTGACCTCATAAGTGAAAACAGCTACCATCTGTTCATTTACGGGATGCTCTTGGCGAGTTCCGGCAGATACACTGTATATTCAAACCAAGAAAGGGGCAAAGGCCGCGCCGACTGCCTGATTAAACCCATAAACAAAAACGCCGCCGCCATAGTTGTGGAGTATAAACACCTGAGAAACGAATCCGACAACCTGAAGGAGGAAGCCGATAAGGCTCTGGAGCAGATAGAAGAAAAGGCATACATCCACAACCTGAAAACCGAGGGCTATTCACGGGTACACAAATACGGCATAGCCTTCCATAAAAAAACCTGCGAAGTGGCGGTGGGTTAGGATATATTTGCCAGGTTTCAGCATTAGCTAAAATATTTGTTATCTCCTTCCTCCACCTATAGATGTGGGGGTTTTGCCGTAAGGCAAAAATGGGCATAGGTCCCCGCCACTCTAGGCGGAACTATACGCAGACACAACCTTTCTATAACCCAACAAGAAGCCCGCTTCGGCGGGCTTCTTGTTGGAGTGGCTGTGAACAAAAGAACCGTCCGAGACCACTGCAAAAGTTGAAAAAATGAATAAAATGCATATTGAATGTTATTGTCAAGTGAAAAACGGTCCACAAAATTAATAGAAAATGGGGCCACTCATATAGTGCAATACATAGCCTTGGAAACCACCCGAAAAGTATACACATAGTAAACTATGAGCATAGTTCATCAGATTTAAAAAGCACTAATGTATACCGTGGCAGGGCTAGTTGTCCCCAACAGCAACACCTCCAATCTGAGTACTCTCAGCTGTTTCTTCGCTAGAGTAACCGCGTTTTGTTTGAAGCCAGTCGCTTGTTTCCTTTATGCGGTAGCTCGCACCACTCATATCGAGTACGCAGGCGTGCCTGGCGACCCTGTCAGCAAGGGCGGAGGTCAGGCGCGGGTCTTTGAAAACATCGACCCATTCGCTGAATACGAGGTTTGTCGTGATTATCATGGAGCCGGCTTCGATGCGGTTGGAGATCAGGTTGAAGAGTATGTCGCAGCCCTCCTTGTCGAAGGAAACGTAGCCCAGCTCGTCTATGATTACCAGCTCGTATTTGAGGAATCTGCCTTTGAAAGCGGTCACCTCGTTGCGGCTCATAGCCTCTTTGAGCTCAATCACCAGGTTAGGAACATTGGTGAACAGCACGCGTTTGTCCGCAAGACAAGCCTCTATGCCGAGACTTATGGCCAAATGCGTTTTCCCCCTACCGGAGTTGCCCACCAGTATGACGTTCTGTCCGATGTCGATGAAATCGAGGCTGGACAAGTCCTCTATCTCGCGTCTGACATCGGCGTCGTATTCCTGAAGGTCGAAGTCTACAAGGTATTTTTTGTATGGGAACCGCGCTTCCTTGAGTCGTCGCTGCACCCTGTTCTCCTTGCGCTGCTCGAGTTCTTTCTCAAATGCACCAAGCATGAAATCCGAATGGCTCATCCTAGTATGGGTGGCTTCCTTTACTAGCAAGTCGAAATTGCGTCCTATGTATGCAAGCTGTAGCGGTTTTGTCAGTTCCTTAATATCCATTTCAGACCCTGCCTTTCGCAAAAATCTCGTTGAGCTGTGCTAGCTGAATCTGTGTATACCTGAGTATATTGGAGCTGGTCGTATCAGCCCCGCACGGTGGTTCTCCCTTGCCAGCAGCTTCTGCGATGCGGATAATTTCCACCATCGGCCTATCCTGGTTTTCTCGCAGTATGTCTATGAATTCGCGTACCCTTGTGTTAAAATAGCTGTCAAAGACGGCTTTTAGATCGGTTTCGCTCCTGAGCGCTTTGGAGTTCCTCAATGCTCCCGGCTTTTTGGACAGCGTGTCGAGATAGTGGATGATGTTGACAGACATGTCCCCATAGCCGTCTTTTCTTTTGTGTCGGCACACTTCGTCCATGCCGGAATATACGACTATTTCCTTGACGTACCTCCGCACGGTGACCTTCCTGCCCACGAGGTATTCGGGGACTGAATAGAAACAGTTGTCCACCCTGACGAAGCTGTATTTGTCCACATTCTGGACAGTCATCTTTGAAAGCTCCAAGGGCGGACGGAAAGGCAACAGGTGTTTCATCTCCTCCTCGATCTGCGAATCTGCGTTTATCCTGACGAGNTCCTTGACGAGGTGTTCTTCCGCCTCCTCTATGCTGCCGAAATGGTATCTTAACGCAAAGGCTTCTTTCCTGACGGCTTTCACGCTCGACTCCACATAGCCCTTCTCGTTGCCCCTGAAGCAGTTTGTCACGTTAACAGCGAATCCGTAATAGGTAGACATGGCTATCAGGTCTGGGTTAAGCTCCTTTTCGTTCTTGCCTATGAAGCGCGACACAACGTTCTTCATGTTGTCGTATACCAGCTCTAGGGAAGCACCGCCAACCATTGCGAAGAAACTTACGTGCGAGTCTAAAAACACTTCCTTTTTCTGGTTGTCGTAAAGGTATGCCCATCGGAACGCGCTCCTTGGAACTCCGAATACAGCTAGGTAATATTTGCCCACAACGCCGTTGATTACTAGCTTTATCTCCCCGAAGTCGTATTCCATGCGTTGCCCAAAATCGTACTCCTGCCGTATAAATGCTTCAGCTTTTTTCATGCGCTTTTCTTTCACATGGCTGGCTACAGTGCTCATTCCGATGTCGTGGCCCTGAACCCTGAGCAGACCGTGTATCTGTGCGTTAGTCAGCTTTTGCTTGTTGCGCTCTCCCAGCTCCCGCGCCTTTTCACCTTCGCTTTCCATGATCTTGTCTATCGCCGCATCTATTGTTGAATTGTACTTAAGGGGTTGCCTCTTGCTCGCATCGTACCTTGGCGCAGACACAATCAACTCCTGGATTGTGCGGTTGTCTTCTTCTGGGTCAAGTTTTGTTGTCAGCTCATTGTATTCTTGCCAGTATCGGGCTATTGTTTTTCTGTTTATGCCCGTTTCGCGCTCTATGGCTCTGTTCGATTTCCCTTTTACTTTAAGCATTATTATTCCGTTTTTATCCATTTGTCTTATCACTCGCTTTCACCTCCGATGCTATTATCTCACATCGCAAGGTTTTTTGTTCGAGTGGCCCCTTTTTGGATTGGAAGTTTATCTTTTTTGGACCCTTTTTAGTTTATCAAAAACAGTATATAATACAAACCCGATAACGCCAACGGCAAGCAACGCAAACCACCCTGCTCCCCAAATGGTGACGAGAGGATTCCCCTCTTTTGACAAATCGGGTGAAGCCATATAGGTTAATACGCCATCGGCAATAGCCAAAGCGAGGTAAGCCGATGTAAAAATAATGAACTTGGTTTTCCCATGAGCATTTTGCATTACCATACAGGTCACTCATTCTTTCTGTTATGTGACAAAAACGCTTCTTCTTTT
>JGI24701J34945_10000956_pt1 | contig 14972 bp, 9 predicted proteins | sample TergutTh196P3_FD_34945 | JGI IMG/M metagenome (IMG submission 34945)
AAAGGTATCAAGGCACGGTTGCCCGGCTTGCTGATATTTCAAGAATGAGCGGCACCGCCTATACCTTACTGACTGCGGAAAACCCCCAAAGCGGATTTTGGATTTCCGAAGAGATTATCCATTTTTACAATAATCGTTCGGGAGGACTCGGCAGGGACGTTTCGGACAGTTGGATTCAGTTAGCCGAGTCGGGCGGAAATAGCTCCTCTCTACGTTTAGGGGTAAGCGTTATCGCCGATGCCACTATTGAGGGTTCCGTTGCGTTTTGCTGGCCTCGGCATTATGTTAATTCTGTAACGCAATATGTTGATGGCGATAGGATGGCATATCTTCGAGCGGATCACGGCGGCGTTGGCAACGGTATGCGCGGCTTTACTACAACACAAATAGAAGGGGCGGACCCGGTTACTGGCGAATACCAGCCCATTCCCCGTGGTTCCTACAACGGTTCGAGAATCCCCACGTTTCTAGGTATGTTTCCCCGAAAGACGTTTCCCGATAGTTCGTGGTATTACAGTGCTCGTCCTGCGTCGAATCATGGACCTGTTGTCATCGTATCGTTCTGCGACGGCAGTGTTCGGCGGATCAATCATCACATTGAAGAGCATGTGTTTGTCCACTTGATGACAGCTGGTGCGCAACAATCCGATGCGGGTTGGCGATTCAGCCAAGGTTCTGGCGGTGAAAAAAACCTCCTCGAAGGGGTGATTTTTGATCCTTCGGCATTGTAGCAGGTTTTGCAGGCAAAACCGTTAACACATTCTAACTTCTAACTCCTTAAAAAATGGATCGTCGAGTTGTTATCACTGGAATCGGATTGGTTACGCCGCTGGGACATGATGTCGAAACCGTTTGGCAAAAGATTTTGACCGGTCAGTCCGGCGTTGGAAAAATTACGCTGTTCGATGCCGAAAACTTTCCCACGCAAATCGCCGCCGAAGTCAAAGACTTCGATATGTCCGCCATCGGCGAAAATCCCGACGATTGGCAACTGCAAGACCGACACACCCGATTCGCCCTCGGTGCCGGTTTCAAAGCAATGGTCGATGCCGGTCTCTGGGACGCTGACAAAAAAGCGAAGGCGTTTCCTTACGACTCCGAGCGCATCGGCATTTACACCGGTGCAGGCGAAGGTAAACAAGACTTCGGACATTTTACCGAAATGGTGCTTGCCGCTCTGGACGGAAAAGCGGACGGACAATTCGATATGGGAAAATTCATTGCTCGAGGCATCGAAATCCTCGATCCCGTGAAAGAACTCGAACAAGAACCTAACATGCCGGCGGCACATTTAGCGGCAATGTTCGCGGCGTTCGGTCCGAACATAAATTGTCTAACGGCGTGCGCTGCCAGTGCGCAGGCGGTCGGCGAAGCGGCGCAACTTATCAAGCGGGACGAAGCAGACATCATGATTGCGGGCGGTACTCATTCGATGATTCATCCCTTCGGCGTTACCGGCTTCAATTTGCTCACGGCATTGAGTACCAACAATGCGAATCCGCAAGGTGCTTCCAAACCTTTCGACAAGGAGCGGGACGGTTTCGTACTCGGTGAAGGCTCGGCCATCGTTATCTTGGAATCACTTGAACATGCTCAAAAACGCGGAGCAAAAATCTACGCCGAACTTGCCGGTTATGGGGCAACAGCGGATGCTTTCCGCATTACCGACATTCATCCAGAGGGGCGCGGTGCCATCGGTTGCATGAAAAAGGCAATGGAAGATGCGGGACTTTCGATTGACGATGTCGATTACATCAACGCTCATGGAACGAGTACGAGTGTCAATGACCGGATTGAAACGCTTGCGATTAAAGGCGTTTTTGGTGAACGAGCGTACAAGATTCCGGTGTCGAGTACGAAGAGTATGACGGGACATCTCGTTGCGGCGGCGGGTGCGAGCGAAATGATTTATTGTGTGTTGGCAATTCGCGACGGTATTTTACCGCCGACGATGAATTACTCTGTACCTGATCCTGAATGCGATTTGGACTACATTCCTAATGCAGCGCGGAAGGCGAAGTGTGATGCGGCGTTGACCAACAGTTTCGGTTTCGGCGGACAAAATGTAACGCTCGCCGTCCGGCGGTTCGAACCGTGATTGTATTGTCGTGGTTGTATTGTAAGGGGCAAACCGTCCGAGGATATACCAAACCTGTTGCATAACCTACTGTGTCATTCCCGCAACGGCGGGAATCTAGGCGAAACGTCCCCGAAGCCGCTGACCGTTGTTGTCATGAAATTTCCAAACCTTGCCGTCTATTCCTTCGGGAACGGGTGTGTCCAAGTTTAGTGGGTAAACGTTTTTTTGTCATTACGTTATCTTCTTTGCGCCCTTTGCGTACTTTGCGGTTAGTGCTTTTTTTAACCGCAAGGGACGCAAAGAACGCAAATGACAATTTCATGCTGCTGTTTACAATCAAAACTGGAACACCCTGCAGGCGGGACGGCTAACTTACTGCAACGCTTCAATCGCCTCGGCAACTTGACGGCGCACCTCGTAAAGCCGATACGGATTCGGCAGTATCTTCGACGAATACCGACCTATCGGCGTAGGACTATCGACCAACTCCATCGCCGCTGCAAGAGCGGCTTCACCCCGCGTTACATCCCTGCCCTCCCGCTTGCCCTTTTCAATCAATTGCGCAAGCATATAAAAATACTCAAAGTCTTCCATTCCCTCTCGTGCTTGTTCAAATCGAACCGATGTAACAATCTTCCCGCCGGGTTGCTGTGGAGGATAAAGCAAATATCCATCGCCGTTCGGATAACGAACCCAATAATACTCCCCGGGCGTAGAAGTCTGGTGAATATAAGCATGCGAACCATACTTATAAGGATCGTAAGTCAACCACGAAATGCCCCAAAATTCATAAGCGTCGGCACCATACTTATAACAGTAATAGGGCAATAGCCGCTCAATCGCATTGTACGGCGTGTCGAGACAAAGCATCCCGTCCGTCGTGAACCAAATCCGCGAACCATGGGCTTTGATTTCCTTCATCGTTTCCACCGGCACGATACCGTAATGTCCGATGCCCCAGACATCAAGCGAGTCTTTCCATTCAGGAATATAACGCCAAGTGCTGCAATAGATAGGAATGTTCGCGTCAACTTCGTGGATCATTTCGCAGACCGCCTTCATCTGCGTAATGATTTCCGGTGTCCAATAATTTGGTTCATCGGAAACATACAAAACAAATTTATCCGCCCAGCCTTTCTCTGTGATGTGATTCCAAAACTCCCGAAGTACCGCCTGATATTTTTCCTTGTATTCCGGTCTAATTTTAGAGAAGTCGGCATCCTCGAAGGGCCAGTCTCCCGGATAAGGTCTTTCGCCGTAAAAGTCTCTCGGCGGATGTCCCCAGCCGAAACTGTACAAGAGCCACGGCGTATAAACCTGCCGGATTTTGAGTTCGCTAAAATACCAGTCGGCAGTTTTGTCGAATTCCGTCCAATCGAAGACCGGCTTGCCGTCCTGAAATGACAGCCCCGGCGAAGGAATCACGACATCCGGCGATAGGCGATTGGCAGTCATCAATTCGACGACCTCTTTGTGAAATGCCGATTCGGAACCGCCCCAATACTTTGCTCCGCCCGGTCCGAAACGCACATCGTAAATTGCCGAAAGATTGTTCTCGTCGGGCAAGGTAAAGTTTCGGACGATAATAGTAAGTGGAGCTACCGTACTGAGACTCCAGCCGTGAATGGGGTTATTTATATCTGCATCCCAAACTCTATCGAGTCTGACCCATCCTTCGTATATGCCTGCCGGTGCATTTTTGGGAATCGTCCAAGTAATCCATACCGATTCTGTTTGACCGCTTTTCAGTTCAAATATTCCTTCGTATGGCAACAATGGATCGGGCCACAATCCCGCCCAACCATCGCTCCCCGGTGCCGATGTCGGCGATTTTCTATACCATTTTGGAGTCGTTGTGTTGTAATAACCGGACGGATAATCAATGTCGACATATCCAACCTTATTGATTTCAAACTGGTCAAGAACAAATCCTGACGCGTGCTTCGGTGCTTCTCTGACATCTATTTTGTCTCCGACCGCCACTCTAACGGTCATTGCATATCGGCATCGCATAGCAAGTTGAAGTGATTCCTTCTCATTCCTTGCCGCTTCAAGAAAGAAGCCAAAACGACTGTATTTGTCTCTAAGTAAAATACTATCTTGTCTGTCTCTATAAATTGTTTGAGGAAAAATTTTTTCAACCGCAGGAACTTGCCAAAACCTGTAGTACATATCTGTATGATCTGTTGTACAATAACTCTCCCGATCCACCTGCTCGGCAAAGAGTCCATCGACGACGGTGATGTTATCGTGCAACAAAGTGCCGCTGCCGTTGGCCGTGAGGTGCAATGTCATAAATCGGGCATCGGGCGGCGTAGTAATGAGTTCGGTAACACGAATCCAATCGGTCGTTCCCGCGATGTCCTGATTGATCGACGACATCGCCCCATTGGCACAGAACCTGCCGTCCGCCGTGTGGAAGTGCAGATGTATCCGTGCCGGTTCGAGGTCAATGCCCCGCATCCAACCTTGCACCAGATAAGAATGACTCGGCTTGACTTCAATCCGCTGCGTCCAGCCTCGCCAATTGGTCGGTACGCCTTTCGCAACATCAAGGCGGAGACATTGTTCGCCGAATCGGACAAGTTCCGGCGACCGTTCAAGGGAATAGCGTACTCCTTCCGGCGGATTGGCATCGTTGCGATTCCAGCCAGCGGTTCCTTCTTCAAAATCGCCGTTGCGGACGAGGTTCGGCAACTCGCTTATCGGATCGACGAATCGTTGCAACTCGGGGTGGGCGGTATCGCTGTCTTGCGGAGCCGGAGTACCGGCTAAATTATTTAGCCGGTACTCCGGCTCCTTCGTCTCGTCAAATCGATAGTACACATTAAAATACTTAACCGTCTTTGCCGGAACGCTGATGTTTGCCATCAAGCGGAAGTTTTCTTCGTCGAGGAGCGTTACCGGCGTGCCGTCGTGAAGCGTCAGGTCGGTCAGCATACCGAGCAAGCCGTGTGCTTGTGTTCCTCGGAGCGTCATCAAGACGGGGACGTTCTCCATCGAAACGTCGGTGCTGTTGACAATACGGAAGGTACTGCGGCAGATGTAATCATTTAGCCGGTACTCCGGTGCCCAACCGGTTTCGGCAGGAATAATATCATAAGGAATGTTTTCGACAGCCCCCACAGCAATTTTCGGTTCCGCAGACGTACCCGCTAAATCATCGAGACGCTCCAAGGACGCACTATCGAACCAAGCGGTGCCGGTGCCGTAGAGAACGGTACCGACGGTCATCGTATCGGCATTGGCAGGAGCGGTGAATTCGCTCACGATTTCCGTCCAGTCGAAAGTTCCAGTACCGCCGTTGATGACCTGATTGATGAGTTGCGAATTTCTTTCATTGCCGACGTGAATGAACCAACCTGCTCTGCCGACGACATTTTCTCCGCGCACCCAGGCTTTGAATCGGTACTTTGCTCCGCCGACGACGGGAATTCCGCTCTGCCGGGTTGCCGTCCAATCGGCTTGTGCGTCGGAGGCGACGACGGTTTTCAAGCATTTCTGACCGGAGTGCGGAGACTCTTCGACCCAGTAGTTCCGGTGCGTGGCGTTGCCGATGTCCATTGTCCACCCTTCGGGTATGCGTCCGCTGCCGAGTTCGACATCGCCGTTGACCAAGCCCAGTTTGACTTCCAGCATGTCGGGGACGGGCAGTGCCTTTATGTTGCCGAAATAGACGTAGTAGTTTGCTGTTTGTCCCGGTTCGGCTTCGACGGGAATGAGGATTGTTTTGTTATCTGGTGTGAGTCCGAAGACGATTTCGGTGCCGTCGGCTTTTGTCAGCCGCAAATCTTTAGCCGGTAGTCCGTCGTTAGCCGGTACACCGTTTGGTAATTCTACGGCAACGGGCGTGCCTAGCATTGGCGTGGACGTAGTATTTTCAATGGCGACGGCAAATCGTTTTGTCCATATTCCTCCTCCGCTCCAGACGAGGTTCATAGCCCAGTCGGCGGCGTGGACAGCGTTTGCCGTGAGTAGGATGCAAGCAAGAAAGAGTGCGCGTTTCATAGCGCCGGATTATAGCAGGAAAGAAGCGGATTCGCAATCGTTTGGGTTGCGGGCGTGTATACCCTACACGGGGGCAAATTGGTCTTTTTTCCTTTGCGTTCTTCTTGGCGTTTCTTGCACACTTTGCGGTTAAATCCCTTTTTTAACCGCAAAGGGCGCAAAGTCCAATTTCATGCCGGTTACAGTATAACGAAGGCGTATACGCCTTTTGTGGGCGGGTAGGTTTCACTATTACCCGGCGGGTAAAACCTTGTGCTTGACATCGTCAGAGACTTCTTTCCCCTTCAATAGAGTCAGAAGTTCCAACGCAAATTCGATGGTATAGCCCGCCGCCATACCCGTTGTTATGTTGCCATCTGTGATAACAGGCATTTTCGATATTTTTGAGCCGACGAGATAGTTTTCAAAACCGGGATAACAAGTCGCCTCTTTGTTGTTCAGCAGGCCAAGTTCGCCGAACACCATCGGAGCGGCACAAATGGCGGCAATGAGTTTTCCTTGCTGGGCAAAGGCACGAACGGCTTGCTTGAGTCCGGCATGTTCATTGATTTTCACGGTGCCGCCGGGCAGGATTAGCATTTGTGCTTCCGAAACATTGATTTCCTCGAACAAATCGTCGGCCAAAACAGAAATCTGATGACCGCCGGTAACGGCTTTTTCACCCGTAAGCGACACAGAGCGAATGGGCACTCCGCCGCGTCGCAAAATATCTATCGCGGCTAACGCCTCAATTTCCTCGAATCCCGTCTCCAAAAAAATGAAAACCGTACTCATACTTTATCTTATCCTTGATTCGATATTCATCGCGCTTCATTGTACCACAGATGTCTCCCAACGTATTCACGACCAGGAGGGTTGACACAACCACAGCGATTTGCTAGAATCCCGACCGGTAAGCGGCAGGAATAGACTGAAACACACATGCTAAAACAGTTTCGTATCAGTACCGATCGCCAGAACATGCACGACATCACCGCAAAAGTGAAATCCGCAGTCGATGAGAGCGGTGTGCAGAATGGACTATGCATCATTTTCGTTCCGCATACGACTGCCGGTGTTACTATCAATGAAAATGCCGATGCTGATGTGGTGCATGATTTTCTCTTGGGAATGGACAAGGCGTATCCTGACCGCAGTGAGTTTCGGCACAGTGAGGGCAATTCGTTGGCACACCTCAAAGCGAGTGCTGTCGGGGCGAGCGAGATGATGATCATTGAAAACGGCAAATTGCTCCGGGGACAGTGGCAAGGAATCTATTTCTGCGAATTTGACGGCCCTCGAAATAGAACGTTCTACGTGAAAATAATGCCGGAGACCGGCTGATGAATGAACTGTTGTTTTCGGGAAACTCTAAAAATACAAAACAACTTTGCGTTCCTTGCGTATTCCTTTGTGAACTTTGCGGTTAGTTCTTTTTAACCGCAAAGGACGCAAAGTCCAATTTCTTACCGTTTTCAGTATATTAGAGGTTCCCCAATATCAATAATTTCATTGTCCAATAATTTCCTTGTCCAATAATTTCACTTTTTCCTTTGTGTCCCCTTTTTAACTTTCTTGGTCCCCTTGGCACCCCTTTTGACCGGCAAAGGGGGGAAAAACGGCATACCGTCAAAGTCGTCATCGTCGTCATCGTCCCCTATAAGACGGGATAAAATTGCTTCCGGGGAGAAAGCGATGCGGTAGTCGGGAATCTCCTCGAGTAAATCAATCATTTCGAGTGCCGCTTCAGCCGCCTCGGCACCTTTGTTGCCGGGTGCCGGATTACGTACCTTATCCTTTTCCGACTCGATAATGCCGCTCCGGGCATAGGCTTGCTCGATAGTATCGCAGGTGAGCACCCCGAAAATGACTGGCTTACCGTATTGGGAGGCTGTATCACCGAGAGACATGCTGACATACCGGTTGATGTGCTGGTCGTGGCTCGTTTCCCCCTTGATGACGGCGCCCAAACAGATTACTGCCATACAATCGGGGTCTTTGGCGAAATGATCCGCCATAAAGGGAATCTCATAAGAGCCGGGCACCCAAACGACACGGATATCGTCTTCGTGGACTTTATGCTGCCGAAGTTTAGCAACCGCTCCATCAAGAAGCCGTTGGGTAATGGTGTTGTTGAATCGGGCAACGATAACTGTAATGTTCCCGTGTGTCGGCGGCTGACAAATTCGTCCTTCAAATACTTGCATAAACGCCATTCTCCCCTTTTTGACGGCAATGTCAACAGGGATGAAAAGCAGGAAGACTGTCCGGGGTGTGTCCAAGTTTAGTGGGAAAAGGTTTTTTTATTACTACGTTATCTTCTTTGCGCCCTTTGCATACTTTGCGGTTAAGTCTTTTTTTACCGCAAAGTACGCAAAGGAGACGCAAGGAGCGCAAAGGATTTTTTTGTATTATTAGAAGTTCCCTATATTATTTTCCAGCGCAAACCTTACAGCCCCGGCGAGGAAAAAATGACACAAAACAAACAGAGCCCGTAACGTACAGAACCCGTGGCGTAAGCCAGGGAACAACCGAGCGATTCCCCAGCCCTGCGCCGCGGGCTCTTTGAAGACGAAGAAAAAAGATGGACGGGGCACACTATAAAACAAACATCACTATCTCCTGCCCGGCATTGGCGGAAGATATTGTAACGGATTCAGCCTTTGCCAATACGGTGCCGCCGGTTGCGGTGAAGACTCCGAAGGCTGTATCGGCATCCGTTCGTCAAACCGTACCGATGCCACACTCACATCATCTATATGCGCCTCGCCGAAACCATTAAGTGCAAAGGAAACATAATAATTGCCCTCTTCGGGAACAATCCGATAGAACACAAACTCCCGCCACTCCCCCGCCGTGTCGATGAACCGCAATGCCAGTTCCTCGCCGCCGAGTGAATCAAAAATCATCAAGCCGTCCACCGTCGATTGCAGGGGGTAGGGAATCCGAATCCAGCCGTGAACACAAATCATTTCCCCCATCTGCACCTGCATGGGGGGAGTAACCACCCAGAGCGGCACGGTTTCCAACAATCGCGGACGGTTTTCGGGAGTTTCCGGGGCCACCGCAAGCCACAGTCCCGACTGACCAGAATGTGCCGCTACGGGCGAAATCTCCCGCTTCGCCACAAATGCCCGATCAACTTTATGCGACATCGCTTCCCAGCCGGCTTCTTCCAAGGTTCGCATTTCCATATCGCCGCCGGGCAAACGGTTCGCTCCCAATCCCGCTCGATCTGTCCGGCGGTATGTGTCCAAATAGAGCGGCAGTGTAGCAAACGACACCGATACCGGAGTCATACACAAGTTCGCATCGTGCCGGGTCGCTTCCAGCCAGAGCGAGCGTCCGACAAACCGCAATCCCCGTGTTGCCCGTTCCGAATGAAGATAAGACCTCGCATAATCTGGCGGATTTCGATTCGCCAAGTTCTTCGCCAAGTCAAGGTCCTGCTTGGTGCCGCGAATCAGCGTCTCATGCTCCGGCAGGGAAATCAGGGGTAAATTATCTTGGGGAAGAATGGGAATCATGTTTGTATCCCTTGCCCGTTTCAATGCAGCTAGCACTTGTTCTGCCATTGCCAGTTCCAACTCTGCCAACCGGTGCGCCAAATACGCGGTGCGTGCACCCATCTGCGTGGCACGTTGTCCCACACGGGCATTGATCGCATCCCCTTCGCCGAAAAAAATGAGCGAATTCAAACTTGCTTCTTCGAGTTCGATCCGCATTCCGCCGGCAACCCGCGGTGCACGCAACGGCAACACGCGTCCCGGCACAAGGTGATAGGCATCATAGGTTTCGGGAATTCCCGAAACCGTATAATGCACAGAACCCACGAAGGCGGGGCCGATGGCTGATTGATTGTGCCGCTCCTGCCAGATCGGCACGAGAAGCCGTGATCTGCCCGACTGAATCACCACACTGCTGATTCGCGATTGATTCGACCTTGCCAGACCGGGCAATGGTTTCCCTGTGGAGAACCATTCATCGACCAGTTGCAGTTCCCAGTTTGCCAGTTCCATCGCGGTGCGGCGGAATTCCGTTTCGGGATCATTATTATTCAGGGGAGTGTTGGACCGAAACAAGATGCCGCGTGCCCCCGCCGCCAAAGCGAGGTAAACCTGCGATTTGATTTGCGGGTAGGAGACGGCAGAAATAAAGGGGGGATTCCCTTCAAACATCGTCCATTGCTGGGCAAGTTTTTCTGAGGGCTGCGTTTGAACGGTACACCAAAAGGCGGTATCGGGACGTGCCAGCGTCGAATAGTCCCGTTGCCAAGTGTACAGGTCGAGCATATCCAGCGATGTAAAAAGCGGCTCGCGGGGGATCATCAAAATATCGGCGGTGCGGCTGTAATCATAGACTCCGCTTCGGGCAGTAACGAGCAGCGGCCGACGTTTGAGGCGGTCGGCAGTCTGCAACAAATGTGCCCGGGCGGCATCGTCCGAATGCCGGGCATGCGAACCTTCGTCGCCGAGATTCCAAATCAGCACATTATCGTAACTCGAATCGACCGACGGGCCGGACTGCCCCTGTGGAGCATTGGGATTATAGACTCTGCCGGGTTCCAACTCGGTATTATGCGGCGGCGGACAAATCAGCCAGATACCCGCCTCCTGCGCTTCCATCCGCAATTCCATACTGGGTCTTTCTGGAAGCCAAACCGCATTGAATTGCAAACTCCGCAGGAAGCCGAGCGGTTCTCCCTGATATTCCACGGCACGGACACCGATGGGGACATCATCGAGCAACAAAACGCCGTCGTGGAAGCGAATCTGGAACAGAGCGGTAGATGATGGCGAATACGGCTGCCCTGTCAGAGTATAGTGCACCGGATTGCCGTCATCATAGACGGTTCGCACAGCGAAGGACAACGGCAAGTCCCCATCCCCCGCTTCTACTAATGCGGCAAATGACAAACAAAACACACAAAAAAGAAGGCGGGATGGAAACATGCCCGTGAGAATAACAATTTCCCGCCAATGGGGGAAGAGCAAACCGGTCGTGTGAACGAGAAAATTACGCCAACGTTCACAGAGCCGCGTTCACAGAGCCCGTGGCGTAAGCCAGGGAATCGTCCGGTTGGTGCCCCTAACTGACGTTACGGGTTCTGTGAACATTGGGCTCTGTGAACACGTTTTTTTATTCTTTGCGTCCCTTGCGTTCTTTGCGGTTAAAAAAGAATTAACCGCAAAGGACGCAAAGAAAAAGCGTCCCATTTGTCCCCGTCCCATTTGTCTCCGTGTAAGGTATAAAAAGAGGAAAAAAGAAACGCCGAAGACATGCAGAACATGCTCCGGCGTTTTCCACACACTCACAAACCCAATACGATCATTGCGTCTATTGTATCGGCAGATACCCCGGATAGGGGGGATAGCCTGCGTAAGGATCATAGCCGATGTAAGGACGCGGCGAAAACATCAGTGCTTTGAAATTCTGGAACGGTGTCGGGCGTTGAACGACCACGGGCTGTCCGGGCGGGGCAGGTGCGGGGGGCACGCCGGCGATCATCCCTTGTTGCTGTGGTGCCATTCCCATCGACAAGGGCGGAGCAGAACCCAACGGCGGAGCAGGCGGCGGCGGCGGAAGCGGAGCAGGAGTCGCACCGGGCAGCGGCAACGGATAGGGCTGAGAGGGCGGAGGAGCGAATCGGGAGAGCAATGGACGCTGAGCCCGTTGTTGTGCACGAGGAGTACGTTGAGTCCGAGGAGATGAATAAGGATAGCCGTATGGCGGGTGCCCTTCTATAGTGGTTGGATAGGGCGGATAGCCAAAGGGCAACGCCTGCGGCGGCATAGGATCGTGCGGAGGTACGGGAATAGGTGCATACGAGGGGACGGGCGGAGGTACCGGAGCGTTCGCAATGACGGGAGCATACACATCGGTAACGGCCGTTTCCGCTGACCATTGCGATTGAGTGTGTGCAAACCCCGGAGGGGCACCCGGCTGGGCAAAACTCATTTTGGCCGAAATGAGGAACACAGCAAAACATGAAACAAAAACGAACAATTTTCTCATGGAGGTGTCTCCTGAATAGGAAATCGAAATGGGAATACGAGCAGGACTATTACTACCCACTGCTGTGGAGAGTGTATTATGTAATCGGCAAAAGTCAAATCGGCTCTCTACGATTTCGGGAGAGTTAGAGTATCAATGAATAATTCTACCGTTACGAACGGCAAAAAACGCAAAACCGGAAATAGATGCGGGGCACCTCGCGGGTCGCATTGAACGGTCAATGTGCCGAAAATCTGCGTTGCCGAAAATCTGTGGCAGTACGGAAATATACTGAAAACGGTAGGAAATTGGACTTTGCGCCCCCTCGCGCATCCTTTGCGTCCTTTGCAGTGAAAGCCCTTTTTTAACCGCAAAGGACGCAACGAAGACGCAATGTTCGCAAAGAAAAAAACGTCCCATTTGTCCCCGTGTAAGGTATAGCACAAGCGGTACGGTCAGAGGGGCACCAAACTTTCCTCATTCAAACTCCCATAATACTGGGCGATGATTTCGATCAGTCTTGGTGTCCGCGGGCCGGGAATGCTGGCGAAATCGTCCGTCAAGACCAAAATGCGGTTGTTTCGCACAGCCGGCACACTATTGCCGAGACTCCGCCAGTCGGATAGATTTTGTGCTGTGTCCATACCGTCAACTTGAATGTCAATAATGACTTCGGGAGCCAAGTGAATCACCCCTTCGGCTGAAATTTGATAGGCGGACAATTTCACCGATGCCGCCGCATTTTCACCTCCCGCCCGGACGGCCGCTTCGCTCAAAAAGGAATCCGCACCAGCAACAAACAGGTTTTGAATTCTTCCCACCCCTCGGGAACGGTCAATCGCAATCAATGTCCGTATCGGCGTTTTACCTTGCGTTTGCGTTTCGAATTCGTTTAGTTTATCCAGCAGTTCCTGCCGTTTTTGTTGAGCGGCGGTCAAGATGTCCGTGCCGAAGAGCCCGCCGATGAGGAGATAGGAATCCAAGACTCCCGTCAATGTGTGATGTTCAACGGCTAACACCGGGATGGAGAGTGCCGGAGCGGACAACGACCGGCGAAGCGATAGATTTTCGGAAGGCACGATGACCAAGTCCGGTTTGAGCGAAATGATTTTTTCCCGGTTGATGTCGTAGTGTCCGCCGATTTTTTCGATAGTTGCCGTTTCAGGAGGATATTTTGTAAAATCCGAAACGGCAATGACTCGATTCCCCAGCCCGATGTCGAAGAGGACTTCCGTAATGCTCGGCAGAGTCGCAATAATCCGCTGCGGCGGCGTTTCCGGCACCGCAGACGGCCCCGCCGGAGGAGCACAACCATAACACAGGAGCAAAACTGGAAAGCACAAACGGTACATATTCCCGTCATTGTAGCATAAGGGAATCTCTAATACAGGCCTTAGCAGGAAAAAAAAGCACATAAAACAATCAGAGTCCACTCTTCACAGAGCCCGTGGCGTAAGCCAGGGAATAAGCGAACGATTCCCTAACTGACGTTACGGGCGCTGTGAACATTGGACTCAGTAAACTGTTCCCGCCAGTATAGTAAGTGCAAAAAATCCTTTGCGGTTAAAAAAGAGTATCTATACTGAAAACGGCATGAAATTGGACTTTGCGCCCCTTGCGCATCCTTTGCGTTCGCTATGGTTACTCCTTTTTTAAGTGCAAAGGACGAGTCCAACTTCATATCGTTTGTACTATATCTTGCCCTTCACAGAATAACACCTATCTGCCCGAATCGTTTTCGACACGAACAGTTCCGAAAGCATCCCCAAGGCGATGAAGAGCATGCCGATCAAAACCGGAGCGAGAAGATAGGGCGAAAAGAGTGCCGATTCAAGATAATAACCGATGATTCCAATCGCGATCACAATCAGTCCCACTGTTCCCAAGAAATGCTGCGGGCGCTGACCGTATCTTGTTAAAAACCAGACCGTCAGCAGATCCAGAAAACCTTTGGCGAATCGGGCGAAGCCGTACTTGGAGCATCCGAACTGCCGGGAGCGGTGGGCAATCACTTTTTCGCCGACCTTGTATCCGCGCGCGCCGGCAAGTACGGGAATGAACCGATGCCGCTCGCCGTACAAGTCGATTTCTCCCAACACTTCCCGACGGTAACATTTCATTCCGCAGTTGTGGTCATGCAGTTTCACCCCCGTTATTCTGCTGACCATGCCGTTGAACACGCGGGAAGGAAAAACTTTGTGCCAAGGATCGTGGCGGCGTTGTTTCCAACCGCTGACGACATCGAATCCCGTCTCCATCTGGCAGAGGAAGTCGGGAATCTCTTGGGGATCATCCTGTAAGTCGGCATCGAGAGTGATAATGAAGTCTCCTTTGGCGGCTTTGAATCCGGCTTGCAATGCTGCCGCTTTGCCGAAGTTGCGGCGGAATTGAATACCGCGAATCCGGGCATCACCAGACGCTATTTTTTCAATGGTCGCCCAACTTTGATCGGTCGAACCATCATCCACGAAGATGATTTCGATATCATAACCATTCACATCGGCAACGCCGCAAATTTCCCGATGGAGTTGTTCAAGACTTTCTTCTTCGTTGTAAAGGGGTATGACCAGAGATAGTTGCATGGCACTTGCCCGTTGTTGCCGAGACGCTTTCTTGCCGAAAAGGAAGATGTCATTATGGGGTATCACACCGGCAGAGTCAAGCCTCAACAAAGAGCCGCTCTCTACCAAATCCTCGGCTTCCCCTCTGGCACGCTGATTTCGACATTCTCGCCGGATTGCTGAACCACATATACTGAAAACGCTATGACATTGGCCTTTGCGTCCCCTTGCGCATCCTTTGCGTTCTCTGCGGTTACTCCTTTTTTTAACCGCAAAGGTTGCGCAGGGGACGCAAAGAAAGGTGTTCACAGAGCCCGGAGCGGCAGCTCCGGCGAGAGACCGAAAACGCC
>JGI24701J34945_10000964_pt1 | contig 14921 bp, 12 predicted proteins | sample TergutTh196P3_FD_34945 | JGI IMG/M metagenome (IMG submission 34945)
GGTACAGGTGCGGCAAGCCGCACATTGCCGCCCGGCGGTCGGCAACCTACCCAGTTTTCCCAACTTGACAACGTGTCGACGGACTGGCATTTTTATAAGACNTATTCCCATATATGTNTTTATCCTGTATAATGTCACGTCGAGTGGGCATTTTGTCCATTCCGAGACCAGACTACTGGTCTTGACACACAATCATNCTTTATCCCATAGGAGAATAAAATGACNGAGAGAGCATGTTGTTCAGGCAACGTTTCCGCACCGGCGATGGAAGTCGTCTATGATCGNAACGTCCACACGGNGGCGTACCACCACNCGTTGAAACAAGAGATTTCGCTGGAAGGATGCAGTGCCTTCGGCGGCAAAGGAGCGGATTTGAATCCCATCGACCTTNTGGTCATGGGTGTCGGCAGTTGTATGCTGATCGTCATGGGCAACGCCGCCGTGGCGGAAAAACTCGACATTGTCGGGGCAAAGGCTGCTGTCAGTTATGAACTGGCNAACTACCAGATCGCCGCCATCNATGTCGAATTTCGACTGCCGCAGAAGTTTTCACCGAAGGAGCAAAGTCTGTTGGAGGCGGCAAGTCAGAAATGTCCCGTCTATCTTGCCATTAATCCGTCCGTCAAGGTTACGGTCAGTTATTGCTGGGGATAAGAATACTCCAAATTATAGACAACGATGAAAACCGAAATGCCGCGGAGCGGCTGGTTTGTGCCGGTGTACCCGTTAACAGAGTGAGATGGGGGTGCATCAAAGTTCAGTTGCTCATTTGGGCAATATAGGGCGAGACACCTTTTTCAGAGGCATGATTTTCTGGGCGGACACACAGACGCACAAATGGTGCAACTCCCCTCTATTGACCGTGTTTTGATGTGGATTTATTGGGCTACAAACGTCCTACTACTACACCGTGTCTTAAATGATAGAGATTATGTTTCGCACAAAGGCACGAAGGACACAAAGGAATTGACGGCAGTTGAGACTTCTTTGTGAACTTTGTGCCTTTGTGCGAGAAAAAATTGGAAACAAATAATCAATGCCATTGACTACCCCTGTGAACGCCAAAATTCGCTCACAAAATTTTGATGCACCCGTGAGATGGTGAATTTGTTAACGGGGTATTTTTTCGTCTCAATCAGTGTAAAATATCCTTTGCTCAATCAGTTGCCTCAAAACGGAAAAGCATGGCAAAAAGTGCCTCCAAAAACACGCTTTACACAAACGACAACCTGTACGTTCTATCGGGACTCAACAGCGGGTTGGTCGATCTGATTTATCTCGATCCGCCGTTCAACTCAAAGCGGTTGTATTCCGCACCCGTCGGGAGCAAAGCCGCCGGTGCAAGTTTCAAAGATATGTGGACGTGGCACGATGTCGATGAGTATTACCTCGATACGCTTGCCGATCAGTTTCCGGCATTGGCAAAGTATATCGCCAGTGTCGGAGCGATTCACAGTAAGCCGATGATGGCGTATCTGACTTATATGGCACAGCGGATTGTCGAAATGTACCGGGTCCTCAAAGAGACCGGTTCACTCTATCTGCACTGCGATCCGACGGCGAGTCATTATCTGAAAAGTTTGCTCGACGCTGTATTCGGCAAACAAGGGTTTCGTAATGAAATCGTTTGGTGTTATCGCGGCGGCGGTTCTCCAAAAAATGGTTTCGGACGGCGGCACGATACAATTCTTCGATATTCCAAAAGTAATGAACTGATTTTTAATGCTGATGCTGTCCGCATTCCCTATCAAGCCGAAGGAATTAATCGTAAAGATGATGCAATGTGGGGAAAACACAAAGGAACTGACAAAATCTACAAGCCCCATCCGATCGGCAAGATACCAGAGGATTGGTGGATCATTAATATATTAAACGCAAACGATCCCGAACGCACCGGCTATCCGACACAGAAACCGCTTGCCTTACTGAAACGCATCATTCTGGCTTCCTCCAACGAAGGGAACATCGTCATGGATCCTTTCTGCGGTTGTGCCACAACGTGTGTTGCCGCCCAGCAACTGGACAGAAAATGGATCGGCATTGACATTGAAAAGCAAGCGGTAAAGATTTTGATTGAACGCTTGAGCGACGATGCCGGACTCTTCAAAGATTTTACCGCAACCGACCAACTTCCAAAGCGAAGCGATCTGACAATCGTTTTGCCGTCTCCCTCTGTAAAAGAGCAGTTATATAAAGAGCAAAAAGGTAAATGCAACGCTTGCGGAGACGATTTTAAGATTTGGAATCTGGAGATCGACCATATCCTGCCAAAGTCGAAGGGCGGAGGCGATTATTATGAAAATTACCAACTGCTCTGTGCGAACTGCAACCGTATCAAAGGCAACCGTCCGATGGAATACCTGCGGCTTAAAATCGAAACCCGTGAACGGATGATGAAAAATAGAATCTTTTTTGGAGAATGATACGGTATGCGAATTGACTTCCAAATATCTGATTATTTTTATCGGACGCATTATGAATTTTGCGGAATCAGAGAGAGAATTCGATTCGATGGATGGTTTTACTGGAATCACCACGGAATCATTTATCGAACGTGTACATCGAATTCCCCCACAATTTGCCTTGCGGATCCATTTTGCGGGGAAAAGGAAATCGCCTCTCGGTCGTGGGAAATTGGACATTTTCCCCTTGCGTCCCTTGCGCTTCTTTGCGTCTTTGCGGTTAAAAAAAGAGCATTGAACTGCAAATCATAACGGCGAATGACCTTGAAATCGGAACAAGAACGTGCTACACTGCGTCCACAATTCACAACACCATCCTCAAAAAAATTAAGCCGTGAAGCAACCCTGGATATTCCTGTTTTTTCTGCTCTGTACGGCTTCGCTCGTTGCGGCGGAACCTGTCAAGCCCATTCCCGCATTCGTCCTCGGTCCGCCGGGGCGCAATGAGGGGCAGGCTCTTCGTGATCTTGCGAACCATCCCGAACAGTGGGAACAGATTCGCAACCGTGCAGGAAACCTGCTCTACGCTGACCATGTGTTGAATCGGCAAAATCCAGAGGACGAGACATTGACCGAACTATTCCGTAAGTTTCGGGAGATGAATCTGCCGTTGCAACTCGAAGTCGGTACGGTGAAACCCTGGGGCAAAACCGGTGCCGAAGTGTTCGCGATACAAAAACCGATGTGGGAACGCTTTCTCCGCTGCGGTGCATGGATCGACAGTATCGCTTTGGACGAACCCCTGGTTTGCTGCACATTTGTCCTCGTAGAGGACTTGAATGGTGTGGAGCCGCTGGAATATGCGGCAAGGGAGACTGCGGAATTTATCGCTTTGGTGCGCAGGGACTACCCGGATTGGCAAATCGGCAGTATTGAAGGTTTTCCGTCCTTGAGTGCCGAACAGTTGATAAAGTGGATCGATTTACTCGAAACAAAACTCGCCGCGAAGGGGGTTCGCGGTATCGATTTTTTCCGCATCGACACTGATTGGATGCACTTCGTTCATGACACAAAAAAAGGCTCTTGGCGGGACATGAAACAAGTCGAGGATCACTGCCGCCGCAAGGGCATTCCATTCAGCGTCATCTATTGGGCAGCAAACTATCCGGCAATGCTTAGGCAAGACCTTGCCGACGATTTGACTTGGTACGTCGGTGTTCTCCAAATGGGCTACGCCTACGCTGCCGTCGGCGGAAAGCCTGACCAGATTGTTGTTCAAAGTTGGGTGGCGGGACCGAACACCATTCTCCCGGAAACGAAGCCGTTTACATTTACGAATTCTGCACGCGACTTATTGGAACGGTTCTTGCCTTGAACATTTTCAAGGCGTTACGTTTTTTGCAGTTCCATCTTCCCTTTTTTAACCGCAAAGACGCAATGTTTTCGCAAGGGGCGCAAAGCACGGTTTCATGCCGTTTACAGTATCACTCCTCCAAAAATTGATTTCAGAGGTTCCCAACAATGCTGCCCTTCATTCCGCTTCACAACTCCAACACTTCGGACACATCGAATCGAGGCGCAATGTGCAGCGGCAGCGTTTCTCCCAAAATTTTCCGGTGCGTTTCCAGTGCCAAAAGCGGACAGTTGTTTTTTGCCGATAAATGCCCCAAGCATGCCCAGCGCAGCCGCTTCGATTTTAAGAGCAGTTCCGCAGCATCCAAATTGGAAAGATGCCCCTGATCACTCCGTATCCGCTGCTTTAACTCTTCTGGATAGAAACCGCTTTCCAGCATATCAGGATCATAATTGCTTTCGAGATAGATACCGTCGAGTGTCGCAATCGTCTCCTTCAAGCCGAGAAACCGGCTGCCGAGATCGGTCATCACCCCAAATCGAACCGTGCCGTTATCGACCACGAAACAAACACCTTCCGGTGCATCGTGGGTCGTAGGAATAGTTTCGACCTTAACCGTACCGAACGGGAGCGTCTCTCCGCTGCGGAAAAGATGAGGCTCGCTCACCCGCCCCAATCTTCCCGTATCCAGCATTTTTTCATGCGTGCCCGGTGTCATCCAAATCGGCAGTTGGTATTGCCGCTGTAAGACTCCTGCATAATAAACGTGGTCCGAATGGGCATGAGAGATAATCACAGCATTAATCGTTCTGATGTCCACTCCGAGGGATTCCAGCCGCTGTTTCGTTTGTAATCCGGTCAGTCCGGCATCAAAGAGCAGCCGGATCTCACCAGATTCGACAAAGAGACAATTCCCATTGCTGCCCGATTGGAGTGAAGCAAAACGTAATTTTGTGTCCATAGTGATAGAGTACCGTTATACCATAAACGGGAAGGAATGGGACATTTTCCCTTGCATTCCCGGTAGTCCGATCAAGCCGTCGACACGTTTGCATAAACTCCGTCATTCCGGCGCAAGCCGGAATCCAGACGAGGGTCTCGCAGCCTGTCTTTCTGGATTCCGGCTTTCGCCGGAATGACGAAAAATAAAACTTTTGAGCAGATTGGTTAAAAAAAGAAACAAGTGCCGGGTGCGGTTGAAAAATGTTTCCCATCTGTTAGAATGACGGAGCACAGGGTGCAAGACCAAGGCTGTGTATGCCGAGTTACCGTTACATTGCCCGGAATCAACTGGGCGCGAAAATTGAGGGACACACCGATGCGGCGACCGAGGCGGAAGCCGTAGCGGTTCTTACGTCCGCCGGGCTGTTTCCGTTGGAAGTGAAGCCGGTTTTGCAGCAAGCGGTTACCGGAAAGGTTCGGCGTGTCGGCGGACAGCAACTTGCCGGTTTTTATTCCCAATTGGCAGACCTGCTGAAAGGCGGTGTGCCGCTCTTAAAGTCGCTGAAAATCTTGCATGATCAAACATCGAACAATAACTTAAAGTTTGTGGCTGACCACGTCTATCGCCGGGTTGAGGCAGGCGAGACTCTTGCCGAAGCGATGAGCCGGTATCAGGTTGTTTTCGGCGAAATGGGAATCCAGATGGTCCGGGCAGGCGGCGAAGGCGGATTTTTGGAAGAATCGCTCGAACATATTGCCAGTTACACCGAAGCCCAAGACGATCTAAAAGGCAGAATTGTCAGTGCATTGGTTTACCCCGTCTTGCTGCTTGTGCTGATGATCGTGATCGTTACGGCGATTATGCTTTTTATTGTACCGGAGTTCGCCCAGTTGTTTGAGGAGATGCGGAAACGGGGGGAACTTCCGATAGCAACGGAAATTTTGCTCTTCATTTCTGACAACACTCCATACGTTTTGGCGGCGGCAGCACCTGTTGTGCTTGTCGGCGGTGCTTGGTTCCGCTTTTGGTCGAAAACCGACAAAGGAAGCCGGGTCATTGACCGTTTCAAATTGCGGGTTCCTGTAGCCGGAAAAGTTTATGAAGGTTTTGCCGTTGCCCGGTTCTGCCGGATACTGGGAACACTTTTGCGAAACGGGGTGCCGATTATGAAGTCGCTGGAAATTTCCGGCGATGCGGCGGGAAACAAGATTTTGTCCGACGCTATCAGTAAAGCCACAGAAAACATCAGCGGCGGTTCCCGATTGGCGGAGCCTCTGGCAAAGTCCGGCTGTTTTCCGCGGTCAGTGGTTGAAATTATATCGGTTGCTGAAGAGGCGAATACGCTGGACACCATTTTAGTGAACATTTCCGAATCGCTGGAAAAACGGAATTGGCGGTCTCTGGACCTCGCGGTCCGGTTTATCGAGCCGGTGATGTTGATTCTGTTGGGAATTGTAGTGCTTGCTATCGTCTTGTCACTGCTCCTTCCGATCTTCAATATGATGGGGTAAAACCGGCGGGGTTTCTCTTTTTTTCCTTTGCAGCGGCGGACTTAACCGCAAAGTGCGCAAAGGAGACGCAAGGTCGCAAAGTATAATTTGGTGCGTTTCGGCATAAATCAAAATACAGAAGTGATTTTTAGAGGTTCCCCCCTTTTACAAAGCACCTTTACAAAGCACTGCTCCCCCTACTTTGTAATCAGCGTCCCGATACGCTCACCGCGCAGGGCGCGTTCGAGATTGCCCGGTGTGCGGAAATTGAAAATCATTACCGGCATGTCATGTTCGCCGCACTTGGCAATCGACTCCTGATCCATGATCCGAAGCCGTTGCTGCTGAACGGCTTCGTAGGTCAATTCGGAATACAATACCGCCTGCGGATTTTTTTCGGGATCATCACTGTACACGCCGTCCACTTTGGTGGCTTTGAGCAACACTTCGGCACCAAGTTCCAATGACCGCTGAGCGGCAGCGGTGTCGGTCGTTACAAAAGGACTGCCCGTGCCGCCCGCCAATAAGATGATGCGTCCCTTTTCCAAGTGCCGCACTGCCCGGCGGCGGAAGTACGGTTCGGCGACCGCACCCATATCGAAGGCGGTCATCAGCCGCGTCGGATGTCCGGCAAGTTCAATCGCATCTTGCAGAGCCAGCCCATTGATGACGGTTGCCAACATACCCATGTAGTGGGCAGTCGATTCCAAGATGGCAGCGTTTGTTGCTTTGAATTGTCCGCCGCGTAAAATGTTTCCACCGCCCATCACAATCGCAATTTGGATTCCTTCCTTTGCCGACTGCGCGACCTGCCCGGCAAGGTGCATCACGGAATCCATCGAAATCCCCCGCTCGTTGGGGGCACAAAAACATTCACCGGAGACTTTGAGAACAACACGCCGCGGCTTGGAAGGGAGGGACATAAGAGCAACTGCTTTGAAATACGATGTTGCCCACTATATCACCCATGCCGGAAAAATGCAAGTCCCCGTTTTGCGGTGATTCTTTTTTTAACCGCAAAGTTCGCAAAGAAAGTGCAAGGGACGCAAAGGGAAATGCCCCATTCCTTTCCGTTTATGGTCTATCACATCCCCGCAAGGATTTGCCGCCGACTCACCGCTCTTGACGAAAACGCCGAATTTCTGCATAATCCCCCGTTCGATTCCAAAACACACAGCCGCTCTCCTTTGCAGTTACACGAACAAACGCAGCGGTTTATTCTGCTCCTGGTTTTTTATCTGCTCGGTCCGATTTTGACCCTCGGCATTATCGGCGGAATCGTGGTGCGTAAATTACCCGGCAATGCCCGGACTTGGGAACGCGCCCTCACCCAGCACACCGGCTTGCACTGGAAAATCGGCTCGGTCGAATACCGCTCGCCGAACTTTACCCGATTGCACAACATCGAAATTCTGGACGAAGCCGCCCAACGTCCCGTATTCCGGGCAACACAAATCGACATTCAACGCATGACCGGCACTCCGCGGGAAAAGGTTTTTCCCGGCATTATGCCGGACTCCACAGCCGGAAATTCCAGCGGTTTGACGGCGGTACTGGAAAACACGTTCCCTTATTTCCGCTCCCATAACCGGTTTTGGCAAATCACTGTGCCGGTTTCTGCCCTGGACTTCGGCGAGTCTTCCAGCGAAGACTCCGCTCTGCTCATCCAAAATTTGCTCCGCAAAGTTTTTGCCCGGTTCGATGCTCTCGCTGAAGTACCGGTGCAACTTGTTTTAGAGCAAGTCGGTATCCGTAGCGAACACAGTCTCCAAAAAGGGGAAGACCAACTGGACATTCTCCATTCCGTACAGGGCAACATTTACCGCATGCCTACGGAACTCCGCTCGGACTGGTCATTTCAAATCCGGGGCATTTCCGACATGGACTGGGAACATCGGGAGCGGCTTTCCTTTACTCTTTCGCTGACCGACACGTTGGAAATCTCCTTTCAGTCGGGCAGACAGCCGATACCTTGCGACTTGGCGGCGGTCTTTTGTGCGCCGTTCCAACGTTTTTCCGGCGGAACCTTTGAAGGNAAGTTTTCCCATTCCCTACGCAGCGGCAGNGCGGAGACACAAACCACCCGGCTGGAAGAGGTTATTTTCAGAAACATCCCGCTCGCTCCGCTGATTCAGCCGCANACCACTTTTGCCGTCGAAGGCACGGTGGTCGATTTGCGNTTTTCACCGGCAATTATCAGTGCAGAGGGCATCTATGCCGAAGGAAGTATGGCAGTAATCGANGGTGCGGTCGAGAAGGCACTGTTTCACCGTTGGGTGGACAGGTTCGACTTAACAGTGGAACCGGAATCTATCCTGGAAGCCCCGATNCCGNTGATTCCATTNTCGGCATGTGCCATTTATTTTCGGTTGCAGCCGGACGGCATCGACTTTTGGGCGGATCAGCGTTGGCGGAACGCGATCATGCACTATCAGGAGAACGATCTTTCACCGTCGGTTTATACCGTCTTTTTGCCTCAAAACCGGCGACCGGTGAGTTACAATGAAGTCATGTCGATTTTCGCCCCGGATAGTGCACCGATGGTTCCATTGACATCCGGTATGCAATCGCTGTTACCGCATATTCCGGTGCCGGCTCTGCCATAAACGGTATGAAATTGTTCCTGGCGAATTTTGCGCTTCCTCGCGTCTTTGCGGTTAAATCCGAACTATTTTAACTGCAAGGTACGCAAAGAATATATTTTTAGAGGTCCCCTTCTATGAAACTCTGCCGCTTTGTAACGGGCATTAAGGACTTTACCGATTTTATCCCCTTCTTCTCTCCGAGCGTTTCCCAAGGTAGCCCAAGTTTGCGAGTTCGAGAATGAGATCGACTGCCCCCAACTTTCGACGAGCAAGCATTTAAGCCGCCCACGCCTAACACGAGCCCATCGACCCTTTTCGGGATTATTATTCAGTTATTTTCCAATTCTGGGCAGTCCGTTGACAAGTTTTGATTTTTCGTCATTCCGGCGCAAGCCGGAATCCAGAAAAACAGGCTGCGAGTCCCTCGTCTGGATTCCGGCTTGCGCCGGAATGACGGAGTTTATGCAAACTTGTCAACGGACTGGGACACACCCGATTTACCGTTGACTGCCTATTGCCTTTGTCCGCCAATTTTGTTAAATTATAAGATGGTTTGAGTCTATCCCATTGAAAACGAGGAGGTTGTTTATGAGAAAAGTTTTTCTTTCCATTCTGTGTGCTGCATCCGTTACGATATTGTCCTCTCCGGCATGGGGGCAGGGACGTGCGGTGATGCGGGATATGTTTCAAGGGCAAACGCCGCCGCCCGGTGCTGTTACGGTGCTGGGACAAGCCTTCTTCGATGCGGGAGAAGCCGGATTCGGAAATGCGCTCACTATGCTGATCGCTGTGGATGACCGAAATGTCCGGGAGGAACTCGGCTTAACTGAGTCGGAAGTCAATTCTATCCGGCTCGTCCGAACGCAAATGATGATGAATGCGCCGCAATATGCGAACCGGTTGAGAACCATGACCGAGGAAAACCGGCAGAGTGTTCAGGCAGACCTCCTCCGCGACATGGGACGGGTAACCCAGAGTCTTGAGACCGCTCTTCCTGCGGAGCGGAAGGCAAGTGCCCAAAAACTGGGATTCCAAGCACTTGGCGGAATTGATTCGCCGCTGATCAGTATGACTTCAATGGAAGCATTGAATCTTTCGGCGGACCAACGGACAAAGTTGGAAGGAGTTTTTGACGAAATACGGACAGAGCGGCGGGCACACGGGGAAAAGATGTTTGAAATGATTGAAAAGGTGATTGCAGCGGGCGGTCCGCAAAACTTGTCCCAGGAAGAACGGGAAGAAATGGAACGGGCAGGACGGGAACTTGAAGCCCAAAGTTTGGCAACGGCGCGGAAATTGGCGGAACGTTTACGTCAGCACTTGACACCGGAACAGTTAGAATTAGAGAAGCAGTTGATTGCTTCCCGTCCCGCCTTTTTGCCGCCGCTGCCGAGACAGTTGCGAGGCGGTCAAGAGAGCGGGGATACTGGCGGGGCGAGCGGCGACGGTTACGCACCCGGAGCGGGTTCGTGGCAGCCGGGGCAAGGTGTGCCGGGACAATTCCAACCGTTGCCCGGACGATTCCCGCGACCGCAGTAGTGCTCCGTCTGTCTCATTTTGGGAATATACCGTAAGCGGGCAGGAATTGGACATTTTCCTTTGCGTCCCTTGCGTTTTCTTTGGGGAACCTCTAGAAATACCTTTCAGAGCCGCAACCGGTTGCGATGCTGAAATTTTTAGTGCCGCGACCTTCCGGTCGCGGCTCTGATGTGAATGATTAGAGGTACTCTTTGTGTACTTTGCGGTTAAAGAAAGAGGATTTAACCGCAAAGACGCAAAGAAGTGCAGAGGGCGCGGGGAGAAAGTACCAATTTGTCCCCGTTTACGGTATATTACCTTCCTTACCGTCGCGGCAGGTTGTGCCCTTGGAAGTTACTTGGAAGTTACTCTGCCCTGCGTCTCCCTAAAATCTGAAATAGTCAGTATCATCCATCCAGTTTTTGATTTTTGAAAAATGCCCTTTGAACAAATCAACTTGCGGCTCTCGAACTGTAATTGGAGTGCTGCCGCCGGCAAGACCGTTGATGTCTTGCATGCGGGCGGTGTTGTGGTTGTGCCGACGGAGACGGTCTATGGTCTCGCCGTCCGCCTGAATGATACTCAGGCAGTCCATAAATTGATCGAACTCAAAGGACGTAACAACAATCATCCTTTTGCACTGGCTTTTCCCAGTGCCGATGCCATTGAGGATGTTTGCTCTAAAATGAGTCCGCTCGCTCAGCGGTTGGCAAGACGGTGCCTGCCCGGTCCCGTGAGTTTGGTGCTGGATGTGCCGTCCGACAGTCTGCTTTGGAAGTTGCCGCCGGAGATTCAGAAGGCGGTGTTGCATCAATCGGCGGTCTGCTGCCGGGTGCCGGATCACCCCTTGCTCCTGCCGGTGTTAGGGGAATTGAATGAGCCGATTATTTTGACGAGTGCGAATAAGTCGGGACAGGGGGAAAGCACAAGTGTTGAACAGATCATTGCCGACCTCGGCGGCGGCATTGACCTGCTCATCGACGACGGACCCATTGGAGGCGGTGCTGTGCTCCCGAAGCCTTCCACGATTGTCAAAATTACCGGCAATGATACTGCGGATAGTGAATACTCGATACTCCGGGAAGGAGCACTCAAAGCAAACACAATCAAACGGCTGGCGGCGTTAATGTTTTTGTTTGTGTGCACAGAAAATACATGCCGAAGTCCGATGGCGGAATACCTTTGCGAAAGAATGCTGGCGGAGCATTTGCACTGTCCGGTGGAGGCGTTGGAACAGCATGGTATGGTTGTCTTGTCCGCTGGCTTAACGGCAACGGAAGGACAACCGGCAACGGCAAACGCTGTTGAGGTTTTGAAAGAATATAACATCGACGCGGACACTCACCGTTCATTGCTGTTGAATGAAACGCACGTTCGGTTTGCGGATCATATTTTTGCGATGACCCGGCAGCATCGGGAAAAGATTTTGTTGAAGTGGCACAATGTTGATTCCCGGTTGTGCGTCTTGCGGACAGACGGCGGCGATATTCTGGACCCGATGGGCAGTTCCATAAACATTTATCGAGCCTGTGCCGAACAAATCCGCACCGAAATCAGGGAGCGGTTCGATGGTGGGATTCATGAGATACCGTAAACGGTATGAAGTTGTCCTTTGCGTTCTTTGCGAAGACTTTGCGCACTTTTCGGTTAAAAAAACGTAACGTTCTCTTTCCATTGATGAGACAAGTTTCAAGAAGAACAGCAAGTTGCAATCTCCCCGTTTACGGCATATTACCGAAACGGCGTTTCAGGATCGTTTCGACTTCTTCGAGCCAACCCCGCCGCTCTTCAGGGGTGCTTAACACGACAGACTCAAAGTTGCGGCGTTCAAAGGATTGTGTACCGAGCAGTCCAAAGACAACGACCTTCCAAAAGTTTTCAATCGGATCGCCGTACACGTTTATTTCCACATCACGCGGAGTGTTCGAGGTGGAAAAAATCTGCACTCTCTTTCCGCCGACGTGAGAAACAACGCCCTCTTTGGTAAAATTGTAACAGGAATTTTGTCGGACAATCCGATCAACCCAGCCGCGAAGAATAGCAGGCGGTCCCCCCCACCAATTAGGATGCACGATAATCACACCGTCGGCTTCCTTGAAATGGTGAAGATGCCTCTGGACATCTTCCGGTAAGTCTTTCTCCGGCACATTTTCTTCACCCGCCGGAAGTATCGGGTCAAAATTTTCCCGATAGAGATCGTGAACAAGGACTGTATGTCCTAGTTTCTCCAACACCGCCGTTGCCGTTTCGACGATGGCATGATTCAAACTGCCGGGTTTCGGATGTCCTAGAATGAGTAAGATTTTCACGGATAAGGTTCACAAGCGGTTGTCGTCTTTGGGGGAATTTTATCTTGAATTGCGTCCCACTACAAGCCCGGATGAGAATCCGGCAAGGTTGAAAAAAAGGAGACTGTACGATTGTCCGCAAAATTGCGGTGAATACCGTCGGTGCGGATCGCGCCTGTGAGGCATGAGTATGCATGAAATGCTCTTTGCGTCCCTGACACTTCTTTGCGTCCTTGCGGTAAAATTCTTTACGCAAGGATACAAAGAAGCGCAAAGGAGAATTTCATACCGTTCGGCATATCAGTCCCCATGCTCTTGTCCATCCTGTCAAAGGGCAGCACACCTATTCCAGATTGAAATCGTGCGTGTTGAGCGGTTTTGTCTCGACCGTGACTCCTTTGAAGGGAGTATTTCGAGACGATGCGTATTGTGCCGGTAACACCTCTCTGCTGATTACCTCGTCCACCATGGTATCTTCGCCATCTGGTCCTTTGCCGAGAACTTTTTGTCCGGTGTTCACTGCCTCCCTTTTGCTGATCGTAACGTTGTACGTTCCCGGTTCGGCACCATTCGCACCGAAAGAAGACATCAACGTATATTTTCCGTTGGCATCCGTTCGTCCGCCAGCACTGGTGCCGGTACCCGCACCATCGGCAGAAGTAAACGTTACCGATGCACCCTCAAGGGGTATGCCATTGTGTGTTACCGTCCCTTCAACACGGTAGGTTTTGGGACCGGAACTGCCGCCACATCCTGCTGCGAAGAGAATGAGAACGATCAGCGTGACAGAAAAATGATGAGTTTGTGTCATTTTGTTTTCCTTGTTGGTTAAGGGTTTCTCTTGTAAAAAAGGTGAAGTGCGGTATCAAAAACAATGGCAGCACCATCGGCACCGCGCAACCAGCAGAGTGCGACTCTGTTTGTGATGCCGCCAAACCGACCAACGGCATCAAATATACCAATATATCTTTGCGAACCTTTGCGTAACCGACTGCGTTCTTTGCGGTGAACTTTTTACCGCAAAGAACGCCAAGATTGACACAAAGGAACAAAACGGTTGTCTATTGACGGCGGAGCATGACCAGTTCGGCTGGCAAGGCATCCGGTTCATGTTTCACAAGCCCGATGTCGATTCGGCACCATCAATCGAACCAAGTGCCCCCCAGACTCCAAAAGGAGAGTTTCCGGTAAAAACCTGGTCATGCTGCAATAAGTTAAAAGTTTGGGTGCCCCTGACGATTTCGGTGAGCGATTGATCACCGACGTTAATCGAATCGCTTAAAAAGCGTACCGAACCATCAAGCATGCCGCCGTTAACGCCGCCGGAGTGATTACTACTTGCCGTGATGTAGCCGACATTTTCAATATCCCACTCACCGGAACCATTCACGCAACTGGTGGAATTAGGCGGCAACGTAGTGGTGAAGCCGGAAAAACACAATGCGGCATGCGACCAGCGCACCCCCTTGCGTCCACCGCCATCTGTACCATCCCGCAACATTCCGTTCTGTCCTCTGAAATTAGCGCATTCCTGCGGTGATCCCAGAGTTCCCGTTCTTACGATGGCAATTTTGAGCCTGTTATCATCGCGCACATCCGGTGCGGCAAGAGATTCTGATATCGCAAGGGTATTACTGGTACCATCAGTAACGGAGCTTATCGTGCGCACTCCCGGAGCGTTACCGCCGCGTGCCCTGCTGAAAATTCCGCGCCCTCGACGGTCTGAGTCACGCCGCACTGCCAAATCACCCCAGCAGCCATGGTAACTCGTCCGCGCCATCCGGTCATTCGGTGACTGGGCAACAAGACCATCTGAAGGGCAACGAAAAGCAACGACCGGAACTCCACGGAAAGGGCAACCCACCGCTGCGCCATTCTGTCCCACATTGTGCGTGTTGTGATTACCCGGATGAAACCCGTCATTCTGACCAGCCGTAGTCGAACATTGTTGATTGGCGGATACGATGGACTCGTAAAAGGCATTCTGCTCAATGTAGGGGAGAAGTGAAACGAGGAAACTATACAGTTCCATGTGCCCCAATGTTGCGTTCGGATCATTTTGCCGCCTGAAGCTCATCCACAACGGGTCTCCTTCTCCCGCAGGAAAACGGTTATGGGAATCATGATAGGTCATCATCGCCAACGAGAGTTGCTTGACGTTGTTGGTGCACTGCATTCTGCGTGCTGCTTCGCGGGCGGCTTGCACGGCGGGCAGCAGCAGGGCGACGAGCATTCCGATAATCGCGATGACGACGAGGAGTTCGACAAGGGTGAAAGCACGTGTGAGCCGCTTTGCCTTGCGAGGCACAGGAACTCTCCCTAAATTGCCCCCCCCCCCCCC
>JGI24701J34945_10000968_pt1 | contig 14905 bp, 14 predicted proteins | sample TergutTh196P3_FD_34945 | JGI IMG/M metagenome (IMG submission 34945)
ATTGATAATGGATAAGGCGTATGAGGGTGACGTGTGTCGTGCGAAGGCGAAAAAGTGTGGAATGATTCCGGTGGTTCCTCCGAAGTGCAATCGCAAGAAGCAGTGGAAGTACGATAGGGAATTGTATAAGTATCGAAATTTTTTGGAGCGTAACTTCCTCCATATTAAAAAGTTCCGTCGGGTGTTTGCGATGCATGATAGATGAGATGAAACTTGTAATACATGCTTTTATTGCCATCGCAAACATTGTGATATTTATGAGGAATTGGCACAAACACGCCCTATGGTTATCAGGCCTTATTTTACAGAGTATCATCGGCATCAATGTCTTTTCTCTGACATCAGAAATCATCTGTGCATAAACATTGCCTTTACGTATGTTGCCGAAGTAGGATTCATCTACTTCTACTTTTCCGTGCAAAAAAGGCGATTCTAAATTCGCGAAGTAGACAATAATGATATGCAATTTATGGCAAAAAAGATTGTTGGAATTGCGTTTGATGCCGACGAGTTTTGCGGCGGTGTATGCCGTCGGCAACGAAAAAATCAAGCAACTTTTTTATCTGTGCCGATGATAGCCTTGGTTTGCATAGCGAAATGCATATCGGTAACGGTAGAATATGCTATTATCTAGGCCAGGGCCAAAAGATTTCTTTTGTCGAACACAAATTATCTATTTTGTCAAAAAGGGCAAATTCACAACAGGCTTCAGGCGGCTCAACACCCCAGCTTAAAACTTGCAACCGTTCTGCGGCTGGGGTCGACTAATTTGTTGTTTATGCCACAATCGAGCATATTGGCTGGTGATTGCATTTCTGATTCTGAAACATGCAGATGCTTGAGAACAACCGTTTTTCACACAGGTGATTTGGTTTTACCAAATCCAATAAGGTTTTGTCCTTTAGCTCGCTACAAATGACAAATGAGAGAAAAAACAGAAAATTTCAAAAAACGCGATGCAGGAGAAATTATTGCAAGTCTCCGTAGAGAAATTTCGGAGGTGGAGATTTTTGAGAAGCGTGTTCGTTATTTTCTCTTACTTGGCTGGTTTGGTTGTGTCTTTTTTATTCCATTGAGTCTCACTTCAAATAGTGTGACGCTTGTTACATTAGCGTTAATTGTTCTGAATTTCTAGGCGATTTTCACTTTATGCACCTATTTAGTGGTATCTTTCACATGTTCTTTCTTAACTGCACTAGTAGAATTACATGATTGTCAAGTTGCACCGTGTGGACACTCAGAGAAAAATGAAATTTCAGATGGAAATTACGATGATGCAGGGGGATAACGGCTTTTTCTGCCTAGAGAGTCGTTCAAAACCTCATGAGAGTAATACAAATGCAGGCAATATGAACAAAACCTTTGTAAGCGATCAGGCTGCAATCCCATCGCACCGCCACACGCCGAAAGTTTTTTTATCACGCATTCGTTCGCTCCACTTTCCAACGCCAACAATAACGTCTCCATTTTCTGNCATCTTCATAAAAACGATTCNACCGATTGGAACGATAAGANACAATNANATCTATACCGCATCNTGNAAACTTGGCTCGCAATCGATCATCATCATAACCCTTATCCGCAATCANCCGTTTCGANTTCAATATTCTACTTCGCTTTTTCCTACTTCTACTATGTGTTCTATATTTTTTTACCTTGATACCATCGACTATTTGCTCTGCAACATGGCCTTCGTGAGTAGAGGCACTCTCCACTTCGACATTCAATGCTATGCCATTGCCATCGACAAACAACATAATCATAGAACTCTTACCGCCCCTTGTTTTTCCAGTATAAATGTATCATCCAGAAATGTTTCATCGAGTCGTAACTTGCCTTGTTCTTCTAATAATGCAAATAGATGTCGATGGGTTTCTACTAACACACCTTCTTCTCATTCGAGGAGTCCTCGTCGGCACGTACTCCAACTGGGAAAGTTTTTGGGCATGTGTTCCCAAGGACGTTCTGCACGTGCAAACAAGATGAGAGCTTCGAATACTCGTTGGTTATCGACGCGTGGCCGACCGCCTTGCGGTCCGATTATTTGGCTCGTTTGAAGGGACGATATTTGGGCTTGGGCTTCTTGTGTTGTGGCATTGTTGATTCCTTTCAAAAGGGACAGTATCGCATACAATATCTGATCGTGAAAAAAACAAGGTTTTGAACGACATTGGAGTATTTTGGGACGGTTAAAACTTGGAATTTCGGTGTTTGGCGTAAATCGTTATTTATTCTTCCGCTTTCCTTACAGGGAGTTTTTCCTATGCAAACAATTTATATTGTCACTCTGAACGTCGAAGGATGAAAAACCTATCTCAAAATAATAAAAAACTCAAAGGCTCCTCACAAAAAGTTCGAGGAGCCAACATCCAAATCAAAGCCGATGCCAACGGCCCTACTGGAAAGACCAAGACATCGCCGACGCCTTTTTCTGCACAAGAGAGAGCTTCGAAAATGTCCGAAAATGACTCGTGCCCGAAGGTTTTGACATCGCACTCAATGGTAAAAAATGAGAAGTGCCCGCCTCTCTTAAACGTCTTGACGGCAAGTATCAAACGATTCGCCGTACGCTCAAAAAACAAGATAACGTAGCGCAAGGTTCAATACTATCTTATCCCTCCGAAAGCGAACGGCGAGATTGTTGCACACATGGAGCAAGTTCTTGACACGTATACATTTCCGCATGACTCAAAGATTACCATCATCGTGATGAATGAGCATCTGATACAAATTTTTAAAGAGACATGCAAACCGATTTCTGCAAGTAGAAATCATGTAAAGCAAGTAGACTATGAATATGAGTGTGTAGGTGTTGCAAATATATTTATGTTCACAGTGCCGTTGGCTTGTTGGCGTCGTGTTTCTGTTCGTAAGCATAAGACGATGATTGATTAGGGGCAAGAGGTGAAAACATCATTGGAAGTCGATTATTTTACTTCTCGCAAAGTAATCTTGATATGAGATAACTTGAACACGCACAGTATAATTGTATGAGACGTTCGAGTCGAAGCGTGCTCGTTCGTTGGCAAAGCGTTTGGAAATTATTCCGACACCGAAACATGGAAGTTGCTTAAACATAACGGAGAATGAATTGCGTGCGGCGTTGTGTGCGTGGCGGCGGCGTGCAATGCCAACCAGAAGGGAGTCGATCGGCAATTTGCCATAGAAAATGTAAGAACAAAACTCAAAGCACTCTATCCAAAAATCAAAATGGCGCAAGGCTCTAATTCCCCGGCGGGGCGGCCTACCTTTGCTGTCCGGCTTGCTTTTCCAGATAGCAATCATATTCATACCGCAGGCAGCACTTCATGCGGCCGCAATGGCCGGAAATTTTCGTAGGCTCCAACGTCACCCTTTGCAATTTGGCCATTTTTACCGAAATACCCGGCGTTTCTCGCAAAAAACAGCCGCAACACACTTCCCGCCCGCAATCGCCGATGACATGAAGAACCTTCATCTCTTCCCGAGTGTTGATTTGACGCATCTCGATCCGAATTTGAAACTCGGCGGCAAGCACTTTGACAAGTTCGCGAAAATCGACGCGTCCTTCGGCCGTGTAGTAGATAATAATCCGTTCGCCGCCGAATGTATGTTCAACGCGGACCAATTTCATCGCGATGCCTAACTCTTGAATGATGCGTCGGCAACCTTCGAGTTTCCCTTGCTCTAGTTTTTGGAACTGTTTGTGTTCCATTTCATCGACTTCCGTCATCAGGCGGATGATTTGGCCTTGGACAAACTCTTTCCCTAGTTTTTGAATATTTTCCTGATCGGCTTCGCAGCGCACCATTCCGATTTCTTGTCCTCGGGGCGTTTTCACGATCACTTGGTTTCCTTGATGGAGAATCAGTTCGCCGTGTGTAAAGACGCCCAACATTCTCATGGCTCCGAATTGTACGATATATTTCATTTTTTCGCATCCTCGCACGCATTGTACGGGGTAATCAGCAACTTGGCAAGAGTGTTGCGCTTCGCAAGAGCGATCGCAGAGCCGCTTGCACTGGAAATTTTCCGCGGCTGCCCTATAATTATTCCATGTCCCGACATCTTAAGCGTCAATTTAAGCAGCACAGCGTCCTGCCCGGTTTCGGATTAACCTTAGGCTTTACCCTGACGTACCTCGGCTTGCTTGTGATGTTGCCGCTTTCAATGCTCGTGCTCACCACTCTCTCCATGACCGTCGGCGAATTCTGGCAAGTCATCTCCAGACCAGATGTCGTTGCCGCCTATAAATTATCCTTCTCCACTTCGCTGATTGCCGCTTTAATCAATGCCGTTTTCGGCTTCATCGTCGCCTGGACGCTCGTCCGGTACACCTTTCCCGGAAAACGCTTTGTCGATGCCCTCATTGATATACCCTTTGCGATGCCGACGGCGATTTCGGGCATCGCACTGACCGCTCTGTATGCCGAAAGCGGCTGGGTCGGGGCTTGGTTCCATAAAATCGGCATTCAAATTGCCTATACGCCGATCGGTATTACGATTGCATTGACCTTCATCGGCCTGCCTTTTGTCGTGCGGACGCTCCAGCCCGCCTTGGAAGACCTTGATAAGGAAGTTGAAGATGCTGCCGCATCGTTGGGAGCGACGAAATGGCAGACGTTTTACAAAATCATTTTCCCGTCGGTTTTTCCGGCTCTGGCGACGGGTTTTACGCTGGCCTTGGCCCGGGCGTTGGGGGAATACGGCTCGGTAATTTTCATAGCGGGCAACATCATGATGGAAACGCAAATCGCCCCGTTGCTGATCGTCCAGGAATTGGACAAGTTCAACATCCCCGCCGCGACGGCGATTGCCGTCGTGATGCTCCTTGCGGCATTTGCCCTGATGTTTTGCATCAATTTGATCCAATGGTATGCGAGACGACGGCCTTCGAGGTAGGTGGGGTGCCGCCGCCTACCATTTCAAGCCGAACGTTTCGCCGTTGGATGATTGGCCCACACCGCCTTTCAACGGGCCCTTGTACGTGTTCTTCACCTTGGCCGGGGCTTCCTCTTCCTCCTCAACGGTTTCGCCCGATTCGGCCTTCGTCAACGCTGCCGCAACCTGCTTCATCGACAAGGACATCCGCCGATCCGAGGACTCGATACTCAATATGTACACATCGACCCAATCGCCCTCTTTGACGACCTCCGTGACGTTATTGACCCGTTTATTCGCCAATTCGCTGATATGCACCAATCCCTCGACGCCCGGCATCAACTCGACAAACGCTCCAAAATCCGCCGTTTTCGTTACCTTGCCCCGCGTAACCGTCTTTTCCTTAAACCGATCCGACATATCCGACCAAGGATCAGACGCATCATCCCGATATATCAGCGAAATACGGTTGCTCGTTTCATCTATCTTGGCAATTCGGACTTTAATCCGCGTGCCTTCCGTCAACACCTCGCTGGGATGCTTAATCCGTCCCCAGGACATCGCCCCAATCGGAATGAAACCATCGACACCGCCCAAGTCGATAAACGCGCCCGTCTCGATAATTTTCCGCACCAGCCCTTCGCGGAGTTGGCCGACTTCCAATTCCGCCAAGAGTTGCACCCGTTTTTCCTCGCGTTCGCGGAGCAGCATCGACTTTCGACTCAATACCAGATTCCGGCGTTCGACGTTGACCTCTTCGACGACGCAGGTCAATTTTTTGCCGACGTAAGGCTCAATATCTTCGACGCGAAAGAGTTCGATTTGGCTGATGGGAATGAACCCCCGCAGCCGGTTGACTTCGCATTCCAATCCGCCGGAATTCGTTTTCGTAATCAGTGCATCGACGATCATGCCCTGCTGGACCTGCGACCAGTCCCGAACATCGGCGGCGGCAAGCGGGACGGAAACTTCATACAGGCCTTCTTCCCGAAGGAATCGGATGACCGTAACCTCCATTTCGTCGCCGGGTTTCGGCTCGGCATCGACGGGGAACATCTTGAGCAGCACGACGCCTTGCTCTCGGGCACCGACGTCGAGAAACACGCTATCACCCTGGACGGCAAGAACTTTCGCTTTGATTTTGGTATCCGGCTCGAGGGCTTGGGCGACGGCGAGTTCCTCGGATTTTTTCATCACGGCATCGACATCGGGCCCGAAAACAGCCTCGAATTCGGCTTCGAGGTCGTCGGACATCTTGTTATTCCGCCGGTATTTCGGAATTGCAACGGCGTGGACCGGCCTGATGGGCAGGTCTTGGAGTTTTTTTTCGCCTTCCAGCGAAAGCCGATCGGGCTGTTCATCGTCGGGATCATCTTCGACGCGAGTTGGTCGGCGAGAGTTTTCGTTTTTGCCTTCGGGCGGATAGGTTTCGGTTTTTAGGGGAGTTTTCTCGACATTTGCGGGGGAGCCACTTGCGCTAGAGGCATTTTCGCTAGAGGCAGTCGCGTTAGAGACTTCCTCATTGGGGATTTGCCCTACGACGGGAATCGTCGGTTTTGGCCGATAGGCATCGGGATTGCGTTGCGAGCCGATGAGACGTTTCGGTTTTTCGGCGGTTGCCGGGACAGAATTCTCTGTAGACATATCGGAGGACAAATTGAATCTTCAAGAATACTTTTGGATATTTTAGCACGTTTTCGCAAAAACGAAAGCCGTTCACGGCACGGCGAATGCCTACGATCTTGCACTCCCAAAAAACCATTTTTTTCCCGTTTATGCTATAAACACGGGACATCCACGCACCATGACGGAAGCCGAAGCATTTCTTTACTGTCAGCAACTGGCAAAGTCGCACTACGAAAACTTTCACGTTGCAAGTTTCTTTCTGCCGAAACCGCTCCGACAGCCGTTTTACGCCGTATATGCCTATTGCCGATATTCCGATGATCTGGCCGACGAACACGATGGCTCGCCCGAAGCACGAAAATTGGCCTTACAACGTTTGGACGATTGGCAACGGCAACTCGACCAATGTTTCGATCAGGCCGAACCAACGCATCCGATATTCATCGCATTGCGTTCGCTCCTTCGGCAATATACGCTGCCCAAAGAACCCTTTGCCGACTTGCTCATCGCATTTCGGCAAGACCAAACGCAGCAACACTATGCCACGTTCGATGATTTGCTCGACTATTGCCGATATTCGGCCAATCCGGTTGGGCAAATTGTGTTGCATTTGGTTTGCAAGCCGACACCGGAGCAGTTGGCCTGGTCGGATTCGATCTGTACCGGCCTGCAACTCGCCAATTTTTGGCAGGATGTCCGTCGGGATCAGGCCCTCGGACGCTGTTATATTCCGCAGGACATTGCTCAAAAATTCGGCGTTGACCTTGCCGATTTGCACGATTCGCAGGGATTTCGGAATATGATGCAGGAACTTGTTGCCGACGCACGCCGTCGGTTTTATGCCGGAATACCGCTCGTTGACTCGCTGCCGAAAGCAATACGGCCTGACATTTCGCTTTTCATCCGAGGCGGGCTGGCAATTTTGGATGCGATTGAGCGGATTCAATTCAACGTTCTGGAAACTCGGCCAACGCTTTCCCGATGGACGAAACTGCGATTGCTCTTGGGAGTTTAGGTTTTTCTGGGCAATAGCCCCTATAATCGTTAAAGTTCCCCCAAATTCATGCCGATTTACGAACCCAGCAGAAGGCTTGATAGGCTTTAATACCGTTATGTCCAAAAAAAGTACCATACCAGCACTTATTGCCATCGTTTTGACGTTGGGTGTTCCATCCGTGGGTGTTCCATCCATTTTCGCCCAATCCGGCTCGCTCACCGGCACGCCAGCCCTACTCCATCCCAACGGCAGGCCTATGACGATGTCCGAAGCATCCTTGACTTTTCAAGCCCCACCCAAACAGCATGTCTACCAAGTTGATGATATAATCTATCTTCAGGTTGACCGGCGGACGGAATACAGCAATACCGCCGACAACCAACGGCGAAAACAGGTCGAAACCGAAACTGCCCTGACTGGCTGGATGAAATTCGCCGGACTGCTCAGAATGCCGGTCGCCGCCGCAGGGCCCCTGCCCGAAATCGGAGGAACTATTGACCATCGAACGCAAAACCGTGGACGGCTAAACCGCGCAGAAACGATGAACCTGAGGATCGCATGCCGAATTACCGACATTCGCGACAACGGCAACCTTGTCATTGAGGGAACCGACAGTTCCAGTTTCGGAGAAGAGGGAAGGATTATCACCGTAACAGGTATTGTTCGGCCGGATACGATCGGTCGGGATCACCAGGTTTTGTCGAGTATGGTCGAAAGTTTTGACATCCGCGACGTTCCGCGTGGCAATGTGTACGATACCGTCCGCCGCCCCTGGGGGACGAGGTTGATTGATCAACTGAAACCGTTTTAGGGTAAGACATTCTGAAACTCCAACATTCTAACTCCTGACTCCTACCTCCTGACTCCTTAAAATCCCATGCACAAAACACTCCCCTTTACCCTGCTGATCCTGTTTTTCGCCTCGCATTCGGCACTGGCCCAACTCCGCGTGGAACANTTCGTCCGCGTGAAAGGGCAAGAATCCACCCANATTACCGGTTACGGTATCGTNGGCGGANTGAATGGAACCGGCGATGATCCCCGAGCCTACTCACCGGCGGCGTTGGCGATTTTACGGCAACTTTCCCGTTCCGGGATGTTCGGTGCCGATGAAGCCGGTATCCGCGGAGCCCGAAACAGTGCGCTCGTTCGCGTTACGGTAACGATTCCCGGCACCGGAGGCAGGGACGGCGATATTCTCGATTGCATTGTCGTTTCCGAGGGCAGTGCGCGAAGTCTGGAGGGCGGCGTTTTGTCCTCGACGATGCTGTCCACAATGTTCCAGCAAACGGAAAACTCATTGCCTCTCGGTGTGGCCCAGGGAAGCATTACCATCGAGCAAGCGGCTTCGCCCAATAGGGGCCGCATTGTCAATGGTTGCCGACTGCTGTCCAATTTTTCCAATCCAATCATTGACCAAGGCGTGATAACGCTTGTTATCCGCAGGGAACACGCTCGGCCCCATATGGCGAACAGCATTGCGGAAGCGATCAATAAGAATGCGGAGTTTCAGGCCGTGGCGATTCAACCGGCCCGAGCGGCTGGTTCTGACCGAGTGGTCGTTCGTGTACCGGTGGAAGATTTTCACGACCCGGTGGACTTTTTGGCCAAAATTTTGGATGCCGAAATGCTGGATGTTCCGCGTCCGGTGCCGCGTGTCACGATTAACGAGCGGACGGGCAGCATTGTGATTGATGCGGAAGTCGAGGTGCGTCCGAGCCTGGTAACATTTAATGGTCTCGTTGCGGATATTGCACCGGAATTGGCTCCTGGCGAAATAGAAGAGTTTCCGCGGCAATTTATTGACATTGATACTGATGCGAGGCGTCGGCAAATGGAGGGCGAACTTGTCCCGAACGTGCGTTTGCGTGCTCTGCAATCGAGTTTGAATGCCCTGCGTGCGACGCAGCAGGATGTGATTGAAATTATTAAAATCCTGCATGCTCAAGGCGCGATTATCGGCGACGTCGTGTTTTTGGACTAATGTGAGCCGTTGCTGGCCGCCCCGCTCTGCGGGGCTAACGAATCGTTTACCCCTCAAAAAACCATGCTTAACACCATCACCAACCACACGATCAACTACGCAACTTATTCGGCAACGGATACGGCACCGAAAACTCCGCCGGGATTGCAAAAGGCGAACAATCTTGATGTCTATCAGCGTTCTGACGGTACGGAGGCAACGCGTTTTGATATGCCCGAGGAGCAATCGCCGCAAGAGGCGAATGAGTCGTTGTTTCGGGACTTGCTGCATCAGTTTGTGGGACAAACGTTGATAGGCCAGATGTTAAAGTCGATGCGAGCGACGCAGGAGAAGAATCCGTATTTTCATGGAGGTCAGGCTGAAGAGATATACCAGAGTATGTTGGATATGGAGTTGACGGATCAACTGACGCATGCGACATCTCGGACGTTGAGCGAGCCGATGTATAAATTGATGCGTGCTCCGCGTGCGGCTTAGGAACGAGTGCAGGAGCCGAGGGCGTTAGCCCCCGGGTTCCGAACACCAAAGAGAAAACTACGGAAACGCATATGCCGGATTCGTCGAATCAAAATCCAAATCCGTCAAGCCGACATTCAACTGCAAATTCATGTAGGTATACGCCTCTATCAATTCCGGTGTTGAATCGCCCGACCGGCCAGCACGACGAGGCCAATCATACGACTCATAACGAATCGGCACATTCAACTCATTGTCCACAAAAATCCTCGCAATGTGGAATGTGAAGTTTTGTCGCGGAACCGGATGAATGACCTCAATCATCGTGCATTCCCGAGCCGCAGGACCGCTGCCAACGCGAACACCCTCGGTGTACTTCACTTCGCATTCGCCAAATTGGGAATCACGATAGCCGACTTCCAACAGTTTATCGACCAAATTCAGGATTCCCATCTCGGTAATCGGATATTTCTGATTCCGCATCGGCAGGAATCCATCCGGCTCGAACCGGAGCGTGCCGAGTCTGCGTTCCATCCCGACACCGTGGGCGATGAGTTTATTGTCGTTCTGTCCCTCGACGTAAATCGCCTGCTGACCGTTCAAATCCTTGGGGAATAGGAACTTGGTGTACACGCTGAAGGGCTGGTGGCGAACTTTAACTTCCAACACCTGGGCCCCCTGCACTTTGCCGCCGATATTTTCCTGTTTTTGCAGGATGGCGGTGTAATCTTTGATGGCCGCGATGTTCGGGCGTTCTTTTTCGGCCCAGCGAATCACCGGCATCAGGGGGTGTTCTGCGGTATTCGATGCTGCGGTGGGAACGTTCGCCGCAACTCGCGTCGCTTCCAAAGCGTCAGTATTTTCTTCGCACAACGCAGGGGCTACGCCGAAGAGTAAACAAACGGCAAGGCCGTTAATAAATGATGTCAATGCTTTTCTCATATTGCAATCCTTTTGAAAACTCCTCCGAGTCTATCCATTGTACGTTTTTTATCGGCACGATGTCGGGGGAAAAACGCCGATTTTCTCCAAAAAGAGACCGCTTTACGTATTTTGCCCTTTCTATGCTATACTTTACCGTGAAATCCCTAATAATACTAACATTTTTTCCGTTTTACCGGAATAGCAAATTTTAATGAATCTTTCCGAAATCGTCGTCAGGCCGATTCTTTCTACGCCTTTTCAGGAAATCGGCTACGTTATCCATCGAAAAGACAGCCGCGACTGCTTTGTCATCGACCCTGGGCTGGAATCTGACCGTTTTTTGGAACTTTTCGAGACCGACGGCCTCATGCCGATTGCGATGCTCATTACGCACGGCCACGGCGACCATATTGGCGGCGTGGCGGCGATTCGGGATCGTTGGGAAGCGGCCAAGATTTACATCGGCGAACACGAAAGCGATAAATTGACGGATCCGACGAAGAATCTTTCGACGGCTTTCGGATTCGGCCTGCGGACGCCGGAGGCTGATGTGCTGCTCAAAGACGGCGACAAATTGGAATTGGCGGGCATTCCGCTTGAAGTTCGGCATGTTCCGGGCCACAGCAAGGGGCATGTCGTTTATCTGATTCCGGCAGAGCCGCAGGGACTGTTGTTTGTCGGGGATGTGATTTTTCAGGGCAGCATTGGCCGATATGATTTCCCGGACGGCGACCCGGAGATTCAGATTCCGATGATTCGGTCGAAAATTTTTACATTGCCTGAAGATACGGTCATTTATCCTGGACACGGCAACTCGACGACTGTCGGAGCGGAGCGGCGGACGAATCCGTATTGCAGGGAGTAGTTGCCGAGCGTGAACAAGCAAAGACTGCCCGGCATTTGCCATTCCAATTCCCATAGTTTTTGGATTTGTTCCGGCGAGAGTTCAGCCGGCAGGACGCAATCTTACGCTTTCGCTCTGCATAACGTTTATTGTATACTATAGGCAGGGTCCTCTTATACATAAGAATCCATGATCAATCCGCTGTACCATCCCGAATTGCGTGAAATGCTCGCCGAAAACGACGTCGAGCAAATGCAAGAATTTTGTCCCTCGCTCCATCCCGCCCGAACCGCCGAATTCCTCGAAGGGCTCAATGCCTCCGAAATTTGGCAACTGCTCCAACATACCGATACCCCCAATCGAGCCGAAATTTTCAGTTATTTCGAGATCGATACCCAAACCGAACTGCTCGAATTCGCCCCCAGGGACGAAGCCAGCGAATTGGTCGAAGCCCTGCCCGCCGACGATCGCGTCGACGTTCTCCAAGTGATGGACGCCAATGCCGCCGAGGAAATTATCAAACTCTTATCCTCGGAAGAACGGCGTGACGTTCTCCGGCTGCGTGCCTTTCCCGAAGGACTGTGCGGTGCAGAAATGACGTCCGACTTCGTCAGACTGCACGAAAAAATGACCGTCAACGAAGCAATCGCCGAAATCGGTCGGCAAGTCGATACCCACGAAACCGTCTATTATCTCTACGTCCTCGACGAAGGCGATCACCTCGTTGGACTCGTCTCCGCAAAACACCTCTTGGCCGCCGTCGGGAAAGGAGAAATCTACATGTCCGACATCATGAACCGCGACCTCATTACGGTCAAGGCGATGGATCATATCGAACGAGCCATCGAAATCGTGTCTAAATACGACTTTTTGGCCATTCCGGTTGTCGATGATGAGCACCGTATTCTCGGCATCATCACGCACGATGATGTGATTGACTTAACGCACGAAGAAGCAACCCGGGATGCGCACATGATGGCGGCCATTTCGCCGCTCGAAGAAGCGTATCTTGAAGTTCCGTTTTTCACGATTTGGAAAAAACGGGTATTATGGCTTTTATGCCTTTTCATCGGGGGATCGTTTACATTTTCGGCTTTATCGCACTATCACGAGGCCCTGGAAGGTTTTTTGTTTCTCGCCTTATTTATCCCGCTTTGCATTGCGACGGGCGGGAACAGCGGTTCGCAGGCCGCAACGCTCATTACGCGTTCGTTGGCACTGGGCGATATAAAACTTCGGGATTGGTTTCGGGTATTGCGTCATGAAATCCTGATGGGCTTGGCTTTGGGTGTCGTGCTTGGGACGATCGGATGTATTCTTGCATATTTTACGCCAGCGGAGTTATTGCAAGATAAGAATGTTTCTTATTGGCAGTTGGCACTGGTGATTGGCCAGGTCGTGATGATGATATGTTTATTTGGCACGGTCATTGGAGCGATGTTGCCGTTGTTATTTCAGCGAATCGGCGTTGATCCCGCGATGGCGTCGAGTCCGTTTGTTGCGACGTTCGTCGACGTAACGGGCATCATCATCTTTTTCAGCATTGCGAAACTTTGGATTTTGTGAGAGCACGCTCGCGGCCCTCACGCCATTCCGTCGCAGGCCGGAATCCATAAAAACGGCGAGTCGCAGAGCGATGCGGCTTGCCCCAATTACCTCCCCCTTCCCCCAACAACAAACAAATAAACAAACAAATAAAAAATATGTTCCCTATCCGTAGTTTTTTCGTTTCATTTTTTTTTGCGAACCTATTGCTCGTTGCCCTAGTGCTCGCCGTTGGCTTTTTCCTCGTTCAAAATGAACACAACAAACGAACCACCCTCCTGACCGAACGCTTCCAAAAACAACTCCTTCTCTCCCTCCAGGGCGAATTCCAAGAAATTTGGCCAAATATCAGCAAAGAACGCATCGAACTCTATTCAAACACGCACGGCATCCGACTCACCGTCGTCAATACCGAAGGACGCGTCCTCGGCGATTCCGAATTTCAAGCCGTCAATATGGAGCCGCATCTCACGGAAGACCGACCGGAAATTGTCAACGCTATGCACGGAAAAATCAGTTCCGACGTCCGATTAAGCCGAACCACAAATATCGAATGCCGATTTTTGGCGGCTCCCATCGTCGTAGACGGCGAAATCGTTGCCGTCGTCCGCATCGCGTTTCCGCTTTCGCTTTTCCACGAAAACCGGCTTCCCATTTTCGGCGGTGTTTTGCCGGCTTTTCTGCTCAAGTTGTTGATCATCGCAATTTTAGTGCCGGTTTTGCTCCGCTGGCTTTGGTACAAACCGCTCCGACTGCTCAACATCGCTGCACAACGCATTGCCGAGGGAAAGTTGGAACCATCATCTGCGATTGATGCTCCGCTTGAACTCGCGCAACTTTCTCTTTCCCTCGAAACGATGCGCCGCACCGTTTCCGAACAACTTGCGACAATCACCCGGCAACGCGAAGGACTCCAAACAATTTTGCTGCACCATCCCGACGCAATTTTTGCGATGAATCGGGCTGCCGAAGTGATTTATTGCAATGCCGCCGCAAAGAGGTTATTTCGCTTCGATGCCGTACCGGAACATTCGCTTTTGCAAAAAATTGTCCGCAATGCCTCCATCATCGACTGGTATCTTCAATGTCGGCGTAATTCCCAGGCAATCGGTGCGTCGGCACTACCCGCGATTGAACGCAAGGAGGTTGACCTGTTTGGCCGCAAGCATTTTCTCGAATTGGAATTCATCGAAACGGGCACGGAATCCAAGGAAGATGCCGCGTGCCTGGTGATTATCAGTGATTTGACGGAAATCGTGCAGGCCGGGAAGATGAAGACCGATTTCGTGGCCAATGCGTCGCATGAACTGCGTACGCCGCTTGCCGCAATTCGGGTCGCATTGGATAATGTCTCCGAAGATATTTACGAAAACAAGGAAACGCTGGAAAAAATCATCCAAATTGTTTCCCGGCATGTTTCTCGGCTCGATGCGCTNATTGAAGATTTGCTTGCNCTGCATGGTGTGGAGGATGAAACGGTTGCGGTTCGGCTTGATGAGACGAGCGTTGCGGAGCAACAGGCTTGGATTGAAGAATTGTTTCATAGTCGCATTGAGGAAAAACGGTTGACGTTTTCGGTGGTTTCGGAACTTGGCGATATGCGATTCCGGGTGGACAACAAACGGCTCGGATTGATTTTGCAGAATTTGTTGGACAATGCGATTAAATA
>JGI24701J34945_10000971_pt1 | contig 14878 bp, 9 predicted proteins | sample TergutTh196P3_FD_34945 | JGI IMG/M metagenome (IMG submission 34945)
TAGACCAGATTTTTGATGCTGAAAATGATGATAGGCAATATATCATTTTTGTAAACGATGAAGAAATTGACATCGAGGATTTGATAGTTCTCGGTGCTGGAAAACCCAATAGACCATCAAATATGATAGAAGACACACGCCCATATTATCAAGAATCAAATTTTGTAATATCTGGTAGTGTGCCTGCTTTGATGGATTTAATACCAACCAATGGCAATCTGTATGAGTTTAATATATCAGATAGCTACAATGGTAGCACTCATAACGAGACTTTTGGACATATAGAGGGATTTGCTTTGTGTAGAGAATACTTTATGTTTACTCATTCTGATACAAGACTAAAAAATCCAAGAATTTACCGCTACAACACTGAAACAGATGGTGTTTACGGGCATAATACTGCGGATAGATTCCCAGATCATTATGAAATGCTTGGAAGTATTCAAGTAGTCGGCGATTATTTGGCAATGTCTTATGGTATGGATCCAAGAAGAATAGTGAAGTTTAGATCCAGCACTCTGACGATAAATAGTATTATTGCAGAGCGAAATTTAGATACCAATGGTAAAAACACATCAGTAGGGGTCGTAGCCTTGCCAGGCAATGTAAAATATTCACATCTTGATGACCATGGACCTGCAACTAGTAAAAAGTATGCCCTAATTATGGCTGGTGGTGACCATCAAACTTTCCGGGTTTTTATATGTCCTACAGGAGATTTTGAAAATTTTACTTATTATTTTTCTTTTCAATCAAATTGGGTAGATTCAAGATACGAAAATATTCAGCTATTTGTTGACGACAACCATGATATCTGGATGTTTGGTTTTATCAGACAAAATGACTATACTACCTCATTAAGGGCATATAAACTTACTCACAATCACGGTAATGATAATTTGACTAAAGACTTCATTACCGTAGCTTCAGAGCGTGAAACAAGGACACTCATCGCCCCAGATAAAAAAGATATAAATGGAAATTGGGGAGCTTCGATTTATTATGATGGCGAAAGACTAAATGTCTTTATGTCAGGTAGAAATGCCAAGAAAAGTGGCTCCGATAAAGGCAGGATATACTACGCTCATTGGAGAGATTGAGTAATCTCTTAAAGGATGCGATAATATGGGATTGACAATGAAACCCAATGAACTAATAAAATTTTTGGAACAGAATGGTTATCAGTTTATAAGAGCAAGTGGTGGTAGTCATCACGTATATAGTGATGGTAACCATTCTGTTTCCATACCAGTTCATAAGGGTAAAGATTTCAATCTGGAATTTATCTTGTTGATTTTAAGAGAAACGGGCATAAAAAAAGATGAATTACTAAAATTTTTAAAGAGATAAAAGGAGTAGCTAATTATGAAAGTAAAACTGTCAATGATATGCACCAAACAAGAAAATGGTGCGTATGTCGCTGTTTGCCCAGAAATTAAGGGATGTTTTACTCAAGGTGATTCTTTTGAAGATGCTTGTTCAAATCTAAAAGAATTAGTTGAAATAACCATAAATGATGATTTGAGCGATGAAGAAAAAGAATATATTCTATTATCGAAAGATAAAATATTTACAGAATTTGAAATCGAAATGAGTTATAAGGATATTCGCTAGTAGATGATATGTTGCTATTGAGGTTTTGTTGGGAACGCATTTATGACCCCACTCCGAGATTGCTTCGGGAGGAATTCAAGAAAGAGACCTCGCAACTAAAGACTACATGGGGGGGGCAATAAGGACTTTTCGGAGAGGGGGCATTTATACGTTCCGATTATAAGGAAAACTATTGAAACGGAACAGATGTATCCGTTCCACCTTTTGTAGGGAACAGATGTATCCTTTCCGCCTTTTGTAGGGAACAGATGTATCCGTTCCGCCTTTTGTAGGGAACAGATGTATCCTTTCCGCCTTTTGTAGGGAACAGATGTATCCGTTCCGCCTTTTGTAGGGAACAGATAAATCAGTTCCCTACAAATCAAGTTACCGCCACGATGGTTCTACCCTCAAGTAGCTGAGGCTTAGTTGTTTTTTAAGGTATAATTATTTTATTAAATTATTCCATTCTCCATTCTCCTTATTCCATTCTCTCTGTGTGCTCTGTGACTTCTCTGTGTTAAAAAAAACATAACCCGATTTCAAAAAAATTATTGACTTTTTACACCTATTGAAAATTTTGTATTTTAAAAAGTTTTAAAATAATAGGAGGCATCAATGAAAATGTCCCAAAACCAAAGACCTGCAAACAGCAGGCAGTTAAAATTAGCAGTATTACTCGCTTTATGCTTGAATTTGATACTGTTTGTAGGATGTAGCTCAAAAGAAAAAACAGATGAGCCTACATTGGAGTTTATCATTCGATTTGAGGAGGTAATTGCATACTCAAACGAAAATTTCGATGGTGCAGATGTCCGTCTGAAATTGATAACTAAAACCCCAGGTGGCGAAATAAACCACTTATTTAGCGACATGTCAAAAGGTGAGCAGACATGGAAAATAAACAAAAACTCACCTTTTTTTGGAATATCTGTTGAGGTATTAAACACAGAAAATATAGAATTTGACGACTGGGTATCCTTTGGTGAAAAATTCTTTTTCAACACAAATCACAATCCAGAAGTTATTGATGGTTACTTTAGATGGCATCTACCTTTCAGTTTTACAGAGCTAAATAGTATCATTATCGTAGTCCTAGACCAGATTTTCGATACTGAAAATGATGATAGGCAATATATCATTTTTGTAAACGATGAAGAAATTGACATCGAGGATTTGATAGTTCTCGGAGCGGGAAAACCCAATAGACCATCAAACATTAGAGAAGACAATCGTGATATTTATCAGACCTCAAACCTTGTTTTACCTTATGATACCCTTGGTTTGTTACGAATGATCAAAACAAGAGGTGACCTTTATGAATTCAATTTAGGTGCTATTTTTGGTGGTGGCACTCACAACGAAACTTTTGGTCATATTCAAGGATTTGCGATGCAAAGACATAATTTCATTTTTTCTCATTCTGATGTCAGCTGGAAAACTCCAAGAATTTATTTTTATAATACCTTGTATGATATTCCCGCAGGTATCAATACTGAAGCTATTTATCAAGGACATTATGAAGAATTGGGCAGTCTTCAGGTAATTGGTGACTATTTGGCATTATCTTATGGTCATGGTCCAAGACGAGTAATGCGTCATACTGCAAATTCTACAATGAATGTAGCTACTTCTGCCTTCCAAATTCTCAGTAGAAGCAGTAGCAAAGATGGTGCCGATACAGCAGTCGGGATTGTAGCTGTGCCTGCTAATGTAAAATATACTGATATGGATACTCATGGGTATTATGAGTCATTAAAGTATATTTTAATCACGGCGCAAAATGATTCAAACAATTTTCAAGTCCATGTTACCCGTTCTGAAAATTTTGATGATTATCAGTATCAAACAGCATTTAATAGTGCTTTGTCTGATGCTCATTACAACAATATACAGCTTTTGGTTGATATAAACAACGATATCTGGATGTTTGGTTTTAAAAGATACAACGATTATATGACTATTATGAATATTTACAAGCTTACTTATGATGTTGATCCAAATTCACATAGAGATAAACGCTTTTATCAAAATGCTGAAAGTCTTTTAAACTATTACCTTGCCGCTCCAGATGACAAAACTATAAACGGAGCGTATGGTGCCTCTGTTCATTATGACGGGTTTAGGATACATATCTTTATGTCAGCTCGAAATGCAAAGAAAAGTGGCTCAGATAAAGGTAGGATATACTACGCTCATTGGAGCACTTGATAATCGATAATGGATACCAGCTTTGTTTTGTAGGGAACGCCTTTAGCCGTTCCGATTATTGCCCCCCCCTACTTCGTAAGCTACATGGGTGGGACTAATGAAAAAGGAAAAATTTATGTCGACATTTAATCAAATTTATATCCACATTGTGTTTTCGGTAAAAAACAGGGAACCTCATATTTCAAAAATATGGCGAGACCAATTGTACAAATATATAATCGCCATCATTCAAAAACATAAACACAAGGTTCTCGCTATAGGTGGAACAGATGACCATATACATATATTCATAAATTATAACCTCAATCAGACCATCCCCTCTTTGATGCTCGAGGTGAAAAGAGATTCATCAAAATGGATAAATGAAAATAGATTTGTAGGTTGTGGTTTTGAATGGCAAGAAGGATATGGAGTTTTCTCTTGTGGTAAATCACAAATGGATGATGTTATTAAATATATTCATGGACAAGAAGAAAAACATTTAAATAAATCATCGTTTGATGAATATAAAGAAATATTGGTTAAATACGAAATAGATTTCAATGAGAAATATGTTAAATAAAAATCATTTAGAGACCACACCTTCGGGGTGGGATGGGGTGTTGGAGGCATGTTTTCTATAAAGAGTCTCACATCTCCGATGTGTGTAAGGAATGATTGTTGGAATTAATTTTCGGGGTGTTAAGGAATGATTTATTGGAATTATTTTCGATGTGAATGGAAAATAATTAATAAATACCTTACGCACACCGAAGGTGTGTGACTCTTTATAGAATGGGACATCACCCACCCACCCCCACCCCGAAGGGGTGGGACTGAAAAATATAATCGCAGCAAAAAAAAACAGCTGCCAAGGAGATAAAATATGAAAAACTACAACAGACAGAACATCGCAACAGATGTTAAGAAAACCGCTAATTGCAGATTCTCCAGAATGAGAGAATCAACCACGAGATTGTATGGTCATTCGTCTCGAATGACACTCGTTCTCGTCATCATATTTTTGATGGCATTAACCACAGGGCTATTTGCCCAGACGCAGCCGCCTGGAGATGGCACGGAAGCCTCCCCATACCTCATCGAAACCACAGACCACCTCCACTGGTTGACAGAGACTGCTACAACAGCAGCATGGGGAATATATCACCAAAACGAAGCACAGCGTACCACCGTTTACTACAGACAAATTGCTGACATCGACTTTGATGGAGTGGATACTACAAACTGGAATGCAGGCGAGGGCTTTTTGCCAATTGGTAGATATATTGATAGTGTAAATCTGATCTATTTCCACGGTGTATATGACGGAAATGGTAAAAAAATAAGCAAGTTAATCATCGCACCATCTGTAAATCAGCATCAATCTCAAAACACTGGTTTTTTTGGTCTTATCCTGGGAAGTGAAATAAAAAACCTGATATTTGAAGATATTTCCGTAACAGGTAGTCCTATAACCGATGAAAACCTTACTTTAGGTCGTACAGGTGGTGCTGTAGGATCCGCACAATATGGATCAAAGCTGATAAACATTTCTGTATCAGGAAATATTACTGCTTCTGCCTCTGGAGGTGGAATAGCAGGGCAACTTTTGTCTTCTTCAGAAATTGAAAAATGTAATTCCTCTGCGAATGTTTCTACGACTTACCAACAAACAGCTTTAATAGGTGGATTGGTAGGTATTCTTGAAAACTCAAAGGTTATAGATTCGTTTAATACAGGCGATGTATCTTATGCGTCAAATGATTTACTTACTTATGTAGGTGGAATAGCTGGACAAATGGATAGATCTACAATTGAAAACTGCTTTTCTAGTGGAAATCTAACTGGTGCTGTCGTTGGTGGGATAGCAGGTATAATACTAGATAATAACAGCACTATAAAAAACATATATTCATCTGGTAATTTAACTGCTTTTCATATAAACTACGCTAGTGTTGCAGGTGGTATAGTAGGTGGCATTCAGGGAATCGATCACCGTATAGAAAATTCTTATACACTTGCACAGCTATCTGGAACTGTTATGGGCAGGATATTCGCGACTATGAATCCTGGGAATATCGTTATTATACAGGATTGTTTTTGGCTCAATGATGGTCTTGATCCTACAACTGCTTTTGCTGAAGGTAATCCTACAATCATTGGTGATACGGGACCAAAATCCAGCTTTGAACTTAACGATACTGATACTTTCTCCAGCTGGGTGTTTTTTGACGAAGACCCTGCTAGTGCTTGGAAAATGTCACCACACATAAACTCTGGTTTCCCATATTTGTCAATATTTTATGATGAACTTGGTGACCCGTTGCCTTCTGTCCCAGAGAGTATGATCTTTGAGCCGCCGCTCAATTTAACTTTAACTTCTATCAATTCACAAGAACATCCGCTTTTTACTTGGTCAACACCGCAAAATGGTTCTCCACTAGGTTACAAAGTATATCGTGACGGAGAGGTGGTCGAGAGTTTCACCACAGCTCTGACTTTTACAGATGCTTTTAATTTTGTTTATGGTCCGACGCACACATACCATGTAGTCGCTGTTTATGAAAATGACATAGACTCAGGACTCTCAAACGCTTGTGATTTTATAGTGGGAAAACCTTTTGGCTCTGGCATGGCAGCTGACCCATTTTTAATATCTTTCGCAAATAATCTATTGTGGCTATCTGCTAACCATCAAAACCACCCCAATGCTTATTATGAGCAAACAAATGACATTGATTTTACTGGACTAGATCCTTTTACTCCGATAGGGCGATCTAGTCAAGCTTTTAAAGGAGTATATGATGGACAAAACCATAAAATAATCGGATTAAAAATAGAGTATTTATCTACTAATTATTTTGGTTTATTTGGTTATATATCTGAATCAACTCTGAAAAATATCAGATTGGATGGTTTTATTATGGATGTGGCTTTTCCTTCAACAGTTAATTATACGGATATGGGGGCTATTGTCGGTTTAGTAAATAGTTCCCAGCTGATAAATTGCCATGTAGAAAATGGGGATATTAAAGTTTCTGGAACAATATCTTACCTGTCATCGGTAGGTGGATTGGCTGGATCTCTTCAGGGAAACCCTATAAGTAGTATTACAGAATGTTCATTTTCTGGAAATATCGAAAAATCTGTACTAAATACAGCCCCAAATGGTACGTCGATTGTTGCTGGATTAGTTGGAGATACTACAAATGCCCCGATTTCAAATAGTCATTTTTCAGGTAATATCATAGTCGATATATCTGGTTCAACGGCTGATCGAATAGCTGCTGGGATTATTGGAAGAACTGCATATACTACTATCAGTGATGTTACTGTTTCTGGAACAATTACATCAAATAATGCTTCAATAATAGGCGGAATTGCAGGTTACCTCCGCACTTCAATTATTAATGATAGTAAAGCAGTTGTAAATATATCAGGAATCACTAGTGTCAGTGGTTCTGCCATCTATGGTGGTATTGGCGGTATATGTGGAGAAGCCAGTTGGTTAAATAGCGAAACTAATAATTCAACCATCAGAAATAGTTCTTTTACTGGAAATATCAACAATGTTTCGACAAATACTAATACCGGCGGGATAATAGCATTTGTTGAAAGCACAATAATTGATAATTGTTTTGCTATTGGTGTTATTAGCGGTCCTAATTCAGGTGGACTAGTAGGCAGGCTATTGTCTAACTCTTCTATATCAAACTCATATTCTGTGGGTAATATCTTTGGAGGCGCATATTCTGGCGGTATTGCAGCAACATCCAATGGGGGTAATATATCGGATAACTACTCTTGGGGTGAAATATTCGCAACAAATGTTCCTGCTGGTATAGTAGCGATTCCTAATAACAATTCACAAATATCAAGGAATTTTTGGAATGGTGATGTTAATTCTATTAACGCAATCGGTTATGATCCAGGCGGAAATACTGTTTCCAACAATTTTGCCAGAACTACAGAGCAGATGAAAGATATCATGACATTTTTTGATGTGGGATGGAATTTTGACACCATCTGGACAATGCAGGAAACTTTGAATGATGGATTTCCTTTTTTGGGTACCAATTTGCCAGAGGGAGTGGAATATGCCTATTGGCGACCTGGCAATTTTGCTGGTAATATTGCAGGTGAGACAGTAGAATTGATGTGGGATGCGCCTCATAATGTAAACAGAGGAGATTTAACAGGCTATATAATCTATCGCGATAACGAACTTTTAGCTACATTAAGTAGCATTGAAACGAGCTATGTAGATGATGATTTATTGCTCGGGCGTGGAATATATGAAGTGAGAGCAGTTTATGTTGGAGATTTGTTATCAGTGCCTTCAAGATTTGAGATACCTTTTATCGAGGACATATCTGTATTAAATTTTGGATTTGTTGCTCTAAATGAGATTAGTTCACCTCTTTTCATAAATCTTATAAATTTATTCTATCCCGATGATGTGTCAGTCAATATCAATGTTGAAGGTGTAGATGCGGATAAGTTTTCTATATCTTCTACTGGTGGGAATTTAGGAGATGTTTTCACATTTTCAGCGACCTTAACACCAGATTCAATTCGTCTTTTTTCAGCTGAACTGGTCATTACATATACAGATGACCCGACTTTTGAACGCAGAGTCAGCATGTTTGGGAGAGGACATACCTCATCCGCACTGTTGGAAATATATTCAGATGATTTTACTGATGAATTTGAAATTGATTTTGTGATAAATCCTACCGAACCGATGGAATTTTTTGTAGAAAATCTCGATTCTGAAGCTATCCTCATAAGATTGCATCTCGAAAATGATCAAGGGCATTTTACTTTTGAAGTCATCAATGCAATCCAAGAACCCGGTGGTAATGGGTATGAAATATATAGACTGTTGCCTGGTATTGAAGTCACAATCAAAGTGAGCTTTACACCAAAAAAATATGGCTTTTTTACATCTGGACTAGTCTTAGGAATCTACGACGAAAGTAGAGCGAGATGGCAAGGAGAAGGTTCGCCTATAAGGATTAGAAGCAGAAATAATTAAATTGTTTCTAACATAATTAATGTCCGCGGTGTGGAAGTCGGTTTAGTCAATTTATCGTTTTTTTTATTCCTTAGGAATTATGGTTTAGTAGAAAATATACGCGATAAGTGGCGCTCAATTTCTTGAGCGCCTACTTCATTTTGTTTTGATTTTCTCTCAAAATGAGAACAAATATCTCTGCAAGGTTGTCTTTTATTTTTCAACCTTTTTTGCTTTATCTGCTATTTTAAATGGTATTTCCATTTTATTTCATAGCATCTTGAATTTTTTGGGCTATTTGTTTCCCCCGCTCTATTTGAGCTTCCGTTAATATCCCTTCATCCTCAGCCAAAGCTACTTTTTGCATCATTTCTGCAAACTGTTGTGCTACATGAGCCTGACGTGTCATTGCTTCAACATCACCGGTCTGTGCGGCATGGAGTATCGCGATGAAATCATCTACGATCTTTTCCATTTCGTCGAGCATTTTGTCTTCTTCTGATCTTTCTTCAGTCTCTTCTGTTTGGTTAGGCTCAACCATTTCCTGACTTTCTGCTACTAATGTCATTGAAAACAACAAAGTAAAGCTCACAACGACCATTAATAATAGCATTCCTAAACGGATTTTTTGTTTACGCATTTTTACTCTCCTTATGCGTTGTATTTATACCCTCTAAATATGAGTAAGTATTTTTTTTATGCACTTTGGTCAATGATTTTCGATTTAGTTTTTTTGTCAAGATAAATTGAATTTTTATCATAAAGGAGCAATTTTACTAAATGGCACATAAATTGCTTCTATTATATTTAAGGTAGAAAAAATTTCTATATATAGTTATAAACAAAGTCCTTGACAAAAAGACTAATCTTGTTTAAATGGTTTATTCTATGTAAAAAATATAGTTATTTTTGAACATATAAATTTATATCAAAGAGGTAAAATGGCTGAACAAAAAAGTGCTTTATTAGTTCGTATAGGAAATCAAAGCAATATCGTTATTATGGTTGGTATAGTAGCGATATTGGGGATTTTATTGTTTCCTATGCCTCCTTTTTTAATAGATTTTTTACTGGTAATAAATTTCATGGTTGCCTTTATCATGCTACTGGCACCACTATATTTATTAAAACCTACGGAATTTTCTGTTTATCCCGGCTTGTTACTGATAGTCACACTCTTTCGTCTTGCCTTGAATGTCGCTACCACCAGAGCTATACTTTCAACAAACCCACCCAATCCGGGCAATATCATTGAAACCTTTGGAAATTTTATGATTGGAGGCAACATGGCAGTAGGTATCATTATCTTTGTCATTCTTTTCATCATAAATTTTATTGTTGTTGTTAAAGGTTCTGGGCGTGTTGCAGAGGTAGCTGCAAGATTTACCTTAGATTCTTTACCTGGTAGGCAAATGGCAATTGATGCTGACTTAAACAATGGGGTTATAACAGATGTAGAGGCTCGGCAGAGAAGAGAAGACACGCGGCGAGAAGCTGATTTTTACGGGGCTATGGATGGCGCTAGCAAATTCGTCTCTGGAGATGCGAAAGCAGGTATTTTGATATTATTTATTAATCTTATCGGTGGTTTCGTAATTGGTATGGCAATGAATGGGATGTCTTGGGATTTAGCTGCAAGAACCTATACCATTTTGTCAATTGGAGATGGATTAGTCTCGCAAATACCTGGTTTATTAATCTCTATATCTGCAGGTATTATAGTTACTAGAGCTGGAACTAAAGCAAATCTTGGCGAAGAGGTCTTAACTCAGATGTTTAAAGAACCGAGAGTTCTTTATGCAACTGCTGTAATCATGGTTGTGTTTGCACTTGCACCCGGTATGCCTTGGTATATCTTTTTACCGGTTGGAATAGCACTTGGTTATTTCGGTTGGCGGATATCAAAATCTGAGATGATAGAAATTGTAACCGATGATGAAAAAGAATATCTGGCTCGAAAAGAAGCTGATGAAAAGCAACAAATACAAGAATTTACAAATTCTCCAGAAGAAAAAGCTAAAGAAATAGATAGTTTGATGAAAATAGACCCTCTTGAGCTTGAAGTTGGATATAGTCTCATTTCTCTGGTCAATGAGAGTCAAAAAGGAGATTTACTCGACAGAATAACCAGTCTCAGAAAGCAACTTGCCCTGGAAATAGGGGTAATTGTGCCTCCTATTAGAGTTAGAGACAACATATCACTCGTGCCAAATCAATATATTGTGAAGATAAGAGGTGAAGAAATAGCTACATATGAATGTCTTGTTAATCATTATTTAGCGCTTGATCCTGGCACTGTAGATAAGCCGATAAAAGGCATTGAAACAAAAGAGCCTGCCTTTGGACTACCGGCTGTCTGGATAACAGAAGATAAAAAAAGTATGGCTGAAATGCATGGATATACAGTCATTGAGCCTTCTGCTATGATAGCTACTCACCTTTCAGAATTGATAAAGACCCACGCTGATATGTTATTAACAAGACAAGATATTTCAAGAATACTCGAAAATACAAAAAAAGAGAACGATGCTGTTGTAAATGAATTAGTGCCAAACCTTATGTCAGTCGGAAATATTGAAAAGATCTTTAAAAATTTATTACGAGAGGGAATACCTGTCCGAGATACAGTAACAATTCTTGAAACCCTTGCCGATTTTGCACCAGCTACAAGAGATATTGATACATTGACAGAATATGTCCGTTTTGCGCTTTCAAGAACCATCGCTAAAAGGTTTGTAGCTAGTGATGGAGTTGTTTACGGCATCACTCTCGATCCAGCACTTGAACAAATGATTATTGACATCGTAGTTCAAATAAGGCAAAAAAACTTTGCAGCATCATTACCACCAGACATAGTGAGCATTCTTTACAGTGATTTCAAAGAAGCCAGCGATGAAATGCTGAAAAAAGGATTGGTTCCTGTCATCATAGTCCAACCCAATGCAAGAGCTTATCTCAGAAGATTGATAGAACCCGCTATTCCGACTTTGCCAGTCATTGCTTTTAATGAAATTCCAACCAATATACCCTTGCAATCTTTTTTAAGTATATCTGTGAAATGAGTGTGAATATTTCAATTTGAATAGTTAAATTTTGTAAATTGAAATTGAGTAGGTAAAAAATAGGAAATAATATATTATGAGCTATATCAATGGAAGTGTTAGTTTAAACCTATTTTTAGTAAAAAAAGTTAAACAAAATATAAACACAAATACATTAGAATTTTCCTCTGATAAACTATCAGTAAAAGGTTCTGGATTACCAGAAACATTTTTTTATGATATATCTGAAGAAAAAAACTGGTCATGGGTGGTTTGTGGAATTGGAATAATCGAATGCTCTCGGATTGTAACAAAAGCAGAATGGAGAAAAATCATCACTCAAGATGATATAAAATTAAAAGAATTGGATGGACACTGGATTATACTTCGCTGGAAAGGTGAAATAATCGAGTTTTATAACGACCCATTAGAATTGAGAAAGTTGTATTGGAAACAAGAATCTGATAGGATAATATTTTCGACTAATCTTGCGGATTTATCCGATATGATAAAAAATCCAGAATTTTCTTTTCAAAATTATGCCGGATATTTTCGATATGTGAACTCATTTGGTAATAGAGCATTATTAAAAGATGTAAATCGTTTGGGTGTTGGAGGATATCTAAAAATAAATAATGATAAAATCTATCATAAAACATCTGCATGGGAAATAGAGAATTATGAAAAAGAAGGTTTTTTTATAGAAAAATTAAAATCAATAATAAATATCAATTTTCCGAATAGAAAAAAGCCAGTTTTGCTTTTGTCTGGTGGAATGGATAGCAGAACAGTATTAGCTCTTTTAAAAGAAGTTCCTGATTTACTCACATTAGGAATTAATAAAAATTCTGATGTTATACTTGCAAAACAAATCGGAGAAATATTAAATAAAAAAACACAACATTATGAATATAAAATACCATCAACTCTTGAAGAAAAAGAAATTGTCTTTAATAAAATGAAAAAAGTAGTGCTTTTAGAATTTCCCGGTTTATTAAACAGTTTTGATGTTATCAAAGAAAAAAATAAAGAGGGTTGCTGGGTTATTGACGGAGGTCGTGGTGAAGTCATTAGGCATGGCTCAACTAGAAGAATATTATTTTTTGGGCAAAAATTCTTAAGACAAGGCGATTTTGTATCTCTTGGAAAACTACTTGAAACAAAAATGTATCCATATTTCTCTAAAGAATTAGAAATGAGCTTGTTAAGATGGGCAGAACAAGAATTCATTGAGGCAATAGAAACAATGCCTAAAAGTCTTTCGATAAATGATTGGATTACTTTATTACAGATTAGATATAGAGTAAAAAACTCTCCGTTAAATGGTCAAGGAGCTTATGATAATTTAATACCATCTTTCATGCCACTTATACAACCATCAATAATTCGAGCAGTGCAATCTTATCCCACAAAAATTAGAATAAATAACAGATTAAACAATCAGATTATTAATAATTTTCTGCCGCTCCTTAAATCAATTCATATAAGTAGGCACGATACAATTATACCTTATTTCTTGCATAATAGTGTGATACTTCCAAAAGTTTGTTCTTATGTATATCACACTTTTAATAAACAAAACTTGAATTTTAGTGATTTATTGATGTATTCTCTTAAAGATTTTGTTCTAGAAAGAATAAAGTCAAATGATGTCAGAGACTGTGGTTGGTATGATATGAATACGATGATTAATATTTCTGAACAGTTTTTTGAAAATAAAATTGGAAATTCACTCTTTTTATATAAATGGTTGGAAGTTGATTTTTGGAGAGAAAAAATCCAAAGTAAAAAATATTTAGCGGATGTCCCATAATAGGTATTACTTGTCATTCTGAGCTGAGCGAAGAATCTGTAACTCTATTTATTTAAAAGGAGTTGAGATTTTTCACTCCACTCGGAATGATAAAGCTCCTTTAAGTATGAAAAAGCTATCTTCATCGATGCTTCAACCTTCTATCCCTAGTAGCTTTTTTTGTATAATTTATAATTAATAATTTTTGATTTATATTTTCTCACCACACCCCTGTCCCTAGTTTCCACATCACAAGCTTTACTCCGTCATGTTCTGTATATTCATTAATAACAATTTTACTGTAGCTTAAAGGAAGGACATGTATTTCAAGATGCAGTAAAAGTATCATTTCATGATGGTAATGTACAACAAGTTTATTATGTTTTTTAGATGACCCTTTCTATTGGGGTCACGCAAGACCTCCTGTTATCCCGAAACGTCTTTTAATTTGTTTCGATTACAACACCTTAGGCATCTTTGAATGGGGTTTTGAAGTAAGCAAAAATGAAGATGGACAAGTTCAAACGGGAATAGAAACTTTTGATAGCATATCTGTAAAGTATAATTTTACAGACATGATGCAATTTCATTTTGATCCTTATGAACCAGTCCCTATACATAAAAAAAACTTAGTCAGAAATGTATTTTTGATAACCATGGAGAATGACGAGATTTTGTTGGAACGACGGAATGGGGGATAGTGACAAGGAGCATATTAATTTAAATTACAAATTACAAATTACAATTTACATAAGTTTTGAGGGCGCAGATTTTTGCAGATTTTAACAGATTTTCACAGATTTTTTTTGGAATTTGATTATTGAATAGGCATTATCCATTTTCCATTCTCAATTCTCAATTCTTAATTCTGCATTCTTAATTCTTAATTCTCAATTACTTCAACAACACCATCCTTCTGGTGAAGCTTTGTTCATCTGCTTGAAGTCGATAAAAATATACCCCACTTGCTACTGGAAGACCATATTCATTTTCTCCATTCCAGATAACTTCATGATGACCTTTAGGTAAAAATTCACTTACTAATGTTCGAACCTTTTGCCCTCTGATATTGAATATTTCCAGGCTGGTTATACTATCATTGGGTATCGTAAACAATATCGTTGTATCTGGATTAAAGGGATTAGGAAAATTTTGTAGAGATAATTCGTATATCTCAGGCAATTTTTCGGTTTCTTCTTCTTTATTTTCCAGTCCATAAACTCTCGCAAAAATCTCTTTTTCCAG
>JGI24701J34945_10000982_pt1 | contig 14791 bp, 5 predicted proteins | sample TergutTh196P3_FD_34945 | JGI IMG/M metagenome (IMG submission 34945)
GTAAGGTATGTTTACAATTAATTAAATTCTACATTGAGGCGGAACGCATACATGCGTTCCCTACGAATGCCAATTGATTGGTTGCATCCCTACGGGATGCGTTTTTGTGGTTTTACATCATTTTCTACATAGCTTCACATACCTTCGGTATGTGCATAGTATGTTAACTAAAAAGATTTAACCACAGAGAATACAGAGAAGCCAAAGATATTGAGAATTTTGATTTTCAAAAAAATCTTGACTTTTTACCTTTTTTTTGAAAAATGACAAAAAACGATAAAAAATAAAAAAAATGGGAGGATGTGATATGCCACTTAGCTTGCTAAAAAAGCATTTTCGGGTAGATAATAAAGAAGACACAAAAATGTGTAGGGGCATGCGGGAGGAAGTTTGAAGTTATAGACGCATGGAAAGCCATAATTCCTACAGAATATAAAGGTAAACGCTTTTCAGACTGCGGTCATTAATGATTCTGCTCAGCAATAATTCTTACAGAATAAATAAATCTAAAAAAATACAAGTCATACTAAGGAGGAGAAAAAAGTATGAAAACTTTAAATCAAAAAAATATTTCCGAACAGTCAATCGTCCCGATTGATATAAACAAAAGCCCACTATCACAGTGGATGAAAAACACAGCCATCATCATCATCTTTATGATGATTTTATCGGCGAATTTATTCGCACAAACTACCACCGATCTTGTTAATTATCTTAACAGTTGGAACGGTGGCTCGCCTGAAAATGGCTCACTATCGGCAAATGCTGTAGGTGATCTGGTGACAGTGACTGGCACTGTAAACAACATTCAATTTCAGCAAAACTTAATATTAAACATCCCGCTGGGCGTCACAGTAGAGTGGAAAGCCACGACCAGAGGTGCAAATTGGTGGATCGAACTTACCGCCGACAGCAAAGGCACGCTCGATATAGTAGAGGGTGTCATCGAAGACAAATCAAATCAAGAAGTTATCATCATAGAGGACCCCTCAGAATCTACCGTTAAAGTAAACGGTGGAACGGTGCTCGGTAGTATTGGGTCTAACTCAAGTCAGGGAAGGATCGAAATTATCAAAGGTTTAGTTCAAAATGAATCTATTTATGCAGGAGCTGTCATCTCTTCAACTGGGGGTGAAATTAATATCTCCGGTGGATTAATGATCGGTCATGAAACTGTCGTAATAATTATGAATGATGTAACCCTTAAAATTACAGGAGGTATCCTCAAAAGCACTTTTGCCAATCCTTCGCCAAATTCCGTTGTTCAGAATCTATCAAGCAATCCTGTCATCATGTCTGGCGGTCTTTTATATTCAAATTCAGAGACGGCAGGGTGGGGAGGTTCATTCACCCTTACAGAAAATGCTGTAGCCATCGGCTGGGACAAAATAAACGGTCAACCGAGCTATCCTGCTGGATCTAGTGATGACCTGCATGTCCGATCAGAGGGAAACATCGCTACCGCCGAATGGAGTATTGAAGATGGAAAACACGGGATTTCTTATACAAATGGCACTGTTACCGACTTTATCGAAGTTCCAGAAGTGACTGTGCTTACTCCAGTGGATGCTTTATTAGAACAAATTAATAACTGGCAGCACGGCGGAACTGGCTCACTTACCGCCACTCCGAATAACGATGGCGATCTCGTGACCGTAACCGGAGATGTAACAGCCGTAGAAAACAATCTCATCTTGACCATCCCCCAAAATGTAAAAATCGAATGGGGTGCCAGCATCAGTGGAAATATTTGGCATATCGAGTTTTCTGAAGATAGTGCTGGTGAAATAGAGATATTATCTCCTGCTAGATTAGAAAGAACGAATAATGCTGAAATTATACAAATTAAAGCTCAATCTTTCACAAAATTGCACCTCAATGGTGGAACTGTGCTTGGCAGAATCAAGTCTGTTTCTGAGAATGCTACTATAGTGATGTCCCGTGGCAAGGTATCAGCAGATCAGGTTCTTTTTGACATCGATAAAAGTTTCCTTACGATAAATGATGTTGTATTAATGAGCAAAGAATTAGCAAACCCCATGACAATCGCATTTGGCTCAATGACCAGCGGTGTGTTATATACAGAATCTTTAACTTATTATGAAGGTTCATGGGACATCAATACTTTGGATGCGCTCACTATTTCAGGCGATGTGATAAAGATCCTTAGAAATTCTGCCGAGAATCAATCAACCCCACTTGTTATGAATACTCGAAATAACTTATACTTTCAGCCAGAAACTGCAACTGTTTATTGGAATATACAAGAGGGTAAATCAGGTATAACATATAAAAACGGCACAAACGAAGGCTTTTTCGAGGTAGAGGGAATTACTGTGATTACAGAGATAGAGGCTATGCTGGGCACTATAAGGGCTTTCCCAACCGGACAAACCGATAAATTAATTGCCACAGTAGAGGGCAGTGTGGTCACGATATCTTCAGCGGAAGATATGACAGTTCAAAATAACCAAAATCTCACCTTAAATATTCCACACGATGTGATAGTAAAATGGGAAGCGAATGTAAGCGGAGCTCAGTGGATGATCAACATACCTATTACAGGGTCTGGCACGCTCGAAATAGTAGAGGGCGGATACCTGAAATCAGAGCACACAAACCCTGTTATCAATATAATAAGTATTAATATTACAGAGCTGATTATAGACGGTGGAGAGGTAATCGGGAACATTAGATCAGACTCACCTACTGCAAAGATAGTTGTAAACAGCGGACTGGCAGAAAGTATAACCTCAAGTCCAGCTATCAGCCTAAACAATGGTAGTTTAGAGATCAAGGGCGGAGAAGTGAGGGCTTTTGACCAGGTAATAAATCATACTAGTGGTTCTCTGCAAATCACGGGCGGACTTATCAAACAAAGCAGCCCTGATGCAGATCAGCCTATCATTTCTACAACCTCTGGCACAATGACCGGCGGATTACTATTTTCTCATGCTCCCAGTATAGATTATGGCAATTTAAATCTCTCTGGAAATGCCTTTGCAGTTGCCTGGGATTATGGGCTTGACCAGCGAAATTATATAGTAGGTTCTAACGAGCACCTAACTGTAGCCTATCCACCCTCTGGCGCTGCGGCTATTTGGAATATCATGGATAATAAAAATGGTATTACTTATTACTCTGATGAATATGAAAACTTTATCCAGATAACGGAAGTGACTTTGACAAACCCAGTGCAAGATTTGATAAATGCGATAACCCAGTGGAATCATGGCGGAACACCTGTCCGCGCTTTAACAGCCGAATACGAGGCAATTAGCAAAACTGTGACGGTGGATGGGACTGTGACGGGAGCAGGTCCTGGTACTCCGGCTTATGATCTATCTTTGATCATCCCCACTGGTGTAACTGTGAAATGGAATGCAAGTGTAAGCGGTCTTTGGTATCAAATAATTCTTGCAGACGCCAGCGTAGGAACACTGGAAATAACTGACCAGAGTGAGTTTTCAAGAACTTTTACCAACGGTGCCATATTTAGAATAGCATCTTCCTCAACCTCGACCCTTTCCATAAATGGTGGAAAAGTGTATGGATCTCTTCGTAGCGATGCTACCGGTGGGACAATTGAGATAAAAGGTGGTTTGGTGCAGAATTTTAATACTAATTACTCCACAATTTCAATGGGTGAAGGTAAATTAAATATCATTGGTGGTGTGGTGGAAAGCGGAACACAAGCTGCTGTTATGGCTGGAGCAGGTGTCATCGGTAGTATGACTGGAGGTCTTATCAGAAGCAATACTGGACATATCTTTAATGGTCCGTCTACTCTCACATATCCAATATCCGGCGGAGCTCTTTTTTCCAAACAAACTACTGTAACTACTTATGGTATCAGTCTGTCCGATAATGCAGTGCAAATCGGCTGGGACGCAGCAAAAAACACCGGAGTATATGCACTAGGCTCCAGAATGCATTTACATCCAGATTATACTGGCACCCACACACCTCGATATGCGAGGTGGGAGATTTTAGATGGGAAAACAGGTATATCTTATGCAAATGGTGATAATAATACAGGCTTTATCGAGATAGGGGAAGTGGATCTAGTGTCTGGTATAGACTATTTAATAGCCACAATAAACAATTGGAATCACGGTGTGACAGTCAGCGAAGATGATAAAATTCATGCCCAAGAAACCGATGACAACCAAGTGACAGTAACTGGAAATGTGTCCGGGATAAGCTGGATGGCTGATAACTTAGAGCTACGCATCCCAGCTGATGTGACCCTCATCTGGAATGCCAATCTTAGCGGATATCCACAAATAGTTTTCACCGAAGAAAGTGCCGGGACGATGTTAATAGGCGAAGGAGTAAAGGTGCAAACCACAGGGACAAACTCGCTATTCTGGTTCAAAACCGACTCTGACGACTCTGACTTCTGCTCTGCCACCACCCTGCATATCAATGGTGGCGAGGTGCTTGGTATGATTTATACAGAAGCAAAAGATGCCACAATCCTGCTGACAGAAGGGTTAATCGAATATTACGACGATAATGAATATAGCGCCTTAATCGGTTTGGAAGCTGGAAAACTGATCATAGAGGGTGGTAAAGTGAACACAAATTCGATCGCCATAAACTCCCTCAGTGGCGGATCTGTAGAAATAAAGGGTGGGATCATTAGCAATAAAACAGGGCATATAATCCTGCACGACGATAATGTAACGATGAGTGGCGGAGTGCTCTTTTCAGAGAAAGAATCTGTAACTACAAACCCCACTTTGGGTGTTACACTAGACGAAAATGCCATATTGATCGGCTGGGATAAACAAACTCCACCAATCACTTATTTAGAGGGATATACTACAAATCTTAAATGGGATGAAGCCGTACCCGAAGATGCCGTAGTAGAATGGGGATTTTTAGATGACAAACAGGGCATATATTATGAAAAAGGCACAAATAAGGGCATTATCGAGCTTGAGGGCGTTACCGTGAAGCCACCTCTTCAGGCATTACTCGAAACAATAAATAATTGGGAGCCCGGTGGAACCGGAGAGCTCAAAGCCACAAATGTAGATAATACCGTGACTGTAAGAGGAGATGTAACTACTTCAGGGACCAGAAACTTATCTTTAACCATACCACCATCCGTAACTGTAATTTGGGAAGCATCAGTTAGTGGGCAATCTTTTCAAATTCAGTTCTCCGAAATCAGCTCTGGAATATTTGAACTGGTGGAAGGAGCGGAATTAAATAAAACAGGTTCCGGAGCAGTTGTTCGTTTATCCGCCGGCTCTGCTACCCATCTAAAGATAAACGGTGGGACGGTGAAGGGAGAAGGGATTTACTCAATCTCCGAAAATGCTACTATAGAGATTATAGATGGTTATATAGAGTCACCAGCTTTTGCTATAAACATAGATGCAGGTCATTTAAAAATGTCTGGTGGCACGGTGAAGTCAACTAACGATGATCGTGATACTATATTTTTGGGAGGTGCATTTCCTGAACATGGGCGACCCGGAACTGGCTCTGCAGAAATTACCGGTGGTATCATCCATAATAGTAATTTTCGTCGAGTTATAAATAATGCTGGTAGCGGGTCTGCCACTATAAGTAATGCTGTAGTATTTTCTGGAAATGCCCCAGATACAAATTCTATGTGGCTTGGTTTTACTTTATTTGAGAATACAATATTAATCGCCTGGAATAGTGCAGCGGGAGCAGCATCTTATACCGAAGGTGAAGATGATGATATTGATGTTTTTTTTGAAACCCCAGCAGCAAATGATTCTGTAGAATGGGGACTTCTCGGTGGTAAAACAGGTATAAGATATACAAATGGAGATATTTCCGGTATAATAGAGCTGGATATACCGGTAGCTACAAAAATACAGGCACTGGTGGATTATATAAATAATGAAGGTGGTGCTGGCTGGAATCATGGCGGGTCAGGATCGATAGTAGCCCAAATCCCCAATCCAGCAGAGAAAACAGTTACTGTCGAAGGGAATATATGGAATGCAAATCAATCGGATAATTATCTAAAATTAAATATTCCAAAAGAAGTGACAGTAGTTTGGACAGCAAGCATAAGTGGGTGGTATTTTACTTTAGAATTCCCAGCAGGCAGCTCAGGTATTTTTAATATGGTGGACGGCGTGCTTTCTGCCACAAATGTAGCACAAACAATCTCTTTTGCGAATGTAGAAGTTAATGGCTCATCTACATTATTAATAATAGATGGTGGAACTGTGAATAGAGGAATTTACAGTGGATCACACGATGCAACAGTAGAAATACGCAGTGGAAAAGTTAGTGGGACTGTTTCTCGAGCATTACAAATAACTCGTGGCAAATTTATTATTTCCGGTGGTCTAGTGGAGAACACTGGAACTGAAAATGCCATCTATCTTCAAAGTTCCAATCCGGATAATGTAATTTCAGGTGGAGTCATCAGAAGTGAGATTGCCCAAGTAATCAATGTTTATTCAACACCCACAGGCTTAATAACAATGACCGGTGGCGTGCTTTTCACTACGAGTGAAGAGGTTACATTGCCAGCGAATGGGTTAGAATTAATAGCTGATGCTCTTGCTTTTGGATATAATTCATCATCTCCTGCTACCGTATATGCATCTGGTTCGAGAGATGATATTTTAGTAGCTTACCCTGATTTAGATGACCCCGTTGCCGAGGCGGAAGTATATTGGAGTGAAGTGGGTGGCGACTTTGGTATTCGTTATATTCATGGCGGCAATTTCGGCTTTATCGAGATACCTGGTGTGACTGTGTCTCCGGGAGTTTTTCATCCTGTGCGAAATTTGACAGTAGCAGATAACGAGGGAAATATGCCTAATTTTTCTTGGGATGCACCATTAAGCGATGGTAACCAAGGGATATATAATGGTGTGCGTATCTATAAAAATGGTGGAAGTATTCCATATCGGACATTGGGTGCTTCAGTATTTACCTGGTCTGACCCTGAGTTTTGGGATGAAGTTATCTGGTCGAAGCAGGAATATAAGTTTGCAGCGATCTATATAAATTTGAGTGGTGAAGCAGAGGGAGTAGATATAGCTACCTGGAGAAGGGAAAATAGTCGAGAGATGGCATCGGTCTGGATTGCTCCGCAAGTGTCGGGTAATGTTGATTATGATGTGACATTGAATTGGCAATGGTTAGATGATTCTTTCCAACCAGTTACGGCTCCGGATAATATAGGTCTTATGTATGCTATCTATCTTGATGGTGACATTGTGGGGAGAACGGCAGAGACGAGCTTTACTCATGAAGATGTGATAGCAGATGATTATACCAATAGATATAAAATCGTGCCTTATATAGATGATTATGAATTTTATACACGAGAAGTCTTTGAGAAAATCATCGTAGGGACATTGAGCCTGGATGATATAATAGATCTAGGTGAAGATATTTTATATTATGAAAAAGCCTATTTCTATACAGAAGCTACAGTGAGAGCTGCATTAAACTACCCAGATGATAGCTTTGAGCTTATCCTTTTAGATAATAATGGTTCTTTGCAGATTTATGGCGAGAACAAACTTTTTGATATAGACCATGACTATGGGATTAGTGGAGTAATACAAAATAAAATCCCAGCTGTATTACAAGCCGCAGATATTGGAGAAAATAATCTCCAGCCGAACAAAGGCTCTGTAGTTGATGTGGCAATAGATGCGAATGTCATGAAATTTGTGAATATAACAGAATTAGAGCTGGCAACTTCCTCAGCGTGGCCCGGAGTGGTTCAGTCTGACCCTCGCTTTAGAGTTTTAACCCTGGTAGATGAGGAAGGCGATACTATAGATGTGATCTTATTTGATGCTGAATACAATGGCACTGGTGACTTCTTTGGTGAAGAACCAGAGTATTGGCCACTCAATGTGCAAGGCATATTAGTAGAAGATATCACTCTCGGTTCACTAACTTTTAGTTCTGGTAAATATTTATTAGTAAGAAGCCCAGAAGATTTTATGGACCCCGCTGAATATCCACCTTTACCTGCGATAATTCTTAGTCCACCTAATGTGAGTACTCCAAATGTAGATTTAGACCAAATATTATCATGGGAAAGAAACCCAAATGGCGAAAAACCAAGAGGATATAAAGTCTATTTCGGCACAGATTACCAATCCGTAGTAGAGAACTCCGTTCTCCAACTCGTAGCGGAGAACTCCGTTCTCCAAACCACTTGGACGCCGACAGGAGCAAATGCGTTAGAATACGACACCACCTACTACTGGAAGGTAGTCCCCGAAAACCGCAAAGGACCAGCGGAAGACTGCCCAATCTGGAGCTTCACCACCATGGAAGACCCAGTTATCACCCTGGTAAATACTATCAATGCGTGGGGTGCTCTCTTTAGCTCTACAATATTGGCAGAGCGAGACGAGTTTGACCAAACACAAGTGCTAGTAACGGGAGTTTACAATGCTGTATCACTTCCTAGTCTCATCCTCAACATCCCAAAGGATGTAACTGTAAAATGGGAAGCAAAAGTGACAGTAAATAATTTAATTTTAGGCATCCCAGCGAGTAGCTCTGGTATAATAGAAATAGGGGCGAATGGTAGATTAGAAAAGACTGAAACAAGCCCTATATTAAGTATTCAGGACGGCTCTTCCACCACCGTAAAACTAAATGGTGGAGAATTAATAGGCTTAGTAAGATCGGATTCTGAGGATGCTAAATTGGAGATAATAGATGGGTCTATTACCGGTTTAAATGGACAATATGCTATCGATCTTAGGGCAGGTGAGCTCGAACTGATAGGAGGTCTAGTTCGTGGCGAGCAAATTGTGATATTAGTCAGCTCTGGCGCAGAGGCTTCTATCGATGGTGGTGTAATTCAAAACTCTAGCACGGGACCTATTATAGTGACTTATCCAGGTGGAACAACCGCCATGACCGGTGGTGTATTATTTTCTAGCTCAGGAGCGGTAAGTTATTCTGGATTTACGCTTGGTAGTGAGGTTATCACTATAGGCTGGAACAACCCAACAGGAAAAGATTTATATGCCAGCGAGACAGCCGAAGATTTACTTGTGAATCATTCTGGAGCAGCCTTTTGGGATTTTATAACTAGTGATCCTACTAAATATGGTATAAGCTACTCAAGAGGAGCTAATACCGGATTTTTTGAAGTAGCAGGCGTGGTAGTAAAAACTGCAATGCAGATATTTATAGATTCTGTAGAGGCTTGGGTACCAGATGCTGATTATCCATTAAATAGGCTGTCAGCTGTTCAGACCGGTGCAAATGAGGTTACTATAGATGGTGATATTTCGTCTGTGACTTCTGAACATTATATAAATTTAAAAGTCCCAGATGGTTTGACAGTAAAATGGAATGCAAGTGTTATCAGCGAGAATTGGTGGTACATAAATATCATCGCAGATAGCAAAGGCACATTCGAATTAGAAAGCGGAGTGATAGATGGGGCTTGTTTCGATCTTCATAGTCTTGCCTCCACCACCTTTAAGGTAAATGGTGGAACAATGTTAAATGGTTACATCCTCTCCAATTCAATAGTTGGATTGGTAGAAATCTCTGCTGGATTGGTGCAAGGATCGAGTAATCATAGCGCAGTGATTTATATAAGTAATAGTCATCTCGTAGTGTCAGGCGGCGAAGTGCGCGGAACCAAAACAGCTGTGCAAATAAGTAGCAATGGAAGCTTTGCAATGGACGGAGGTTTTATTCAAAGCGTGGAAGGTTTTGCTGTAGACAGTGATAATGATACAAATGCAAATATGTCCGATGGCGTTTTGTTTTCTTCAGGTGCGTTTGTGGCTATGAATGTAAACTATAGCGGCGATGCTATTGGTGTTCGCTGGAATAAAACCCCTGGAACTACAGAATACACCAGAGATACTTCTGAAGATATATCTGTGATATCGGAGCTCGGAACAGCAAGCGCCGTTTGGGGCAGAGAAGGTAGCATCCCGGTTATTCGCTATGCCAATGGAACAAACACTGGTTATATAGAAATAGATGCTGATCTTACTATCTTAGAGCCATATCCACTTCCTGTGGTGCTGGGTGTGCCTAGTGCTGGTGCTGTAAATGTGCCGCTGAGACCTACCTTTACATGGACAAACCCTGCGGATGCAGATAGCTGGACGGATTTGAAATTGTATATCAGCGAAGATGTTGATTTTGAAACTTATGAAATAATTTCTCTTTTAGCTGTAAAAGATGCTGGTTCTTATACGCTTTCCGTTAGCGAAGCTCTACATTTTGAAAAAACATATCAATGGAAAATAGTTCCACAAAATACTAGAGGTGAAAATCCAGACCCAACAGTTCGTTCTTTTACTACCTTAGATGAGCCTTTACCACTCAATGTGACATTGTTATTACCTTTAAATGACGCTTCAGATGAGCCTTTGAGACCTACATTTACTTGGGAAAACAATGCTGGAGAGCCTACAAATTTGACAGGTTTATGGCTTTATGTCAGTGATGAAGAAACAACAGTTTTGAATGTAACTAATAGGGTCTCAATATTTTCAGAGATTGCTTCAGGAGAATATACCCTAACAGAAAATTTGACCCAAATAACAGAATATTTCTGGACGATTGTTCCTGAAAACAGTAAAGGTTTAACAGAAAACCCTATCATCAGGTCTTTTACAACTATAGATTACCCTGTCGTCTTTAATTTGCCTATAATAGATTTTCAAGGATCTACAGAAAATTTTGGAGATACAATTCAAAGTAGTATGCTCAATCCAGCTTCTGACTACTTAAATGGTTATGATTATCTGTTTGAATTTGAAATCCAAGAAGAGTCTGTCATAACAGCGTCTATATCTGGAACAAACTCTGGTTTGTTTATCGTAAAAAAGAGCGATTGGGCTGAAATGGCACAAACAGCTGCTCAAGCGATAGCTGGTATATTTGGCTCAAATGGTGGTTCGCAGAATAATATCCGTTTGGGCGCTGATAGATATATCGGTATAGTATCATCACAAAATGATTTCATTGATTTTACTTTGAATATTTCCGCATTGAGAGTAGAAGAATTTTCTATCGACAAAAACGAAATAATTTTAGAAGTAGGACAGACTTTAGATAGCTTTATCGTGGTAAATAATAGACAAATAGATACATCGACACTTCAATTTGTTTTAGGTGGAGTAAATTCAAATAATTTTACTTTGACTCTCTTAGGAGGTCAATATTCACCTTCTACTCCGATGATACGCACATTAGGTATCGGTGAAACAGTCGCGGTAAATATAGAATATATCGGAACTGATATTCGGATTCAAAACGCTTGGATAGATGTGATAAGCTATCCCTTTGCAATAGATTCCTATAAACAAAGAATAACGCTTACAAAAGTATCTGAAGCACCATTTGAAATAGACCTTGATGAAGATGAAATTTCTTTTGGTGGTGGCGGTTTTGGTAGCGAAGAAAACTTTTCACTGTTGAACATGATCGATGAAAATGTCATGGTGAGTATAGAAATCAGTATCCATGACGAAAATGGCGTCGATCATACAATGCATTTTGATTTTAGAATCGAAGGTGGCGATTTCATCGACGAAGGTAACGGAGTGATAACTATCTTAGCAAACGGAATGGTCGACATAGTCATAAGCTATGTTCCTAAAGGTTTTGGTCAGCATTATGCCAATCTGGTATTGAGATTTCTAGATGAAGGTGGAAGAAGTGGTGTTTCACCGGTGAGGGTATATCGAAGTAGAAATATGGATTGAGAATTTGAAGTTTTTTCTTTTTAATCCAGAAAAGACAGTGAAATGGAGCTTCTTCACGCATTTCAAAATGATAAATGTTACATTATGCGACAGCTTCTGAAATATTTTCTGAAACTAATTTATAAAGCGATAATAAAAAACTGCTAAATAGTTTGAGAAAATACGAAGGAAAATTTGAGATTTTTTATAGGTTTTTAAGGATTCCATTTGTAGACTAGATTTATGTTGACAAAAAAAGTCACTTTATTTATTTTGACCGAGAATAAAAGTTAATGATACATGAGACATTATATTATGAGATTAGAGATGTTCTTTCATTTTGATGGGAATTGTCGTGAAACAGTTGATTTCTATGCTAAAGTATTTAAACTGAGATTAGAAATTTGATGACTTACGATGAAACATCAGCTGTTCCAAACAACCCATTGCAGATAGCGATAAAAACAGGGTAGTATATGCAGGGATTCTTTTAGATAATATGATGGCGATGTTTTCTGATGTGCCCTCAGGTAGTGGCTTCAAAGCAGGTAACAATATCAGTCCTACAATTAGCACAAACGATAAAGAAGAAGTCATACTATTCCTCATTTAAAATGTAACTCGAACTGTCTAGTTCGAGTGTATATTTCAATCGTCAGATGGAAATCTGACGTTACTTTTTAATCGAGGATTAATATCAGAAGAATTTTTAGCGAACTTTCTGAAGGTGGTGAGGTGTATTTTGAGCATGTTCCGACTTTCTTTTCAGAACTATTTGGTATGGTTACTGATAAGTTTTGGGATTCCTTGCTAGATATTGTTTTATGAGGAAAAAACACAAAAGGACATCAAATGATAAAATGTAAAAATTGTGACGAGTCCATTCAAGGGAATTATTGTTCAAATTGTGCATATCCTACTACATTAAAAAAGATAGATGGAAAATTTATTTTGAATGATATTGGAGATGCATTTTATGTGAATAACGGATTTTTTTATACCATAAAAAGAATGCTTTTGAAACCGGGTGTCTCTGTGAAAGAATACATTTACGAAGACAGAAGCCATTACATTGGACCTGTAAAATTCTTTGTCCTGATATCGATACTTTTCGGGATAACTTATTTCTTTTTTAAGAATTATGTAACCGCTATTACTGTTCAGCCAGCTATTGATTTAGGATTGAATGAAGATTCTGCAATGACAAAAATGTTAGCTTGGTCTTTGCAAAATACTGTATATACCGATTTATTTGGTGGATTGCTCGTAACTTTTGGCTTAAAGCTATTTTTTAGAAAATATGGGTATAATATTTTTGAGATTTTTACTTTAGTTTGTTATGTTTATGGAATAGCTACACTATTGCTTGTGTTTATTACTCTTTTAACAGGATTGACAAAATTTAACTTATTACAATATAACCAATACATAACTACAGCATATTTTATATGGGCAATTGCACAATTCTTTGATAAGAAAAAGGTGGGAAGCTATATAAAAGCATTTCTATCATTTATGGTTGGAAGTGTCATGGTTTTAGTTGTCCTTATCTTAATTGGATTTGTTTCTGATTTATTAAAATAAAAGAAAAAGGAGGTGGAGAATAAACTATGAAACGAGCTATAATGCAAATTCTACATAGCGATCAACACCTTCGGTGTGGGGTGGTATCTACATATAATTCCACAGCATCCCGAAAGGATCAATCGCTAAGTAGAAACTTACATAACAGCATTGACCGATAAATATGGGGTGAATTGGTGTTTGTTTATATGATAGAGAAATATACTGATTTGGAAATTTCAATTTTTGATGCCCAATCAGGAAAACTTGAAATCGCAATTTTCGACATCAAATATTTAGATTAGTTAGGAGAAAATGATGGCAGATTCAATTGCTTTATTAGTAAATGAAATAGAATCTCGGATTTTTACCATTCGAGGTATGCAGGTGATGTTGGATATGGATTTAGCTATCCTATATGATGTTGAAGTCAAAAGACTAAAAGAACAAGTAAGAAGAAATAAAGACAGATTTCCTGATGAATTTTGTTTTCAATTAACCGAGACAGAATACGAAGGATTAGTTTTGAGGTCGCAAATTGCGACCTCAAAGGGTCGTGGAGGCAGAAGATATATGCCTTATGCTTTCACGGAGCAAGGAGTTGCAATGCTTTCAGCTGTGCTTCATAGCGAAATAGCAATCAAAGTGAGTATTCAAGTTATGAAAGCCTTTATAAAACTTCGTAAAATGCTAATATCCTATACTGGTTTTATACAACGAATGGAGAGTGTTGAGAAAAAGCAAATTGAGACTGATAAAAAGATAGATAAGATATTTGACGCTTTAGAGAGTAAAGAACTTGTGCCAAAATGTGGTATATTCTTCGAAGGAGAAGTTTTTGACGCTTATGTACTTGCAAGCGACATAATCAAATCTGCAAAGCAATCAATTATATTGATAGACAATTATATAGATGAGTCTGTTCTTACAATGCTCAGCAAGAAATCTGAAAACATAAAAATTACTCTATTAACAAGAGATATTTCCGAACAACTGAAACTTGATATTGACAGATTTAATCAACAATATCCATTATTAGAAGCAAAAATATTTAATGTCAGTCACGACAGATTTCTGATAATCGATAATAAAACGATATTTCATCTTGGAGCGAGTTTGAAAGACTTAGGTAAAAAATGGTTTGCCTTTACAAAGATGGATTTAGGCGGGCTTTCATTGCTTGATAAATTGCAGGATTACATGAAGGAGAATATGACTTGAGATATTTTGAATCTACAGCTTATGCTGAATATTGCAAACGTGTTTATGGTTGTGATATGAAACAAATGGGCATGATAAGTGTAGATGAGTTATCATTATTAGAACAAGAAATCAAATTACCTACTAATTCACGAATCTTGGATATGGGTTGTGGTGCAGGGGGTATTTCTCTTTATTTATCAGAGCATTACCAATCTGAAGTTGTTGGGATTGACTACGACGATGAAGCGATTGAATATGCAAATAAAAACAAAGATAATAAAGCATTGCAATTTCATGCAATGGATTACAACGAAATCCAGTAT
>JGI24701J34945_10001026_pt1 | contig 14503 bp, 9 predicted proteins | sample TergutTh196P3_FD_34945 | JGI IMG/M metagenome (IMG submission 34945)
ACCGTGTGCGGCCCGCTTGTAATAGCCGCAGGCGCTCCCGCACTGGGCAAAGCGCCCGTGTATTGTACGTTCACTCCCGTAGCAGTTGAGGTCACGCTGATATTGGCATTCGCCGGTGACAAGTTCCCCACAGTAATTGCGCCTGTCGCGTTGCCTGTCGCTGTCGCGGACTGTGCCGTTGCATTGGTGAGGGTAACTGACGTTGGATTAAGACCGAAGGTTGTTGTCGGTACAAACGCAGGAATGTTCACATTTATGGTAAGCGTATCACTTACCCCTTGCCGGGTAACTGTTACCGTGTGCGGCCCGCTTGTAATAGCCGCAGGCGCTCCCGCGTTGGGCAAAGCGCCCGTGTATTGTACATTCACTCCCGTAGCAGTTGAGGTCACGCTGATGTTGGCATTCGCCGGAGATAAATTCCCCACAGTAATTGCGCCTGTCGCGTTGCCTGTCGCTGTTGCGGACTGTGCCGTCGAATTGGCGAGAGTAAATGACTTTGGGCTAAGGACGAAGGTCGGCAATACAGGCGTATTATTCTTGTACACCGCCACAGTCTGCGAGGAAGTAGTTACATTGAAGTTGCCGAAATTAGCTACGCTAACCGTTACATTGCCCTGTGTGGTTACAGCAGAAAGCCCAATCGTCCAGGTAGTACCTGAACCGGAAAGCGTCCCCTTCGTAACAGCACCTGTGCCATTTGTGATGGTGATATTGTTCGCCGCCAAGCCGGTGACCGCCTGATTGAATGTTAGAACTATGCCTGTTGAATCAGCCGTACCGCTTGTGCCACCTGTTTGTGCTGCCGTAAAGGTCACGTTGGTCTGTGAACCGGTAAGCTGAACTCCCCCCAGAAAAGCGATGAGAGCGCGGGCCAGGCGTTGGCTGCCTGCATCGTTTGGGTGACCGCCGTCGGAGATGACCCAGTCGTTTGACGCAGCAGGGATTAAGGCACTTTGGTTGTAATATACCGGGCTCCCGTTGGTATTAAACGCTTCAACAGCCGCCAGATCGAATACATAATTGCCATATTTATTGCGCAGTCTCCAGTTGAAATCTTCACGTAAGTTGTTCTGCCAGCCATGAGCAACATCATAGAGCGGCACAGTGACATGCACAAATCTGATGCCAGGGTAGTCTCGCTCAAGCCTGTCAATCATGGCTACATAGCTATCGAACCAGCCTTCGATGAATGGTCCGGAGATATCTCTGAAATCATCGTAACAAAACTTGACAAAAGCAATCTGGGCGTTATAACCGCCGCTTCTTATCAAATTCTCGAACTCAGTGATTTTATTGGGAATACTTCCGGTAGCGACCATCTCGTATTCGGTGATGCCGTTGTTGGTGCCGGGTTGGTTGCCAGTCCTGATGGAAATGTTGGTTCCGTCAAGACTCTGGAGACCCCTGAGACCGCCAATGATGTAGCCCCCCACAGACTTGTGCGCAAAGAAAATGACTCTGCTATTGACTGCCGTTACATCCGCCGATGTGTAAGTGAGTTGGGGCAAAACAAGCGCCTGCTGCGCCCAAGCCGTGCCAGAAAGAAAAAGAGCCAATGCCGCACAGCAAAGTACGCGAAATAAAGACCGTTTCATGATAAGAACCCCTTTAAAAACAATGCTGTTCACTTAGAGCGATTTTGGCTCAAAGCGCATACGTTGTAATTGCGAGCGTCTGCTACACAATCCAGTAGCAACCCTCTGGGCTGCTTCGTAGCTTACGCTCCTCGCAATGACGATGTATTGAGTGAGTCCAGACGCCATGCGGCAAACCGCAAAAACTTCATTGAACATACAAACAAACCTCATAAACATGCCAACAATCATGAAAGTGTAAACCACCATTCATGACAGATTGAAACTATTTTAGACACTTCAGACACATATTCCCCAGAAAAACGACAGACGGTTATCCCGGCACGATAGACGGTGTTTGCGCGAACCAGAGGTCAGATATCAGAGGACAGGAATCAGGAACACCTCTGATACATGATCCCTGTTTATATGCGCCATTCACAGACTGTCATTTCCCCGCGCCCTGCCCTGCCAGCAAACCTTCCGCAACCTGAAGTATCAAGGCGTCAATCGCACCCTGGCCCGCGCCCGCATTCGGGTGGTTGATGAAAATCGTCACCGCGTAACGCCGTCCGCGCACATCCTGCACATAGCCGGCAGCAGTTTTCACGCCATCCAGCGAACCCGTCTTGATTCGGGCGCGGCCTGCGGCAGCCGTTCCCACGAGGCGCTTCTGCATGGTGCCGTCAATGGCCGCAACCGGAAGCGACGCCAGAAAATCCGGCATGTTCGCGCCCTTCCAGGCATGAACAAGCATCCGGCTCATGCTGTCGGCGCTGATTCGTTCCTGCCGGGAAAGGCCGGAACCGTTCTCCAATACAAGTTCCGGAAAATTCAATCCTTCTTTAAGCAACCAGCCTGCCACGCGCTTTGCCGCCGCCGCTTCCGTCCTGAGCGTTTCCTCATCGTCCAACGCCAGAAAAACCTGCCGCGCAACAACATTGCTGCTCCACTTGTTCATGTCGCGCACAATTTCGGAAAGCTGCGGTGAATCATGCGCCGCCAGCAGGATTGAACCTGTTGGCGTATCGCCCAGACGCGCCTTGCCTTGCAGGCTGCCGCCCAATTCCCGCCACAGGGCGCGAAACAATCCGTCAATATGGGCATCAGGCGAAAGCGGGGAAAGAAGCAATGTCCGCTCGCCGCAGCTTGCCGGAAAATTGCCCGTAATATCCAGACGCCCAGGCGTCTGGCGAATATCAAGCCGACTGCGCCAGCCGTCACAACCGCCCTGCCCCAAAACCACATTCGCGGCAACCCGCACGTTATCGTTCGGGGTCTCCTCCAAAAATCGAACCCCGCCCTCTTCCGAACGCAGAATAAAGCGCAAGGCGAAGAAATCAACCAGCAAGGCATCGGGCGCAACGTTGTAGGCGCGCAGCGGACGTTTATCAAAAGCGCCAGGATCGCTCGCCGGAACGCGAAAGGCAGAACGATCAAGCACGAGGTCGCCCGCTATCGTCCGCACCCCGCGCGCGCGCAACTGCCGCAGCAGCCGCCAGAAACGTTCCAGCGTCAACGCGGGGTCGCCGCTTCCCTTGAGATACAAATGACCGCGCAGCAGGCCATTTTCATCCGGCTCAACCTCCGACCAGAAAGCAGTGCGCCAGGTATTGCCCGGCCCCAGAAGTTCCAGCGCCGCGTGAGTCGTCACCAGCTTCATCACCGAAGCCGGATTCATCGGCGCTTCGCCGTTGTGGGAAAACAAAAAACCATTGCCCTCCACCGACTCCACCACTATCGCCGCCGCGTCTTCGGGAATACGCGCCCGCGTCAGCGCCTGTCTGACAGATTTCGGCAATTCATCCGCAAACAGCGGCATGGCGAAAAACAACAAGGCAAAACAAAGAACCACGCGCACAGCCAGCCAGGAATGTAGGTTGGGGTTCGCTGCGCTCACCCTACGCATTTTTCGGTAGTTCCAGCGTGGGGAGATATTTTTTACGCGCTTCGTCGCTTAGGCACATGCTCAACCAGTAACACTCGGGACACCATGAACCCTTCAGCACAGTAAATGGCGTTGTTTCCCAGACATGGCCAAGTTTGCACTGCCAGCTCAGCTTATGCGCGGTTCCGTGATATTCCCCGGAAAGACAATGACCGCCGCGTTCCTGCGCCAGTTTTTGCATACCATCAATATTATGAGGAGCGCGCCGCGCACAGACGGGACACCAGCTTCCTGCCCGGATACTACCGGGCGCTGCCTCCCACACGTGTCCATAACGGCATTGCCAGGTCAGTTTCGTTCCGCTGTCGACGTATTTTTCCGACAGGCAGAACCCTCCGCGCGACTGCGCTATTTCCCGCATGAGTTCGATATTCAGGCGCATGCCGTCATGCGCGCAGGCAAGGCACCAGTGACCGACCTGAATCCGGTTACCCGTCGCCTCCCAAATGTGACCCTGGGCGCATTGCCAGAGTACCTTATGGTTCATGCTCACATATTCCGTCGCCAGACACAGGCCACCCCGTTTTTCCGCCAGCGCCTGCAAATCCGCGAGGGAACGCTTGCTCTTCTCGTAGCGACAAACCGGACACCATCCCTTCCCCAAAATGGCATCGGATCGCGCCTGCCAGATATGTCCTTTGGCGCAGCGCCATGTAAGCCTGGCGCGATGGTCGGTGTATTCTGAACTCAGGCATTCTCCGCCCTTTGCTTTTGCCGCCGCTCTCAGCTTTTCCATGTGTTCCTGAATGAAACGCTCCTTCCTGCATTGCGGACACCATCTGCCGCGCAGCACAGAATTTGGCGGCGACTCCCAGATATGTCCCGCCCCGCATTGCCAGACAAGCTTTCGGAAAACGTTGACATAGATTTCGGAGAGGCACTGCCCGCCGTGGCGGCGAGCCAGTTTCCGCATTGCCTTGATACCAAGCCGACGCGGATCGTCCGTCTGCCGTATGGGGTTTGCTACGCTCAATCCATGCTCAGACATATGCTACTCCTTCTTCTCCAATGCGTTTTTCCGTTTCCGGGCGCACGCCCAGACCCCGGAAAAAAACTTCTATTATAAGAAAAGCGTCTTTGGGCATGGCAAACAGGCAACGGTTTTTCGTCCAGTTGAAAATCAGGCCATCTATCAAAGCAACCAGACCAATGGCTGCCTGGCGCGGACTTAAAGCGGCAGAAATTTGTCCTTCTTCCTTTGCCAGCGCGAATGCCCGTTGCAGCACGCCAATGTAATTTTCTCCCTCTTCCAGATATTTCCGGCGCAATACGGCGATGTCGCCGACGTATTCGCATTTGTGCCAGAGAATTTCAAACACATGAAAAAAATTCTGGTCGTAAGCCAGTTTCTCAATGAATTCACGCGCGCAGGCGCGAATAAATCCCAGCGGATTTTCCGCCATCCGTGCTTCATAATCCGCGCTCTTGAAGAGCAAGGGACAGACAAGGCGTTCTATCATGGCGGCAAACAAATCTACCTTATCCTTAAAGTGCCAGTAAATCGCGCCTCGCGTCACCCCGGCCTGACGCGCAATATCCGCCAGAGTCGTGCGGGAAACGCCCTGTTCGCCAAAGCGTATGACCGCCGCGTCAAGAATGCGCTCGCGGGTGACAAGCGCGTCCTCCTGGGTTTTCCTGACCATAATCAGCCCTCCTCGCCAGCATCCGGCTTTAGTTGGGCAACGCCTTCGCTACTCTGCTGTTCCTCCCCGGAATTATCCGCGCCTTCTTCCATTTCCGCGCTTTCCTGCTGCCAGCCGCCGCCCAGCGCCTTGAACAGTTCCACTGCGGCAACCAGATGATTGCGATGCGCGGTCAGATAGGAAAGTTCGGCGTTTGCCAAAGTTCTGCGGCTATCCAGCGGCTCCAGAAAGCTGCTGTAGCCTTCCTCATAACGCGCCATTGCCAGACGCTCGGTATCACGTGCCGCATTGACCTGCACTTCCAGGGTTTCCACTGCCTTCTGGTAATAGTTCAGGTTGACAAGCGCATCTCTCACTTCGGTAAAAGCCGTCTGCACGGCCTTGCGATAGTTGGCGAGCGCCTCTTGTTGGTAGGCGCTCGCCTGATCCACTCTTGCGCCGGTGCGCCCCATGTTGAAAATCGGCATGGCAAGCGCCGCGCCATACGACCAGATTCTTGCCGGCGCGGTAAACAACCTGGATAACTCGGCGCTTTCGCTCCCCAAAAGACCGGTCAGACCAATCATCGGGAAATAGGCAGACTTGGCAACGCCGATATAGGCATTGGCCGCAATCAGGTTTTCCTCGGCCTGGCGCACATCAGGCCGCGCTTCCAGCAAGGAAGAAGGCAAACCCAAAGGCGGAATGGGCGGAAGCGGAATATTGCGGAAGAACGTCCGGTTTCGTTCCCCGCTCTTCTGCTCAAGAGCGCGCGCGACTACAAAACCGGGTTGCCCCACGAGCAAACCCAGCCGGTTTTCGGATAAATCGCGCTGACGCTTCAATTCCACCCACTGCGCGTGCGCGGCGGCATGCGCGACGATAGTCTGTTTCCAATCCATTTCCGAAGACAGCCCCGCCTCAAAGCGCACCTTCATGATCCGTTCGGTTCTAAGCCAGCTTGCGAGGTTATCCATCGCGGCGTCCAGTTCCGCGTCCAGCATCCTGATAGTCAAATATTCCGTCGTGACCATGCCGACAAGCGACAGGGTAAGCGCGTCGCGGGCAAAACGGCTGGAAAGCGCCTGGGCGCGCGCCGCTTCGTTTTGTCGCCGGATGCGCCCCCACAGGTCAAGCTCATAATCCACGGAAAGGGCGGCGCGGCGATTGGAGAAAACCACGCCTCCCGTCATTGCCCCGCTGGCCGTCGCGCCACTGGCGCGAGTGCGGCTGGAGGAAGCGGACAAATCAACCTGTGGAAAATAATCCGCGCCCGCTTCCCGCGCGGCGGCTTCAGCAGCCTCCATGCGGGCGGCGGCGGCGATAAGGTCCTGATTGTTGGCAAACGTCAACTCAACCAGACGGTCAAGTTCACTATCGCCGAAGAGCCGCCACCATTCCGGGTTGACGACAGCTTCGCTCGCGGCGGCTTCCGGTTGGATGGTTCTATATCCTTCCGGCAGCGTGACTTCCGGGCGTTGATAATCGGGGCCGAGCGCGCAACCGGAAAAAAACAGGGTAACAAGCAAACACGGAATAAGCATCTTGTTGTTCATGGCGCGGTTCCCTTCACTGCGTGACTCTGATGGCCTGTCGACAACGACGCCTTGCCGCGCTCAAGCCATTTGAAAAAGAGAGGGATGAAAATAATGGCGATAAAAGTCGCGGCCAGCATCCCGCCAAACACCCCGGTTCCCATTGAGCGCCGCGCCGCCGCGCCCGCGCCGGTAGCCTTGAAGAGCGGAAATACCCCCAATACGAAGGCAAGCGAGGTCATGATGATCGGTCGAAAACGCAGCCGCGCCGCTTCAATGGCTGCTTCAACAACCGTCATCCCTTCGGCGTACTTTTGCGCGGCGAATTCCACAATCAAAATGGCATTCTTGGAGGCCAGGCCAATCAACACGACAAGGCCGATCTGGAAATAGATGTCATTCGGCATGCCGCGCAACCAGACGGCGGTCAGCGCCCCCATCAGTGCAAAAGGCACTGCCATGATGACGGCAACCGGCAACGACCATTTCTCGTACTGCGCCGCCAGAATCAGGAACACCATGATGACGGCAAAAATAAAGGCATCCACCGAAGAGCCGGCGCTTGATTTTTCCTGATAGGCCGAGCCTGTCCAGGCGAGGTTGAAGCCATCCGGGAGAATATCGCTGGCGGTATCTTCAACTATCCTGATGACATCGCCGGAACTAATGCCGGAACGGGACTCGCCCATGACCTTGGCGGCGGTAAAGCCGTTGAACCGCTCCACTACCTCCGGCGCAATGATGCGTTTGATCGAGCTGAACGCCGCAACTGGAATCATCGCGCCATTTCTGCTTTTCACATACATCCTGCCCAAATCTTCCGGTTTCATCCGGTACTCGCGCTCTGCCTGCATCTGCACCTTGTAAACCTTGCTGCCCACGTTGAAGTCATTGACATAAAGCGCGCCCATGTTGGCCTGAAGCGTGGTATAGACATCGCTCAGGGAAATCCCCAGGGAAATCGCCTTGGGTTCATCTACCTCAATGAACAATTGCGGCACATTGGCGCGGATGGAAGTGGAAATGCGGCAGGTCGGACAATGGAATTCCGGGCGGCTGGAAAGCGCGGCCATGAATTCCTGAATCACCCCGGCCAGCCTCACCGAATCTCCATCGGCGCGGTTCTGGATATAGGCTTCAAAGCCGCCGACCGAGCCAAGCCCCATAATGGCCGGGGGATTGAACACGATGGCCATGCCATCGGTCATCATCTGCCCCATCCCGGAGAATTTGCCGACCAGTTCCATCGCGGACATGCCCGGCTTTTTCTCCTGCAAGCCAATGAACATGGCAACCTGCTCCATCATTCCCGGGGTTCGCTTATCCCAATCTTTCAGGTCAATGAACATGGTGCCCTTGCTGCCGCCGATCATGTCAAATCCGGCTACGGTCATTGTGCGGTTAACGGCAGGGTCGCTCTCCACCATCGCGCCCATTTGCTGACCAACATCCAGCGTGCGTTGCAGGGTTGCGCCATCCGGCATAATCATGGCGGAAAAGAGCATCCCCTGATCTTCCTGCGGCACAAAGCCGCTATGCACAACCCGGAAAAAGAGAGCGCAAATCCCGACCACCAGAGCAAATACCACCACGCCGATCAGGTTATGCTTCAACACAAAGCCCACCGTGGAAGTATAGGAACGGGTAAAGCGCTCAAACAGGCGGTTGAAGGGGATGAAGATTTTGTGCTCTTCGTGCTTGCTCTTTAACAAAATGGCGCACAGCGCCGGCGAAAGGGTCAGCGCCACCACCCCGGAAAGTACAACGGAAACCGCCACCGTCACCGCAAACTGTTTGTAAAGCTGCCCGGCGATACCGCCCAGGAAGGCCACCGGAATGAACACCGCGCATAACACGAGCACAATGGCGACCAACGCGCCGGAAACTTCGCGCATAGCCTCCACCGCCGCTGCATAAGGCGTCATTTTCTCTTCCCACATCAGCCGCTCGACGTTTTCCAATACTATGATGGCATCGTCTACCACAATCCCGATGGCAAGCACCATCGCAAACAGGGTTAAGGTGTTGATGGAAAAGCCAAACAGCCAGAGACCCGCAAAGGTGCCGATCAGGGAAATCGGCACGGCAATCATTGGAATCAGGGTCGCGCGCCAGCTTTGCAGGAAGATGTAGACCACCAGTATCACGAGCAAGGCAGCCTCTATAAGCGTTTTCTCCACTTCGCCGATGGATGCGGAAATAAACTTGGTCGTATCGAACGGCACTATGTAATCTATGCCATCAGGGAAACTTTCCTTCAGTTCCGCCATTTTGGCTTCCACCAACTCGGAAACCTTGAGGGCGTTCGCGCCGGTTTGCAGGAAGATACCCATCCCAACTACATCCTGACCATCGGCCAGAGTACGCTGGTTGTAACTGCTCGCGCCCAACTCCACTCTTGCCACATCCTTCAGGCGCAGAATGCCGCCGGGACCGTCCGCGCGCAGCACAATCTCCCCGAATTCTTCCGGCGTCAACAGCCGCCCCTTGGCGTTGACGGTGTACATCAACATCTGGTCAGTTATCGTCGGTTCCTGCCCGATTTTGCCGGCTGCGTTCTGGCTATTCTGCTCGCGGATGGCGACGGCAATTTCCGTCGTGGTGATTTTCAGTTGCGCCATGCGGTCAGGCTTCAACCAGATACGCATGGAATAATCCTGCGCCCCGAATACCATAACGTCGCCAACGCCAGGAACCCTTTTTAATTCGTCAACCAGATTGATGGAGGCGTAATTGGAGAGAAACAGACGGGAATGCCCCTGTCTGGAAATAATGCCGAATATTTTCAGAATGTCGGTGGAGCGTTTCAGCACGGTCACCCCGTTGCGGCGCACATCTTCCGGCAGCCTGGGTTCAGCGATCTTGACCCGGTTATTCACGTTGACGAGCGCCATATCCGGGTCGGTTCCCACTTCAAACGTCGCGGTAATGTTGATCGTCCCGTCCGCCGTCGCGCTGGAATTGAAATAGGACAAGCCTTCGATCCCATTCAACTGTTCTTCGATGGGCGCGGCAACCGTTTTGGCCAGCGTTTCCGCAGAAGCGCCGGGATAAGCCGACACAATCATGATGGTCGGCGGCGTAATCTGCGGATATTGCGCCACCGGCAAAACCTGAAAGGCCACCAGACCGGCAATAACGATAACGATAGAGAGCACCGACGCAAAAATAGGCCGGTCAATGAAGAACTTGGAAAACATGGCGACTCCTTACTGCCCGGCCTGCGGCTTCGACGCCTGTCCGGGAGGTTGGCCGCCGCCCTGTCCCGGCGCTTGCGGCGCCTGTGGCGGATGAGGCGCTACCGGATTGCCGGGACGCAGTTTGATGATGTTATCCACGATAATCCTGTCGCCCGTATTCAAGCCGCCCATCACAATCCAGTCTTTTCCCGCCCATTCGCCCAGCTTGACCGGGCGTGGCGCGATTTTGTCCTCCGCGTCGGCCAGCATGACGAGATCGCCTTGCGCGGTTTGCAATATCGCCACCTGCGGAACCAGATAAACACCCTCGTACATGCCGGCAGTCAGTCGCGCCCGCACGAATTGCCCCGGCAGTAAACGTCCGTCCGGATTGGGAAACTCCGCCCGCAATTGTTGCGTTCCCAGCAGTGTATCAATGGAAGAAGCGAGGAAATTGAGCTTCCCCGGTTGCCCATACAGCGAACCATCCGGCAGGATCAACTCCACGCCGGTAATCGCCTCCGGCGTCAGCCGCCCGTCGGGCAACCTGGCCGCATCGCTCTCGGACAGGGAAAAACGCACCCAGATCGGATCGTTTTGGTGAATTACGGTAAGCAGGCTATCCATGCCTACGCTAATCAGGTTGCCAACCGATTTTTCCGCGCGTCCGGTTATGCCATCCACCGGCGCGGTCACATTTGTCCAGGAGAGATTGAGAGTAGCCTGCCTGAATGCCGCCTGCGCCATTTCGTCTGCGGAAACCGTGTCGTCGTATTCCTTCCTGGAAATGCCGTTTATGTCCAGCAATTTCCTGAAGCGTTCCCGCTCCCGCGCGGTCTGGTCTGCCCTGGCCTTCGCCTCGGCATAGGCGTTCTCGTAGGAAGCGCGGTCAATCAAAAAAAGAGGTTGCCCTGCCTTGACCCGGTCGCCCTCCTGATAAAATTGCCGCATCAGCAGCCCGCCGACTCTGGCGCGCACTTCGGTTTCCTTCGCGCCTTCGGTTTGCGCCATGACCTCAAGCACACGCGGCACGCTTTGCGGCTGCGCGGCAATAACTGTCACCGGCAATGCCTGATGCGGCGGCGGCGCGTCCGCCCCCCCGGAACAACCGATCACCAGCATACTCCCCAATAACAACAACAAACCGCTTCGGGCAGGCAATTGACCGTAACATGAAAACATCATGATTCTCCCGGTATAAATAAAATACGCTCCATTATACATACGCGCTTGTATGTTTATCGGCTCACTCCCCCGAATGTTTCATTCTTTTACACTTTCTCCAACAGCCCGCATCCATGCCGCCAGGGAGCAAAAATTAGCGACAGGCATTCATGCCTGTGCTCAAAATGAACAAGGAAGGGGTTTGCATCCCCTCCCCTGTTGCTACGGTCGAAACCCTGGCTTCAGGCCGGGGTTTCGACCGTAGTGCCGCCCTGAAGGGCGGGGTTTCAAACCGGAGTTAGTTTTACGATGAAAATAGCGATGGCAAGCTGTTGTAAAAAACCCGACAAAAGCAACTTGTCGGCGATTGAAGCCGTAATTTCCGAGAAAATATATCGTAAAATGAAAACAGCGGTTGTGCGCTGTTGCAGAAAACCCGACAGACCTCCCGATCTTGCGATTCCGTCCGGCTTCACGCGCCAACTGTCACCAAACTGTCAAACAAAACCTGCTTAATAGCGGTCGAGATTTGGGAATTCCCGTTGAGCGGGCAACTCAAATCCTTTCTCATCTCATCAAGGAGTGTTTCATGCAGAAAAAAATCATCGCGCTCGCCGTTGCCGCTCTGGCTTCCGGCGCGGCTTTCGCCCAGTCCGCCAACGTGACCATCTACGGGAGCATGGATATGGGTTTTTCCCATCGTAGCGACAATGTGGATTCCGGCATAAAGTCCAAGAATTCCATTGACGACGGTCTTGCCGCCGCCAGCCGTCTGGGCTTCAGGGGTACGGAAGATTTGGGGAATGGCTGGTCTGTCCTGTTTAACCTGGAAACAGGGTTTGCCGCAGATACCGGCAACCTGCGCCAGAGCAACCGCATCTTCGGACGACAGGCTCACCTGGGAATGACCAACAGTAATGTCGGCACCTTCCTTGCCGGGCGTCTGTACACGCCGCACTATTCCTTCATTTCCAACATTGATCCCTTCAGGGCCGGCACGGTTGGCATGTATCGCAACGTATTCGCGGCTGGCGTGACAACGGGCGGCGAAAATCTCTTCGACCCAACCCGGGTGGATAACGCGGTAGCCTATGTCTCGCCTTCCTTCAGCGGCTTCAACATCACGGCAGCCTACTCGAATAACGCCATCGGACAGGAAAATCTGGAGAACAAGAGCGATAACAGGGTATTCGCGCTGCTGCCCCGTTATACCAACGGCCCCCTGGACATCGGCTTTTCCTATCACCAGATCAAAAACAAGAATGGCTCGGTGTTCGGCGTTGATGAAAAACCCAAAATCACCAACTGGTTAATTGGCGGCGCTTATGATTTCGGCGCGCTCAAGCTACATGCCTTCTATGACCAAAACAAGCTGACCTCCAGGGACAATGTCGTCGACGGCAAGACGCTAAAGAGCTTCCTGCTTGGTATAACCGTGCCGTTTGATAAACATGCCATTCAGGCTTCCTACACCCAGGGCAAGCTGAAAGAGGCCAGTGGCGCGAAGACTTACAAGGCGCACCAGTGGGCTTTGGGCTACACCTATAGTCTCTCCAAACGAACCGGCTTTTACGCGGCCATTTCTGACATCAACAACAAGAAATACCGTGCGGCCAAGGCGTCTGTAGGCGATAACTCCAATGGCGGCGAAGGCTACCAAACCGGCGTCCAATTTGGTTTGCGGCACTCTTTCTGATTCCGAACCATCCTCATGAGCTTGAAGCAGGCGCTTAAAGCGCCTGCTTTTTTTGTGAAATGGGAGCTGCGGATACAAGCTGTTGTAAAAAGCCCGACAAAACCCCCGATCTTGCGATTTCGTCCGGCTTCACGCGCCAAATGTTACTAAACTATTAAGCAAAACTTGTTTAAATAGCGGTTGAGATTTGGAAATTCCCGTTTAGTGGGTAGCTCAAATCCCTTCACATCTCATCAAGGAGTGCTTCATGCAGAAAAAAATTATCGCGCTCGCCGTGACTGCCCTGGTCTCTGGCGCGGCTTTCGCACAGTCCGCCAATGTAACCATTTATGGCAGTCTGGATATGGGTTTCGCCCATCGTAGCGACAATGTGACCAAAGGCGTAAAGTCCCAGAACGCCATTGACAGCGGCATTTCCGCCGGCAACCGTTTGGGCTTCAGGGGTACGGAAGACCTGGGAAATGGCTGGTCTGCGCTGTTTACCCTGGAAACCGGCTTTGCTGGCGATACCGGCAACCTCCTCCAGAACAACCGTATCTTCGGTCGGCAGGTTTTCATGGGACTGACCAACAACAACGCCGGCACCCTCATTGCCGGGCGTATGTACACGCCGCACTATTCCTTAGCCCTCGCCATTGACCCCTTCAAATCCGGCACGGTCGGACAATATCGCAACGTACTCGCGGCGGGTGTGGTAGCGGGCGGCGAAAACCTCTTCGACCCGGTTCGGGTGGATAACACGGTGGCCTATGTCTCGCCTTCCTTCTCCGGCTTCAACGTGACGGCGGCCTACGCGACCAACGCTATCGAGCAGGAACACCTGGGCAATAAGGATGACGCCAGGGTATACGCTCTTTTACCTCGCTATACCAACGGCCCCCTGGACATCGGCCTTTCTTTCCACCAGATCAAATCCAGCGGCACGGTGATTGTCTACAAACCCAAAATCACCAATTGGATGCTGGGCGGCACCTATGATTTCGGCGCGGTCAAGCTGCACGCCTTCTATGACCAAAACAAGCTGACCAGCAAAACAGACGCCGCTGACGGCAAGAAGCTGAAGAGCTTTTTGTTGGGCGCAACCGTACCTTTCAATCAGCACGCCATTCAGGCTTCCTATACCCAGGGCAAGCTGAAAGAGGCCAGTGGCGCGAAGACCTACAAGGCGCACCAGTGGGCTTTGGGCTACACCTATAGTCTCTCCAGGCGGACCAACTTTTATGCGGCCTATGCTGACATCAATAACAAAAAAGACCGCGCGGCCTATGCGTCTGTCGGCGACGCCTCCTACGGCGGAAACGGCTATCAGCAAGGCTTTCAGTTCGGTTTGCGGCATACTTTCTGATTCCGCGCTATTCCTCATGAGTTTTAAGCAGGCGTTTAAAGCGCCTGCTTTTTTATGCCCGCGCCCCCACGAGCATTGCTATACATCACCTGAACTTGCTTTCAAACTGAGAGACACTACCCACTCGTGGGAGGTCTTGCAGACGGCAATTGTTTTTCCCCTCTCCCACTTGTGGGAGAGGGTGCCCCGAAGGGGCGGGAGAGGGACGTCCACGCCTTGACTGCTTTTTAGCATGGAAGAAATGTGTACCCTCTTAAATCAAAACAGCTCTGAATTTTTTTATCATACGCAGTAGACATCTTTGTAGAACAAGAGTAGATTTGCCTCTTGTTCGAGTTGGCGGACGGCATGGCAGGCAAGTTGAGGCGTCATGTTCCGCAGAGCTACAGGACAAGGCAACAAAAAATTGTAATAATTTGTAAAAATTCCTTGAAAAATCG
>JGI24701J34945_10001029_pt1 | contig 14478 bp, 15 predicted proteins | sample TergutTh196P3_FD_34945 | JGI IMG/M metagenome (IMG submission 34945)
TGCGGATACACAAAAACCAAACTGGGAGAATCAGGAGAATGACGTACAAAATTACCGTAATCGAAGGCGATGGAATCGGCCCCGAGATCGCGCGGCAAGCGGTATCGGTTTTGCAGAAAGCCGCGGGCCTGTGCGGGTTTAGCGTCAAGATAACGAAAGCGCTTCTCGGAGGAGAAGCAATCGATCAGACGGAGAATCCGCTGCCGGAAGAGACGATTGAGATATGCAAAGCCTCCGACGCTGTTTTTCTCGGGGCGGTCGGCGGCCCGAAATGGGACGGCCTGCCCGGTAATATGCGGCCTGAAGCCGGGCTTTTAAAGCTTCGAAGCAGTCTTGAGCTTTTCGCGAATCTGCGTCCCGCCGTCGCGTATCCCGCTTTGCGCGCGGCGTCGCCCTTAAAGGACGAGCTTTTAAAGGACGGGCTTGATTTGCTTGTGGTGCGTGAGCTCACGGGCGGTATCTATTTCGGGGAACGCGGAAGACGCCATGTAAACGGAGAAGAGGCGGCGTTCGATACGGAGGAATATTTAGAAAGTGAGATCCGCCGCGTTTCTAAAGTCGCGTTTGAGCTCGCAGAAAAACGCAGCGGCAGGCTTTGCTCCGTCGATAAGGCAAATGTGCTGGAGTCCTCGCGGCTGTGGCGTGAAACAGTGACGGCGCTCTCAAAAGAATACCCTGAAGTCCTGCTGTCGCACATGTACGTCGACAACGCGGCGATGCAGCTAATAAGAAACCCCGGGCAGTTCGACGTCATCGTGACAAGCAACATGTTCGGCGATATTTTGTCGGATGAATCTGCCATAATAACAGGCTCCCTCGGGATGCTGCCGTCGGCTTCTCTTGGCGGGACACAGCTTGGGCTGTACGAGCCTGTGCACGGCTCCGCCCCCGACATCGCGGGAAAGNATATGGCAAATCCGATTGCCGCGATATTATCCGTGGCGATGATGCTTAAGTATTCTCTTGGAGAACCCGCCGCCGCCGGTATGATTGAAAAAGCCGTAGAACATGCGCTTCTCAGCGGTGCTCGAACNCCCGATATCGCAAAGGCGGGAGAAGCCGCGTCCGGCACGCGGGAAATGGGCGAGAGAATCGTAAAGGAGTTGGATTTGGCTTGATTTTAGGCGCGCAGGCAATTGTTGAGTGCTTGAAAAAGGAGAATGTACCGGTTGTTTTCGGGTATCCGGGGGTTGCGATACTGCCGTTTTACGATAGCCTTAGAGATTCGGGCATCCGTCATATCCTTAACCGCACGGAGCAGGGGGCGGGACACGCGGCAAGCGGATTTGCGCGGNTTTCGGGCAGGCCCGGCGTATGCGCGGTGACCTCCGGGCCCGGCGCTACGAACCTGTTTACCGCTATTGCCACGGCTTACAGCGACAGCATCCCGCTTGTCGCCATCACGGGTCAGGTCCCGACGGACAGCCTTGGGCGCGACGTTTTTCAGGAGGTCGATACCACCGGAGCGGCTGAGCCGTTTACGAAGTACAGCTACCTGTTGCAATCGGCGGACGACATCGGCCGCGTGTTCAAAGAGGCGTTTCACATCGCTTCAACGGGACGCCGCGGGCCTGTGCTAATCGATGTTCCGGTCGACGTCCAGAAGCAGCTTGTAAGGTTTTCGTATCCTAAGGATGTGAGCATCCGCGGGTACAAGCCGCGGCATGAGGGGCACGCGCTTCAGGTGCGAAGGGTTGCGGAAGCGGTCCTGGCGGCGAAAAGGCCGCTTCTCTGCATTGGCGGAGGCGTGTTTTTATCGGGCGGGAATGCGGTAAGATTAATCCGGGAATTCTGCGGGAAGAACAAGCTTCCGGCGGTCTCGACCATGATGGGCATCGGTGCGCTAACAGCCGGGGACCCGCTATACTTCGGGATGCTCGGGCAAAGCGGGGCGAAAACGGCAAACCGGGCCGTCAGCGAAAGCGATTTGCTCGTGCTTGTAGGAGCACGGGTAGGGGACCGGGCAATCGCGAAGCCCGCGGCGCTTGAAGACGGCGCAAAGATTATCCATATCGACATCGACGCCGCTGAAATAGGCAAAAACGTAGGGCCCACAATCCCGCTTGTCGGAGACGCGGCGGCCGTCATATCAAAGCTTCTGGAGCATGAAACGGCGGGAGAATGGAGCGAGTGGCTTCTCCATCTGGAGCATCTCAGGGAGAACGAGCAGGAAAACGAAGCGGAGAATCCTGCAAAAAAGGGATATATAAACCCGAATGCTTTTGTAAGGGCCCTTTGCGCGAAGCTGCCGGAGAATTCGGCATATATCGCCGACGTCGGGCAAAACCAAATTTGGTCGGCGAAAAACTATACGGCGCGCGGACGGTTCCTCACGACCGGAGGCATGGGTACGATGGGGTACAGCATTCCCGCCGGGATTGGCGCAAAGCTTGCGGACCCCGAAAAAATTGTGGTCGCGGTGTGCGGCGACGGCGCGTTCCAGATGTCGCTAAACGAGCTTGCCACCATGCGTCGGCATGATATTTCCGTGAAAATTGCCGTTATGAACAATCAGATGCTCGGCATGGTAAAAGAGATACAGGAGCAGGCCGGCGGGCGCAGCTTCGCCGTGGATATCGGCGGCGCCCCGGATTTAAAGCTGATTGCCGACGCCTACGGGATCGATTATATGCGTCTTGATTCTCACGAAAAAACAGGAGAAGCGCTGGACGCCATGCTAAACGGCAAGGGGAGCTTTTTGCTTGAATGCACCGTCGATCCTGATGAAAACACGTCTATATAAGGAGATGAGAACCCTGTGAAAGAGCTTACCGTGGGGCTTCATGAGCGGTCATACCCGATTCTTATCGGCGCGGGGCTGCTTTCAGACACGCCTTTTTATGCATGTGAAGCGGCTGTGGTCATCACGGACGAAAACGTCGAAAAACTGCACGGAGATAAGCTTAATGCATATCTGGACGATAAAAATGTTGCGCGCGAAATCATCATCGTAAAGCCGGGTGAAAAGAGCAAATCCCTTGCGGTTTTGGCCCAAGTTTACAGTGAAATGGCAAGGGCGAAGGCGAAGAGAAACGCGCCCGTCATCGCGTTTGGCGGCGGCGTCGTCGGCGATTTGGCGGGGTTTGCCGCAGCGACATATATGCGCGGAGTGCCGTTCATTCAAATCCCGACGACCTTGCTTGCGCAAGTGGATTCCGCCGTCGGCGGGAAGGTTGCCGTCAATATCCCGGAAGGGAAAAATCTGGTCGGAAGCTTTCACCAGCCGAAGCTGGTCCTGTCAGATACGGCTCTTCTGATAACCTTACCAAAAAGAGAATGGACCGCGGGCATGGGCGAGGTTGTAAAGTACGCGTTTTTAGGTAACGCCGCGGTGCTCTCGATTTTGGAGAACGCAAAAGAGCATGACGAGAATATTGAAGAGATTGTTTATGAGTGCTGTAAAACAAAAGCGCAATTTGTAGAGAACGACGAGAAAGACTTGGGTTCCCGCATGTTTTTAAACCTCGGGCACACGTTCGGGCATGCAATTGAAAAATACTGCGGATATTCAGAAATAAACCACGGGGAAGCCGTGATAAAGGGCATTGACATGGAGCTTTATACAGGCGTCGCGCTTGGGCTCACGCCGCCGGAGCTTCTAAAGCGATACCGCGAAATCATAAAGCGTCAAGGGCTTGAGGTGGATATAAACGCGGACATGAGAGCCGTGATCGAATACATGGCGGGCGACAAGAAAAACGTTGACGACCGCGTAAATCTTGTGCTGCTAAAGGATATGGGCAAGCCCTTTATGCATATGCTCACGAGGCGGGAGCTGTTTAGGATATGGGAGGTTCACGCGGATGCGTAAAGAAATAAACCGGTTCCCGAAAGGCGTCGTCACGCCTCCGGCTTCAAAGAGCGCGCTACACCGCGCGGTCATCTGCGCGTCTTTGGCGTCGGGCGAGAGCGTCATCAAAAACGCGGCGATGTCGCAGGATATAGAAGCCACGGCTAAATGCATGGAATCGCTGGGAGCATCCATTATCCGGTCAGGCGGGGAGCTTGTGGTCAAGGGTACCGGCGGGCGCGTAAACGGCGGCGTTACGCTCGATTGCGGAGAATCAGGCTCGACGCTTCGGTTTTTGGTTCCGATCGCGGCAATCTCCGGCGGAGAAACCGCGTTTACAGGCCGCGGAAGGCTTATGCGGCGGCCAATGGATGCGTTTGAGCCGACGCTTTTAAAGCGCGGCGTAAAGATTCTAAGAGAACACGACGCACTCATCGTAACAGGCAGGCTGACGCCCGGAGAATTTAAGCTGCAGGGGAATGTAAGCTCGCAGTTTGTTTCGGGGCTGCTGCTGGCGCTTCCGCTGCTTTCGGGCGACAGCGTGATAACCATGACGTCGCAGCTGGAGTCCGCCGGGTATGTCGATATGACAATAGACGCGCTTGCGTGCGCAGGCGTTTATATAGAGCACAGGGAGAACCGGTATCTCGCGCCGGGAGGGCAAACGTATAAGCGGGTCGACCGCGAGATTGAAGCGGATTACTCCCAGGCTGCGTTCTTCCTTGTCGCAGGTGCTCTCGGCTGTGACTGCGGATGTTCAGGGCTTTCTCCGGATTCTCTTCAGGGCGACAGGAGAATTCTCGAGATTTTGCGAAGCGGCGGGGCGATTGTTGAAACACGGGCGAGCGGGGATGTTTTCGTGAAACCGGGTGCGTTTAGGCCGCAGACCGTCGACGCGTCGGATATTCCCGACATTGTGCCGCCGCTTGCGGTTTTCCTATCCTGCTGCCCCGGCGAAAGCCGCATTGTAAACGCGGGGCGGCTGCGGTTTAAGGAAAGCGACAGGCTAAAGGCCGTTGCAACGGAATTAAACCGCATAGGCGGGGATGTGACGGAGTATGAAGACGGCTTGGTTATCCGGGGTGTTCCGGCGTTTTGCGGAGGCGACGCTCATTCCTGGGACGATCACCGCATCGCCATGATGGCGGCGGTCGCCGCCATCAGAAGCGACGGGCCGGTGTTTTTAGACAATCCCGGATGCGTTGCGAAATCATACCCGAATTTCTGGACGGATTTTGAAAGGACTGAGAACAAAGGTGCGTAATGTTTGGGGAGAATCGCTTCAAATCAGCATTTTCGGCGAATCCCACGGCGAGGGCGCCGGCATTGTAATCGGCGGGATTCCGGCGGGGTTTGCGCTTGATTTTGACGCGCTGCAAATGGAAATGTCAAGGCGCATGCCGGGTAAAGACGAGCTCTCAACTAAGCGGAGAACCCGATAACGCGGAGATTCTCTCAGGTGTTTTTGACGGCAAAACGACGGGTGCTCCGCTATGCGCGTTTATCCGCAATACCGATACTCGATCCCGGGATTATGAGCCGATGCTGCCGCGGCCCGGCCACGCTGATTATGCTGCGTTTTTGAAGTACGCGGGCCACGCGGATTATCGCGGCGGCGGGCATTTTTCGGGGAGGCTGACGGCGCCGCTTGTCTTTGCGGGTGCGGTCGCAAAGCAGCTTCTCAGAAAAGAGAATATCGAAATATACGGAAAAATCGGCAGCATTTATAATATAAAAGATGAAACGGCGGATATGAACGGCTTTATCGAGGCCGCGAAAAAGCCGTTCCCGGTATATGACGACGCCTGCAAAGAAGAAATGAAAGCCGCGATCCTTGCGGCAAAAAATGAGGGCGACTCTGTCGGCGGGGTGATAGAATGTGCGGTCGTTGGTGTTCCAGCCGGGCTTGGCGAGCCGTTTTTCAGCAGTGTGGAGAGCAGGCTTTCGTCCATGTTGTTTTCAATCCCGGCGGTGAAGGGCGTTGAATTTGGCGGCGGGTTTGCGCTTGCGAAGATGAAGGGCAGCGAAGCAAACGATGCAATGACCGCGGAGAACGGAAAAATCCGGTTTTTGTCGAACCATAACGGCGGCGTCACCGGCGGCGTCACAACCGGCGAGCCGATACGCTTTANCGTGGCGGTGAAGCCCACGCCATCCATCGCAAAGCGGCAGAAGACCGTTGATTTAACGAGAAACGAGGCGGCGGAAATAACCGTCAAAGGCAGGCACGACCCCTGCATCGTGCCAAGGGCGGTGCCTGTTGTCGAAGCCGCGGCGGCGATCTGTATCCTAGATTTATACATGATGGGGAAGTGACGGCGTGATACCGGCAAAAAAACGCGGGAACCTAGTCCTTACAGGGATGCCCGGAAGCGGGAAGTCCACCGTTTCGCGCAGAGTGGCAAAGGCGCTTAACAGGGAATGGTACGACGCAGACGCCATGATCGAGAGAGAAGCGGGGCTTGCTATAAACGAGATTTTTGAAAGGTTTGGAGAAGAGCACTTCCGGGCGCTTGAGACGAAGTGCCTGATTAAGCTGTTAAGGCGGGAGAATACCGTGATTGCGACAGGCGGCGGGGCGATTCTAAACAACGCGGGATTACTAAAGAAAAACGCCCTTGTCGTGTATCTTGAGCGCGATTTAGAGGGGATAATATCTACCATGAAAGCTGAGAAACGCCCGCTTGTTAAGGACGACCCGGAGCGGAGAATCCGGGAATTATACGAGAAGCGAAAGAGTCTCTACGAGAACGGATGCGACATGATAATCACAAATAACGGAAGCCTAAACGATGCGGTAACAAAGATAACGGAGGCATATTATGCGTATTTTGGTAATCAACGGCCCTAATCTAAACCTGCTTGGAGAACGCGAGCCGGGCGTTTACGGCGCAGGGACATACGCGGAGCTTACAGCCGGAATCACGGCCTTTTCAAAGGAAATCGGAGTTCTTGCCGATTGCGTCCAGCATAACGGAGAGGGCGAGATCATCGGCTGCCTGCACGCGGCAAAAGGAGAATATGACGGCGTTGTGATAAATCCCGGCGCGTATACGCATTACAGCTATGCCATCCGCGACGCGATAGCGGCAGTGGGGCTGCCGGCCGTCGAGGTGCATATTTCAAACGTCGCTAAAAGGGAGGATTTCAGGCGGGTATCCGTGACGGCGCCTGTTTGCCTTGGACAGATTAGCGGGCTTGGTTTTTACGGCTACCACGCCGCTATCCGCTATTTAAAAGAGGTTGCACATCGTGATTGAGCTTACCGCAAAAACCAAGCTTTTGTGCGTCATCGGATCGCCCGTTTCCCACAGCCTGTCGCCATCCATACAAAACCGCCTAATCATGGACGCGGGGCTTAACGGGGAATATGCATATGCGGCGCTTAAGGTCGAAAGCGGCGACGCGGGGTTGTTTTTAAAGAGCATGAAGCGTTTCGGCATCGCCGGATGCAATGTAACCATGCCGCTAAAAGCCGAGGTTATCCCGCATCTGGACGAAATTGACGGGGAAGCAAAGCGGTATGGCGCTGTGAATACGGTTGTAAACCGCGCCGGCGCGCTGTACGGATACAATACGGACGGCACGGGATTTATTGATTCGCTTAAATTATGCGGCGTGGATATAGACGGCCGTGCGCTGATACTTGGCGCGGGACGCGCCGCCACAACGGCGGCGCTGGCGCTTATTAAAAAGGGCGTGAGCGTGTGCGTGTGCTCGAGAAAGCCGCCGGATTTTCAAGCGCCGGAAATATCGGTTGTTCCGTGGGGAGAAGTACTAGAATACGCAGCGAACGCGCAGCTTCTCGTAAACGCAACGCCGCTCGGTATGCTCGGATGCCCCGCCGACTTTGAGGATTTCGGATTTGTCGGGGCGCTTCCAAAGGACGCCGTGGTTTACGACATGATATACGCGCCGAAAGAAACAGGGCTGTTAAGGTGCGCGAAATCACGCGGCCTCAAAACGATAAACGGTCTTCCCATGCTGGTTTGCCAGGCCGCCGCATCGTTTTGTCATTTTACTGGGAAAACCGTGGAAAACCCGAAGCTGACAGGGATATTGAGCGAATTTGAGGGGGAAGGCATATGATCGACATTGGCGCGCTTATAAAGGAGAATCTCTTGTTTTTTGACGGGGCGATGGGTACGATGCTTCAGCAGCGCGGGCTAAACCCGGGTGAGCTGCCCGAGCTGCTCAACGTTACGCATCCTGAGATTGTCACGGATATCCACAGGGAATATGTTCTGGCGGGCGCCGATATCATCACCGCGAACACGTTTCAGGCAAATGCGTTTAAGCTCAAGGATACGCTGGACGTTGAAACGGCGGTGAGCGCTGCGATAAAATGCGCGAAGGGCTCCGGGGCGCGGTTTGTGGCGCTTGACGCGGGCCCGCTCGGTCAGCTTATGGAGCCGATGGGCGATATAAGCTTTGAACGCGCGTATGAAGCCTACAAAAGGCAGATGATAGCCGGCGAAAAAGCCGGCGCCGACCTTGTCATCATCGAGACGGTCGCGGATTTATACGAAGCCAAGGCCGCCATTTTAGCCGCAAAAGAGAACACCGCGCTGCCGGTCATATGCTCCATGACGTTCCAGGCGGATGGGCGCACGTTTACAGGCTGTGACGCGATAACGGCGGCGGTTGCGCTTTCGGGGCTACAAGTATCGGCGCTCGGCGTGAACTGCTCCGTCGGGCCGGATGCTATGATGCCTGTTGTAGATACGCTGCTCAGATACTCGAAGGTCCCCGTGATTGTTCAGGCAAACGCCGGGCTGCCGGTTGTTCGCGGGGATAAAACCGAATACGAGGTCATGCCGGAGCAGTACGCCGCAAAAATCACGGAGATGGTAAGCCGCGGCGTTAAAATCGTGGGCGGATGCTGCGGAACGACGCCACAGTACATTAAGACGATGAAAGAGAGAATGAGCGGCATCAAGCCGGTTGATACGGGATTTGTTCCGGTAACCGCGTGCTCGTCGGGGAGAAGCGCCGTGATATTCGACGGGAAAATCACGGTGATAGGCCAGCGGCTAAACCCCGCCGGAAACGAGGATATGCAAAAATCGCTTAGGGACGGGGAAATGGAAGACCTCATCGACGAGGCGATGGATCAGCTTGACGATGGCGCGCATGTGCTTGACTTAAACGTAGCATTGCCTGATACGGACGAGCCTGCGCTTTTAAGAGAAGCCGTGCGTGTGCTCCAAGGCGCCGTCGCTTCACCGCTTTCGCTTGACAGCGCGGACCCCGCCGCCATCGAAGCGGCTTTGCGCGTTTATAACGGCAAGGCCGTCGTCAATTCGGCAAACGGGAAAAAAGACGTGATGGATACGCTTTTCCCGCTGGTAAAAAAATACGGCGCGGTCGTCGTGTGCCTCACGCTTGATGAAAACGGGATTCCCGAAACGGCGGAGAAACGGCTTCAGGTCGCAGGGAAAATCCGCGATACGGCGCTATACTACGGCATCGGAGAAGAAGATTTGCTGATAGACTGCCTAGCGCTTACGGCGTCGGCGCAGCAGAACCAGGCAAAGGAGACGCTGGAAGCGATTCGTATGGTGAAGTCTGAGCTTGGGCTCAAAACTGTGCTGGGGATCAGCAACATATCGTTCGGGATGCCAGAACGCGATGCGTTAAACGCGGCTTTTCTCGCGGCGGCTGTGGCTGCGGGGCTTGACGCAGCTATCCTTGACCCCGCGCAAAAACGGTGCCGCGAAGCGCTTCTCGCGTGCCGCGTGCTGACCGGCGAGGACAAGGCCGCGTCCGGATATATTGAAGAACATGGCAGGTAGCGCCGCACAAAAAAAACAAGCAGGTCAAGCCTGCTTGTTTTTATAATATTTTTGCTAAAAAATCTTTAAGGCGCGGGCTTTGCGGGTTGTTAAACAGCTCGTCGGGGTTGTTTTGCTCNACGATTATGCCCTCGTCCATGAACAATACGCGGTTTGAGACCTCTCTGGCAAACCCCATCTCGTGGGTGACNATGATCATCGTCATGCCTTCATGCGCGATTTCGCCCATCAATTCAAGCACCTCGCCGACCATCTCAGGGTCAAGGGCGCTGGTAGGCTCGTCAAACAGCATGACGTCCGGCTTCATGGCAAGCGCCCTGATAATGGCGATNCGCTGCTTTTGCCCGCCCGAGAGCATGTTGGGGTACTCGTTTTCCTTATCGGTAAGCCCGATTCTTTTTAGAAGCTGCCGCGCGTTTTCGTCGGCCTCACCTGCTGTCTGAAGCTTTAGCTGCACCGGCGCCAAGGTGATGTTTTGCCGCACCGTCAAATGCGGGAACAGGTTGAAGTGCTGGAACACCATGCCCATGCGCTGCCTTATGCGGTTGATATCGACGCCCGGCGCGTTTATAAGCTCGCCTTCGAACCAGACCTCGCCTGAGGTTGGAGCCTCAAGCATGTTCAGGCATCTTAAGAACGTCGATTTCCCGCTGCCTGACGGCCCGATCACGGCAACCTTTTCGCCTTGCTCCACATGCTCGTCGATACCGAGCAGGACTTCCTTTTCCCCGAAGCTTTTGCGAAGCCCCTTAACGTCTATCACTAACGGCAAGCCTCCTTTCAAGCCGGGAAACGCCCGCCGTCATAATGAGCACAAGGCACAGGTAAATCGCCGCGACGGCAATCAGCGGAAAAAAGGCTTCGTATGTACGGCTTCGGATAATATCGCCGCTCCTTGTTAATTCACGGATGCCTATGTATCCCGCCACCGACGTTTCCTTGAGCAGGGAGATGGATTCGTTTCCAAGCGCCGGCAGCACGTTTTTAATGGCCTGCGGCGTGATGATGCGCCGCATGGTCTGGTTGTAGGTAAGGCCAAGGCTCCGCCCGGCCTCCATCTGGCCGGGGTCGATGCTCATGATGCCGCTTCTGAAAATCTCGGCGACATACGCGCCGCTGTTGATGCCAAACGCGATGACCGCGATTATGATGGAGTTGACGAACGGCCACGGCGAGAAGATCACGTAATAAATAATCATCAGCTGGACAAGCATAGGCGTGCCGCGCACAACTGTCAGATAAAACCGCGCAAAGGTATTTAAACGCCGAAGCTTGCCGGTTTTGTCGTAGGTAACCCTTACAAGCGCCGTTAAAAACCCCATGCATACGCCCAGAATCAGTGCGAAAAACGTGATGGTGAGCGTGGTGCGAAGGCCATAAAGGATAAGCAGCCAACGGTTGTCATCGATAAAGTTTTGAATAAATTTCGCCTGAAAGTCCATAAAGAAGTCCATAATTTTGAATCCTTTCCCGCGTTAGGCTTCTTTATTTTCTGATGATTACGACCTGTGTCGCGGTGATATAGCTGTCGGTGAAATCGATGTTTTCAAGCCTTTCCTCAGTGACGGTCATACCGGCCGCGCCGAAATCGGCCCTGCCGCTCTGGACAGCCGTGATGATAGATGCGAACTCCATGTCGTCGATGCGAAGGTCATACCCGAGCTTGTCGCAGATGGCCCTTGCAAAATCCGGGTCGATACCGATGACCTGATTGCCCTCAATAAATTCATACGGCGGGAATTCGGCGTTCGTCGCCATGATGAGCGTGCCTTTGTCGCGCACAACGCCGGAAGGCGACTGGTACGGCGCGGAACCCTCGAGACCGCCGATCCAGTAGTCCAGAATCGCCTGAAGCGTGCCCTCGGCCTTGAGCTCCGCGATGGCCCTGTTAAAATCCGCCGTGAGCCCGGGGTTTTCCTTCGAGATGCAGATGGCGTAGCTTTCGATCTCGAAAGGCTGCTCAAGGATCATAATATCGTCGTTTTGGCTTACAAAAACCTTGGCGGGCTGGTCGTCGATGATAACGGCGTCAATCTTGCCCTGCCGAAGCGCCAGCACGGCGTCGGGGCCTTTGTTAAAGCGCTCGATCGTGGCGCCCTCTACGTCCTCGGCGAAAATATCGCCGGTGGTCCCGAGCTGCACGCCGATCGTCTTGCCCTCAAGATCGTCAAGGCTGTTTATCTCGACTTTAGGCACGCCGCCGCCGCAGCCTGCGAACACGGCGGACACAAGCGCTAAGATACAAATAAAGGCTAAAATTTTCCTCATGAATAATTCCTCCAAATCTATGAATAATAATACAATTTGTATGTTTGATATTATACTACACGGAAGAACAAAATGCAATATTATTCATAAATTGTTTTACTTTATTTTTTATCGGCCCGAAAGGGCATAGTACCCATCAATTAAATTGACAATCATTTTTATCTTTGTTAATATAGTTTAATAGGAAGCAGGCCGGAATAACCATGAAAGGGAGGCGGTTTAACAAATGAANATCAAAACTTTGCCGCTGAAATCATATGACAAAGTATACATAACTCTTGATTTAAAACAATCGTGGACGCTTCTTGAAATCAGGGAACAGATTGGCGCGGCCCTTGATTATATCGCGGAGAAAAAGCTGTTCATCATCAGCGAAAAGGCGGTGGGCAGCGCGGAGTATATGGATTTTTACTTGAGCTTCGCGAAAAAATATTTATGGACGGGGGACTTAACCCGCCGCCGAACACATACGAGGAAGCCGCGTCGGTTACGAAAACCTGTATGGTTTCGATCGCGTTTTACACGATAGGCATAAAAAACGATACCGTTTCAGCCGATTACCTTTGCGGCAGCGACGGCAAAGCCTTTGGGACACGCCTTAAAACAAGGCTTGTAACATACCTTTACATCCAGAATATACGGCTGCTGCGCCTTATGCATAAGAACGCAGACGAGTTTAAGGTATGGAAAACAACAAACGAGCAAATCCTGCAAAACGGATTTGCGATTCAGGATATCGTGAGAAGCGGCATTTCAATATCCGAGGTTAACAGGGCGCGCATTGAAAAAGACGCCGATGATTTTCGCGATTACAAGGTTTGCAGCGATATCGTATGCATGAAATCAAATTCAGGCAAGCCGAATTTAAATCACAACTCACAGATTCATTACAGGCGAACGTCCTCCTACGGGCAGCTTTTCGAGGACGAGGACTGCCGCGAGCTCTTGATCGACGGTAAATCCAAGATAAAGAAAACAGATTCACTAGAAGACACCGAACGCCAAATCCGCCGGACGCTTGAAAACGTAAGGCTGCTTTTGGAACAGGCCGGTATGACATACGCAGACGTCCTTGAGGCGACGTGCTTCTTCAAGCGGAAAGAGGATTACCTGCTGTACACAAAAATCGTCAAGGACATGGGGATAGAGGATTTTTGCTCCTCTTACGCGATCTACGACAACGCCCGCGAGGAATTCCTGTTCGAGTTGCACGCCACCGCATACTGCGCAATAGAAATAGATTAAGAGATCATATAACCAGTAAAGGATGTTATGTTAAAATGGGCATCAATTTAACCGTAAATCGCGAAGTTCTCCAAAAGAATATGAAAAAGGCGCGGGAGTGCGGCGTAATTATTCCAACGATCAAGCAGCTTCAAAACCCGCAGACGATTCCTGAAGCGATCAAGGAACGCCTTTTAGCCACCGGCCTTTGGGACGTCGACCCTGTAAACCTGTTCAGGGTCACATGGAAAAACGAGCCTAAAGAAAAAGGAGGGCTTTTCGGCCTGCCGAACTTCATCGAGCTTCCGAAGGCGCTTACAGGCGTGGACGCAAGGATTATCTGCATGACCGGCAAATGGTTCCCGACGGGCTGCCACAAGGTCGGCGCGTCCTTCGGATGCCTGATACCGAAGCTTGTCACAGGCCAGTTTGACGCGACATACCACAAGGCGGTGTGGCCGTCTACCGGCAACTATTGCAGGGGCGGCGCGTTCAACTCAAAGCTTTTGTCGGTCGATTCCGTCGCGATTTTGCCGGAGGGCATGAGCCGGGAGCGGTTTGAATGGCTTGAGAGCATCGCGGGGGAAATCATCGCGACTCCCGGCAGCGAGAGCGACGTCAAGGAAATATTCGACAAGACATGGGAGCTTAGAAATACCAGGAAAGACGTAATGATCTTTAACCAGTTTGAGGAAATGGGCAACCACCTGTGGCATTACCATGTCACGGGAAGCGCGATCGCGGAAGCCTTTGAGAGCATCAAGGGCAAAAACGGAAAGCTTGCCGCCGTGTGTACGCTGTCGGGCTCGGGCGGCTCCACGGGCTGCGGAGATTTCTTAAAAGAGAAGTACCCGCATATAAAACAGGTCGTCGGCGAGGCGCTGCAATGCTCCACGCTATTAAACAACGGCTTCGGCGAGCACAGGATAGAGGGCATCGGCGACAAACATGTGCCGTGGGTCCACAACGTGAAAAACACCGATATAGTAGTCGCGATAAACGACGACGACAGCCAGCATCTGATACGGATGTTTCACGAGCCCGCGGGGCAAAGATACATGATCGACGAGCTGAAGGTCGATCCCGAAGTGGTCGGAAGCCTTGGCCTGCTTGGAATCTCCGGCGTCGCGAACGTTCTCTGCGCCATTAAGACGGCGAAATATTACGAGATGACAAGCGACGATGTAATCGCTACGATTCTTACGGATTCCGCTTCGATGTACGGGTCGCGCATCGCGGAGCTCGCGGAGCAGGAGGGCGGATACACCGCGATGAAAGCGGCGCACGACTACGCGCTTCACATGCTGGGCGTCGGCACCGGCAACATGGAGGAGCTCACATACTACGGCAAAAAGCGTATCCACAACCTCAAATACTACACATGGGTGGAGCAGCAGGGCA
>JGI24701J34945_10001033_pt1 | contig 14455 bp, 11 predicted proteins | sample TergutTh196P3_FD_34945 | JGI IMG/M metagenome (IMG submission 34945)
TAACCTGCGCCCGCCCGAAAGCGGGCGCAGGCCTATCGGCTACGGCCGATTAGATGCTTATGCGTTTGATGTATCTTCCGCTATGCCCCGATTGCTCTTTCAAAGGCGGGCTTGGCTGCATCTAATGCTTCTTGAGCGGTTTTGCCGCCCGACCAGACGTCGGTTAGCGCAGTTGCGAGTTCAGGTATGAACGCATCGTAACCGGGTACCCAGTGCCAGCCGGCGGATACTGCGTTTGTGAGCGAATATTCGACAACCGCGCTGCGGAAATCTTCGAAGGGCGGGTGATTATCATTGTCTGCCCACTCGCGCATCTTGGCTTCGTCTCTATACCAGCTCTCATGACGCGGCATCCAGATACCGCCTTCAATGAGGCTCCAGTTGTTTTCTGTTGCCGCGTACCAGTCAAGGAATCTCGCCGCCGCTTCGGGATGCTTGGAGCCTTCATACTGAACGGCAAGGCCCGCTGTGGCAATCGTGACGGGTCTTCCCATGCTCGGCAGAACGCCGACGCTGTAGTTAAGGCCGTGATCATTCTTTGCGCCGGAAAGCCAAACGCCGATTGACCATGTGCCGTTTACCACCATCGCTACGTTATATTCGAGGAACAATGCATCAACATTGTCGCCGCCAAGCGCGCCCCATCTCGGCATAACGCCATGTACAAGGTGCAGGTCGGCGATTCTTTGGATCGCTTCCGCTGATTCCGGGCTGTTGATGGTAACATCCCGCCAATCATCGGGATTGAAGAATCCGCCGCCGTTTGACAGCGTCCATGCTTCCAGCTGGAATACGGCAGGCTCAAGGTAAACACCGTATTGTTCGATATTATTGCTGTTAAAATTCGGGCTGTGCGCATTGTTTCCGTTTGCGTCAATGGTCAGAGTTTTCGCGACGTCGACAAACTCATCCCAGGTCCATGCCGTTGCGGCTGTTTTTGGCGCGTATGGAACGCCTGCGGCGTCAAACTTGTCTTTGTTATAATATAAAGCCAACTGTACGACACATGATGAATAAGCTACAGGCTCCCCCTCCCAGCGGAAGGAAATAATATCCCGGGGCGGCTCGCCGGTAATTTGCGGCGCTTCGATGAATCCGGCCCTTGCCCAGTTTATAGCCATCTCCTCTGTCATAAACCCGGTGTCAGGAAGCTCGCCGGCCGCTGCCAGCGTAGTGAGAATCTCGGTGATATCGTCGCGGTCAACCGGCCATGGCGAAACGATGATATCGGGGTTGTCTGCGTTGAAGTTGTTGAGCAAGTTTGTGACGTTTTCAATTTCCGTTTCGTCACCCCAGAACATGTAGGTGATTCTGGCAATTCCGTCGTCCTCATCAGGCGGCGGCTGGTCTTCTCCCGGAGCCGGTGCCGGTGCCGGGGCAGGCTCCGGTGCCGGTGCAGGGGTTTCCGGAGCTGCGCAAGCGGCTAAACTTGCAATCATAAGAAGGCTCAGCGCAAGCGCGAGGATGAGTTTTACGTTCTTCTTCTTCATTTGGTTTCCTCCTAAAAATTTTATTTCTATATTTCTGTTGCGTTATTTTACGCAATGGGGTACAAATAGAGCTGCTCTTTCGTGATTTCGTCAAACAAAATTACTTATAAGCAAACCGGAGCATGTTGTAGCTAAGCGGCGGAAGCTCCGTTACCATCGGGCCGTTTCTAAAAACGGGTTTTTCACCGGCAGACGGGACAACTGTGTCCGGGCTTTTGATGGTGTTTTTCGCATCAAGGTCGGCGCCGTTCATCACGACGGATTCTATTGCCGAAAGCCCGCTGAAACCGTTTAACGTAAGGGCGCATTCCATTGCCGAATCATTGTAATTTGTCAGAAACACGGTGATTTCGCGGTCTTGATCATTATGCACAACGGCGGAGGAGACGTAATCCGTTTCGCCGAATTTGCTGTTGAATTTCGGGCACTCCGTAAAGCCTTGCAAAACTGTGCCGCGCCCGTACTTTGACGCAAGCTCGAACGGGTAGTATGTCGTCTGCTTGATTGCCTTGCCGCCCGGTTCGGTAAAAATAGGCGCGATGACGTTTACAAGCTGGGCCAGGCACGCAACCTTTACGTAGTCGCAGTTGTTTAGCAGCGTGTTGAGAAGCCCGCTGAAAACAAGCGCGTCTTTCAGGCTGTAGATATCCTCCAGCTTTCGGGGGGCGGCCTCCCAGTCGGATTCGCCCACGTTTTGCTGATACCATACATTCCATTCGTCGAAAGATATGTAAACCTGCTTGCTTGAGCGGTGCTTGACCCTGACAAATTCAATGATGGATTTTATCGTCTTGATAAAATTATCCATCTCGCGGTAACTTGCGAAATAATCCTCGGTGGTGGTTTTCGGCCAGTAATAATCATGCATGGAAAGATAGTCGATTTCTTCATAAAGCGCGTCGAGGACGATCCTGTCCCACTCCGGGTATGTAGGCAGATCCGTGGTGCTGCTGCCGCAGGCCACCAGCTTCACCGAAGGGTCGACATTGCGCATCATGCGGGCGGTGGCAAGGGCCTTCTTGCCGTAATCCTCGGCGGACATGGCGCAAGTCTGCCACGGGCCGTCCATTTCGTTGCCAATGCACCATGTTTTGATGTTGTAGGGCGCGTCGTTCCCGTTTTCACGGCGCAAATCGCTTAGGAAAGTGCCTTTCGGGTGGTTGCAGTATTCCAGCAAGTTCGCGGCGTCAAGAGGCGACCCTGTGCCCATGTTCACAGCCATCATCGGCTCGACCTTCGCTTTGCGGCACCACGCGGCGAATTCATCCGTGCCAAACTGGTTTGTCTCGGTNGTGCGCCACGCAAGGTCAAGCCGCGCGGGTCGCGATTCTTTTTTGCCAATCCCATCGCGCCAGTCGTAACCCGAAAGGAAGTTGCCGCCGGGATACCGCACCATCGANAGGTTCAGCCCGTTTACAAGCTCCAGCACGTCCTGCCGGAAGCCGTCGGCGTCTGCGGCCGGGTGCCCCGGCTCGTAGATACCGGTGTAGACGCAGCGCCCCAGATGTTCGACAAATGCGCTGAATAAACCGGGGNAGACGCCCCCCACAACCATGCTTTTATCCGCGAAAATCTTTACTTTTGGCATCATATCGTTATCCTTTCGCAGGCAAGTGATTTAATCGTTTAGAAAAAAATAATCTCTTTGCCACATGATAACACTTTATAGGGCGGCAGTCAAGTGGATTTTGTATATTTTTCGTACAAAAAATTACAAAATTTATTTTTTTATGTTGACAATTTGATATTTGCAAGGTACAATAAACGTAAATTTAAACGATTATTCAAGGATTGAGTGATGATTGCTATGAAAAAAAATACAGATAAAATAGTGAAACCCTCTTCCTCGGTGACGATAAAAGAAGTTGCAAAGCTTGCGGGCGTATCTACCGCCACGGTTTCATACGTTATTAACAACACAAAAAACGTAGCGCCGGAAAAGCGGCAGCGCGTCCTTGACGCAATCGAGCAATCGGGATACACGCCGAATCTGGTCGCCAAAAGTCTGCGCGTGAAAAAGACGAATACCATCGGCGTTTTGGTCGAGGATATCATGGGGTATCCCGTGCCGGCCATCATCAACGGCATATCCGAACGCGTTGAAAAAAGCGATTACAGGATTCTGCTAAACGATCTTAGGATGCTCGAAAGCCTGTTTAACCAGTACGACCAGATTATGCAGCAAAAAAACAAGATAAACGAAGCGATTTCCCTTTTGCTGTTCGGCGCGCGGGTGGACGCAATTATTTACGTCGGCATGTTTGACCGCAATATTACGGGAATCTTAAATGAAATCAATAAGCCTTTGGTGATTGCGTATTCAACTTCGGACGACAAGAATTTCCACTCCGTCACATACGACAACGAAAACATCTCCGCTGAAGCGGTCAGGCACCTTTTTGATTTGGGCCACAGGCGTATCGCCGTGATCACCGGGCTTGCGCACACGTCGCCGGCGCGTATGCGTATGCGCGGCATACAGCGCGCGTTTTCCGAAGCGGGAATCGTCCTTGACAGCGCCCTTGTCAAAAATGGAGACTGGGAGTACGCCTCCGGCTACTCCTGCATGATAGAGCTTCTTTCTGAGGATACGCTCCCCACCGCGGTATTCGCCATGAACGACCTGATGGCGGTGGGCGCGATGGACGCGATTGGAAACGCGGGGCTTCGCGTGCCGGAGGATATTTCCGTCATCGGGTTCGACAACAGGGAGTTTGCCGTATACCTGCACCCGAAGCTCACGACCATTGAAATCGACTTGAAAGGAATCGGGCAGTTAGCCGCAGAAACCGCGCTGAACACGATTCTCGGCGTTGACAAAGGCGAAAGCAGCCTCATTATCCCAAGCCGCCTGATTCAACGCAAAACAACGGCAAGAGTCGTAACCGCGGTAAAGGAAAGCGCCCTTCCATAAAATATGAGATAATTGCTCCGGCTGTCAAATCTGTGATGATTGGCAGCCGGAGGTTTTTAATCTAGATTCTGTTCGCTTTGTGTGAACAGGCCCTAATACGATACGCTTACTTCCTCTCCCGGGGCAGCCTGCGCCGCCTTTCCGTGGACAATAAAGGAAAGCTCTTTGTCGGAGGGATTTTTAACCTTCACCTGATTTCCGGTCACTGTTACGCCGACCGGCTGCCCTTTCCAAATCACTTTAAATGAGATGCTTTTGATTTCGTTGGGCATACAGGGCTTAAACGTCAGCGTGTCGGCGCCCAGTGCGCTTACCATGCCGCCAAAGCCGAGGACAATCTCCTGCCACATGCCGCCCACGTTGGCAAAGTGGATACCCTCGGAGGACCGGGGACGTGCGCCAAAGTCGATGTCCATAGATTTTTTCCAGTTCTCATAGGCGAGGCCGGGACGCCCCATGCAAGCCGCCACAATAGCGTTGTGGCAGATGGAATTGGACGAATCATGAATGGTGTAGGGGTTGTAATACTCGAAGGAGGCAATCATTTCCTCTTTGGTAAAGGCTTCGGTGTACAGCCCCATCAGCGCGATNACGTCGGACTGCTTTAAGCATTTGGCCCGGTACCGCAGCTCCTGCGTGGTGTAGAACCCGAACAGCTTATCCTTGTCTTTCCACAATCCCTCGATGTCGATTTCGCAATAGGCCGTGTCAAAATCGTCGCATTGCCATATGATATTCCGCTCTTCATCCCTGGGGATAGGCAAGCCGTCGGCAATTTCATGAAACAGGGCGATCTTTTTTTCGTCAAACCCTATTTTGGCGCACAGTTTTTTGTATTTTTCAGGCGCGTCGGCTTTGCACATATTGACGGCTTTTTCCGCAAGCCGCAGGCTTTCGCGCACGACAAAGTTTGTGTATGCGTTATTGTTCGTAATCGGCTTGTATTCGTCGGGACCCATGACGCCTAATATGTGCCAGCCGGGGCGCCCCTTAATCCGAGTTGCGCGGGCAGCCCAATAGTCGGCGGTTTCAAGGATAATCTCAAGGCCGCAATCGTAGAGGTATTCCTTGTCAAGCGTGTTGAGGTAGTAGTGCCACAGCCCCACAACAATGTCGGCGGTAATGTGGATTTCATGGTCGGCATATTCAAACAGCGAACAAACCTCGTTGCCGTAACGGTCGGTCTGCCACGGGTACCGCGCGCCGGGGTAGTTCATGGATTTGGCGCTGCGGCGCGCCCCGTCCAGTATGTTGTAACGGTAAAGCCCTGTCATTTTCGCGAGGGCGGGCTGTGTATAAATATAAAAGGGCTGAAAGAAAATCTCCATATCCCAGCAGACGGAGCCGAGATACATCTCGCTGGTCGAGCCTTTCGCGCAATTGAGCGCGCGCGGGTCGGTGGAGCGTGCGCGTAACAGGTGATAGATTGATTGGCGGATGGCGCGCTGGCTGTTGTAGCCTTCAGGGTCCTCCGCTTCGATTTGGATGTCGGATGAATCCCAGTTTTTCGCCCATCGGGCAACATGTGCGGAATGGAGCGCTTCGGCGCCTTTTTCCATTCCGCTGTTGAGCATCCGGATGCCTTCGTCCAGCAGGGATTCTCTATCATAATACATATCGGAAACCTGAGCCGACAGCTTCAGCACATTCGCATCTTCGCCCTGAGGCAGCGCAAAGGAAAGCCTTGCGTTTACGCGGCGATCCTCCCGGGTGATGGCGTGGGAAGCCGTCCTGTCGCATACCATGCGGCTGACGGTCATAACGCGGTCGCCCAGATTTCCGGTGACGTCCGAATAGATGACCTGTTCACCGGCAAACCCCACGTTGCGGCTTGTGAATTTGTCGCAACCGTTGGTGCGCACATCGTTGTCGATATAACTGCTCACGGTAATATCGGCGCTGCCGGAAAGCGATGNAATGCTAAGCTCCTGAACGCAGACGAACCTGTCGCAGGGGTTCATATACCGCTTGAACATCAGGTTCAGCTTTTTGCCCGTANCCGTTTCCCAGACAAAGGTGCGGTAAAGGGTTGCGGTTTGCATATCCAGCCAGCGTTTGTAGCCGGTGATATTCCCGGTTTCCATGTCCAGCTTTTCGCCGTCTGCGGAAACCTTAAGCCCCAGCATATATGGAAGATTGACGACGCCCACGTTCCAGTGAGGATGTTTGCCCTGAACAAGCGGNATAAACGTTCCCCAGCGGCTCTTNTTCGTGGGTACGACCTCCAGCGAGACATTCATTGCAAGACGCTCGTAGGTGAGGTTTTGCTCGTCGTCTGAAAATCCCTCGTCAAAGCTTGAGCGCAATGTCAGAAACCCTGTTCCAAGCGCCATGACAGATTCGTTGTGGCGCACGCGGGCGATATCGAAAGCATCCTCAATCACACACCAGNCAGGGTCGATTTTGAATCTATCTATATACATGCCTTACCCTCCTACATGTGTTTTTCTTTGATCCGTGTGTACACGTCTTCCAGCGTACCCTGAAACGGGCCGTACTTCTCCATTTTAATAGAGACGAGGGCGGCGGCGAATTTCAGCGATTCGGCGGCGTCATACTGTAGCCTATGCGAAAGATAGGCGGCGAAAGTGGTATCGCCGCGCCCGGTGCGCCCGATGACGCTGCTGTTTGAGAATTTCTCATAATAATTTACGCCGCCAACCCGGGCCAAAACGCCCTTGGAATGGGTGATAACGATTTCAGGGCAACCCCAGGATTCCACGATGACGGCGGCTTTTTCCAAATCGTCGGTTCCGGTGAGGACCTTTGCCTCCACCACGTCAAGCTTTACCTTGTCCATCTTCGATATAATCTCTTTTTTATCTTTCACATCGCCGAAGTTAATCTCATGCGTGACCGGCGTAATCTGCCGGACAAAGCTCTGCATATCGGTGGAAAGGCTATATCCGCGGGCTTTTAAGCCGTCGATGAGCTCCATGTTAAACTCCGAATCCGATACGCCGCCCAGATGGACAATCTGCGAATCCAGCTCCGGCACGTCTTCAACACGTATAAGACCGGCAGTCCTGACGAGCGTGATTTTGCGCTCATCCACATTTTCCGACTCGTGTATCACGCGGGAGTATGTCGTGCAGTCGGCGGGGATGATAAAGACGTCAACGCCCAAATCACGCATCGGTTGAGTTATAGGCTCCTCATCCAGCGACATCTTGACGACGGCGGCCGTCTTGACGCCGATCCGGGCCGTGACCATCGCGCCGCATAAAACGGCGCTGCCGGGCGCTGTAATTGGCTTTCCGCCAAACGGTGTGACCTCGTCGTAACACATATTACCGATAAATGTTATACCATATTTGCTCATACTGATACCCCTTCTGTATTTTTCTTGTAAGAACTTGTTTTTTGATCCTTGGATACAATTTCTAAACGATTCACTAATATTTACATTATATATCGCTTCTGATTATTTGTCTACAAGGAAATTTGAAAATACTTTTATATTAATCTCCATAGATCTTGGTTGACTTTGTATGGCTGCTGTGATATAGTACATACAAAAAATAAAATGAGTTTGGAGGAAAACCTCATGAAAAAAACCTTTACCGCGCGCGAAATTGCAGTGTGCGCGATGATAGCCGCAGTTTATACCGCGCTTTGCATCGCGCTTGCCCCGATAAGCTATGGACCCGTTCAGGTGCGCGTGGCGGAAGCGCTGACGCTTACCGCGGTCTTTTCGCCAATCTGTATTTGGGGCGTTACAATAGGCTGTGCGCTGTCGAACCTCATAGGCTTTATGTTAGGCGTGAATATACTCGGGTTCCTTGATATTTTTTTCGGCACCGCTGCAACCTTGGCCGCAGCCATTTTAAGCTATAAATTCAGGAATATCAGGGTGCGGGGGGTGCCGTTCCTGTCGGCTGTACCGCCCGTGATTGTAAACGCTGTCGTCATCGGGCTTGAGCTTACTTATATGATAGAGGGCGCGTTTTTAGGCAGAACTTTCATTCTAAACGCCGTGTATGTAGGCGTGGGGCAGCTTATCGCCTGTTTTGCGCTGGGGCTTCCGCTTGTGTACCTGCTTGAAAAGTCCGGGATACCGCAAAAGTATTTTGGCGCTCAAAAATAAATAAAAAAACCCGGGCGCCTTTTGGCCCCGGGTTTTTGATTTACTGCTGTATATAATACTCTACACAATACTAAACTGATACGTCGTGGTGGTAATGTATTCCTCCCCCGCGTGGTAAATCGGCGACGCCAGCCACGGCATGTTGACCGCGTTTGGGAAAAGCTGCGTCTCAAGGCAGAAAGCCTGGTGCTTTTTGTAGGCTGCGCCGTCTTTGTAGGTGAGGGTTTCGTCCAGCATATTCGAGGTGTATAGCTGTATCCCCGGCAAGTCTGTGAAAACGGTCATCACTCGCCCGCTGTCGGGTTCCGATACCGTCACGACCTTTCTGTAATCGTACCCGCCGCCAAGCACAAAATTGTGGTCAAAGCCGCCGACCATCTTTGTCTGTGGGTAATCGGAGAAAATATCCTTGCCGATTTCCTTGGGAGTCCTGAAATCAAAGGGCGTGCCCTCGACTTTTAGAATCTCGCCGTTCGGCAGGCATTTTTCGTCCATGGGCAGGAAATAATCCGCGTCGATCTGCATAACGTGCTTGTGGATATTGCCGCTGTCATGGCCCGCAAGGTTAAAATACGCGTGGTTCGTGAGGTTGATTACGGTATCCTCGTCGCTCACGGCGCGGTAGTCGATCATCAGGGCGTTGTCGTCCGTGAGCGCGTATGCCACGTTGATCGTAAGCTCACCGGGAAAACCGTCGCTCAGGCTTTCCATCTTATGGCTTAATAGCAGCGCCGGTATGTTGCCGACCGTCCTTACCTCGCTTAGGAAAAGGCGCGAATGCAGCCCGTCCTTGCCGCTGTGGAGGTTGTTGGTCCCGTCGTTTTGNTCAAGCGAAAAGGTTTTGTCGCCAATGCTTAACTCGCCGTTTGCAATACGGTTTGCGTTTCGGCCGATCAACGCGTTAAAATACGCGGGGTTTGTAACGTAAGTATCAAAATCCTTGTGCCCGAGCACGACGTCCGCGAGGTCGCCGTTTTTGTCCGGGACAAACATATTCGTTATAACACCGCCAAGATTTGTGATATGGACGCGCATTTTGTTGTTGTTTTCAAGGATATACATCATAGCGTTGTCGCCGTTCGGCAAAGTTCCGAATTGTTGGACGGTGATTTTCATAAAAGTTAGTCATTCCTTTCGTGAAGCCTGATTACAAGCGAATAAATCTTAAGCAAAATTATATCATGAAAGAATATGTTTTGCAATACAGAAAATCCCAGCTTATAACTTTAAAAATCCGTAATAATTTGTACATTTATGCAGATTATTTTAATGATAATATAAAAAATAAGATNAACGGATTATTTAATTTTTTAGGAGGGACATCAGTGAAAAAAATATTATCAACCTTTATGGCATTGCTGATGGCTGTGTCGCTTCTGGGCGTTACGGCNTCGGCGGCCAGAGTCAATCGGATCAGGATCATTTCGCCCCGCTCAACCGAGATAAGGGTCAACAGGACGCTGACGCTTGAAACGCGAATCACCCCCAGCGACGGGGAATATCACCGCATTGAGTGGGATTCAAGCGACTGGCGCATCGCCGATGTTGACAATTATGACGATGAATATGCCGACATAATCGCTTACCGCGTCGGCACCACAGTCATATCGGTGCGTGTTTTTGATGAGAATAACAGAAGACTTGCGTCAGATAGCATCGAGATNACCGTTACCGGACCTGGCGGAAGCACCGGCGGCGGAAGCGGAAGCGGCGGCGGCAACAACGCGCTGGACCGCGATCCTGAGCCAAGTGACCCGCCCGCGGTTACTGACAGCAAAATTTCCGCCGCGACCGTTACGAGCGCTGTGCGCGCAAATGCTGTAAGGGGTCAGACGTCACACGCGAATTTCAGGGGATATTCAAGCGTTGCGTCCGCTACTCTCAAATCGGCGAACACCGAAATGCAGCGCGTCGGGGGAGTCGTGCTTTTAAACTTTGACACCATGAACGCTACAAACACAAGATCCGTTGAAGGCCGTCTGACAATCAACCCCAGGCATTCGGCGAACCTGACAGGTGACATCCAGCTCGGCGTCTATACGAATGACGGCGCTACTGGTTCCACAAGGAGAAAGTTCGAGAGGTTCTTCAGCAACCGCGTCGTCGTAATAAAGGCGATGCAAAAGGGCAGCTATGGTATGCCTGTGAACTACGCGGTAAAAATCGGCACGGACCTTGCAAACGCAAGACAGCTTATGCTTTACAGCTACGATCCCGTCACAAACCGTGCGATGACAATCAACAACTCGAATATCTGGCTTGACAGAAACGGATATGTGCACTTTACAACAAACTTAGGCGATGACCTGGTAATTGCAGACGGTGCGCTGAGGCTGAGATAAACAAGAAAAGGACCCGGCTAAAAATAGCCGGGTCCTTTTTATACCGTATTGTTATGCGATTGTTGCGCCTCTCAGCTTTANCCNCAGCTTATCGCTTATCATCGCGATAAACTCGGAGTTTGTCGGCTTTCCGCGCCCGTTGTGTATCGTGTACCCAAAATATGAATTTAGTATATCCACATCGCCGCGGTCCCACGCGACCTCAATCGCGTGGCGTATNGCCCGCTCAACNCTTGACGGCGTCGTGGAGCATTTTTTTGCGACGGCGGGATACAGCTCCTTTGTCACCGAGTTTATGATGTCGGGCTGCTCGATTGACAGGATAATCGAATCCCTTAGATAATGGTAACCCTTGATATGCGCAGGAACACCGATTTGATGGATAATTTCCGTTACCATAAGCTGCAAATCGTACTGGTGCCGGCCTGTCCGGCCGACCGGCGCGCTTAACTGGGTTTTTCTGCGATCTTCGGCGATTTCGACGATACGCTCAATCATGATGTCGGTCTCAACCGGCTTTAAAAATAAATACGTGGCTCCCGCCGCAGTCAGTTCGCGCTCCAAGGCCGAGCTGTCAAAGCTCGAGATCGTGATGAAAACCGGGGCCGTAAGCGCTGAATCTCCGCTTATTTCCTTCATTACAGCTACCGCGTCCTTATGCGGCATGAAAACTTCCATCAGAACAACGTCGGGCCTGTGTTCACGAATCATCTCACAAACCTTTTCGCCGTCCTTAGGCGCAGGAATCGCTTCAAAGTCATAAGCCTTAAAAATCGCCGCGCATTTTGAAAAATAGTCTTTTCTGTCATCCGATATCAATACTTTCATATGTGACAACGCTACCACTCCAATGTTTACCAAATTTTGACATCTGCTGTCACCAGTAGGTTACCATATTTTGGAAATTATTGCAACCCATTGTCGCAATAATACCCTTTAAATATTATTATAATATTTTTATACAAAAAGTCAATATTCTTATGCCGCAATCTGTCCATCTTCGACAGAATCCAGTATTTTATCCATATTTTCAGCAAAAATCCCGTAACCACGCGTTGGGTCGTTGACGAAAACATGGGTGATGGCGCCGGCAAGCATATCGTTCTGAATGATGGGGGAGCCGCTCATACCCTGTACGATACCGCCGCTTATCGCAAGGAGNTCCTCGTCAATTACCCGGATAATCATATTTTTTGTCGGGGTTGTATCTGAATAGTTGATTTTCTCGATTAAAATATCGAACGCGCGCGGGTTGTGTCCTGATACGGTTGAAAAAATTTGTGCGGGACCGGGCTCTATCTCCTGCTTTAGCGCCATCGGGACAGGGCCTGCGTCAAGAACGGGGTAATCCAGCATGCCGAATATGCCTGATTCGCTGTTGCGATAAAGGCGGCCAAGGGGCACGTCGCTTGCGAAGGTGCCTTTTAACTCGCCGGGCCTGCCGCTTTGCCCCATGCTCACACCGGAAATGTTTACGTCGACGATTTCGCCTGAATAAAGCGGCATGATTTCACCTGTGTCAATATCGCAGATCGCGTGACCGAGCCCTGCGAAGCCGAGCGTTTCGGGGTCGTAATAAGTCAGCGTGCCTATTCCCGCCGACGAGTCGCGTACCCACATACCGGCTTTGTAGCTGTCGTCATATTCCGATTTTATGGGCGTTAAGCTAAAATCGATCTCGGCTTCGCCGCGCATTGCCGTTATTTTAATCTCCTCGCCGCCGGCTCCTGAAATAAACCGCGCCGCATCGCTGTTGCGGTGAATCGGCACGTCTTCGATATGCGTGATGACGTCTCCGATTTTAAGTCCCGCGTCCTTTGCGGGGTTTAAATTTTCCGTGCCGCTTTGGATGTCGCTTAGGCCCACGATGATAACTCCGAGTGTATGCATTTTGATGCCGAACGGGCTGCCGCCCGGGACCACGGTCTTGCGCTCCGCGGTATGAGCGCTTGCCTGTTCGGCGCGGCCGCGGCCGAATAGCCTAAAGCTTATTCCGCCGCCGTAGCGCTCTAAAACGGAGGGCTTTGACGCGCCTGAAACGGGCAGATACATAACGGCCATAATGAATACTATATAAAGCGAGAGAACTCCCGCGAANATTTTGTAATATTTTCTCATTTTGATACTCCTGTATTTTGAATTTGATGTCTTACACTACTTTGCCACCTTTCAAATATTTTATTGGAGTAAGATTATTGCAATTAGAAGTTCTAGTATTTACAAAAACCGATAAAATGATACAATTAAAGAGTGTTTATTTTAAAACGCGCGCGACATATAATATGAAACGGAGAGCGGATTTTTATGAAAATCGGCATTATCGGTTCAAGAAATACGGGGAGCTTTAAGGAAGAGATGATTTTGGAATATCTTCCGGAAAACTGTACTGAAATTATAAGCGGCGGAGCGCCCGGAATTGATACGTGCGCCGAGGATTTTGCCGCGAAAAGGAATATCCCGTTTAGGAAGTTTTTACCTGATTACGAAAGATACGGCAAACGCGCGACTCTTGAACGCAACCTTTTGATCGTTAAAAATTGCGACGCGCTGCTCGCTTTCTGGGACTTGGACTCCCGCGGTACGGCGCATACGATTACCGTATGCTTAAAGGAAAATGTTCCGGTAAGGGTTATTCCGTTAAAAATATCTTGAAATCACGCGANGTTTGGTGTAAAATAATATACTATATATCCTGATGTAACGGAGAATGATTATGTTAATCCTTGTTTTAAACGCGGGAAGCACGTCGCTGAAGTTAAAGCTTTACGATATGAGCGAAAGCTCTGTCGTCGCCGAGTGCAACTGCCAAAAGGTGGGCGGCGAGAACGCCGACGTCAAATATAAAAGCGAAAAAACAGGGAAAATAACGAAAACCTTGCCGATTTTATCCCACGCGGACGCGCTTGTTCTCATGCTTGAAATGCTGACGTCGGGGGATACGAAAGTGATCGGCGGCAAAGAAGACATCAAGCTTGTCGCGCACAGGGCAAGCATGGGCGGCGACCTCAAAAGCTCCGTTTTGATAGACGAAAGCATAATCAAAATGATAGAGGCAAAGTCGCCGCTGGCGCCGCTTCACAATCCCGTTCAGATAAGGGTCATACGCGATACGCGCCGTGTGTTCGGCGAGGATTTCCCGATGGCGGTGAGCTTTGATACCGCGTTTAACGCGACAATCCCGCCGGTTGCCTATTTGTACGCCGTGCCGTACAGGCTGTACGAGGAGCACGACTTCAGGCGATACGGCTANCACGGGCAGTCGTACCAATTCGTGGCGGAGCGGTACGAAACCGTCTCCGGCAACAAGCTTGAGGGGATGAATATCGTCGCCTGCCATCTTGGCGGGGGCTCNTCCGTATGCGCCATCAANGACGGCAAAGCCATCGACAACTCCTTTGGCATCGGCACTGGGCAAGGCCCCGCCTGCAGCACGCGNGCCGGAACTGTAGACCACACGGGAATCGGATACATCATGCAAAAGGAAAATTTAACGTATCAGGAAATCGAGGACATGCTTCACCGCGAATCGGGGCTGCTTGGAATCTCCGGCGTTTCCGGAGACGAGAAAGAAATCGAGGACGCGGCGTTTAAAGGGCATGAACGCGCGCAGCTCACGCTTGAT
>JGI24701J34945_10001045_pt1 | contig 14376 bp, 6 predicted proteins | sample TergutTh196P3_FD_34945 | JGI IMG/M metagenome (IMG submission 34945)
TTTCGCTGACGGGTGTCAAGGCGGCGGGGAATTGTTTACAGAGCCCGGAGCGGCAGCTCCGGCGAGATAGCGACAACGCCGGAGCTGCCGCTCCGGGCTCTGTGAACGTTGCTCTGTGGACGTTTACCCGCCCAAGAGCGATGCCGCGTACTGCGGGAACTGATTCGCAATCGACAGCGTTCTCGTGCCTGCCTGTACCAAGATTTGCGCCCGGGTCAATTTTGAACTCTCCTCCGCAAAGTCCGCATTGGAAATCTGCGCCTCCGCCGATGATAACGCCACCAAGGAGTCCTGTAACGCATTGATCTGCGGTTCCAATGTGCTCCGCTGAATCGCTCCCAATCTTCCCCGGGTTTGTGCGACACTCATAATCGCTTCGTTGACAATGCGGTCTGCCAGTCGTCGGCTTGCGTCCGATGTCAGCAAGTCCGCAGCCCCGCCCGTCCGTAACTGGTACAGGAAGCCCGAAGCACCGCCGAGGTTCGCCGTGTTCACACTCTGGATTCCAAAACGCATCTGCTGATTCGATACAACATCCGTTCCCATCTGCACCACCGCTCCGCCGCCGGTAATCGTGAAGTTAATGTAATCCCCCGCCGTTACCCGCTCATCCATAATGATACCCAGTTTCAACATAGCCGACTCCAGCGTGAGCGACCGGCCATCCGCCGATGCTTTCATACCGTTGATTGTTGCGATCATATCGGAGCCGCTCGCGGTATCGGTGGTGTTGCCGTTGATGTCTGTAACTCGGAAGTCTCCGCCGGCCATCCAACGGAGCGATACAAACTGTCGGGAACCTTCGCCGATTGATTCCAGCGTCAGGCGATTGGCATCAGCATCTGCCGCCCCGAGCATCGCAGCACCGCCGCGATAACCGACATCGTGGAGACCGCCCCGCATCAAAAGGTAATCATCCTGTAACGACACGATGCCCGAACCGTTCCCCGGCAAGGTTGCTTCGAACAGGTTGCGGGTCTGTTCGCTTGTTTCGATAATCTGTTTGACTTGCCCCGCCGTTGTGCCTTCGTGAATGAAGACGGTGATCATCTTGTTGTAGCCGTCATATTCGGCATACATTTCGGCCATCGGGTCGGAGAGTTTGACGTACTTGAATCCGACTCCATTGAAGTCGGGGCCCGTGCTCTTTGCCCGAATGTCGAGCGAGGCATCCTTCCCATTTTGGGCGATGACGCTGCCGTAGGCGTTGCCCGGGCGGATATCTTGCCCATAAGAGAAGAACTCTATCGGGAAATACTCGATGTTATAGCAGTCATCAATCAGGTAGGTCGGCTGCAACAAACCATGTCCGTAGAGGTTATCGCAGAGTTGCTCTTCGATAATGTTTCCGCAACTGTCATACGACCATTTTCTATCAAGGTTATCAACACCCGCCGGCCGTACCACGCTCACGCTGATTCCGCGAGTCTGTTCCGGCGTGAGCAGGTCGAAGAACTTCACGAGGTCATTCGCCGTGGTGATCGAATTGCCGTTGGCATCGGTCGCAAGGTGGATGACCATGTAACTCGTGGCATTTTCATCGCTGCCGAGAATGCCCGTTACCATATTGACTTCATTGCGCCATTGCCCGTCGGAACCGAGTACCCGTTGAATGTTGTCTGCCCGGAAGTCGATGATCCCGCTTCCCGCTCCCACGCCGCCGATAGGATTGGCGGAGAACAAACTCTTCGTCGTCGGACTGCTGTTGATGGTATCAATCACCCGTTGAGCGGTAATTTCTTCATCTTTGCCTCCGACATAGACTTCGAGCACGCCCCCTTTGCGTCCGCCGGTGTTGCCGGTGTTGCCGATGACGGCTTCCGCCGTTCCCGTCGTGTTTAACAACCTCTCAAAGGTTGCCAGGCCGGGCCCATTGCTCTTGCTGCCGTCGGTCGGGTCAGTATTGAAACTGAAATCGAACTCCGCTTGGAAGGTTCCCTCTTTGTTGATGGCGGCCATCGCTTCGGAGAGCGTCGTCTCGCCGCTGTTCACCGTGATGATCAACCGGCCTGTCGTTTCGTCAAATCGGGCGGTTGCGGGTTCCGTCTGGTGAATGTCCAAGACGGCCACGATGTCCACATTATTGTATTTCTCCCCGCCCTGGTTGGCATAGACGATGAACTTCCCTTGCTCTTCGGGCGTGCCGTCCGTTGCGGCATCGTTGTAGATGCTGACATACGCCATCGCATTCGACGGGCCATCCTTATAGACGGCGTAACTGTCCGCCGCGGTATGGTTGTTATCCAGCCGGATCATTCGGACGACCATATCGTCGTAATCGGAACCGCCGAGCAATGCCTGTACCGAAAAGGCCGCATTGGCATTCGTGGCATTGAGACTCGCCACCGGCCGGTCATCGGTAATACACCCGGAACCGTAATTGTTCACAAAGGAAATCCCCAGTTCGGAATTCGGCCCATCAATGACGAACAGCACATCCGGCGAGTCTTTGGGGCCGAGGAATTGCAGGGCGTTATCATCAATCGGGCTGCCGTAATAGGCGGCTTCGTCGAAGAGCGTCAGGTATCCGTTGCCGACTTGTCCCCGTGCAACCTCGGCAACGAATAACTTGCTCAAAAGGGCATCGTTGTTAATCAGGTCGATCAATTCCTTTGCCGTAACATCCGTTTGCAAGCCGCTGTTCCCGCCGGTGAGTGCACCGGCAAACTGCCGGACATGCACTCCTTGGTCGAAGGCACTGCTGAAAATCGCCCCATTCCCATTGTTGTCGATGGAATTCGACACAATGAAATTGGAGGCAATTTGAGCGGCACTCCCCTTTGCATTGCGGAAGGCATCGACCACATCATTGGCGACGGCATCTTCGGCGACCATAATGTAGAGTGTTTGGGCGTTGGTGCCGATATCTCCGGCGAATTGCCCCGTCTTAATGAAGGCATTATTGTTTGCGCTATTGCTCTTCAAGCCCGTTGTGCCGCTGCCGGCGGAGGATAAACCGCCATGCAGTTTCCCGCTCAAGGGGAATGCCTTGTTATCGCTCGTGTTGGTGATATCAACTCTAAAGGGGGAAGCGGCTTCAACGGCGGCTTTCAGGGCACCATACGTCGCCGCATCGGTGCCTTCCAGTTGCCCGCGAATATGCAGGATTTTTCGGGCTTCGTCGTAAACGGCAGAAACATCTCCCGGTTTGAAATTTTGGGTATCCTGCTCGAAGACGATGGTAACATCGTTAAACTGCGTCCCGATTTCATCGGCAACGAAACGCATCTGCACTTCACCGTTATTCAGCGTAATCGTCGCCGCAGACCGAGTGGGCGTATCGTGATAACCCAAATGGACGTTACTCAAGTGCAAACTTGTTCCTGCCAGAGAACCCGCATTCACACTGTAATTGATCGCCGTCGTGCTCGTTAGTCCTGCGGGAGTCGTGAGGTTGAAACCGTAATTATTCAGTTTTGCTTCAACATCTTGGAGCGTCGCGGTAGGCGCAACACCGATGATGAGAACTCCGTTTTCGACCCGCTCATCGACGGGATCAGTTCCCGAAGGCCGAGACTGAAATTGAATCGCCGTAACCGGAGGAATCCTATCTTCTGGATTATCGTACTGATAACGGTCGGTGATATACAACTCCTGATGGCCGACTTTGAACATTTCCGTAAAGTTCGTGATTCCTTCTTTGGCTTTGAGGTAGGCGACATCGGTATTCTCGAATTTCGTGCCGGGAATGGCTGCCGTGATATTGATGGCATTGTTCGCCCGCATATCGTAGGCCGCCTTCGTGCCCGTCCCTTGCGAGGCGAGCCATTCTTGCAACGTGATGGATGCCGGTGTCGCCAGGACGGGATTCAAGGATAATGGAGTAGCAGTAGCGGTACTATGCGGGATGGGGGTACTCGGTATGATAATCGAGGAACCCTTCGCGTCCGTCCAAGCCAAGCCAAGCGTGTTGGCCGGGACAGTGAAATTGACTGCGGGTGGAACGGTCGTATCGCTATTCTCTGTAACCCAAGCCCTCGAATTCTTCAGGGCGGCAAGGACTTCATCGTAAGTCGTGTCGGGCATACCGTTGACCGTAATGGTGCCGGTAAACTCATCGAACTCAACACTTTGTACTCCCTTTGGGACTTCCACCCGGGTTGACCGGGGCGGGTCAATGTCGGAATCGACGGCGGCTTTGAGGCTTGTTGCTGGCGGTGCAACGGGAGTTGTGCTATCCAATATAGGCGTATCAGTCCCCCACGGAACGCCGGTGAAGGTTTCGATGCCTGTCTTATGTGCAAGAATCTGGTCATTGATGAACGTGGTATAGCCTGCATCGTCGTTAGAGCCGGTGTGCAACGCCATATTGATTCGCAGTACCCCCGTCGCGGCGGTGAAGGTCGTTTCTCCCGGCGGAACCGGCGGTGTTCCACCGGGATCGCCCGGATCATTGAAGAACGAGAATGTAACGCCTTCCAACAGCAGCGCATGGTCATAACTGAAATTGAGTTTAGCGGCACCGTTGCCCGTCGTTGCAATGGGATCGCCCGCGAGACTCGTAACATCAATCGCAAGGCTTAGTCCATTCCAATCGACGTGCGTGGTTTCGAGGAAAATGCTGGTAGGTACTGGAGTACTACTATTGTCCAGGACAATTTCGGTGTATCCCCTGCGGACGGTGCCATCCACGTTGCCGAGATGCGTACTGGTTCCATCTACCTGATCAGATACGCCGACATTCAAGCCCGTATGTGTTTCACCCCATTGATTCACGAACTGGAAACTGCCAGGCGGAATGCTACTGGGATCGCCAGTCCATGCCTCCGCGTCTTCATGGCGATTAAGGAGATCAAGGATATGCTGATACGTCGTATTTTCGTCGTCATCAACCGTAATGGTGAGCGTGTTTGTAGCGGCATCGTAGTCCGCAGTTGGTTCGTCTGCAATACCAGTATCTGTCTCGAACACAATGATAAGTCCATCGGCACTGGGATGCGTATGCTGGATGTAGTAACCGGAATCGGAGACAGCACCTGCATTATCCAGGGTGATTGCCGACATTGCGATATTGGGAATTTGCTTGAGTGCCGGCGGCGTAGTTGTGCTGGTCGGATCGGGTATAAACATTCCCTTGTATTCAAACCCGTCAATCGCATTGATTGCTTTGGCAAACATGTCTTCGGTCAGATTACCGCTGGCATCGTAGAGGATTTGCAACTTGCCTGTTACCTTGTCAAAGGTTGCCGCCACTCCGCCCGGTATGCTGGGGTTCGGCCCCGCACTCTGGACATATTCGATGTGCCGAATCTGGTGCCCATTGTTCGTTTGGACGACAATGTTCGGCTGTACGGAACTCGCCCCCTGCGGCCCGACACCGGAGATGCTGTATGTGAACATTCCGTTGTAGGATTCGTCGAGTCTTTCGGCGTAGGGTGCGACATTCGGCTGCATTTTCAACTGGAAGTCGATGATACCCGGATTCCCGTTGGACGGGTCGGTAATGGTGTACGTGGTGTAATCGGTGTTGCCCGCACTGAATTTGATGGTGTAATTCCCCGCATTGGCTCCCGCCATCAGAGCGGTGAGGTTGATATCATTATCCAGTCCTGCACTGGTCAGGAATATTTGCCCTGCGGTGGCATCGCGTCCGACGATAGCGCGAACGCCGGTGGAGTCGGAGACGAGGTTAATGGCATCGGCAATTTCGACGACGCTTTGCCCTCCGGCGATTTGGACGAGGCTCGAACCGTCGTTGCCGACGACTTCGAAGACGGTATCTTGGCTGACTCCGGCTTTATCGTAGAAGAGTTGCGCCCGGGCGGCATCGGCATAAATGTTGATACCGACATCGAATTCATCCCGGGTACCGAAGTTGGCTTGGTAAATGTTTAGTTGGTTGATGGCCTGCCGGTCGACTCCCCGGGTGGTGAAGTCGAGCGACCCGTCGAGGATGTTTTTGCCGAGGTAGTTGGTGGTTTTGGCGATTCGGTCGATGGAGTCGAGCGAGGCATCGACTTGGAGTTGGTTGGCGAGGATTTGTTCGTAGGTCATCGTGCCGGTGCTGGCGGCTTCGTTGATGAGTCCCTTGATGTCGTTGAGGAGTGCGCTGATTTGTCCCAGAGCGGCATCGGCGATGGCGACCATGCTGTTGGCGCGTTGGACGTTGCTGATCGCTTTTGTGGTGGCGGTCATGTCTGCTTTCATCAATTCGCTGGCGATGAGTCCGGCGGGGTCATCTTTCCCGGAGTTGATTCGCAATCCGGTGCTGAGCCGAGTCAGAACATCGCTGAGGCCGGCCATGTTCCGATTGAGTTGATTCTGCGCAGTAATCGACTGGACGTTCGTATTTACGTAGAGACCTGACATAGTTGCAATCCTTTGCTTTGTTGGGGTTAGCCGCGTCGCCTACGACGCGTTGCCTTCGCGTCGTGTTGCCTTCGCGTCGCAGGCGACGCGGCTAACGGGGTGCGCTTTGCGGGCAAAGCGGCTAACATTCCCCCTTCCTTGGGGTATCTTTCGACATTCGGTTTATCGGCGGGAGGGGGGCTTGTCTTTGTCTTTCGGCTTTTTTATCGGGTTACTTCGCATTATCCTAGAATAGCAATATGTCCTAGAATGACAAAGTATCCTAGAATGCCAGTGTATCCTAGAATAGCAATATGTCGGGGAATGGCAAAAAGTCGGGCTGTACCGGTTTTTTGGGAGGGGAAATTGCACCCGCAAGTTACGCTACGCTACACTTGCGGCTCTTTGAACATGTTATTACGATACAGTTCCTAATAACAAAAAAACGTTTACTCACTAAACTTGGACACACCCGGCGGACTGGGAAAAGATACCGCTATCCTTTACAGTGAAAGAACGATGTGCTACAATTTACCTTCCAGGAGGAGTTGTCATGCCGATACAATTAGTTTGCCCTAACGGGCACCGTTTAACAGCCAAAGAGTCCAATGCGGGGAAAACCGGTAAATGTCCGGTTTGTCAGGCTCCTGTTACCATTCCGATTCCCAATCGATCCGTTGCGGGCGACAGTGCGGTTGTCGTGGCGGTTCTGGGCGAACTTAATGCGCAATCTGCTGCCACAAGAGTCGGTAAAACCGTTCTGGCCCCCAAACGCAAGCCGGCTGCCGCCGTTCAGAACTCCAGCGTGTTGGCACGCACGAAAGTCTGCCCCAACTGCGAACGGGATATCGACCTGGGATACCATATTTGCCCCCACTGCCACGCCTATTTGACAGGATTAAACGAATTTTAGAACAGAAATTGCAGGGAAACCTCTGATAATACAAAAAATCCGGCAGGGTTGCACACTTGTGGACGCGGTGGGTGAAAACGCCTGTTTTGTAGGATTGCAGGAGGCAATTCAACAAATTTGGCACACAACCAAATTTTCGTGCCGTTTGCAGTATGGCCGCTTTGCCCCTTTGTCTGCCTTGCCCCTTTGTCCGCCTCTCAAAAACTTTTTGCCCAGTGGACTCCATCGACGGCTGTTTCTGCGTAGTAATCCAGTCCGCACCGTTCGGCAACCAATGCACTGGCAGCCGCTCCGCCGACGCAGATTTTCACGGTATTTCGTAATCCCGCATCATCAATCGCTTTCATCGTTGCCGTGATCGAGCGATAGCACGTTGTCAGTAAAAGACTCATCCCCACAAATTCGGGTTGATGTTCCCGGATCGCTTCAACGAATTGTTCCGGTGCGACATTCACGCCTAGGTCTATCACGTTGAAGCCGTTTCCGCGTAACATCATTGCCGCGATGTCTTTGCCGATGTCATGCACATCATGCTGTACGGTTCCGATGACAAAGTTTTTCCCCTTTTTGCCGGTCTGTTCGGTTGAGAGTTTTGGGGCGAGTTTCGTCATTATTTTTTTCATGATGAGTCCGCCGATCATCAGGTCGGGAATGAATGCTTCCCCTTGTTCGAAGCGTTCGCCGAGCAGTCCCATCCCTTCGTTGCAGAGTGCTGCGATTTCGTCGGCAGTGGTGCCCGCACTGTTCAAGCGGTCTATCACCGTCATCACTGCCGATTCATCGCAGGAGGCAAGAGATTTTTTCAATAGGTCTTTGTCTGACGAGATGTCTTTGTCTGACGAGTTCATGCTTTTTTCTCCGAAAATTACCTCTTATACTGTAAACGGTATGCAAATTGGACTCTGCACCCCTTGCGCATCCCCCCGTCCTTTGCGGTTAAAAAAGGCTGAACCGCAAAGGATACAAGGAGCGCAAAGAAGCAACGTTGCGCTTTCAGTATAAACATCAATGCAAAAAATTGATTTTTAGGGTCTCCCTTCCCGTTTCCTAAGGATTGATGCCTAACTGTTGATTTCATAGGGGGAACGTTTGGGCCGGGAGACGAACCGGGTGGCTTGGTCATCGCCGGTGAATTCCAACTTTTCGGCATCCCATTTAAGCGGACGATTCACACGATACCCGATGTGCATCAGTTGGCATGCTGTGGCAGTGACCGCTCCATAGAGGAAATCCTGGAATGGACGAAGCCGATGCCGGACACAAAACGCAAAGTCTTGAGCAAGCCGCGTGGTGCCGCCGTTATACTGGCGAACGTCCACCTGCCGAATCGGACGGATACGATTCCGGTCTCCGCTGTGCCGGAAAGTCCCTTCCGTGCCGACGAACGTGATGTCATGGTCGCGGCGGACATGGTGCATTTTGACCCCGCCCGGATAGATGAGGGTGAGATACTCATTCGGGTTCTGCTCGCTGCGCGGCGGCAAGACTTCGAGCGGTTCCAGATGGTCGATTCCCAGCACGTAGAGGGCACCGGCAAGTTTATGGGCACCCCAGTCGGCGAGGAATCCGTTGCCGTAGTCGCTGTACCTCCGCCATCCTCCGCCGTAACTGCCGCTTGCCCTTTCGGGATGATAGGGAACCCAAGCGGCGGGGCCAAGCCAACGATCCCAGTCAAATCCGGCGGGGATCGGCTCTTCGGGATAGTAAGCATCATCGGGAGGGCCGCCGACTTCAAAGAAGACTTCTTTAACTTCGCCAATCGCTCCGCTCTGTATGACGGCTGCCATATAGCCGTAGTCTTCCATCACGCGTTGTGATCCGCTGCAACAGACCCGATTGTACTGCCGTGCGGCGGCGACTATCTGCCGACTCTCGGCGGGAGTGAGTGTCAACGGCTTTTCGCAGTAAACATCCTTACCGGCTTTGCATGCTTCGACGGACATTTTGGTATGCCAGTGGTCGGGCGTGGAAATGGCGACGGCATCAATGTCTGTGCGTTCCAGTATTTCTTCATACTTGGCGTAGGCTTTGCAGTCGGAGTTGCCGTAGTCCCTGTTGACGCGTGCGACACCGTCATTGAGCCGTCCTTGGTCGCAATCGGAGACGGCGACCATTTGAAAATTCCGCCGGTCTCCGTTGAAGTCCCCCATAATTTCGCGTCCTCTGTTTCCGTAGCCGATCAAGCCCATCACGATGCGTTCGTTGGGGGCGATGACACCTTCCCGACCGAGAATGTGGGAAGGAAGAAAGAGCGGAGAAACGGCAGTCAAGGCACCGGCGGCGAGAAATTTCCGCCGGTTTATTCGTACTGATTGTTGAGTCATAAAACCTCCATCTATTGTGAGAAAAGACCGGTAGGGCAATCCGAACCGTTTCCGGCATTGTCCCATTCCGCTATTATACCATAAGGGATGGAGAAAAGATAGTCCCGTTTTGGACGCACGGGGTGTTCGGGATGTTCACAGAGTCTGTAACGTCAGTTAGAGAATCTGCGTACACGTCCCTAACTGACGTTACGGGCTCTGTGAACGTTTTTTTCTTTCTTTGCGTCCTTTGCGTCCTTTGCGGTTCAATCTTTTTTAACCGCAAAGGACGCAAAGTTCGCAAAGAAAACAACGTCCCATTTGTCCCCGTGTAAGGTATAACACCCATTCTAACAATGCCCAAAACACTTGGACACACCCGCATTTGCCGAGCGTGTAAGGTATCCCTAAATTTCACACGCCCTTCTGGTAAAATAGGAGGGCGGATGCGCCGGTTTTTCCCTCCATTTTTATGTTTACGGCAGTTTGCCCTCACTGTTCCCATACGTATACTCTTGCCGATTCGCTACTCGGCAAACGGGCAACCTGTAAAGACTGCCGAAACGTCTTTCTACTCGAAGATTCCATTGAGTCCCGTGGTACGGTCATCCAGTCTTTCGATCCCCATGCGAGTTCCAGTATCGATTTTGCTCTCCAGGAAGCACCCTCCCCCGAGCGCAAACCTGCCGTCGTAAAGAAGGTAGAATCCTTCGCCGCCGACTCGGGACTCTGGAACGTCGGCGATCTGATTCTCGGTATCTATGAAGTCAGGCCTATCGCCGAAGATGTGCCCTATGCCGCCGGAGGAGTCGGGGTCGTACACCGCATCTATCACCGTGAATGGGATATGGACCTTGCCGTCAAGAGTCCCAAACCGCAGTTCTTTCAAACGGAACATGGAAAACGAAGTTACGAACAGGAAGCCCAAACGTGGATCGAACTCGGACTGCATCCCAACATCGTTACCTGCTATCTCGCTCGCCGGATCGGCGGTATTCCCCGGCTGTTTGCGGAGTTCGTTCCCGACGGCAGTCTCCGAGACTGGATTTTCGATGGTCGTCTCTATCACGGCGGAACATCGGCCGCACTCCTTCGCATTCTCAACATTGCCATCCAATTTGCCTGGGGACTTGATCATGCCCATCGGCACTCCCTTTTGCATCTTGATGTGAAACCCGCCAACGTCATGATGTCCGGGCAAACGGCAAAAGTGGCAGACTTCGGACTGGCACAACCCTCAACACAACCCCCAAAGGAGGAGAAGGGCGGCGGGGAAGCGGCTGAACATTATATCACCGTAGGCATGACTCCCGGCTATTGCTCACCGGAACAATATCTTGCCGTAGAACTGCTCAAAAAACAGGCGTTCCATCATCTTCCGAAGATGACCGTTCAAACCGATATGTGGTCTTGGGCGGTGAGTGTTTTCGGGATGTTTTTCGGCGGCCCCCCCTGTAACAAACAGGGCGGACAGAATGCCCGGCAGGTCTTTCAGAAGTTTTTGCAAGCACCCCCACGCGAAAAATGCCCCATCATACCCGAGGCCGCCGCCGAACTCCTTATGCACTGCTTTGAACAGGAACCGGCCAACCGTCCCGAATCCATGGAGCAAGTCGCTGACCGTCTGACGAAAATTTACAAAGCCGTTGCCGGTTCCGAATTCCCGCGTCCTAAACCGGTCAATGCAGCGTGGACACCGGACAGCATCAACAATCGGGCAATCTCGCTTCTCGATTTGAACAAGCCCGATGAGGCGGCGAAATTGTTCAATCAAGCCATCATGTTGCAGCCTTGGCATCCTGCGGTAACATACAACCGGACGATCATCGCTTGGCGGCTTGCACAACTGACCGACCGTGCCGCCGTCGAACAACTGGAAACATTGGTCAAAATGCGTCCTCATGTTTCGGGAGCGTTTTATGGTTTGGGACTCGCCCATCGTGAACGGGGAAATTTGACTTCCGCTCTGGATGCCTTTAATGATGCACTGGCCATAGAGGATAGGGATGATGTCCGCCGCGCGGTTGCCGCCGCCGAAAAAAGACTTGCCGACGAAGCCCGATGCTTGGATAGTTTTACGCTCTCCGATATGCCCGCCCGAAAAGTCTATGTGGAAGGCGAGGGAAAATCTCTACTCTGTTGTACCGAACCGAAAACGCTGACACATTATTCAACCATTACCGGTCAGTTGCACCGGACATTCAAAATTCCCGATACACTCCCCAAAGAAGGGGAGCAGATTACCTTGAGCAGCGATCTGCTTTGGGAACTTTACGCAGAGCCGAGCGGGTTCGCCGTGCGCTCCGTCGGAACACCGCAGGCAGTCTATACTTTTCGGCAAATCAACTGGGGACGGCGTTTCACCAACGAAGGAGCCACGCGGCAAGTCCTTCTACTGGAAAAATCACTGCTGGGAACTGCGGTACAGAATCGAGTCGACCTCTCCAATATCGAAACAAAACAAAAAATCGGCACGTTGTCAGGGCACGAAGACAAGATCACGGCACTGGCGTTCAGTCCCGATGCCCGGTTTGCTGTAACTGCCGGTGATGACCATACCCTTCGGCTTTGGGAACTCCCTATGTGCCGATGTCTGCGGACATTTACGGTTCCGAAACAAACGATTGATGCAGTCTATCTTGACCCCAGCGGTTATTTTGCCCTGTCGGCCACGCCGGGAGGCTTACTGCGGCTTTGGTCGACGGCGGTCTTGTGCCGTGCCAAAGCATTTCGGGCACCGCTCCAACTGTCGCTTGTAACCAGCGCGGAGGAAGCGGGATGGCAGCAATCCAAAATGACGAAACTCTGCAATGAAATTCGGGAATCCGTTCGGCACAGAGATTACGTCACCGCCCTCGATTGCATCGAAAAAGCAAAGAAACTCAACGGCTGGGAGTCCGCACGCTATTCATTGGACATTGACGGTGTCGGAGATAAAATCAGAAGGCGTACTATTCGGGAATCGTTCGATTCCGCTCTCTGTACCCACCGATTGAGCGGACATCAAGATGCGGTGGCATGTCTTGCCATTTCGTTAGATGCCAATCTCATCGTCTCGGCAGGGAAAGACGGGGAAATCCGGGTCTGGAACATTACCGAGCAAAAATGCGTCGCCGAACTTGAAGGGCATCAAGATGAAGTGCGAAGTGTGGCGATGACGGCGGATGCAAAGTTTGTCATTTCCGGCAGCAGAGACGGCAGCGTGCGGATTTGGAACATTGAAACGGCCAGATGTGTTCGGACATTCGGCGAAAAAGTGATGACGCTCACGAAAATTGCGCTGCATCGGCAGAGAAAAATTGTCGCGGTGGCCGACGGTTCCGGGGCGATCCTCCTTTGGGATGTGCTGGCCAATTCGGTGCTTGCCCGATTCGCAAGCCGAAACGGCGGCGTGAGTGCACTCCAATTCAGCCGGGATGGACATCATCTTGCCGCAGGCGGGAATGACGGCTCCGTAACGATTTGGCATATCGGAAATGAGATGCCTATCCATATTTATAAGGATCACTCGTCCCCCATCACGTCGGCGGCATTAACGATAGACCGGAGCCGATGTTTTTCGGCAGACCGAAGCGGACAGATTTCCCTTCGGAACTTACAAACGAATAGACAAGAGCAGACTTTTCAGGAACACATCGGCGAAATTTCCGGTATGGAACTTTTGGCAGACTCCCGATTTCTCTTTTCGGCGGCGAAAGATGGAACGGTCAAAGTTTGGAGATTGGCGGAACCGATAACCTCTTCTACGATTGAGGGACATCCGGCGGCGGTAACGGCTATGCGGCTGGAAATATCGGGACGGCGGCTCATCACGGGAGATGCGGACGGCGTTGTTCGGGTCTGGGAACTCCTCTGGAATCATCATTTTCCGGGCTGGCAACCGGTTTCTGCAAGGGCGAAATCAGCGTTGTGGTCGTTGATGTCGTTATACTCGGAAAACGGCACGGGCAAGCCGAACATTGATGAGACGGCGATAAACCGCATCCTTTTGGAAATGGACTACTGCGGTTTCGGCACGATTCCACAGGAAACGTTAAAACAAACGCTTGCCGGTCTGCTTGCTGATTGGAAAAGCGAACAAGCGTTGTCTCGGCGTTAAACGGGAGTAGAACAGATGGGAACACTCCAAAACAGAGTCTTACTTCAGTGCTTTGGCGAATTCATCCAGCGATTGACAGGTTGCGGCTTGTACTGCCCAAGAGTCGAGCGCAATCGGGTCGGTCATTCGGCGAATGGTACTCTCGACTCCCTTCGGAACCTTCTTAAACTTCGCCCGAAGCACCGTCAAAACCGTCTCGATTTTGCCCCTGGCTTCACCCCTGGCTTCGCTCAGGGCAATATCCGGTGCGAATCTTTCCCTAAAATACGCATCCAATTTTTCCGACAGTGCAAGCCGTTCCAGTTGCTCCGCCGTCAAACCGCCCCGCAAACTTTTCAACCACAAATTATCGCTCTCCGGCAACTCTTCCGAAACGATAATCTGCGTCGGACAAGTATCTCCCTCCACAAAGTAAATGCCCGGCGGTACATGTGTTACCGTGTACTGCCTATTCAAAAATTTCAACAGCGTTCTCGGATGCCGGGTCGCCGCGACCGTTACCGACACATCGTTGATGTCCGCTTTGTTCGAAGCAACGTACAATCGAGCGTAACACTGTGTCCGGTGATACGCCTCGACTGTAGCACGATCATTGGGACTTTTATACTCAACGATATTGAATTGCCGAAATATCTGACCGATGTTCTTTTCGATGACAACATTCTTTTTCTTTCGCAGTAATGTCATCCATTGTTACTCTTGTTCTGCACACGGCTTCTGGTTCTCCCAGCCAGGGACCCACGGCGGAAAAATGGTCAAAAAAGATGGTGAAC
>JGI24701J34945_10001050_pt1 | contig 14293 bp, 5 predicted proteins | sample TergutTh196P3_FD_34945 | JGI IMG/M metagenome (IMG submission 34945)
AACAATGCTTTATCAATCGGTACTAAGCTAAATCTTTTTTTCAGATATTGTGCTTATTTTTGTAGTCTGCCCATATAGCTGGTTAAAAGGACAATCAACACAATGTTTTTGAGAAGCTTCATCAGTTACGATTTTTGGGTCGAATATGTCTTTATAATAGTTTAAAATGTTTTTATTAATTAAGTTTCCAGACCCAACTACCATTTGGATATCATAACATATGGTTTCATCAATTTTCGTATTTAGCATTGGACATTTATATTTTATCTCCATTAGTTATTACCTCTAAAATCGTTAATGTCCCAAGATCAAAGTCTTCTTTTTTATATGCGCTGATTAGTCTTTTTTCACTATCAAGCAAAACCGCATTACCGTCAAGCGATATATATAAAGAACGATTACCCTGATCGAACATGACTACCGCGTTATTAACATAGCTTTGTGCATCTTCTAACGTTACGCCGTGCTTTAAAGCGTGCCTGTTAATGGCAGTTATTTCAACTGGAATCGGCTCTTTCGCTATGCCAATATTAGGATTTATCTTTCCTTGATCGATAAATGCTTTTATTTGATCATTTATCATCGTAAAGTTCAGAGACATTATATTGTTACTTTCAATTCATGTATTGAATCTATGTTTTGCGTATACGCATACTATACACAATTTAAGTAAGAATGTAAATAGAGGCACTAATATATTGATTATAGTATACGAAAAAGGTGATAAATGACACAATCTATTTAAATATATTGCATTTTGAGTATAATATATTGTAATCATGTCAGAAGCGGTTAATCGATTTCGAAGGGTTACCGTATAGTAGTCAATCTCAAAAGAGATAGGGATCGGTTTCGAATTTCATTAGCGAATCTCGTTAATGCTTTCAATTTTTGATTCAAATAACTTAATACATTTGTTTGGTTGACACTATGACATAGTGCTATGTTGAATTTTATGATCAACTCCCATAAATTATAAGAATTGACAAAAAACATTGTCAATTCTTTTTTCCTATGGTAGGATAGGCGATATAAAGGCCATAACTAAGGGCCGCAGCGACCGTGGGGTGTTACGAGCACCTTCACGGCGAATGTAGGGACAACGTTGAAAGCTAGCCTACAAACACGGAAAATCCGCCACTGCGACGAAATCAGTATACCTGTTTTCACAGGCTTATTCAATCTGATTTTGTGGAAGTAGCGTGTGATTTTGTGTAAAAAAACGCTGAAAACAACAATTTTCAAGCGCGTAGGCAAGGCAAATGCCCCCTGCGCGCTTTTTCTTATGGCCTTTTTGGTATAAGAACATGAGGAATGTATCGTATTTTTTAAGCATAGAAAGGATTATAGAGCATGGATAAAGACAGAATAAAATGCAGGTGGATTTCACGACGCTTGCTATCAATAATACTTGTGATGTGTACAATAGCAGCTCTTATAACAGGTCCAATTGCAATAGCTATAAATTTAAATGAAAATGAGTATACAAATGACGCTTTTGAGACAGTAGGAAATATTGATTTCCCAGAGTTTGATGAATGGAAATCAAGTATGTTCGAACTACCAAACAATTCGATGGGATTATCTAAATTAGTCGGTATAGCACCATCGAGTCAAGGAATCGAAATGATGTCCACATCATTTACTCCACAATACAGCTCGAACGGGAAGTTTTTAGCTGAAATTATCCCAATTGAAGACTTACCAGATTTTTCAGAATACATAGCCATCAGTGACCGTGCAGGATTGGAAGCAATTAACAACAACCTCAGTGGTAAATATTATTTGACAAATGACATTGACTTATCAGGAGCGGAATGGGTGCCGATAGGATACGGTAGTAATAATGCATTTTCAGGTATATTCGATGGTCAAGGGTTTGTGATTAATAATCTCAAGAATACAGTAGCTACGTATAGTGCGGGGTTATTTGAACATATGAAAAATGCTACAATATCGAATGTTGGATTAGAAGGTACAAATATCGTTTCCGAGTTTTTAGCAGGAGGTATTAGTGGTCATACTAGCGGATTAGTCCATATAAGCAATTGTTATAATACGGGCGATATTAGCGGTCAATGGGCTGGAGGTATTGTGGGATTTGGCACAAACTCAATATCATTTAGCCATTGTTATAACAATGGAAGCGTGTCAAGCATATTGTCATCTTCGACATCATCCATCTCATTTCCTTTGGAAGCACGAGCAGGAGGGATTTGTGGTATATTCAACACTAATTCAAGTATTGATTTGTTTTACATTGATGATTGTTATAATACTGGTGATATACTAGCTAGCTCATCTACATCATCAACGACTAATGCAATAGCATATGCAGGAGGTATAGTTGGTCATATAAGCAATAGTCTTAGTACACAACAAGGTATTAATGATTGTTACAATATCGGCAATATAAGTGCCACATCAAATGCTTTAGTATATACATCTGAAGCATTTGCAGGTGGTATAATTGGTAAACTGAATGGGATTACTACTGTTAATTGTTATAATGAAGGATCAGTTGTAGCGAGTTCGTTTGGTCAATCTGAAACCTATTCTGCTATTGCTTATGCAGGAGGAATAAGTGGACAAATAGAAAACTCAACAGAAACAGTTATATGCTATAACAAGGGTACTGTAATAGCGATATCTATGTCAAATGCAAATGCTGGAGGAATTTGTGGATCAGGAAACAATTCCTTTGTTAGCGAATGCTTTAACATAGGAGAAGTTGTAGCAAAACCTACACCAGTATCAATGTCGACAGTAGCAATTGCTGGTGGAATATGCGGAAAGTCTTTTTATACACAAATCATAAATTGTTTCAATACTGGATTCATATCTACTTTATCAACTAGTGCATCAACATTTATAGGAGGTATTTGTGGCGATACCAATTCATCTGTTTCTAATTGTTATAATATAGGCGATATAGATGCCAAATCCAATGCAACCATAGTTATTTATTTTGGTAGCATTGTTGGTCGTGGCGTTAATATTCATAATTGCTACTGGAGAATTGAAAGTAACCAGAGTGGAAATGGGATTCAACGGTCTAATTCTGAAAAAAGAGCAAATGGCTCTAGCAATGACATAACAACAGGACGGCTCACAGATGAACAAATGAAAGACTTTGTAAACTACGTAGATTTCGATTATCCTAATGTGTGGGGGAGTGAATACTTTTTAAATAATAGCTACCCTTTTTTACAAATGATTCCTCCCAAAATGGATACCATAGTTAATTACCAGCAGCTTGTTGATGCGATTTATTATTTTAACAATCACGCTCTTGTAGATACAACTATTATTATAGGTGAAGATATTGATGTTTTAGAACGTCTGCAAATCACTAACCAAAATCAAAAACTATGGATAATTAGTGATAATATTCAACATACTTTAAAAGTACATAGTAATTATAGTGATGATGGCTATGTTTCTGGTGGTTTTGAGATTAGATATGATGCGTATCTAGTAATTGAAACTATTATTCTCGAAGGAATCATTATTCCACCATATAATTATAACTCTATTTTAGTGGATATTAAGGGTGGTACATTCATAATGAATAATAATGTGATACTGCGCAATGGAAGTGGTGTTCGTGTAGATGCTGGAGGCACGTTTATTATGAATGGTGGAATGATAAGCGATAATCAATCAGAAGGTGTGTGTGTATACAGTCCAGATAGTACCTTTCTCATGACTAATGGTACAATCTGTAACAACAAAACAACCTATTGGGGTGGTGGTGTGAATATAGAATCGGGTTCATTTATTATGTATGGCGGCTCAATCCACAATAACATCGCACCATTAGGTGGAGGAGTATGTGTTAATAATGGAAAATTTATTATGTATGGAGGTGAAATTAGAAACAATATTGCTAGTGTTCTAGGTGGTGGCGTATGTTCTGGTGATCGATTCGTCATGTATGATGGTATAATTAGTGAAAACATATCAAATGGTCAATATCAATACCCATTATCTGGTGGAGGTGGAGGGGTATATTATACAGGTACCTTCATAATGAACGGAGGAGTCATTAGTGATAACAATGCAAATGGCGGTTATGGTGGAGGCATATATCAACGTGGAAATACACTAAGTATTAATAACGGTATCATCAGTGGAAATACTGCTGTTTTTGGAGGAGGGATACTCAGTTATGGCGAGGTTAATATATCTAGTGGTACTATAATTGATAATACTGCTACTATCGATGGTGGTGCCATGTACCTAATAGGAAATAGTAGTTCATTTGTTATGTATAGTGGAATAATCAGTAACAACCATGCAATAAATAATGGTGGAGGAGTGTATGGTAATGGTTCAATCATTCTTGGAGGAACAACAGTAATAAAAAACAATACAAGAACTATCAATGAAATAGCTAATAATGTTCATCTAGGGAGCAATCAATATATTACAGTAGGTACAGGACTCGATGGTAATGGGGTTCTTGAACCCGAATCAAATATGGAAATCTGGGTGACTACCGAAATAGAAAATGGTCTTATAATAAATTTTGGAGCAACAGAATACATGACATCATTGTTTTTTTCTGATGAAAATAATATGAATGTTGATTATGAAAAAAATCAACTATTTATACCAAAACCGTTAAACATTATGACGTCTATGCTGTCAAACGGTACAATCGGTATAGACTATAATCAAACATTAATTGCAAATGGTTCTGCGCCCATCACATGGAGCGTTGAAAGTGGCACAATACCTGAAGGGTTGATATTTTCTACGGATGGTTTAATATCTGGAACTCCTATAAAAAGTGGTTTATTCGAATTTACAGTTAAAGCAGAAAATAGTATAAGCTATAACACTCAAGTATACACTATTACAGTAGTACAAGCTGATGAAAACGATATCACAGCATCGTTTACAGATCCGGTTTTTCTAGCATATGTACGTCAAATCACTAACAAACCAACTGGACCTATATTTAACTATGATGTAGAGAGTATTCTTTCTGTTAATGTCCAATCCCGAAACATATCTAGTTTATCAGGTATTGAGCATTTTGTTGCATTGACGATTCTAGGTTGTGGAAACAATCTGCTGACAGAGTTGGATGTATCGAACAATGTTGCATTGATAGAGTTGTATTGTGACAGAAACCTATTAGCTAGTTTAGATGTATCTAAAAATACAACTTTGACGAATCTTGATTGCCGAAGCAATCAACTAACAGAATTAGATGTTTCACATAATACTAATTTGATAAATCTCAATTGCGATAGTAATCTGCTAAAAGAATTGGATGTTTCATCTAATGTTAATCTTAAATATCTTGGTTGCGGAAGTAATAAACTAACGGATCTAGATGTCGTCAATAATTATGCGTTGTTATATCTATATTGTGGTAACAATAAACTTATGGAGTTAGATGTATTATCTAATATTGTCTTGACAGATTTGCTTTGCCATAACAATCAGCTAACGGAGTTGGATGTATCACAAAACACTGCTTTGACATATCTCCATTGCAATAACAATCAGATAACTGAATTAGACATATCTAACAACATTGCTTTAATGTATTTCAATTGTGAAAGCAATCAGTTAACGGAGCTAGACTTATCAAACAATGCTACTTTGTCCATGCTCTACTGCGGTAACAACCTACTAACAGAATTAGACCTCTCATACTATTCTATAACTATGCATATGCTCGTAGACTGTACGAAAAATATATTAGCTTCTACCGATGACGTAATCGGTTGGGAAGATAGAGGACTGATATTAAATAACTCGTTCCATTTCTACCCACAAAACTCAACATCTGTGCCTACTGCTCCAAAAAGCTTCTTAGCCACACCATGCGATGGGCAAGTAACTCTTACTTGGAGTATACCAGCACGAGAAGGCATTAATGCCATAACAGGATACCAAGTTTCAAAAGACAACGGTGCAACCTGGGAAGCTGCTACTGATAACGCTTCTCATATCTTCTTAGATTTGACAAATGGCGAGAGATACACGTTCAAAGTACGTGCAGTAAGTATTGCTGGATATGGTATTGAAGCTACAAAAAGAGCAACTCCAATAGCGGGTAGTGGAGACATTGATACTATAATAATTAGCTATATACCTCTATCAGCAATAAATCTTTCAACAAACGAAAATATCGTAACACTTTCAAACTTAATAGCTTCAAAAATATTACCAGTTCATGTTACTGTTACCGATGGTATGACTTATGCGCAAGCAAACATAATCAGCTGGATTGGTTCATTTAACGGTGAAGTAATTGGTGCGAAGATGCTGACGGCAATATGGGAAGCACCAGTTGGGTTTATAAAAGGATCAAATCCGATTACGATAACAATCCTTATTAACATAGAGGAAGTGCAAACACTAGCTGCAATTCCAATATCAAATAGATCAGAATTGGAAAAAATAGGAAATGACCCTGCATTTCCACTTGATGGGGATTATTATATGACTTCTTCTATTGATTTCTCTGGAACAGAATGGATTCCAATTGGTTCATATGACAATCCATTTATTGGTGTTTTTGATGGTCAAGGAAATATTATTAACAACCTAACTATTTCGGGAGAAGTCGATTATGCTGGTTTATTTGGAGTTGCTCAAGATGCAACTATTAGAAACATAAAGCTTGAAAATACTAACATAAGTATTAATGGTTATTATGCGGGAGGTGTTTGCGGTTTTGCTATGTACAATACTACAATAAGTAATTGTTATAACACTGGTAGTGTTTCTGTATCACTATATAATCCTCATGTTTCTAGTATGTTTGTATATGCAGGAGGGATTTGTGGGAGTGCAGGAACAAATGTTATATTATCAAACTGCTTCAATACAAGTACGGTTTCAGCTTCTAGTGATGGTAACTGTACTGCCTATGCTGGAGGGTTATGTGCAACTTCATTTCATTCGATAATCAACAACTGTTATAATACAGGGACGGTATCATCATCAGCTACAACTGCTTACACATCAGCTATTACTGGCGGAATATGCGGTTGGGCTTCAAACGAATCAACTTTAATAAACTGTTATAATATAGGGACAGTAATTTCATCTCATGAATTTGTTAACAATAGCGGAATAGCTGGTGGGATTTGTGGCTTCTCTGACATAAATATAATAATTAGTCGTAGTTATTGGCGACTAGAAAGCGATCAAATTATTGATGGTACTGTTCGTCAAAATCATGAAAAGAGATATATTGGGAATATTGAATTTAGTACAGAATACTTGCTAACAGATGCGAAAATGAGGCAGCGGTCTTCTTTTGAGGGATTTAACTTTGATAGTATTTGGGGTTTCATAAGAAGTGAATATGATTACCCTGTATTACGTGCATTTATTGATGTTAATGAAAATAGTGCAACAATTTATGGGCGAGTTAGTAGCTACAATCCTAAGAATGAAATAACTATTGTTTTATATAAAGCAGGTAGTGCTTCTAATGTTATTATATCTACAACGATTGCTGCGCAAGTAACAGAGAGTAGTCTGGTGACCCAAGAATTTGTTTTAGTTGATATACCTGAGGGGGTTTATGACCTTGTTGTTAGCAAAGGTGGGCATTTGAGCTACATGATTACTAATGTCATTGTTGGTGGTGTCGATATAGACCTTTCAACAAATTCTGATAAAGAATACAGCACGATTAACCTTTTATCAGGAGATATCAATAATGATGGTATAATAAACGCATCAGATCTCAATTTATTTATTGCTAGCTTTGGCAGCAGTCCGCCAACTAATGCGCTAGCAGATATTAATGGGGATAATGTCGTTAATGCGTCAGATTTAAACATTTTTATAAGTAACTTCGGAAGAAGAAACATAGAAATTGAATATTAATAAATGGGAGGAAAATAAAGTGAAGAAACTAAAATCATTATTGTCCATTACTCTAGTCCTCGTCCTACTCGCAGGGTTTATGCCCGCAACCCTAGCTGTTAGTGAACCCACTGTTGCCATCTCTCAACAAGCGACTGAATACCCTAGCGTTAATAAACTCGTCATGACTGTGACCCTTCCGGAATCAGCAGGACCGATAACTACTGTGAGTCTGAGTATGTCATATGACAATACTGTTATTATTCCTGTAGATGCTTCAACAGGAGCGCCGATTATGGTTGTTATGACAAGCCAAACAACCCCTTTTAAAACACCGTTGGCCTTTGGGTTTATGGCTCCATCGAATCTTTGGGAAACAAGCAGTGAGAGGACGCGCTTTGACACGGTAGCAAGTGACTTCGCAGGCAAGGATGCAAGCTTCGGAATAGACGCTATTGAGTTTTACTTTACATTGGCCGATGGAAAAGCTGATAGCGATATAAATAAAGGTACATTTATGCTGGAAATAGGGCATATAAATAACTGTAACGCGTCTATTGGGCTAATGGATACAACTGAGTTTCACCTCGGGCACACAAGCAATCTCGACTCCATTGACCTCGAATCATTCACCTACACCAATAGTGAGGTGAGACCTATCGGTACATTAGCAATAGACCCCATCGCTGCTATTACTGTACCGGATTTGTTTGCGTTGAATGTTGACACACCTATGACAACACCAATCACTTCTGCATTACCCACGCTTATAATCGAAGACATATGGGGTGATGATATTGATGAAGATGACATCAATTACCCTGCTATTACTTGGTCGATTACCAGCAACCCAGATGCTGATAGAATAAGCATAAATTCGTCAACTGGCGTTATCTCAGTCGCTCCTGGCGCAACTGCTGGTACAGTTACTATTATGGCTGATGCAGGCAGCAATATTAAAGCGACTCAGGACATCGTTGTGAGCCGCAATACTGCAGTGGCAACCCTTATAAACATCAACGGAGCATCCAATATCGCTGTACCAACAACCGGCACCGAAACGGAAACATACACCGCAACCATCCTTGACCAATACGGCAGTGTATTTTCAGGAGCGGTTACATGGAGTGAAGTTGCAAGCTCAGCAGGAGTGAGCTTTAACGCAACCACCAGCCTTGTTACAGTTGACAATACAGCAGCTACATACCCTGTTTCATATCAAATTAAAGCTGTTGCTGGTTCTGCGGAAACTATTAAAACTATTACTATATCTCGTGAAGCGGCAATACCGACAACCCTGACAGTTTCAGGTGGACAAGTTGATATCATCATTCCCGCTGACGGTGCTGCTGATGCGTTGTCCACAGCATTTACCGCTACGGTACTTGACCAATATGGTGATGCTTACAATGGCACGATAAACTGGAGCATTTCACCAATAGTTGGTGTTAGCATCGGCTTTGATGGCGTTGTCACTGTGAGTAATAATACAAAGTCTGCTATTACGGATATATTCGGGCTTCCACTGACGATAACAGCGACATTGGATGGCACTACGGTCAGCGGTACTGGAAACATAGTGGTTAAACGTGCTATGGCTGTACCTGTTTCAATGGAAGTATACAAGGGTTCAGATACAACAGCAATCACAGCAGATACAATCACGATTCCAGCAAGTGGAAGTCCGAATACAACAACATACAACGCAAAGACATATGACCAATATGGCAGCGAGTTTTCTGATAATTATGCATATACCCTAACAGCGACCGGTGCTGCCGATGCAAATGTTACGAATAGCGGTGCAACTGTTTCCGTTGCTGTTGGTGCAACTGATGGAGGAACATTTAATTTTCTCATATCATCAAATGCTGATGCTAGTATAATGACAACAGTGTCAATATCAATTAAAGACATAGAAATTATCTGGCCAACTATCACAAGCATATCGAATCCTGTTTATGGAGACAGTTGGAACGAAATAATCACTCTGAGCGGTGGTTCGGCAGCTTTAGCAGCAACGAATGTACCCGGTATGTTCTATATTTCTGATTCATCAGGAACGCCAATTGGGTCGAATTGTCCAAATGCTGGTGTTGGAATATCGTATTATGTCACATTCAAATCGGACAATGATTCATATACAATTATCAGCAGTGTAGAATCAGTAAGTATTAATCCGAAACCTATAACATTATCCATAAGCGCAGAAACCCGTGAATACGGTGCTGCCAATCCATCTTTTTCGATTGTCACTCCAGTTAGCGGTGTATTAGTTGGCAGCGATACTGTGGTTGATTTGGGTCTCAACTTAACTACACTAGCAACAGCAACAAGCTCGCCTGGGAATTATGAAATTACTGGTACAGCAAGCAACACAAATTATGATGTTACGATAGCTCCCAATACTGCTTTGACTGTTACAAAAGCTACTCTCACTCTTACGGGTACACCAAGTTTTGCGTCAATTTTTGCCAATAATTCTAGCAATGCTTCTGAAGCTGCGTTGATTTCAGCTGTGCAAGCAGCTAATTCAACACTGGCAGCAACATATATCAACGGTTCAGAAACATTAGATGCGATTTGGTCATTAAGCAGCGCAACTCCCTTTAACCCAAAAGGTAGCTCATATACGTTCATCGCAACATTGACACCATCTGATAACAATAATTTTAATTATAGTGGTTCAGATGCCACATTCACAGTTATAGTAAATCCTGTGAATGGTACATATTTATATACTCCTGCTACACTCCTAAAAGCAAAATCCGAAATTGATGCCGCTATTAATATGGCTGCTCTGGGGTTGCCAACTAGCATTTCAGTTTCATATGATAACAGCGTATCAGGAGATACATACAGTATATCAGCTTGGAGTTATACTCTGTCTGAACTGAAAACTATTGATGTTACTATAACAGACCAAATCATAGACCTAATACCCACAGTTGATTTCCCTGTTTGGGCAACAATTGATTTGAGTGGGCTTAAAACTGAATTAACGATCACGAATAAATATCTTGTCACAGTAAGCATTACCCCACCATCTGACATCATATATGGCAACACACTTGGGGATTCTACTGCTGCACAAATAGATATAGGTAATGGTATAGAGGCATCGCCGTCATGGAGCTACCTATATTCTGGGACAACCCGAAATGGTACTGCATATAATTCATCTTCAAAACCAATAGTTGCTGGCACATACACAGTCACAGCAACTTTAGTCAGCGATACATATTATGGCAGTGAGACCTCAACATCATTTACTATATCACCAAAAGCTTTAAATGCAGGTATGATAAGTATTAGCGGAGCATATAGCTTTAGTGGGAACGCAATTGTACCTGTGTATGCTATTACTGATGGAACATTGTTAAATGAATCTGATTATAATATCGCACTAACGAACAATATAAACGCTGGTACTGCTAATCTAGCAGCAACAGCAACTGCGACAGGCAACTATACTGGAACAGCAACACAGAGTTTCACCATTGACAAAGCATCGGCACCTTCTATAAACCCAATTAGCAGAGAGCATTTAACCAACGCTGCTTCAACGGGAGTTATTGACATAAGTGCTCTATTGCCAGCCAATAGAGGAGCGACCACATATGCTTTCGATAGCGTAAATACAGGAGAATCAATTGCTATTAGCAGTATTAACGCAACAACAGGTGAATTTGCATACACAACAGTCAATACTGCTACTGCGACGTCTTTGAGCATTGATATCAAAGCCACGATGATCAATTATTCAGATGCTATTTTAACGGTCACAATCAGCATTGTAGATAAAACAATCCCTGTAATAATAGGTATTCCAACTATTAGTGGTACTATGAATTATGGGCAACCTTTGAACACACTTTCAATATCGGCTCAGTTTGATGATGGCATGGGTACTGTTGTAGATGGAATTATCGATTGGGATTCGCCGACAATTGTTCCTGATGCTGGTACGCAGGCAGTTCCTTGGACTTTCACCCCAACTGATTTTACTATGTTTGCATCAGTAACAGACACGGTCTCAATAACGATAGGCAAGTCTGTTCCCCTTGGCACACCGATTATTAATACTATTTCGCAAGCAGGTCAGACTTTAGCTGATGCGAACCTATCACCGCCTAGTGCTGGATTTGTCAATCCATATGACAATGCTATAATCGTTTTAGGTACGCTGACATGGGATGCAGGCGACTCTCAGGTTGTTATTGCAAACACTGACTATAATTGGACATTCACGCCAGCTGATTTAAGCAAATATGAAATAATCAACGGGAGCTTTCGACCATATACAACCAGTGGAGGAAGCGGAAGTGGAAGCGGAGGCTCTGGCGGTTCTGGAGGTGGTTCTGGTGGAAGTAGCGTCATCGATAGTACTGATACACCTACGGCATCTGGCGATGGGGTAGCAGATGATTCTCTACCCGGTGGAAGCACGGTTTTAACGCCTGGTAATCAGCCTCCAGTCAAAAACAATGATGGCTCTGTCACGCTGTCTGGCGGCGGTACGATTACAACTGAAAACGAGTCTACAATTGAAGTTCCTAGCGGAACTGTGGTAAATCAAGATGGATCTATTACGATCCCCATTGGCAGTGATGGAGCAGTGATTACAAACAGCGATGGAACGACCATCCAAGTTGGTCCAGGACTGACGATTATGCTTCCAGTTGGCGATATGCCATTACGCAGTAACGATATCATATGGAACAATCCCTTTATCGATGTAAGAGAAAGCGATTGGTTCTATGAGGACGTGAAGTATACATATACCCATGGGTTGACCAATGGTACAAGTGCCAATACGTTCAGTCCTCGTGCTCCCCTCACAAGAGGTATGCTGGTAACAATCCTTTACCGTCAAATAGGTGAGCCTGATGTCAGCAATGTGAACAATCCGTTCAACGATGTTGGAATGGCATACTATACAAACCCCATCATTTGGGCAGTAGCTAATGGTATCGTGAATGGTTATGCAAGTGGCAGGTTTGGTCCCAGTGATCCGATATCAAGACAAGACCTAGTTGTGATATTGCTACGTTTTGCGCAGTACATGGATTATGAGCTTCCAAAGGAGCGAGATGCTATGGTATTTCCTGATGATGCTGTGATTTCTGATTATGCTAAATCAGCTGTAGCTGCGCTTTATCAAGCAGGTATTATCAACGGAAAAGAGGATGGCAACTTTGACCCGCTAGGCAATGCGACCCGCGCTGAAGTAGCAGCTATGCTTAATAGGTTTTTTGATGCTGTTTCTTAGGCGACACTAGAATCAAAATACAAATTTTAAATGGGTTCCCCTTTCACGATACGGAAAGGGGAACCTATTGTTAATACGGGTGATAGTTTCGGCAGCTTTCGTTTGCTCCTTAATTTTATACATGGTGGAATGAGATTTTTCGCTTCGCTCAGAATGACACGGTTAGTACGTACTATGTCTACACTGACTAGCAATGCAAAAGATTCTAGTATCCCAGTGACTGCAACAATTGTAATTCTTGTTGTAATTTATACCAAAGACCTTTATAATGGTGAAAACAAGATGATTGGTTGTAATTAATATGAAAAAACGCATTATTTCTTTGGGTCTGGTAATGGGCATTTGTCTTTCGATTGTATTTGTGCAAGGAACATATGCTGTAGAAAGCCTGTCTAATTTTTATCCTCAGTTAGTATATGAAAGCCAGTTTATTGATGTTCCCGAGAGTGCTTGGTATTATGATAGTGTTTGCGGGGTCTTCGAGTATGGTATCATGGGTGGGAAAAGTAGCGATAGCTTTGACCCCAATGGGAGCTTGACTATAGCGGAAACACTTAAGCTTGCAGCAATCCTCCACAAGGGCTATTATAACGGAGATACTACCTTTGTCGAAGGGATTCCTTGGTATGAAACCTATGTGGATTATGCGCTGAAAAATGAAATAATTCCAGAGGCATATAATAATTATAGTGTAGCAGCAACACGCTCGGATTTTGCGCTCATTATAACAAGCGCATTGCCTGATGAGGCTATAACCCCAATAAACCGTGTGGTAAATGGAGCAATTCCTGATGTGCTGGAGCATTATAGTTACGGCTGGGCGGTTTATATACTTTATCGTGCCGGTGTGCTTACAGGCTCTGATGGCGATGGAACATTTTATCCCAATAGCACACTGAGACGAGCAGAGGCTGCAACCATCGTAATGCGCATCATTAAAGCCGATATGCGTCAGCGGATAACTCTAAATAACCCCTTGTCCGCAGAAGAGATATATCAACTGGCATCACCCGCTGTTTTCTACATCGAAATATTAGACGATGAAGATGAAGTGATAAAAACCGGCAGTGGATTTTTCATTTCGGACTCGGGGCTTGCTGTGACGAACTATCATGTTATCATCGGGAGCCAAATCGCAAAGATAACAATGGATGATGGCGAAGTGTATGATGTCTC
>JGI24701J34945_10001054_pt1 | contig 14234 bp, 12 predicted proteins | sample TergutTh196P3_FD_34945 | JGI IMG/M metagenome (IMG submission 34945)
AAGAAAAATTCACGAAGAATGCCAGTACCGTAACCGAGGTGAATAGTTTCAAACACACTTGGCAAGAACCGTAAAATGTCTAGCCGTTTTTGCGTGATTGCAAGCCGTACAGATTCAACACAGTTTATCGTCACATGCAGAATTGTAGCCGCCACAACGATGTAAAAGGGAATAATTGCGGTGCCGAAATCAAGACCAACCCTAAATATGATTTGGCAGGCAAACAACCCCGTGAGAAAAACAGCCGCAAGATAATAACCGAAAGCAAGTACACCCGGCGCAAAACTCTTCCACGAAAACGTATGCCGATGTTTACGCCAAAGTCGAACACGCCCCTGTCCATAACGTTCCATTTGATGCCATAATCCTTTGAGCGTCTTCCTCGGCACATACCGCACGGCAATCGCAGGGTCGAAATAGCAGGTAAGCCCTGCCGCATCGCATCGGGTATTGAATTCGACATCTTCGGCGGCATCAAAGTTTTCGTCGAAGTAACCAATTTTTTCAAAGACCGACTTGCGATAGGCAACCGCCACACTGCTCGCTGGAGAAAATTGCGCCTCGCCGGAATAGATAAAGGAATCAGGATGATGTCCCAAAGGACTTCGCCGTGCTGCGGCGATTGCCCATTGCAAAGCGGTCGCATCCTTCATTTCGAGCGGTTGGGGTCTGCCGAGACAATCTGCACCGGTTCGTTCAAACGCATCGCTTACATTGCGGAGCATATCATTATTGTCGATGATGCAATGTCCATCTACGATGAGTACGGCTTCTCCTTGGGCATTTTGAACGCCGACGTTTCGTGCCGCACTGGCAAGCCGATTCGGATTGGTAAAATAGCGGACGATATTAGGATGTTTGCGTACATACTCTTGTACGATTTGCGGAGTTTGGTCGTCGGACATTCCGTCAACGACGATGATTTCTAGTTTATCGTGATCATAGCTTTGCTCCAGGAGCCGGTTGAGGACGCCGGCAATGTGTTCCGCTTCGTTACGGACAGGAATGACAACGGTTAAATGGAGCATTAGCAAAACATTAACAGAGCCGCAATCGCAAGATTGTGCGATTATAGCGTGTATTCCAAAAATCGCAATCTTGAATTGGAGTGATGTTAGCCGCCCAGCATGCACGCCCCGCTGGCGGGGCAGCTAACATCAATGGGGAACAAAGAGTCCACATAAACTTTTACACACCTATTATGAATATTCTAGCTCTTGCACTGAAAACCGTTCGGACTTAAAATGCTATGTGTAACGCACTCAAATTGCATACGGTAGAATTTTTTGCAATGGACATGAAATACACAAACGTTTGCATTGAAGCTTTTGCGTATTGCTTGCCGGAAGAAATCATTTCGACCGAATCGCTGGAAAGGCGGTGCGCACCGCTCTATGAGCGTCTGAATCTTCCTGAGGGAAGACTCGAAGCCCTCACCGGTATCAAGGAGCGCCGAGTCTGGACGCTCGGAAAAACGCCGGGACAGCAAAGCATTCTGACCGTACAAAAACTCATGCAGCAAACCGGCTTCGACTCAAACAAAGTCGGAGCACTCATTCACGGTTCCGTCTGTCGCGATTATCTCGAGCCAGCCACGGCTTGCAGTGTGCACCATGCGTTGGGTTTTCCGCCGTCGGGATTTGTTTACGACATATCCAACGCGTGTCTCGGCATCGTCAGCGGGATGATTCAAATTGCCGACATGATCGAACTCGGACATATCGAGGCGGGTATCGTCGTCGGTACGGAAAGTTCCCGCTCCCTAATGGAAACAACGATTCAGCATCTTAACACCGACCTTTCGTTGACTCGAAAGAGTGTGAAGTCGGCGTTTGCGTCGCTAACCATCGGTTCCGGCAGCGCAGCTGTGTTGCTTACTCATAAGAACGTTTCGCAAACCGGCAATCGACTGCTCGGCGGAGCAGTGTATGCGGAGACGAAGTTTTGCGGTCTCTGCCGAAGCGATACGGACCAATCCGGCGGCGATGCGATGAGTCCGCTGATGGAGACCGACTCTGAAACGTTGATGAAAGAAGGGGTATCGGCGGCGGTGCGGTGCTTTGAACGTTTTCTGTTAGCAACCGGTTGGAACCGCAGCGATATTGACAAGACGTTCTGCCACCAAGTCGGTCGTGCGCACCAGAAACTACTGTTTGAATCTCTCAATCTTTCGATGGATTTGAATTATTCAACATTGGAATACCTTGGTAACACAGGCAGCGCAGCATTACCGACGGCTGCGGCGATGGGGTTCGAGAGTGGTTTCGTTCCTGACGGCAGCCGTGTGGCGTTGCTCGGCATCGGTTCGGGAATCAATGTAGTGATGCTCGGTTTAGAGCGGCAGAAAAAAGTGTGCACTGAAAGGCACGGACTTTGAGAAGTTTTATACTAGCCCGTTCCATAACCCTTGTTTTCGATAGTTTCAAGGGGCTAAATCCCCCCGGTTTCTCCCTTTTAGGCTTCCGTCGGAAAGTTTTATACCCGCTTTCGTCTTTTAGCGATTTCACATCTTTTAGCGATTTCACTACTCTACGCACAATGAGGATCGTTTGTGATAAAATAGACTTGTTGCATAACTTCACGAACAAGGGGATAAATCCCCTTGTCAGGGCAATAAGGGAGATAAACAAAGGNCTTTAGCCCTTTGAAACCATAGAAAACAAGGGTTATACAACAGGTCTAATATATCTAGTCCATTAACAATTCCGCCAATCAAATGAAATATGCTGTCGTCATGGCTGCGGGAAAAGGAACCCGAATGAAATCGGAACTGCCAAAAGTACTATTTCCTATCCTAGAACGTCCGATGATCGAATACGTCCTCGACGCACTGGAACTAGCAGGTATAGACAATATCATTGTTGTTATCGGTTATCGGAGCGGCTTAGTGCGTGAAACACTTGCCCACCGCCGTCATTTGGTCTTTGTCGAGCAGACCGAACAACTCGGAACAGGACACGCCGTAATGACTTGTCAGGAGAACTTGAAACAGCACCAAGAAGCCGTGATGATAGTCGCCGGAGACAGTCCGATGATTCAAACCGATTCTATCAAAAAACTGTTCGAGGCTTACGAAAAGGAATCTGTCGAAAAGCGTCCTTCGTGCATTTTGGGTACCGCACATAAAGAGAACCCTGAAGGACTCGGACGTATCCTGCGAGACGAAGCAGGAGATTTTTACGGCATCGTCGAAGACAAAGATGCTTCGGTGGAACAGAAAAATATCACGGAGGTCAACATGAGTTATTATGTTTTTCACACGCCTGACTTGTTGGAAGCACTGACGCATCTGCGGACAGACAATGCACAAAAGGAATACTATATTACGGACACGCCGGCGATTATGAAGTTGCTCGGCAAGCATGTGATTGCCTTGCCGGTACTGCAACCGATAGAATCACTCAGTATTAACACAGTCGAAGAGGCAAAAATCGTGGAAGAGGTAATGCGAAGCACTCTGTAACCACAATGAAAACAGAGGCGCAATCTTTTAGCGATTTCACTTGTGAAGCGATCGTGCGCTGCACAGAAGAGCCGCACAGCAGAGCCGCAATCTTACGGTTGCGGCTCTGTGAACGTTTTTCTAACATTCATATTGCGTGTATTTTTCACACGTCCAGACTGTAAGACTGCAAACGGTACGAAATTGGACATTGCACCCTTTGCGTAACTCTTTGCGCCTTTTGCGGTTAAATCTTTTTCTACCGCAAGGTACGCAAAGGGCGCAAAGAAACGATTCGTTTCGTTTTCGTCTAAATCTTCCGCTGGCAAATTTTATCCCCCGTTCCGTCATTACGCTGCTCTCTATGGGGGACACTACCGAACTTTACGGTACCGCAAGAATTGCTCGTTGTAGAAAACAGAGGACACAAAGATTCACGAAGTATCAAGACGTCCAATTTCTGCCCGAGTGCGGTACAGAACACCGTGCAAGCGGAAAATTCACCCGAATTTTACAAAAATTTCCATTTTTTACCGGAATTGGGCTGGACACAAATGAAAAAGTTTGTTATGATGACGGAAGTGCTTTTGGTGCGGTGACTCGCTCGGTTGCACTCACTTGTTTTAACCCAATCCTTAATGAAATCTATGAACAATTCACAAGTTACAAGTCGTCAACACGGCTTAACGCTCGTGCAATGGGGGCTTTTGCTCTTTGCCTTTATGGCTGGTTTAGGCGGTTCCTTAATCATTAGAGAGGTTTTTCCGCCCGCTCACGCAGGAGTAGTACAAACTGCCCCGAGCCAAGCCGCCTCATCTCAATCTGGTGCGTTAGACGCTGGCACTGTCAGATAGTCGAAAAAGGTTTGGTCAATTCACCCTTTTAACCTGTCACATTCACTTTTCATTCATGGAGGAATACTTTCGTGAGCACAACTCGAATCCCGCTGGACAAGTCATATGTTGAACAAAAGGAGTTGGAAAAAAAACTCGAATGGAGTACTGCCGAGCTAGGACTTTCCGTTCGAACGACCAACTGCCTCGATGAGCAGGGCATCTGTACCATTGGCGATCTGCTTTCCCGGCGACGTGAAGAACTTTTGCAGATTGCCAACTTCGGCGAAAAGACGCTTGAAGATGTGTACAGAGCTTTGGAGAGATTAGGTTTCTATCGGGCAAATCGTCAACCGCAAAAGGCGAAGTCCGCTTAGATTTTGCGCTAATTATTTTCCCATTCTGGAATCTAGCCCCCCCTCGCCTTCTGACGACATTTTTCTGGGAGTGGGATATTTTTCAGTCGGCTTCCGTTTGTAGAGTCAATGTTTTTTTCTGAACCTGGGTAGAATTTCAAGGGAACCTCTAATAATACAAACCTTTGCGGATTCTTTACGTTCTTGCGGTTAAACAAAAAGAGCTAACCGCAATGACGGAAATTGGTATGAAACCTTTCGGCGAAAGCCTAACCTTACTTTTCGCTACTTTTCACTCAAAAAGACGAATGTTCCCTTTTTGTTTCCGATGACAATGTCAGGAATACCATCGCCGTTCAAATCGCCGACCGAAAACTGTGTTCCTACTCCAGAGTCTTCGTCAATGATATGCGGTACGAGCGTTGTGTTCTCGCCATCCCGCTTCGTCTCCCACCACATCAGAATCGCCGGGTCGCCCGGAGCGGCATCGCCTTCGGGACCGTGCGCCCAAAACCGCTTGCCCGTTACGACATCAAGAATACCGTCGCCATTCATGTCGACCGCAACAAACGCATGAAGTTGACTGACCTTCGGAAAGCCGGTTACAGAATCATCAAATATTCTGTCTGAACGAGGAATTAACACTTTTCGTTCAAACGTGATTTCTCCGTCCTTTCGGACTTGTTTGTACCAAGCGAAGCCGTAATTGTGGCAGTGCAGGGCAGTTACGACATCATTAAGTCCGTCGCCGTCGACATCATAAACGAGCATATGTGCGGCGGCATCAGCAAAGGGGAATTTGTGAAACTCCCAGGGAGTCGTCTTCGGATCCTCCGGTTGCTCCCACCAACCTTCCCGGTCGAGAATGTCAATTCTACCATCGCCGTTGATGTCGCCGTAACCGAGACCGTGCGTGTATCGTTGGAATCGACCGTCTTGATGACTCACGGCGATGAAATCCCAGGGTTCATAAAGCTTTTCAGGATTCGGCGTAGCAAAACCGAGATATCCGTTACGGTTGAACAGAATACTTTTGCGTCCGATGCCGAGTATGTCGGCAAAGTCTTGCGACTCATTTCCGAGTTCAATGGATACGGGATGTTTTTTCCACATTCCGGCGGTATTCTTTGGATTTTCGCACCAAAAGCCGCTGGTGCCGGGATGGGGACAAATCAAGATGTCGTCCCAACCGTCACCATTGAAGTCGCCGGTGAACATCCCGAAGCAATCGGAGTAGCCCTTCGGATCGAAGTCTTTTGCGTTGTTACCTTCCCAAATCTGGTGCCGGGTCTTAAAATCAGGACCTTCGTACCAAAAGTGCCCGACGGCGATGTCAGGTATGCCGTCTTTATTGAAGTCGCCGATGGTAGAACCTTCGGCGTGAAACTTGTCAGCCACGACGATCTTTTGGTATTTCGGTGTATTCGTTTGGGCTTCCGTAACGGAGGCGATAAAAAATNGAACGAGGAAAAGGATCGGCAAATAACGCATAGAAAAAATTGGAAAAGAGTATCGTGCAACACAACTCGCCNTATTCTAAAAGAATCGGCGCAGTTGTCAACGTCACGAGGATTGCAAAGTCCCGAAACGGACTGCGCAGTTCTGCTGCCGAGGTTGTTTTTGTCTAAAAAATAAGGTAAAAAGGAATTTCACTTCGTCCGAAATGAAGCAGAGGAAACAGCATCACTATGATTCTCCCCGTTCTGAAAGACATATTCGGTGCAGCACTGCAAACGCTCGTCAGCGACACCGATGTCTATACCGATATGATCCGTCCTTCGCAAGATCCGAAGTTCGGCGACTATCAAGCAAATATGGCAATGCCGCTCGCCAAGATTCTCGTCAAACCGCCACGCGAAATAGCACAAAAAATCGTCGAACAACTCGATATCAACAACACCTGCACACCGCCGCCCGTGTCATCCGTTGAAATCGCAGGACCCGGCTTCATCAATCTGCGGCTAAATGATGACTTTATCCAAACACTCTTATACAAAGCCGTCGCCGACGAAGATCGGCTTGCTATCCCGGCAGTTGATTCTGACAAGCGAAAAATCTATCTTGTCGATTATTCCGGTCCAAACGTCGCCAAGCCGATGCACGTCGGACACATCCGCAGCACCGTCATCGGCAACGCCCTAGCACGAATGTTNCGGTTTCAAGGGCATTATGTCATTACCGATAATCATCTCGGCGACTGGGGAACGCAGTTCGGTATGATTATTCACGGTTACAAAAATTATCTCGACAAAGAAGCGTACCAAAATAATCCGGTCGAAGAGTTGAGTCGGCTCTACTGCCTTGTCCGCCAGAAAATTGACGAAGAAACAAAAGCCGGAATGGAGCGCAGCGCAATGACGGACACCAACGCCGTTGCCCTCCAAGAGACCGCTAAACTTCACGCAGGCGACCCCGAAAACCTAAAAATCTGGCAGGAAGTGCTGCCCCATTCCCAAGACGAAATCAATCGAATCTATGGTCGACTGCAAATTTCCTTCGACCACACGCTAGGCGAAAGTTTTTATCAACCGATGCTCGCCGATGTCGTCGAAAATTTATTGCAACGCAATATCGCCGTCGAAACGGAAGGAGCCGTCGGTATATTTTTCGAGAATGAAAAAGTTCCGATGTTGATTCGAAAGTCCGATGGTGCCTTCCTTTACGGCACGACCGACTTGGCGACGGTCAAATATCGGCTCGACTCATTTAAGCCGCATGCCATTTTGTACGTTGTCGATTTTCGGCAATCGCAGCACTTTGACCATCTCTTCAAAGCGGTGCGTTTGATGGGTGTTAATGAAGTCGAATTGGCTCACGTCAAGTTCGGTACCGTTTTGGGCGAAGACGGCAAACCGTTTAAGACACGGAGCGGCGATACTGTCGGTCTCAACGGACTCCTTGACGAAGCGGAGCGCCGGGCTTATACCATTGTCAAGGAAAACGACAAAGATAGTACGCCGGAGTCGGAACTTCGGGAGACTGCTAGGCGCATCGGAATCGGTGCGATCATCTACGCCGACTTGTCACAGAACAGGGAGAGCGATTATGTATTTAGTTACGACAAGATGTTGGCGATGACAGGCAACACAGCAACGTATATGCAATATGCGTTTGCCAGAGTCCGCAGTATTTTCGCAAAAGGAAATGTTGATGTTGAAAAGTTACGTAGTGTTGTTAGCCGTTCCGCTTGTGGAGCGCATTGTGTCGTCTCGCATCCGGCGGAGCGGGCATTGGCACTGGAACTATTAAAGTTTGGTGAAGCCGTCGATCTTGCTCTTCGGGACTATCGACCGAATGTGCTGACATCGTATTTGTTTGAGTTATCGAATCGGTACTCGGTATTTTTTGAACAGTGTNCGGTATTGAAAGCGGAGAGTGATGCTCTTCGTACCAGTCGATTGTTGCTTTGCGATTTAACTGCGAGGACATTGCAAAAGGGACTCGAATTGCTGGGAATCGAGACNGTCGAAAGAATGTAGAGTTGTATAATGACGGACTATTACTTCAGGGGACCTCTAATAATACAAAAACCCCTTGCGTACTTTGCGTTAAAAAAAGATTTAACCGCAAAGTNCGCAAAGAGTTACGCAAAGAACGCAAAGTTTTGATTCGTTGCGTTTTCGGCACACAATCAATATAAAATTTGATTTTTAGAGGTTCCCTTGCGGTTTGGTTAGTGTTCGGCTACAATAACAACCNTACAGTGAACGTTATTGTTTACTAACACTTTTACACCACCNTGCAACGAACTTTTTTATTCTCCCTCGCTTTTTGTACATTATTCTGCCTCGCGCTCACCGGTTGCGGCGGAGAGAAATTACAAGGCTTCAGCGGTACTGTTACTCTCGATGGGCAACCCCTCGAAAAAGGTTCCATTTCATTTACGCCCGATGCGTCGAAAGGAAATACATCAGGAACGAGTACCATTGCTCCCATTAAGAACGGACGGTATGAACTTCCAGCTGACCAGGGCATTTCCGGCGGCTGGTACGAAGTGCGCGTCGAAGCAACGGAATGGGTCGAAGGTGAAGGTGAAGGAGCCGAAGGATTCAATAGAAATCTGATTGAACCGTACATTACTTCCCACGAATTTAAGCCGGACGATAAGACATTTGATGTTGACATACCGGCGAGCCGGTAGTACACTTAGGTTTTCCTTCACGTTTGCGTCTTAGCTGCCTTAACTCAACAGCGGTTAAAGCGCAAGCGGACAACAGAGATACATAATGAACGGACATGAACGAATTCTCGCCGCGTTAGAACACCGTCCGTCGGACTCGCTGGCTTTTATGCCGATCACGATGATGTTCGCCGCCGACCTAATTGACGCTCCCTACGGTCAATACGCTGCCGACTACAAGACGTTAGTCGAAGGACAGTTGGAAACGGCGCGGAAATTTGGGGCGGATCACGTTTCCTGTATCAGCGATCCGGCACGCGAAGCGGCAGACTGCGGAGCAGCAGTACACTATTTCGACGACCAGCCCCCCACCGTGGACGAAGCCAATGCTCTTTTGCTGGACAAGTCCCGATTGAAAACGTTGAAAGCACCCGATCCGCTCAAGCCGGGCAGCCGAATGAACGACCGGGTGCAAGCCGCTAAACTCTTTGCCGAAAAGGTTAAAGGCGAACTCTTCATCGAAGGCTGGGTCGAAGGTCCCTGTGCCGAAGCCGCCGACCTGCGGGGAATCAGTACATTGATGACCGACTTCATCGACGATCCCGAATTCGTCCGCGAACTGTTCGAATTCAATGTCCAAATGGCAACGGCGTTTGCACAAGCCCAAATCGAAGCAGGGTGCGACATCATTGGTGTCGGCGATGCGGCGGCTTCACTGGTCGGTCCGAGGATTTATAGGGACTTTGTGTTTCCTTATGAGAAGCGGCTCGTCGACAACATTCACGCTCTCGGCGGCAGAGTGCGGCTGCATATATGCGGCAACATTTCTAAAAGTCTTAAAGAGGTCGGCAGTCTCGGTTGCGACATGTACGACATTGACTCGATGGTATCGTTGGAGAAAGCGCGAACCGAGATGGGCGATTCGGCAGTGCTTGCCGGTAATCTTGACCCGGTAAAATGCCTCCGTAACGGTACGCCGCAGGACGTTACCGACGCCGTTGCCGCTTGCCATCGTGTTGCCGGAAAGAGTTTCATCGTCGGTGCCGGCTGCGAAGTGCCGAGAGACACGCCGCCGGAAAATCTCCGTGCGATGAAGGATTATGCTGAAAGTTTACAGAGCCCGTAGCATAAGCAAGGGACTCCCTAGGGTGTGTAAAAAGTACGCCCCGCTGACGGGGCGGCTAACATCACTCACGCCAACTAACCCTGACCTGCGGTCCAGTATGTCCGCCGTCAGACGTCGTGCCGCTCTGCGGAGGCAGAGTCCAATCCGACATCTCCTGCAAACGTTGCCGGTCGGTAATGTCATAATTCAACGGCGTTACCGCAATGTGTCCCTGTGAAAGAACGGTCATGTCAGTCACCGCTTCGTCCAGAGTTTGCGGCTCGGGAGACCAAGTTAACCAATAATAGTGCCGTCCTGCCGGGTCGGTTCGACGTTCAAATTTTTCCCAATACTGCGACCTATCTACCGGTACGATTTTGACTTCCGGTGCTTCCATCCGCAATGCTTTCTGCGGAATGTTCACATTGTAAAGCCGACCGGCGGTACAGTCTTGCTCCAAAAGTGTACCGATGACTTCGACCGCTAATTCAGCAGCCCGTTGATATTGTTCATTTTCATGATATTGCTGCGAAACAGCAATGCTGGTAATTCCGTAAAAAGTGCCTTCGACAGCGGCGGCAAGCGTACCGGAGTAGAAAACATTAACTCCGGCATTGAGTCCGCCGTTAATTCCGCTGACGATTAAGTCGGGCGGTTCCGGTAGGATTGCTCCTATTGCTAATTTCACACAGTCGGCGGGCGTACCATCCACCGTCCAAGCCCAATGTTTATCGTTGACAAAGACTTTCCTGACCTGCAAGGGAGTCAAAAAAGTGATGGCGTGAGAAACGCCGCTCCGCTCGTGTAGCGGGGCAACCACAAAAACTTCCCCCAATTTTCGCAATGCCCGTTCCAGTGCTGCCAAACCGGGAGCGTACACACCGTCATCATTCGTCAATAAAATTCGCATAGGATTATTGTACCAAAAGATTGCATAGCCGCAATCGCGAGTTAACGGTGCTGTATTTGTATGGGTGTGTAAAGATAAAGTGAGGGCAGCGCAACGAGCGGGGGGCGTTAGCCCCCCGTTGGGGTACGAAGCGTGTTGGAACCCCATCGGGGGCTAACGCCCCCGCTCGCTTACGCACTTGCCCGCTCGCTTACGCAATGTTGAAGATATCCACAAATTTTTGACACACCCGTATTCGTATGTACCACGGAGGAACCAAAGACAACCCTTGATTTATTTTTGCTTTTAGGGATAATCCGTAGTGCATTGCGGTTCGTTACGATGATAAAAAAATGTCCAAGATTGAAGCCGAAACATTAACCAAACGAGAACAGACCCAAACGATGATCGAGGCGGTCGGCTTGACCAAATACTATGGCGAATTCGCCGCGATTGATGATGTTTCCTTTACGATAAACAGCGGTGAAGTGGTTGCGTTTCTCGGTCCCAACGGCGCCGGTAAAAGCACTTCGATGAAATTGTTGACGGGCTATCTCGCCGCCACCCGAGGAACTGCCCAAATCGCCGGATACGATATGGCAACCAATCGAATCGCCGGAGCCAAAAAACTGGGATACCTGCCCGAAAACGGTCCACTCTATCCCGACATGACGCCCCGCTCCCTGCTCCGATTCTTCGGCGAAGCCCGGGGAATGTCCGGAAATTACCTAAAAGAAAGGATGGCGACGGTCGTCGAACTTTGCTCCCTTAAATCGGTTTATGGCAAGCCTATCGGGAAACTCTCCAAAGGGTATCGTCAACGGGTCGGAATGGCACAAGCAATGTTACATGAACCGGAAGTGTTAATTCTCGACGAACCTACGGCGGGACTTGATCCCAATCAAATTCATGGCGTACGGGAAATGTTGAAACGCATCGGCAGGGAAAAAACCATCTTGCTTTCGACGCACATTTTGCAAGAAGTCGAAGCGGTGGCTTCAAGAGTGTTATTCATCAACGAGGGACGTTTAGTATGCGACGAACCGATGGACGAGTTCAAAACGAAAAACATCGACATTGCGGTAAGATTCCGTGAACTAACGGCGAGTTGACGGGAAGCGAGCAGGGGGCATTAGCTCCCCGTTGAGTTTGAGCCAACACGCTTCGCAACCCAACGGGGGGCTAACGCCCCCCGCTCGCTGCGCCGCACCCACTTTATTTTTACACACCCCGCTTCGTCGCTTCGTCATTGAGAATGACTATCTATTTATTTTCCGGCAAATCTTGCTACAATATAGGCGAACTGGGTAGTTTATACCGGCAACACCGATGACGCTGAACGCCAATTTCTCCGCCTTGCACCAAAGACCTTTACGATTCATTCATGCGTCCGATCTCCATTTGGAACGAACCCTTGAAGGCGTGACGGAATGTCCGTCGCACTGGGAACAACGAATGCTCGACATTTCCAAACGCACCGCACACCGGCTCTTTCAACATTGTATCGCCGAAGAAGTCGATTTTTTAGTCTTGAGCGGACACGTACTCAACGCCAATCTAGCACCCCCCGGCATTTTCCTCTTTCTCATCGAACAATTCGAACTCTTGAACAAAGCTGGTATCGCCGTCTATTGGGCTGGCGGAGAATTCGACTCGCCCGAAGATATGCCGTCAGCGTTTCCGATGCCGGAAAATGTGTACCGATTTCCGAGCAATTCCATTCAGGAGTTTTATTATCAACGTATCGAAGGTCCAGACACACTGCCGATTGCCAAACTCGTCGGAATGAGCCGCAACCAACGTAAAAAGCGGATCCGCAGTTCCGAGTTTCCAGCGGAACCGGACGAACTCTTTTCGATTGCCGTCGCCAACGGCGAGGTCGAACCGGAAACGCTGACGCACCGTAGCATCGACTACTGGGCGATGGGCGGAAGCAACAAGCGGCAGACGTTTCACGGAAATCCTCGAAGGCGCGGTCCCGATGGAAAACCGCTGTCGATAGAGCCGGAGCATCGGCTGAATAGAAATAATAAAAATAATTCTGCCGGTACTTCGGCACCGCCGTTTATCGTACATTATCCCGGTGCGACGCTTGCCAGAACTCCGGCGGATACAGGAACTTACGGCGCAACACTGATCGAGGTCGTCTTGGACGAGTCGGGCAGACCGCTGGAGGAACCGACGCTGTCGCACTTTTCGACTTCGCCGATCCGCTGGGTCAATGATAGGGTCGTTTTGGAAGCAACGGACGACGGCGGAAAGTTGGCGGATGAACTTCGGCTCCGGCTAAAAAATTATAGGGACACTCAAAAGGGGGACGATTTACTGATAAATTGGCTGGTGGACGTTCCGCCGGGACATTTGGCGCAGCATTTACGCCGCAGCGGATTGACGCAAGATTTGTTGAGTGAACTTCGGGCGATGTATGGACAGGAAGAACCGATGACGTGGTCGGTTTCGATTTCGGTATTGGTACCGGAGCAATTTCCGAAGGCGCAGTATGAGCAGCAGACGATTTTGGGGGATTTCTTACGGTCGGTCAAGCATTTTCAGGACAATCCGCAGGAGTTGATTCATTTGGAAGGTTACATACCCAAAAACTGGGAGCATGAGGAGACGATAGCAAAACTCCTGTTGGCGGAAAAGGTTAAGGATGAGATTACCGATGTAGGGAATACGGAGCCGAAAGAGCGTTGGGTGCAATCGTCTATTCAAGCGGAGACGCAGCAACGGATTTTGTGCGAAGCGGCGATGACCGGTATGGAACTCTTTGCGAGAAACGAAAACTGATGGAAGCGACTTGTTCGGACACCGTCGTTCTATACTGTGAACGGTGTCAATAGGGACATTTTTTTTGCGAACTTTGCGTTCCTTGCGGTTAAAAAAGATTTAACCGCAAAGGGCGCAAAGGAGCAACGCACAATGACGGCACACAGAGCCGCAATCGTCAGATTGCGCAAGAGTTGCGCAATCTTGTATGCTTACGATTGCGGCTCTGCTGTGCGTCTGCTGTGCGGCGCACAAGCAGCTCTGTTACCCGCCGGTGATTGCACTGTGCTACACTGCCCCGCGAAGCGAGTCTAGCAATTCTTGTATCATCTGCGGCGTATGTGTAGAAAAAACGGCAATCCGCAACGCCCCCTGCGAACCAAGACCAACATTACGCGGCAAATACGATACCAAAATGCCCGACTCGGAAAGCGACTTCTGAATCCGACGCATATTGCCCGACGAACCCAACGTCAAAATCACCATCGGCAACGGAGACTCATCAACATCTAATCCGATACGCCGCAAACCTAAACGGAGCAAGTTGACATTCTCCTGCAATTTCCGTTGCAACGTTGCATCGGTCAACATCGACAGCGACTTTGCCGTCGCCGCCGCTATCGGACTCGCTGGCGCACTCGCACCAAAATAGACCGCCGACCAATCTTTAAGACGCTGAATAAAAGACTCACTGCCCGGTATCGTACCGCCGCTGCCGCC